>Ga0326726_10006133_pt1 | contig 10835 bp, 9 predicted proteins | sample MHFenrmetagenome_2_FD_207603 | JGI IMG/M metagenome (GOLD analysis project Ga0326726, IMG submission 207603) | Lab enriched peat soil microbial communities from Michigan Hollow, Ithaca, NY, United States - MHF15MN | ecosystem: Environmental > Terrestrial > Soil > Wetlands > Peat | place: USA...
CCGACGGACTTCATCAGGCCATCGAGGCCAAGGAGGGAGTGAAGGTCGAGCGGGACATGCAGACGCTCGCGACCATCACGCTCCAGAATTACTTCCGTCTCTACAAGAAGCTTGCCGGCATGACCGGCACGGCGGAGACCGAGGCGGCCGAGTTTTTTGACATCTACAAGCTCGACGTCGTCGTCGTCCCGACCAATAAGCCGATGGTCCGTGACGACATGGACGACAAGGTCTACAAGACCAAGCGTGAGAAGTACAACGCCGTACTCGAAGAACTCGAGCACATGCGGGAGAAGAACCGGCCGGTACTCGTGGGGACGACGAGCGTAGAGGTATCTGAGACCATCAGCAGGATGCTGAAGCGCAAAGGGGTGCCGCACAATGTCCTGAATGCGAAGCAGCACCAGCGCGAGGCGGAGATTGTGGCCAACGCCGGACTCCCCGGGGTGATAACGATCGCCACAAACATGGCGGGTCGTGGCACGGACATCAAACTGGGTCCGGGCGTCCGCGAAGCGGGGGGGCTCCACATTCTGGGAACGGAGCGGCATGAAGCGCGGCGAATTGATCGTCAGCTTCGTGGACGTTCGGGGCGCCAGGGAGACCCCGGTTCCACGCAGTTCTTCCTTTCGCTGGAAGACGATCTGATGAGGCTGTTCGGCTCGGAGCGGATCGCCGCCATCATGGGACGGATGGGATTGCAGGAGGGGGAGGTCATACAGCACCGGATGATCACCCGTTCCGTGGAGCGCGCGCAGCGCAAGGTGGAGGAAAACAACTTCGCCATTCGTAAGCGACTGCTGGAGTACGACAACGTCATGAACCAGCAGCGCGAAGTTATCTACACGCGCCGCCGGCGGGCTCTGGTGAGTGATCGGATCAAGGATGACATCGTTGACCTGCTCGACGAATTCACGCAGAAACTGGTGGACCGATGTTACGAAGAGGGGGATATTGCGGGTCTGCAGAACGATCTCCGGACGCATCTTCTGGTAGATCTTCCGATCACGCCTGACGAGTGGCAGAAGGGGGGGCGTGACGGTGTGAAGAGCGCGGCGATGAAGGCCGTTCTCGATTTTTATAAGCGCAAAGAGGAGAAGATCGGCACGGAGATGATGGCGCGGATTGAGAAGATGGTGGTGCTGCAGATGGTGGACGAAAAGTGGAAAGACCACCTCCGTGAGATGGACGATCTGAAAGAGGGGATTCACCTCCGCGCGTATGGCCAGAAGGACCCTCTGGTGGAGTACAAAACCGAGGGGTTCCGGATGTTTCTGGAACTGCTCGATCTGATGAACGGGGAGATTGTCACGACAGTTTTCAAGCTCTTTCCTGCGGCCGCCCAGCCGCTGCCGGTCCGGGGCCCTTCGCGCCCGCTGCAACAGGTGCGGCTGACGCACGATGCGTCGACCGGCATGGGGTTCCAGTCGAACAAGGCCCCTATCGCGGGCGAGGCCGCGGAGCCTTCGCAGGCCAAGGCCGGAAAACCGCAGCCGATTCACGTCGGCGAAAAAGTCGGACGGAACGATCCCTGTCCGTGCGGAAGCGGGAAGAAGTACAAGCAGTGTCACGGGAGATAGGGAGGAATCATGAAAAAGATCGAGGCCATCATTCGTCCCTTTCGCCTGGACGATGTTCGGGAAGCTCTTGCGGAGGTCGGGGTGAAGGGGATGACCCTTACCGAAGTGAAGGGCTACGGACGGCAGAAGGGACACACGGAACTCTACCGCGGGTCGGAGTACCAGATCGATTTCCTCCCGAAGATCAAGCTCGAAGTGGTGGTGCCGGAGAAGCTCGTCGACAAGGTAGTGGAGACGATTCTGAAAGCGGCGAAGACCGGCCAGGTTGGTGATGGCAAGATTTTCCTCTATGATGTGGAAGACGTAATTCGCGTCCGCACGGGGGAGTCGGGGGAATCCGCGCTCTGACGGGGAACGTCGGCGGAACGCGGCAGACAACACGCACCAGGGGCCGGACAGGAACAGGGCCCCTTTTTCTTTTCTTTCCTATGGCAGACCAGGGACCGGAGAATTTCCGCGCGGGATACGCGGCGTTGATCGGAGAGCCGAACGTCGGCAAGTCGACGTTGATGAACGGGCTGCTGCGGCAGAAGATCTCCATCGTAACCCCGAAGCCACAGACCACGCGCCACAAGGTGCTGGGGATCCTTTCAACGCAGGAGTTCCAGCTCGTCATGCTCGACACGCCGGGCATCATCGCACCCCGGTACGCACTGCAACAGGCCATGATGGCCGCGGCGCGGTCTGCCCTTCAGGATGCGGATTGCGTTCTTTTCATGGTTGACGCAGCACATCCACGCAAGGCGGAAGACGCCATTCACCGGGAAGCGTTCACCATGTTGCGGGAGGTCCGCCGTCCCGTCTATCTGGTGCTCAACAAGACCGATCTGGTGGAGAAGCCATTGCTTCTCCCCCTCATTGCGTCGTACACGGCGGCCTTTCCGTTCAAGCAAACTCACCCGGTGTCTGCACTCACGGGTGACGGGACAGCGGCACTCCTGGAGTCGCTCCACCGGGAACTCCCTGTGCACCCGCCGTATTACCCGCTTGACATCGTCAGCGAGCAGAGCGAACGCTTCTTCGTGAGTGAGATCGTGCGGGAGAAGATTTTTCTGAAGTGCAGGGAGGAGGTTCCCTACTCGACCACGGTGGACATCGTGGAATTCAAGGAACGCGAAGAGGGGAAATGGTTCATCAGCGCAGACGTCTATGTCGAGCGTGATTCCCAGAAGGCGATCCTGATCGGGAAAAAAGGGGCGATGCTCAAGGATATCGGCCAGGCCGCCCGTGTGGATATCGAACAGTTCCTGGACCACCCGGTCTTTCTGGATTTGCACGTCAAGGTCCGGGAAAAGTGGCGGGATGACGAACAGTGGCTCCGCCGGCTGGGCTATTCATCGTGAGGAAGGCATGAACGGAGATCGGCTTCGCCTCTGGATTGGGTTTGTCATCGTATCGACGGTCTGGGGTTCAACCTGGCTGGCGATCAAGATCGGGCTCGAAACCGTTCCTCCGTTCCTCTCGGTTGCCGCGCGTTTTCTTGTGGCCGATCTCGTGCTGGGGGGGATCATCCTCTTGCGCAAGGAACGCATTCCCTGGACGCCCAACGCCTGGCGCGTCTATCTTTCGATGGGCGTGTTGACGTTCACTCTCCCGTTCGCCCTCGTCTACTGGGGCCAGCAGTTCATTCCGAGCGCGCTCGGGAGCATCCTGTTTGCGACGTTCCCCTTCTGCGTTGCCGTTGTCTCCCGGGTGATGGCACCGAGTGAACGGCTGGACCGGTACACGATGCTGGGGATCCTCTTCGGTTTCCTGGGAGTGCTCATCATCTTCTGGGGTGACATTCAGGTCTCGGATTCCCGGGCGCTCTGGGGCATGGGTGCAATTCTGGCGAGTGTCGTTATGCAGGCCGTTTCGCTTGTCCAGGTCAAAGAGTGGGGGCACGACGTCAGCCCGGTGGTAATGAATTTCGTCGGGATGATGATGGGATTGGTGGCACTCTTCGTGCTGGGATTATTCGTGGAGGGGGCGCAGCCGGTCACGTGGACCCTGCCCGCCGTCCTTTCAGTTCTTTACCTGGCGGTCATCGGTTCCGTGCTTGCGTTTGTTGCCTACTACTGGCTCCTGAAGCGGATTGAACCCGTGTACCTGTCGCTGACGAGTTTCATCAATCCGATCGTTGCCCTCGTCCTGGGATCGGTGGTGTTGAAGGAAACGCTCAGAGCGTCGGTTTTCACCGGTGCTCTCCTGGTCCTGGCGGGGATTCTGGTTGCGAACTGGAGAAACATCTCCACGCGGCTGCGTCGCACATGAGTGCGCTGCTATGACGGGCGAAGAGACACCTCTCAGGATCAGGATCAGGTCGGAGGAGATCGCGCTCTCCGAGAAACTGGAGAACCTCCCGACCGGTCCTGGCGTCTATCAGCACAAAGACATTGACGGAAAGGTGCTCTACGTCGGGAAGGCGAAGAATCTCCGCAACCGGGTCCGGCAGTACTTTCAAAAATCCCGCAGTGTTGATCCGCGGATCGACCGCATGCTGAGTCGTGCGACCGATCTGGAGATCATTGTGACGGACTCCGAGGTCGAAGCATTGATTCTCGAAGCTAACCTGATCAAGAAATTGAAGCCGCGGTATAACGTCACCCTCAAGGACGACAAGAGTTATCCGTATATCGTCGTCACCTACGAGCCGTTTCCCCGGGTATTTGTCACACGCCAGATCCGGAGAGACGGTTCGCGCTATTTCGGCCCCTACACGGACGTGAAGAACGTGCGCGCCGCACTCAAGGCGATCCGCGACATCTTCCAGATCCGCAGCTGCAATTTTCTCATCGACGACGACGCGATTCTGAAGCGGAAATACAGGGTCTGTCTCGACTATCATATCAAGAAATGCGGCGGCCCGTGCGAGGGACTTGTTTCCCGCGAGGGTTACAGCACCATGATTGAGCAGGTTGTCTCGCTCCTGCGGGGGAAAACGGAGACGCTTATCCGGTCGATGCGGTCGGAAATGGATGCGCACGCGGAGGCCCTTCGGTTTGAGGATGCGGCACTTCTGCGCGATCGGATCCGCGGGCTCGAGGCCTATGCCGAGAAGCAGAAGGCGGTTGATCTGGATCAGACCGACCGCGATATACTGGCGTTTGCAGCGGAAGGGAACGACGCGTGCGGTGTGATCTTCAAGCTCCGGGACGGGAAAATGGTGGGCCGGCAGCACTACTATATGGGGAATGTTGACCGGAAGAGCGAAGCCGAAATCCTCGAAACTCTCGTTCAGCAGTATTACCTCGATGCGGACTACATTCCGAAGGAGGTCATTCTTCCCGTGGAAATGGAGAACCGGGAAACCCTTGGAACGTGGTTGAGCGACAAGAGGGGGGAGGCGGTGTCGCTGGTTGTTCCGACGGAAGGTGAACAGGCGAAGCTGGTGCGCCTTACGATGAACAACGCGCGTTTCCTCCTCGACGACCTTAAGGTGCAGAAGCTCAAGAAGCTGGGGGGGACACCCTACGGCGTGCAGGCGTTGCAGCGCGATCTGCGAATGACGAAACCCCCGCGGAGGATTGAGTGCTTCGATATTTCCAACACTCAGGGGACAGACAGTGTCGCCTCCATGGTGGTATTTGTGGATGGAAAGCCGCGGAAGAGCGAATATCGGAAATTCAAGATCCGGTCGGTGAACGGTCCCGACGATTTCGCGAGCATGCGCGAGGTGATGGGCCGCCGGTACCGACGGCTTCTCGATGAACAGGGGACGATGCCCGACCTTATCATGGTGGATGGAGGCAAGGGCCAGCTCTCCGCTGCGCATGGGGCGCTGCTCGAACTGGGAAAGCAGGAGCAGCCTATTGTCGGTCTCGCCAAGAGGCTTGAAGAAGTGTTTGTACCGGGGGGAGACGAGCCGGAGCTCATCGCCAAGGCGTCTGCAGGGCTCAAGCTGCTGCAGCAGGTGCGCGATGAGGCGCACCGGTTCGCGATCACTTTTCACCGAGCCCTGCGGGCGAAGCGAACGCTTCAGACTGAGCTCGATCTCATCGGGGGGATCGGCAAAGTGCGCGCCAGGGAATTGCTCGAAGCGTTTGGATCGGTGCAGGGCGTGAAGTTTGCGACGACGGAACAGCTCGCCGAAGTTGTCGGAGAAAAAGTCGCGGTGAAAATCAAGGAGCATTTTGCGCCCGATGAACAGCAGGATGACGTTTCAGCATGATGACCAACAAGAAGAGGAGCGCAGGAACGATGAAACCAACAATGATGGTTCGGAACATTCTGGCGAGCCTGGCAGGAGTACTCCTCCTTGCCGCTCTTCTCCGTTTTGCGCTCGCCGATTCAGCCGTTGCGCAGCCGTCAGGCGAGCCGTATCGCGTCGAGCTGGTCGGGAACGATCAATACAAAGTGCAGACGGCGCTCAATTCCATGGCGAAACGGGGATGGTTCTACATCTCGTCAGTTCCCCGGAACGACGGGAAGGTCCTTCTCGTGTTCAGAAAAGCTCAATGAGGAGTCCACAATGAAACGCCTCACCGTTTTTGTTCTTGGTGCGTCGGTCCTGTTCTGTGCACAGGCGCTGCGGGCGCAGGACACCCAGCGCGACAGGGCAGTCTTTGTCGAGCCAAAGCCCGGCTTTTTCGAGGACATCAAATCGAAGGCCGCGGCATTCAAGAAGAAGGATCGGCCCGGGAAAAAGGAGTTGCGGATGGATTTCGGTGTCTTCAAGGCGCCTGCCTCTCCTGCGGAGTTTGCGCAGTCGTGGCACACGCCGCCGATTTCCCAGGGGATCTCGGGAATGTGCTGGTGTTTTTCGGCGACCTCCTATTTTGAGTCCGAGATCTACCGTTTAACGAAGCGGCAAATCAAGCTTTCGGAGCTCTATACCGTCTACTGGGAATACGTGGAGAAGGCGCGGAGATTTGTGCAGGAGCGGGGCGAGTCCGAGTTCGGCGAAGGGTCGGAGGCCAATGCCGTGGCGAGGATGTGGAAGAAATACGGGATCGTTCCTGCGGAAGCCTATACGGGGAAGAAGCCGGGGCAGGAGGTGCACGATCACGCGGCCATGTTTGCGGAGATGCAGGCCTACCTTACCTCCGTCAAGAGAATGAACAGTTGGAACGAGGAGGAGGTACTCTCGACGATCCGGTCGATTCTGAATCATTATCTCGGCGCACCCCCCTCGTCCGTCCTTGCCGGGGGAAAGACGATGATACCGAAGGAGTACCTTGAGAAAGTCGTGCGGCTCAACCTCGACGACTATGTCGACTTCATGTCGCTGATGGAGAAACCCTACTTTCAGAGGGGGGAGCTTGAGGAGCCGGACAACTGGTGGCATAGCGCCGAATATTACAATGTCCCCCTGGACGAGTTCATGGCGATCCTGAAGCGTGCCCTTCGCGAGAGTCACACCGTGGCGATCGGCGGCGACACTTCCGAGCCGGGATACGAGGGCCACGCGGGGGTGGGGGTGATTCCCACATTCGACATTCCGTCAGGGTACATCGACGAGAGCGCGCGACAGTTCAGGTGGTCGAACCACTCCACAACGGACGACCATGGGATTCACATCGTCGGGTACCTGGAGAAAGACGGGAAAGACTGGTATTTGATCAAGGATTCCGGGAGCGGGTCGAGGAACAACAGCCATCCGGGATATTACTTCTACCACGAGGACTACGTGAAGCTCAAGATGCTGGGGTTCACCGTCCACAGAGACGTGGTGGAGGATGTACTGAAGAAGTTTCCGAAGTAAGCGGCGAAGGGACACCATGAGCGACACACATCCCTGGCAAACGCTTTCACGGCGGACGGTGTTTGACCGCGGTAAATTCCTTCGGGTCGAAAGCCACACCGTCCGCCTTTCCGACGGCACGGTCATTCAGGACTGGCCGTGGTTGATCACGCCCGACTATGTTACGGTGGTTGCAGTAACGGCGAAGGGCGAGTTTCTCCTTTTCAGGCAAAGGAAGTATGCGGTGGAAGGGGAGACGCTGGCCCCGGTGGGAGGGTATCTGGAGCCGGGCGAGAATGCTCTGGGTGCGGCGCAGCGGGAATTGCGTGAGGAGACCGGGTACGAATCGGAGGAGTGGACATCGCTTGGGTCGTACGCGGTGGACGGGAACCGGGGTGCCGGGAAGGCGAATCTTTTTCTCGCGTTGAACGTGCGTCAGACGGGTGAGCGGACGAGTGATGATCTGGAAGCGCAGGATCTCGTGCTGATGGGTCGTCAGGGAGTGGAAGCGGCGCTTGCCCGTGGTGAGTTCAAGGTCCTTGCCTGGACAGCGATCGTAGCGCTGGCGTTGCAGAGGATGCCCTGAAGTTCCGTGTTGCCTTCTCCGGGGGAGTTTGGTATATTAGGTAGGCATGGGCGATTAGCTCAGTTGGTTCAGAGCGCACGGTTCACATCCGTGAGGTCATAGGTTCAAGTCCTATATCGCCCACCAACTCACATGCACCCTCACCCTTTAAATCCTGCCCTGAGAGGCAGGAAAGGGGTTATGAGAAATTCTGGCTACACGAACACGATGCTCGGAGAACCTCCGTCCCGCAGGTAGGGGCGGAGGTTTTTTATTCTCTCTATGCTATAACGGCAGAAGGGGCGGCGCATGCGGCAACTCAAAGCAGTCATCATTGACGATGCCGGGATGGAGCGGACCATCACCCGGCTTGCCCACGAGATCCTGGAACGCAACAGGGGGGCGGGGAATATCGTCATCGTTGGAATTCGGACGCGCGGAGAATTCATTGCCCGGCGCGTTACGGCGACCATTGAACGGGTCGAGGGTGTATCGCTCAAAATCGGCACTCTCGACATTACGTTGTACCGGGATGATCTGATCGGCAAGCTGGAGCAGCCGCAGCTCAAAGGGACGGAGATCCTCTTTGACATAACCGGCAAAGACGTCATCCTCATTGATGACGTTCTCTACACCGGGCGCACAATCCGGGCGGCGCTGGACGAGTTGATCGATCTTGGCCGTCCCCGGACGATCCAGCTCGCGGTCCTCGTGGATCGCGGCCACCGGCAGCTGCCGATCAGGGCAGACTATGTGGGGAAGAACGTTCCGACCAGTTCCGCGGAGTCGGTCCGTGTCCATGTCAAGGAAATCGATCAGGAGGACGCCGTACTCCTGATGCATCCCGAGTTGCCGGAGTCCTGAACCGCCCGATAGATAATCGTCCCATGCTGTAACTGGAGGACATCGATGCCACTGCACACCCGACACCTTCTGGGTCTTGAAGGAATGAAAAGGGAAGATATTCAGCTGATCCTCGACACCGCGGTCTCATTTCGCGAAGTCCTGGAGCGCCCGATCAAGAAAGTCCCGCCCCTTCAGGGAAAGACTATTGCCAATCTCTTCTTTGAAAACTCGACGCGGACGCGGCTCTCGTTTGAGCTTGCGGAGCGGCGGCTGTCGGCAGACGTGCTGGGATTTGCCGCCAGCGGAAGCAGCGTTTCCAAGGGAGAGACCCTGAAGGATACTGCGCGCAATATCGAGGCGATGAAGATCGACATGGTGGTGATCCGGCATTCGGCGGCGGGTGCTCCGCACTATCTCTCTCGCGTCATCGGAGCCAACGTGATCAACGCCGGCGACGGGGCGCACGAGCACCCGACGCAGGGATTGCTGGACATGTACACAATCCGGGAGAAGCTGGGACGCCTGGAAGGATTGCACGTCTGTATTCTCGGCGACATCTCACACAGCCGCGTGGCGCGCTCGAATATCTTCGGTCTGTTAACGATGGGGGCAAAGGTGTCGGTCTGCGGCCCTGCGACCATGATGCCCCGGGGTATCGAGAACCTCGGCGTTGAGGTGTACCATCATATTGATGAGGTGCTCCCGCGTGTCGATGTCATCAACGTCCTCCGGATCCAGTTGGAACGCGATGCGGGGCGGCTTTTCCCCACGATCCGCGAGTACCACAACTTCTACGGAATCACCCGCCAGCGGCTGGAGAAAGCCGGGCGGGACATCACCGTGATGCACCCGGGTCCGATCAATCGCGACGTGGAAATCTCCGCGGATGTTGCAGACGGGGAGCATTCAGTGATTCTCCAGCAGGTGCTGAACGGCGTTGCCATCCGGATGGCAGCGCTCTATCTCCTGTCGTCTATGAACTGAACTTTCAGCAGAAGGGACTTCCATGCAACTGCTTCTTAAAGGGGGCCGGTTGATCGATCCGGCGACGGGTCGTGACGAGGAATGTGATTGTCATCTCGTGGACGGCAGAATCGAGAAACTCGGGCGGGGGCTCTCCGTTGCCGCCGCGCAGGTGATCGACCTGCGGGGGAAGATCGTGGCCCCCGGGTTCATCGACATGCATGTGCACTTGCGGGAACCCGGCTTTGAACACAAGGAAACGATCGAGACGGGCGTTGCGGCCGCGGCGGCGGGGGGATTCACGGCGGTCTGCTGCATGCCCAACACAAACCCGCCGATCGACGACGAGTCGGTTGTCCGCTACATCCACGCGAAAGCACGTGTGGCGCTGAACGGCCTGGTGGACGTCTATCCGGTGGGTGCTGTGACAAAAGGGAGGAAGGGCGAGCATCTCGCGCCGCTGGCGGAGTTGGCGGCGGCGGGCGCGGTGGCTTTTTCCGACGATGGCGATCCGGTACATGATGCCGAGATCATGCGGCGAGCCCTGGAGTATTCCGCGATGTTCGGGCGTCCGATCATTCAGCATGCACAGGATCCGTCGTTGACACGGGGGGCGGCTATGAACGAGGGGTATACTGCCACAGCGCTCGGCCTGCCCGGCTGGCCGCCGGTGGCCGAGGAGATCATGATCGCCCGCGATATCCGGCTGGCAGAGTACACGGGGGGAACCTACCACGTTGCTCACCTGAGCACGGCAGGCGCTGTGGATCTGGTGCGTCAGGGAAAGGCGAAAGGGATCAGGGTGACCGCCGAGGCCACCCCGCATCATTTCACTCTCACAGACGACGTTGTTCGCTCGTTCGATACCAACACCAAGATAAACCCCCCTCTCCGTACCCGGGAGGACGTCGAAGCGATCAAGCAGGGATTGCGCGACGGGACAATTGACGTCATTGCGACCGATCATGCGCCCCACTCTTTCGACGAAAAGGAAGTCGAGTATGTAGCCGCCCCGTTCGGAATCGTCGGTCTCGAGACCGCAATCGGCATTGCGATCACGGAACTTCTCCTGAAGGGGATTCTCTCTCTGAGCCAGCTTGTGGAAAAATTCTCGGTTAATCCCCGACGTCTCCTTGCCCTGCCGGCGATCGCCGTCAAGGAAGGAGCGATGGCAAATCTGACAATTTTCGATCCGGCCGCGCAATGGGTGGTGGATCCG
>Ga0326726_10006134_pt1 | contig 10834 bp, 10 predicted proteins | sample MHFenrmetagenome_2_FD_207603 | JGI IMG/M metagenome (GOLD analysis project Ga0326726, IMG submission 207603) | Lab enriched peat soil microbial communities from Michigan Hollow, Ithaca, NY, United States - MHF15MN | ecosystem: Environmental > Terrestrial > Soil > Wetlands > Peat | place: USA...
GAATCCCCGGCATCGAGGGCCTTCTGGGTCAAAGCCTTTACCTCGTCCATCTTCCCCGCCGAAAGGGCCTGGAAGTACTTTTCCTGATCAACCATCCCTCTTTTCCTCCTTTGCGATCATTTATTTTCTTTAACCATACCTGCTGGATTGCCTCCCTCCTTCCCGCGGGAAATTGAGAGGAAAAATTTAACTCTCTTATTAAACCATTGAGTGGCAAAAAAATAAAACCTAAAATTTCATGGGCAACTGTCCCCATTCCTGAACCATCTCCGTAATCCGCAGCAGTCTTTCAAATTTTGCATCCGGAGGCGTGGTGTCGCTTATTCCGAGAATGAAGCGGTCTCCCGGGGCTATTTCCCGGAACAGATTTTTCATGAACCGCTCAAATTCCGCATCGGGCATGCTCTCTTCCAGGAGGGCTACGGACGGAATCCCCCCGAAAATAGTCACCTTTCCTTGAAAGGCTTTCTTGACCTCGCTGACCGTCACCTTGGTCATGGGCTGCGGGCAGATGGCTTCGGCGATATCCATCCCGCTGTTTGCAATCAGGTCCAATAGGCCTTTGTTCTCCCCGTCGCAATGGCAGAGGACAAGCTTTCCCTTCGCATGAGCCATGTCGGCCAGCTTCTGAATATAAGGCAGGATATGTTCTTTGAAGAAAGGGGGATAGGTGATCATCTCGTCGTAATTGGCGCCAGAGAAAATGACTTCCGCAGGAGAATCCACCAGAACCTTGAAGACCTGATCAAAATAGGGCTCCAGGTCCTCGCTGAGCTGGCGCATCTCCTTGGGATGGTCGAACATCTCCAGATAGAACTGGGTGGCATCCAGAAACTCCTTCATGATGTGGTGCATGGGGCTGGCGGATAGGTTGGCGAATGCGGCAGCAAATCCCTTATCTCCCACCTTCTTCTGATACTCCCGGTAGTTAGTATAATCCGGGTGGATTTTAATGTTCTTGAATATATAGCCCACCGTCTTGTAGTCTTTGGGTTCTTTGATCACGTGCTCGGAAATCCAGGTAATGGACGCCCCGGCCCTTTTCATCTCCTCAGTGTATAAGATTTTGCAGGAAACCGACCCCACGGGAGTATGATAGGTTACGGTGGTGGTATCTCCCTCCCGCTTCACTTCTCGGTCCACTTCCGCGAGTTCCGGCCGGTAGGCCATGCCCCACAGCCGATAAACTCCGATCCCTCGATCCACATTATCTTCGGGTGAACGCACTTTCAAAAATTCAGGGACCAGCTTGTGGTAGCCTCCTCCAATGTCGTCCGCGATTTCATCTAGTGTGGCGTCGCGGCGATACTTCGAAGGAAGGGTTCCCCTCAGGGAGTTTGAGTTGTGCCAGAGGTCGATTCGGGGAATCCAGGGAAGCCGGTCCGCCCGCTCACCTCGCGCCGCTTTCAGCATCCTTTCCTTGTGGGTCATCATGGCCGGTCTCCTTTATTTCCAACCGATAAGTTTGGCGGGCAACCAGAGAGCGATCTGGGGGAATATCACCACGACCGCAATCCCAATGAGCTGGAGAAGCATGTAGATCCAGATGCCCCGAAAGATCTCTTGAGTCGTAACCTCTGGCGGCGCGATTCCCTTGAGATAGAAGATGGCCGGAGCCATGGGCGGGGTCAGATAGGAAGTCTGGATCATCATGATGAATAGAGTTCCGAACCAGATGGGATCAAATCCCAATTTGGTGATGATCGGTGAGAATATGGGGACGAAAACGAGCAGAATGGAGGCCCAGTCCAGGATGAAACCCGCCAGATAGACGATGAAAAGAAAGAGGACCAAAACGCCCCAGGGGCCCAAATTCATAGAGGCGAGGAGTCTCTCGGTCGCCTCGCTCCCTCCCAGGCCCAGGAATACCCCGCTGAACATGGAACCGCCCACGAGGATCATCATCATCATGCTGCAGAGCTTTAGCGTTTGGATGATCGTTTCCTTTAAAGCCTTCAGGGTGAAATTGCGGTAGGCAATGGTCAGCAGGATGCTTCCAAAAGCTCCCAGAGCAGCCGCTTCGGTGGGAGCGGAAAGTCCCAGGACGATAAACCCCATGACCGAAAAAATCAGCCCCAAGGCCGGAATCATGCCCGTTGCCGTGATGATGAGCTTATTCTTCAGGGACACCCGGGTTTCTTCGGCCGGAACCGGGGGGGCGAATTCGGGATTCATGTTTGAGCGGATGGCGATGTAGGTAATATAGATAGCCGAGAGGAGCAATCCGGGCAAAATCGTGGATATGAGGAGGCGCCCCACGGAAATCCCGGCCGCCGGCCCGTAAACAACCGTGACCACGCTGGGCGGAATGAGCGTCCCTAAGGCCCCGCCGGCACAGATCGTGCCGCAGATCAGGGCATGGTTATAATTTCGTTTGATCATGGCCGGAATGGCCATGACTCCGACCATCACTTCGGAAGCCCCGATGATTCCCGTGCAGGCGGCGATGATGGTGCACATGAGGATGGTGGCAATGGCCAGCCCCCCCCGGAGCCGCCCGGTCCAGATGCTGATCGCCTCGAAAAGCCTCTGGGCAATGCCGGAGCGCTCGAGCATGGTACCCATGAAGATGAAGAGGGGAACCGCGGCCAGGACGTAGTTATCCGCCACCCCGTAAATCCGGCGGATCAGCATGGGCAGGATGCCTTCCCCGAACCCGATCACTCCGAAGATCAGCGAAAGCCCCATGAGGCAGAAGGCCACCGGGAAGCCCAGGAAAACGCTCAGGATCATCAGGGGAAACATGAGAAACGAAATGTTTTCGGACATCACATCTCCTTTCTCGCAATCCCCTGATAGATATTGCGGATGAATTCGGCGATTCCCTGAAGGAGCAGGAGAAATAAGGCGATGACCACCACTGCTTTATAAGGGTAGAGATAGGGTCTCCAGGGGGAGAGTCCGGATTTCTCCCCCATTTCGAAGGACTGGATCGCAAACTGAATCCCGGCATAGACCAGGACCAGCATGACCGGAAAAAAGAACACCAGATACCCGCAGAGGTCTACGATTGCCTGTTTCCGGGGAGAAAAGCGATGGTAGAAAATATCGATGCGGATATGCGAACGGATAGAGAGGGTGTACGCGGCCCCAAGCAGAAAATGGGAGCCATACAGGAAATACGTCACTTCATAGGACCAGATCGTCGGGCTTCCCAGGAGATAGCGGGCGATAAATTCGTACACCAGGGCGAGAACGTTTGGAAGGATGAGCCAGGCAGCATAGTTCCCTACCCAGCCGCTCAGGGCATCGATAGCTTTCACGACGGATCGAAGCATTTGGCTTCCCTCGACTTCAACGAAAACCGGGCGGAGAGGTCCTCCGCCCGGTCAGGTCTTCAGGCGTAGGTGAGGATTCTGTTTTTCTCCACCCCTTTCCAGCTCTCCTCAAATTTTTTCTGGGAATCATAGAACTTTTTAAACCATGGGTCCTTGGCCGCCTGCGCTTCCGCCCATTCCCGCCCCAGCCTGTAGGCCATGCCCTGCACTTCGGGAGCAAGCTCGATGATCACGTTCCCTTTCTTTTTATAGACCTCCATGGCTCCCATATCCAATGCTCCGAGTTTGGTCCAGGAATAGAAGGTCGCGATCTTGGCCGCCTCTTCCACCATGGACTTTAGGTCCGCGGGAAGCTCATCCCAGGCTTTCGGGTTGACCACAAATTCAAAAGGAGCGCTGGGCTGGTGGCAGCCGGGAATGATGATGTACTTCGCCACCTCATGAAAGCCCATGGGCAGGTTTTCTCCCGGGGTTGCCCACTCGGTGGCATCGATCACCTTCCGCTCTAAAGCCGGCAGGACTTCCCCCCCGGGAAGAGTCACGACCGAAGCCCCCAATTTGGGAAGGATATCCGCCCAGGCCCCCACGGTCCGGAACTTGATCCCTTTCAAATCCGCCAGCGTACGGATGGGTTTGTGGGAATGGGCAAAAACCTCCGTGGGTCGGAGACCGCCGGGAAAAGCGATCACGTTGAATTTCTCCTTGCGGAAATCCTGCCAGAGCTTGTAGCAGTCGCTCTGGTAGATCCAGTGGATCATGACCTCTGAATTGGGGCTTCCCGCAAACCCGCCGAGGAGAGCTGTGACGGGAGAAATGCCTATGTCATATCCGGGCCAGGTGTGAGCCATTTGGCAAACCCCTCTGCGGGTGGCGTCGACCACCTCCAGGGCCGGGGCAATGGCTCCGGCGGCGAAGGTGTCAATGATCAGCCGGCCGTCGCTCATCTTTCTCACCAAGTCGGGGAGGACCTTGGCCATGTCGGTGAAAAGAGGGATACCGGTTGGCCAAGGCGTGGCCATACGCCACTTAAAAGTTTTTGCCTGGGCCCGCGCCTTCCCAGCACCCGCCAGCACCGTGCTCGCACCGAGTGCGGCGGCACCGGCAACTTTCAGGAAATCCCGTCTAGTTTTTGCCATGGTTTTTCCCTCCTTTTGGAGAATTTTGATCAACACCCCGGAGCCTACATCTTAATCGGATACTTCCCGAATTGTAAAGCGGTCTCCCGCATGGCCTGGTAATTCTCAAACCGGGCCCAGTTGGGAACGGAGTTCCCGGACCCGATGGCGAATCCCCCGCCGGGGGCAATGTCGCGGATGGTCTCCAGGGTCAACTTCCGCACCTGCTCGGGGGTTCCCCGGTTGAGCAGGTCAGTGTGGATGTTTCCCAGGATCCCCAGCTTCTTCCCCACCTTGGCTTTCACTTCCCGGATTTCCATGCTCGTGGGGTCAATGGGATGTATGGCGTCAAATCCGATGGAAATCAGGTCCTCCATGATGGGCCAGAGGTTGCCGTCGGAGTGAAAGAAGAAGAGCAGGCCTTGCTTTTTCGCCAGGGCTCCCAGTTCTTCATACCAAGGAAAGACATATTTGCGGAAAAATTTTGGGTCGATCATGGGACCGGAGCCGTAGGATAGATCATCAACCACCCAGAGCGCACCCAGGTTAGGAATCTTGGACAACTCTTTGGCTCCCTGAATCTGAATCTCTCCCACTCTCTGAAAGACCCGAGAAACCAATTCTTCTTGCATATAAAGGCTAAGGCAGAAATTCTGAAATCCCATGAGCATCCAGGTAACTGTGAAAACCTTCCCCGAGCAGGCAAGGATCTTCATTCCCTTGGGAAGAAAAGGCTGGATGTCGTAAAATTTGCGGAAATCCAGCTTGGCCGCCTCTTCCCAGGGAAATCGATCAAAATCCTCTGGATGGGTAATCACCCCATTCTCTTCGATGTTCCAGGGAACGACCTCTTCCCCTTCTTTGCGCAGGGTCTTCTGCACCACTCGATAGATGCTCGACTCTTTGGTTACTTCCCCCGGGCTCATCATTCCCACGGTCAGGGGAATGGAATCATACCCCGCTTGGACCCAGAATTCGGCCTGCGACTTGACATCTGAATCATCCACCTTCCTCCCTAAGAACTGGGATTGGATTTCATAAGCCACCAAAGCCTCGATCAGTGGAACCCGATCCGGCTCTTCGTGGCGGAGGGTTTTCCTGATTCGGTCGAAGTTGGGTTGGTAACTCATGGAGGCTCCTTTCTCTGAAGGGTCACCCTCTCAGTGCCTGAGCAGGAGTGTGGGCAGCCAGAGGGACAATCCGGGCCAGAGTGTCACCACAACGGTGGCCGCACAGGTCAACCACAGATAGGGCAGCGTAGCTACATAAATCTGAGTCATGGTCACGTGGGGCGGTGAAACGCTTTTCATGTAGAAAGCGGAGGGGGCAAAGGGTGGACTGAGGTAGCCGATGTGCATATTCATGCAAAAAACCACCCCGAACCATACATTATCGAATCCCATGCCGAGGACAATCGGAAGGAATAACGGGACGGTTAGGAAAAGGATCCCGATCCAATCGATGAAGCAGCCCAAGAAAATCCAGATGATCTGCATGAAGACGATCGTGCCCCAGGGCCCCAAGTCCATGGCCTTCAAGGAATTTTGAACAAAGGTGGTGCCCCCGGCCAGGGTGTAGGCACCGATGATCGTCTGGGCCGCGAAAAAGAGCCAGGAGAGCATGGCGCTGATTTTTACCATTTCATAAAGGGAGTCGCGAAGCATGGACCAGTTGAACCGGCGATTGAGAATCGCCGTACCGATGGCCCCTAGAACCCCTACCCCTGCTGCTTCGGAAGGCGTGGCGATTCCCATGTACATCGAGCCCAGGACTCCTGTGGCTAAACACACGGGCGCGGCCAGGTTTTTTTGCATGGCCAGCTTCTTTCTCCAGGGGATGTTTCTTTCTTCGGCGGCTGCGATCGGAGCCGCTTCGGGATTCCGCCAACAGTGCCAGACCACATAGCCGATGAACAGGGCTGCCAGGATCAGGCCCGGAAGCACGCCGCCCAGAAACAACTCCCCTACCGAACATCCCGCAACCATGCCATAAACGATAAAGACCACGCTGGGGGGGATCAATGTCGCCAGGCCGCCGCCGGCGGCGATGCTGCCTAAAGCCAGTTTATCGTCGTATTTTCGGGCCAGCATTTGCGGGAGAGCAATCAATCCAAAAGTGACAATTTCCGCCCCGATGATTCCCACCATGGAGGCCATGATCGCGTTGGCGATGATCGTGCCGATCGCCAGCCCTCCCCGCAGGCCTCCCGCCCATACGTGCACGGCGTCGAATAAATCTTCGGCCACGCCGGACCGCTGCAGGATCCCGGCCATCAGCACGAACAGCGGCACGGCCATCAGGGTGTAGTTCAGGCTCATGTCGAATACCCTGGCGACCAACATCATCAGCACCCCCGGCTCGAACAGATACAGAGTCAGGGCTACGGCCACGGCCCCGATGGACCAAGCCAAGGGCAGGCCGAGAGCCATCAGGACCAGCATGGCCAGGACGATAAGGATGCTGATCAGCTCGATACTCATAAGGGTTTCCCCTTCATGAGAAGATACACGTTGCGGATCATCCGGGCCGTGCCCTGAAGGAAGAGAAGAATCAGCGAGATGGTCATCGCTATCTTCATCGGATAGATGGGAGGGTCCCAGGCCGAAGTGGTGGACTCCCGCATCTGAACCGACTCAGCCATGTAAATCCAGGTTGCATAAAGCATCACCAGGATATACAGGCTGAAAAAGAGATAGGTAAAGCAGTCAACCAGGGCTTGTCTTTTGGGAGGAAGTTTATTGTAGAGCATATCGATGCGGACGTGTTTGTCCTCTTGCAGCGTCCAAGCTCCGCCTAAGAGATAGATCAGCCCGCAGGCAAAGACCGTGCTTTCCGCAGCCCAGACCGTCGGCCGCGAGAAAAACGTTCGCATCAGGATCTCGTAGACAATGGCCGCGGCCACGAACAAACCCAGCAGGCCGACCGCCTTCCCGATCCAGGTACTGGTCCCGTCCACGAGGGCCAGAATCTTTCTCATCCTTTTTCCCTCATAAGCAAGGAGGGAGGAAAATCCTCCCTCCCCTGCTTTGAGTTTCTCAGTTCTCTATTTGATCTTGCCCAGATTTCGGAGAAAGGCCTCCATGGAATCTATCACTTTCCGGGTATCTTCACTCTTTTTCTTCCACTCGGCCCAGACCTTCATGGCTTCGGCCCGCATTCTGGCCTTCTCTTCCGAACTCCAGCTTATGGGAGTGATGCCTTTGGCTTTGGCTTCATGGACCACCTTCAGATCTTCGAGGGAAAGACGATGGATCACGTCCCAACACCACTGGCGGCAGGCGGTGGGAAGCATGGCTTTGATATCGGCCGGAAGTTTCTCCCATTCCTTCGGATTAACCACGAAATCGCCCGTCGGCATGGAATGGAACCCCGGGTAAGTAAAGTAGGGGGCTACCTTGTGAAACCCCAGCCGGTCATTATCCGATGGCACCGACCAGTTGGTCGCATCCACCACCCCCTTGTCTAGGGCGGAGTAAATCTCGGTGCCGGGCAATACGACCACCGAAGCCCCTATGCGGGCGAGAACATCTGATTCCATGCCTTGAGGAACCCTGATCTTGAGACCTTTGAAATCTTCCAGCCTGCGGAGCGGCTTCTTGGAGGGATAAGACTCGATCCCCCACCACATCACCCCCACTAAATGCATCCCGAGTTTCTTGTATTGTTCACTTAACAGTTCAAGCCCTCCTGCGTGGTGGAAGTAAAGGTCGGCCTCCCAGGGATGGTCCCAGGCATAGACCAAATCACCGAGGGGAGCCAGGGGAGGGAGTTTGCCGCTGTAATAAACCACCGCCTGGTGCGCCGCCTGCATGACGTTGTTCTTGACCGCGTCCGCGCACTCGATATTGGGCACGATCGAACCGGAGGGAAAGGGAGTAATCTCCAGCCGGCCGTCGGTTATGACCTTGATCCGTTTGCAGAAATCATCAAAAGCCTTGTAAGATGTCTCCGCCGGGCTCCAGAGGCACTGGGCCTTCCACTTGAACTGGGGTTTCGTCTGGGCATGGACCTTGGGGGTCCCGGCCAGAACGGCTCCTGCCCCGATGGTCGCTGCTCCTGCGGCCTTCAAAAAATCTCTCCGAGTCCTTTTCATCTTCGCTCCTCCTTTACGTTGGTTGGATTCCCACTCCCCCCCTTTGGCAGGGGCGAACTCTCGCTCCCCACATTCCGGGGAATCACAAAATCGGGGGATGATGCTTGTAAAACAAAAAAGCGCGAAACCTCCAGAAATTTGGCCCAACTTACCAAAAAATGGGTCCAAAAACAATAGAATTACCTTCCGTTTCTCTAGTGGTCTGGATTAGATTGAAATCGGGTATCGACCATACTCAAAGGTCGCTTCGCGCATGGCATTGAAATTCGCGAGAGGAACGTACTCGGGAATCGAGTTTGCCGAGGCCACGGCATACCCGCCGCCTGGAGCCAGGTCGTGGATTCGCTGGCGCACCTCCGCCCGCACCTCTGCGGGAGTTCCCCGGGTCAGCGTATAGATCAGGTCGATATTCCCCAGCAGGGAGAGCCGGGAACCATACTTCCTTTTGACCTCGTTGATGTTCATGGCCTTGGGCTCGATGGGATTCAGTCCGTTGAACCCGCAGGCGACGATGTCATCCAGTACCTGTTGCAGCGCCCCGTCGCTGTGGAAGACCGCCAGGCGAACCTTTTCATGGGTAATGCGGTTCATTTCTTTGTACCAAGGAAAAAGATGCTGCCGCAGGATGCGCGGGCTCACCAGAAGGGCCGTCGAAAAGGCGATGTCGTCGGCATGCCATACGGCACCCACGGAATCGAAGCGCAACATATTCTCAAAAACCCGGAACTGGAATTTCCCCACTTTCTCGAACATCAGCGAGATGAGGTCGGGCTCATCGGCCAATGCGAGACTCATGCCTTCCAGGCCCATGAGCCACCAGACACAGGTGAAAATTTTTCCCAGGATCGCCACCACTTTGACTTTGGGGGGCAATAGCGCTCCGATCTTTTCGAAGGCGCTGTAATCCAGGGCATCTGGGTCCGGCCACCGGAAGGCTTCAAAATCCGCCCGGGTAGTGATCAGACCCTTTCCTTCCGTAGCCCACGAACGGGTCTGGGTTTCGGATGTATCCACTGCGTAGTGAGCCTCGATGGAACGCATGGATTGCTTGCGGATCACATCTGTCAACTGGAGCCCCTGTTCCAGGGGAACGTGGTCATAGCCTGCCTGGCTCCAGAAGGCTACCTCATCCTCCAGGGTCTGAACGGGCCTCCCTATAACAGCTTTTTTCAATATGGGATGAACGCTGATATCTCCCAGGGGGACATAATCCGGTTCTCCGTTGCGGAGTAATACCGTCCTGAAACGTTCAAAATCCGGCGTTCGCAGGAACGCCCTCCTCAGCTGGAAAGTCAGGTTTGGCTCCCTCTTTCTTTTTCCAGTCTTTCGATCCTGGCTTTCAGCTCGTCCATCTCTTTCCGGGTGGGAATCTTAAGCTTCTGCAAAGCCTCTTCCATCATCTTTTCTACCCTTTGCCCCAGTTCATGACGGGCGTTGCGCGACCTTTCCTTGAGGTCCTGGACAAGTTCCCGCCCTTGCTTTTCGGTAATTTCCCCTCTCTTCACAATCTCCCCTACTGCTTCTTCAATCTTCTCCGCGGTCATGGACGCCAGGCCCGCTCCGAAGTAAATCGTCCTTTTGATGAATTCGAACATAGAACCTCCTCGTAGAACCCACTCTTTACAAGAAGAGGCATAATCCTTTTCTCGGATTATGCCTCTCCTGAGCCCTTACTCCAACTGTTTTCAAATGTTTTTTACCCGTGGACGACGCTGTCCACGATTTGCTTGAATTCCTCTTCGGTGAGCAGTCCCTTTTTTTCGACCGAGAACTGTTTCACCTTCTGCACGATCGCCTCGCGCTGCTCTAGGGAGGCATCTGCGTTTATTATTTCCAGCCATTCGGCTACGCAATCAATTCCACTGCTTTTTCCCATGACGATCTCAACCGGTTTTTGTCCCACAAGGGAAGGAAGGAAGGGCCCCAGCTCCAAGGGATTCTCAGCCCGGCACCGCCGGACCCAGCTGGCCACGATCCCGGATTCCACGTCCAGAAGGGTCTCCCCCACGATGGGACGGTTGGAGGGAATCGTGGTGCGGGAGAGCTCTCGCACCAGCTTGGAGAGGGAATAGAATTTTTCGGTCCTGATCCCGATGTCAATCCCGTACATGGTCAGGAGAGCCAGGACCAGTTCCTCCATGGCCGCGTTGCCCGCTCGCTCGCCGATGCCGGTGACCGTGGTATGAGCGACCGTGCATCCGCACCCCAGAGCGATCAGGGTATTGGCCACGCCCATGCCGAAGTCGTCGTGGAAGTGGGGTTCCAGGGGCTTCTTGACCCGTTTCTGGATCATCTTGATCAAGTGGGGGATGGCGTGGGGAGAAATTCCTCCAAAAGTATCCACCACG
>Ga0326726_10006135_pt1 | contig 10834 bp, 6 predicted proteins | sample MHFenrmetagenome_2_FD_207603 | JGI IMG/M metagenome (GOLD analysis project Ga0326726, IMG submission 207603) | Lab enriched peat soil microbial communities from Michigan Hollow, Ithaca, NY, United States - MHF15MN | ecosystem: Environmental > Terrestrial > Soil > Wetlands > Peat | place: USA...
AGGGTGATGCTCGCCACCGGAGCCGGTGGGGGCGGTGGTGGCGGTGGAGGGGGTGGGGGAGTGATGATGCTCGACTTGCCGTGGGAACAAGCCCCGAGAACAACCAGAACCACGGTCAACGTGATGATGGCGGCCCGGTTGCGCATCGGAATTCTGCCGAAGGGTTGCCGATAAGCTACCGCATGGAAAGTGGGCGCGTTAGGTACCCCTAGCCGATCGACTTGCGGAGCTCGGCGATGCGACGCTTGGCTTCGGCGACCCGGGGCTGAAGCTGCGGATCGGCCTCCCGCCAGAGCTCGGTGAAGCGGCCGTAGAAATCGATGGCCCTGGCCTTGTCCCCCCTGGCCTCGTAAAGCTCCGCCATCCTGAAGTAGGCGCCCGGCTGGGTGGTCTGGTATGCCCCCGCGTCCCAGGACTCGCCGTCCCCGGCCCATTTTTCATAGTAGGCCAGCGCCGAATCGGCCATGCCGAGCCGGTCGAACGCATCGGCAATCGGAGCATGGACACAGTACGGGCAGAAGTCCTCCACCTGCCGGAATGAGGCGATGGCCTCCGGGAGGGTTTGCCTCTGGAGCGACAGGACCGCTCCGCGGAGCATCCGCTTGACCGATCGCGCGATGCGGGGCGGGATGCTTCCCGGGTCCCGATCGAGACTCTCCAGCACCCGTACGGCCGCCTCATGGTCCCCGACTGCCACCAGTGCCCGGATGAGCATCCCCTTGGGCCGGTCCCGTTCGGGAACCCTTTCCATCGGCGTGGTACGAAGGGTACGATCCAGACTCGCCTTGGCCGCGCGAACATCGATGCCGGGCATGCTCGCGGGCAGGACTCTCATCAGCTGCGCCCTCAGGGCGCCCCCCGGGTCTCCATTAGCGGCGCGGAGATCCGCCAGGCTCACCAGGACCCGATCCGCCTCGGCAAGCTTACCCCGAATGCTCAGGACGCCCCCGAGGAGACCGAGCAAATCGTCCCGCGCGGCGGGGTTACCCTGGTACTTGGTCAGCAATTCCCGCAGCCGGGTCTCCGCGGCGGCAAAGTCCCGGCGGCCGAGCTCGAGGATTGCCCCGCGATTGTCCATGCCGGCTCCGGCCGGGAACTTCGACTTCATGTAGGCCAGGGTCGCCGCGGCCGAATCGAAATGCGCCAGGCCGACTCGGATCGAGAAGAGATTCCCCCACGACAGGAGATTCTCCGGTTCCAGCGCCACGGCACGCATATAGGCCTGCTCGGCGCCGGCGGCATTGCCGGCCACCTCATAGACAACACCCAGATTGTTGTAGGCCCAGCTATCGTCGGGGTACTCGGCCAGCAGCGACTGGAGTGCCGCCGCGGAGCTGTCCGTTGCCCCTAGATGATCCATGAAATAGGAATCGTCGGTGAGCTTCTGCTCCCGAAAGGTGAGCCGGTCGCGGAGCGCGTATGCCCGGACCAGGGCCTCATCGGCCCGGGCGGGGTGCAGCCCTTCGTTGGCCAGCTTGGTGCCGAGCTTGCGCCACGCCATGGCGAAGGTGCTGTCGGTACGTACCGCATCCTCGAGCAGCGCGATCGAGCGCTGGTCGTCTCCCTGAAACTCCAGGCGGATGGCCTGGGAGTACTGGCGCAACGCCTCGAGCGAGCCGGTGGTCACCTCCGCGAGCGGTGCGTTGGCACGGATCGAGCGGAGCGATTCCCCGATCTTGTTGCGGAGCTTCCGGGATACCTGATCCACCGCGTCGAGAATGGCGGTGGAATCCCGGGCCGTTGCGCGGGCGGTGAAGAGTACCTGGCCTGAATCGGCGCCGACCAGCTGCGCGGACACCAGGATGCTGGGCCCCACCTGCTGGAGATCGCCGGCAATCACCGCCTTGAATCCCTCGCGCTGCGCGATGACCCGGGCCGTGGCGAGGTCCAACGGCACGGAGTCGGGTTGCTTCATCAGCCGGAGCACGCGGCGGACATAGTCCGCCTCCACCGGAGAGACGATCGTCGACTGGGCAAAATCCACCCGGAACGCCTGGGTGACCGCTGGTCCGAGCAGCGGATCTCTGGTCTGGTTCGCGAAGTCGGCGAGGATGAGCCGCTCGCGGGCCTTGAGCTTCCCGCTGGCCACCAGGGTGCCTACCGGCCCGATGCCAGCCGCCCGCATCCCCATGTACCCTGCGGTGACCAGGCCGAGCCCGCTGAACGCGGCCACGCCTCCGGTGACGGCGCGCCGCAACGTGAGGCGGCGCTGGAGGCCGGGCGGGGTCGGTTGATCCGCACCGCCCGACACCCGGCGATTGTGCGCCAGCGCTGCGAGGACCACGATCGGCAGGCCGACAGCGAGCAACACCACCGCCGCCGCGAAGAACCAGTCGGGCAAGCCGAGCAGGGTGCGCAGCCCCCACGCCGCGCCCAGCAGGGCGGCGCCGGCGACCGCGAAATACCCCAGTACCCGCGGCAGCGGCCAGGCGCTGGGCGGGCGGGCTGCGGCGGCGAGGGTGGGGGTGATTCCGGGCCCGGTCACGGCCCGCAGTGCTGTGAGCAGGTCGCCGGTCTTCTGGAACCGGTCGGCCGGCCGCTTCTCCAGCAGCCGCTTCACGATGGCGGCCAGCTCCGGCGGTGCCGAGGGACGGAGGTCGGTGACCGGCGGCGGCGTCCGGGTCATGTGCGCGGCGATGACGGCCTGGGCGGTGGGACCGCGGAAGGGCGGCTCGCCGGCCAGCAGCTCATAGGCGAGGACACCGACCGAGTAGAGATCGGCGCGATGGTCGAAGTCCCGTTCCGCCGCCGCCTGCTCCGGCGCCATGTAGGCCGGCGTGCCGATCGAGATGCCGCTCCCGGTGAGACGGCTACTCTCGTCCGCCGCTTTCAGGGCCCGGGCAATCCCGAAATCGGTGATGACGGCGTGGCCGTGGCTCATCAGGATGTTGTCGGGCTTGATGTCCCGGTGGATCACCCCGTGGGCATGGGCGTAGCTCAGCCCATCGACGATCTCGGTCAGCATCTGCACCACATCGGGGACCGGGAGCTCGCCCTCGCGGTCCAGCCTGGTGCGGAGGGATTCGCCCTCGACGAACGGCATGGTGTAATAGAGAATGCCGTCCACGCTGCCCGAGGCGAGCAGGGTGACGATGTGGGGATGCTGCAGCGACGCCGCGAGGCGGACCTCGCGCTCGAAGCGCTCGGCGGAGAGCACCGCCCCCATCTCGGGCGGCAGCACCTTGAGCACCACCTTCCGTCCCAGCTCGACTTCCTCGGCGAGGTAGACGCGGCTCATGCCGCCGCCACCGAGCTCGCGCTCGATGCGGTAGCGGGAGCCAAGCCTGGCCTTGAGCTTGTCGAGGAAGTGCGGGTCCATCGGACCGCCGCGAGAGGGAACCTGGGGAAAAGGTAGGCTGCCGCTCCCCCCGGGGCCAGCGTCAGGGCGCTTCGAGCACCTCGTAGTGGATGACCCGCGGCTCGAGCTCCAGCAGGTAGCGACGGTCCTCCGGGTAGTAGCGGGCCGTTTCGACGTCATCGCCCGCAAACGCACGAATCGCGTTCCACGACTCCCAGTAGGAAATGAACAGGAAATGGGCCTCGGCGCCCTCGATCCGGCGGAAGACACTGACACCGAGATTGCCCGGCGTCTGCCGGCAGCCGGGGACGCCGGTCTGGAGGAGGTAGGCGTGATAGGGTTCGGCATCTGGCGCGCGGACCGCGCCGTGCCAGGTACGGGCGATCATGCCTCCACCGCCTCTCCGGGCAGGGCGGGTACCGCTGCCCGGGCCGGCGCGACCGAACGCTGAATCCAGATCACCGCCGCCAGGATGATGGCCATGGCGACCAGTTTTCGCGCCGAGAGCTCCTCATGGAGCAACGCCCAGCCGAGCAGGACCGCCACGACCGGGTTCACGTAGGCGTAGGTCCCGACCACCGTGGCGGAGGCGTGGTGCAGCGCGTAGCCGTAGGCGGTGAAGCCGACGATGGAGCCGAAGACGATGAGGTAGCCCAATGCGCCGGCGCCGGGCGCGGTCAGGTGCCAGGCCGAAGTCTCCCCCTGGAGCAGTCCGACCAGCGCCACGACCGCGCCACCGGCCAGCATCTGGACGGCGGCGGCCATGGAGAAGCCGGCGTCGACCGGGTGCCGCTTGAGGTATACGGTTCCGAACGCCCAGGAGGCGCTTCCGATCAACAGGGCCACCGGACCGCGCAAGTCCGAATGCAGCAACGCGGCAGGGGTGGTGCCGGTGAGCAGCACCATGCCCGCGAGTCCGAGCACCAGGCCGCCGGCGATTCCCCAGGTGAGCCGGGTCTTGCCGCCCGGCATGAGCGCGTCGAAGCAGGCCGCCCAGATGGCCACGGTCACCACGTAGATGCTGGCGGTGCCGGCGTCGAGGTACTGCTCGGCCCAGACCACGAGGCCGTTCCCGCTGGCGAGAAACAAGGTCCCGGTGATTGCGAGGGTGAGCCAGTCCTGGCGGCGGCGCGGGAGGGTTTCGCCCCAGAGGCGCGCCGCCCCGGCCAGGATTGCGCCGGCGATGAGGAAGCGCACGCCCGCAAAGAGGAATGGCGGCAGGTGGCGGACTCCGACCCGAATCCCGATGTAGGTGGAGCCCCAGACCACGCACACGATCAGATAGGCCCAGAGGGCCCGGCCGCGCAGGTCACCCACGGGCCACCACCGGTACGTGCTCGGGAAGGACATTGGCCTTCTCGAAGATCGTGGAGAGGACGATGGTGGTCCGAGTGTTGGCCGGCTCCCCATGAGGCCGGAGCGCCCGCAAGGTTTCCTGGAGCTTGTCCACCCCGGAAACCGCCACCTTCAGGATGTAGCAATCATCCCCCGCGACGTGATGACACTCGAGCACGTCCGGGTGATTCTCCAGCGCGAGGATCCACGGCTCGGTGCCGACGTGGCTGGAGCTGGGATACCGCACGTTGATGAAGGCGGTGATGGGCCGTCCGAGCTTTCCCCGGTCGAGCCGCGCGGTGTAGCCGGTGATGACGCCCTGCTCCTCCAGGCGCTTGACCCGCTCCATAACGGCGGGCCGGGAGAGCCCTACCTCGTCGGCGATGGCCTGGTAGGAGGCTCGGCCGTCCTGCGCGAGGGCGGCGACGATGGCGAGGCTGGTATCGTCGAGATGAACGTCGGAAGCCACGGTATCGACCTATTGGAATGAGATGATACAATAATACGGACTATTAGTATGTCAAGGCTCTTGACTGCCGTCGTATCGTAATGCATGATCAAACGGTTCAACCCGCCCGACCTCGACCACCGACCCGGCCTCCGCTTGGCTACATTCCAGCGCTGCCCGCCACACTGACATCCATACCCCCGCACGGAGCTCCCGGCCACCGATGATTGCACCGGCAATTCTTTTCGCGCTTGCGCTCCAGGCGCCGGCTGGTGCGCCGAGCTATTGGCAGCAGCGGCTGGAATACGAGATCCGGGCCACCCTGGATGAGCCGCGCGGCACGTTGGGCGGCACCCAGCGCGTGGTCTACCACAACAACTCGCCCGACTCGCTCCGCACGGTCGCCTTTCATCTGTATCTCAACGCGTTCCGGCCCGGCTCCCGCTGGGCCGACGCCGACAGCGCCGAGCAGGTGCGCCGCTTCAACGACCTCAAGGACCCCGACTACGGCTACAACCGGGTGAGCGGCGTCACGATCGACGGCCAGGCGGTCGCTCCGGTGTACCCCTTCGCGCCGGACAGCACGGTGGTGCGCTTCACGCTCCCGCGTGCGATCGGGCCAGCAGAGTCGTTTGCGGTCGCGATGGACTGGGAGGCGCGCCCGTCCACGGTGCCGCGGCGGCAGGGGCGGCGGGGCCGCGCCTTCGACTTTGCCCAGTGGTACCCCCGGGTAGTCGCCTACGACAAGTACGGCTGGGAGGAGCATCCCCTCTATCCGGCCGGCGAGTTCTACGGCGACTTCGGCGATTTCCGGGTGACCCTCGATGTGCCCGAGGATCAGGTGGTGGGGGCGACTGGCGTGCCGGCCTGCGGTGATCCCGGCTGGGAGCGGGCCAACCGCGCACCGGAGCGACCGGTGGACTACCGGCGCGACTTCTACGGCGCGCCGAGCTGCGGCGCCGAGGGCGCCGCCGCGCCTGGCCGCAAGCGAATCGTCTGGGTCGCGAAGGACGTTCATCACTTCGCCATGTCCATGAATCCGGCGTACCGCTACGAGGGCGGCCGGTTCGGCGGCGTGGCGGTCCACGTGCTCTATCAGCCGGGAGACGAGAAGTCCTGGGGTGGCGGCATCGCCGTGCGCAACACCCAGACTGCGCTGGAGTGGCTCGATGGTCTATTCGGCCCGTTCGCGTGGCCGCAGCTCACCAACGTCCACCGCATCGAGGGCGGCGGCACCGAGTTTCCCATGATGGTGCACAACGGATCCGCGGGCCTCGGGCTGATTCTGCACGAGGTGGGGCACAACTACCTGATGGGTATCCTGGCCAGCAATGAATGGAAGGAGGGATTCCTCGACGAAGGATTCACCAGCTTCCAGACCACCTGGTACCTGGAGGCCCATGGCGTCCGGGGCGGCTACCAGTCGAACGAGCGGAGCCTGGTGCTCTCCGACGTGGACGGCTGGTCCCAGCCGACCAGCCTGGTGAGCGAGCACTACCGGGATTTCAATACCTACAACTCGATGATCTACGGCCGAGGGGAGCTCTTCTTCCAGCAGCTCCGAACCCTCGTGGGCGATTCGGCCATGCGCACGATTCTCCGGGCCTATTACCAGCGCTGGAAGCTCAAGCACGTCGACGAGGCGGCGTTCCGCGCCGTGGCGGAGGAAGTCTCCAGGCGGGATCTGTCCCAGTTCTTCGCGCAGTTCCTGCACACGACGGTGCTGTACGACTATGCGGTCGGGCGGGTGAAGACGGGGCGGACCGGCGGACCGGGCGACAGTTGGACGACCCGGGTTGAGGTCGTGCGCCAGGCGCCGGGCATGTTTCCGGTGGAGGTCGTGGTCCGCGCCGCCACCGACAGCGCGGTCACCCGGACGCTCGGGACCGCGGAACGGGAGTGGGTCGAGCTCACGACCCGGAGCAAGCCTCGCGAGGTGGAGGTGGATTCCCGGGCGCGAGCCCACGACTGGAACATGCTCAACAACCGGAGGATCCACCGGTTACTGGGGTGGGCGCGGGAACCTCGGCAATACGTGTATCTCGACCGGATCTTCTCCCAGCCGACCCGCCGGGATCGACTGACCCTGGGGCTCATACCGACGGCCTGGTACAACGATTTCGGCGGCGTGGTCGTGGGCGGCCGGATGCGGACCGATTACCTGGGCCGGTTTCAGCAGGGCGAGCTTGACGTTTCCCTGAACACCAGGCGGATCAACGAGCAGGGAGGGCTCGGCGCGTATGCGCGGCTCCGGAGTCCGACCTGGCTGCAGTCGCCGCGGACCAGGCAGACCCTCGAGGCGTACTGGCTGGAGGGGCGGGGTGGATTGGCCGCGAGCGCGGAGCGGCAGATCAACCAGCACGAGCGCTTCGGCGCCCAGACCTTTCTCGGCGCGAGCGCCCGGTGGATGGTCACCACCGACACCGACTATCTCGATCCCGCGCTCTGGGACGCCGGCGGGACGGTGGAGGCCTCGACCTGGATCAGGGCCAGCGAGAAGCGCGGCCCCTGGAATCTCGCCGGGCGGCTTACGCTCGGTACCGGGGTGGAGTATCGTAACCGTGGCGCCGGTCTCACCACCGGCGACTCCTACGACGCCCAGCCCTACGCCCGATTGACCGGCGAAGCGACGGCCCGCCGGTGGCTGGGCCGTACCGGTCTGAGTTTCCGGACCTATGCGGGCTGGGTGGAATCGGGCCGCCGGCCGCTCAAACAGCGACAGCTCTTCGTAGCGGGGGCCGATCCCTACGAGCAATTCACCAATCCCTTTCTCCGCTCGAGAGGCGCGCTGCTGGCGGGGGCGGACGTTCACTATCAGATGCCGGGCGGCGGAGGGCTGCGGGGTCTCGGGGCCGGCAGCACCGCTACGGGGCTGGTCTCGGTCAACGCAGATCTCGAGCGGGGCGTACTCTCCCGGGGCAAGGCGCGGTTGTTCCGCGAGATCCGGGTGGCGGCGTTCGGGGACGCGGCGCTCGCCAATGGCGACGTGCCCCGGCTGGGGAGCACGGCCGCCTCGGTCGTCGCCGACGCGGGCGTGGGCGTCCGGATGTCGCACTGTATCGGCCAGACCCCGTTCGTCACCACATTCGACTTTCCGCTGGCGGTGACTCGGCCCCGCATCGCGGTCACCCAGCGGAGCCAGGCCGTTGCCTTCCGCTGGACCGTGAGCGCCGCGGCGGGATTCGTGACCGGCGAACGGCCCTCGAGCGCATCGCGGCCGGCTGCCGGCTGCCGCTGAACCTGGTCCTACCCGAAGGAGTGTCCTCATGCGTCATCTAGGTCGCGCGGCCCTGCTGGGATTGGCGGTCCTCCCGCTCTCCGCGTCCGGCTCCCTGCTGGTTGCGCAGGGCCGAGCCTTCACCCCGAACGACTGGTACCGGCTGACTACGGTGAGCGCGCCCGCGGTGTCTCCCGACGGGAAGCAGGTGGCGTTCACCGTCACGACGGTCGTGGCCGCGGAGAACAAGCGGCATTCGGAAGTCTGGCTGGTGCCTGCCGCCGGTGGAGAGCCGTCGCGCCTCACCTCGCCGGGGCTCGAGAGCTCCAACCCCCGCTGGTCGCCGGACGGCAAGCTGGTGCTCTTCACCTCCACCCGTCCCGGCGGGAAGGGCCGCTCCTGGGCGCTCCGCATGGACCGGCCGGGCGGAGAGGCGTTCGAAGTGGACAGCATTCCCGCGGGGACGAGCCCCCGGGAGGCGCGGCTGGTGTTCTACACCGACACCGCCATGAGCGGGATGATGCGGGACACCACCCGGCGCGACCCCTGGAGCAAGATGCAGCCGATGGCGCGGCCGCCCTACGATGCTATCACCCACCCGGTGGATCCGGCGCGATTCGACGGCCGGCACATCACCGAGATGCTCTACAAGGCCAACGGCGCAGGGTACATCCCGGGGCCGCGCGAGGCGCGGGTGATCCGCGCGGCACAGATCTGGTCGAGGGATCTCGAGACCGGGGCCCGGAAGCAGATCACGTCCGATGCCTACTCGCACCGGGCAGTGGCCGTCTCGCCGGACGGCCAGTGGATCGCGTTCACCGCGGATGGGTCGCTGCGATCCGACTCGACGGTCCGGGCGGAGCGCGATTCGGTGGCCCAGCTGCCCTACGACGCCAGGCGGGACGAAGCACCCCGCAACGACACCGACATCTTCGTGATGCCCGCCGCCGGCGGGACCCCGCGGCGGGTGACCACCGCCAACGGCGATGAGGGGAACCTGGCCTGGTCTCCCGACAGCAGGAAGATCGCGTTCGTCTCCCGCCCCACGCGCACCGCCTCCGCCCGCATCTCCATCGTCGACGCGGCGGGCGGAACACCGGAGAACGCCCTGGGCGATTGGCAATACGAGCCGGAGCAGCTGAGCTGGCTGCCCGACGGCCGCATCGTGTTCAGTGCCGAGATCGGGGGCCGGACCGCCCTCCTGACCCTGGATGCCGCCACCCATAAACCGGTGGAGCTGCTCAGCGGCCGGCGCCGGCTGTCCGGGTTCGACATGGATGCCGCCGGGAAGGTCGTGGCCTACGTCAGCACCAGCATGACGAAGCCGACCGAGCTGTACGCGGCCTCGACCTCGGGCCAGGACGAGCGTCAGCTCACCCATTTCAACGACAAAGTCAATTCCGAGATCGCCTGGTCCGACGCCGAGCGGTTCACCTACAAATCGGTCGGCAACCTGGAAATCGAGGGCTGGCTGATGAAGCCCTACGGCTACGAGCCGGGGAAGAAATATCCCCTGGTCCTCTACATCCACGGCGGTCCGCACTCGGCGTACGGTGAAAACTGGTTCGACGAATTCCAGAACCTGGCGGCGACCGGCATGTGGGTGCTGTTTACCAACCCCCGGGGGTCCAGCGGGTACGGCGCGCCGTTCACCTTCTCCACCCGGGGCCGCTGGTTCGCAGAAGACTATCAGGATCTGATGAAGTCGGTGGATATCGCGGCCAAGCGGCCCGATGTGGATTCCACCCGCATGGGAGTGACCGGCGGCTCCTACGGCGGGGTGATGACGGCCTGGGTGACCGCCAAGACGACTCGCTTCAAGGCGGCCCAGACCGACCGGATGATCAGCGAGTGGACCTACTGGTACGGGGCCTCCGATGCGCAAGGGCTGACCGAGTTCGAATTCTACGGAAAGCCGTGGGACAATCAGGCCATGTACGATTCGCTCTCGCCGATCCGGAAGGTGACCCGGGTCAAGACGCCGACGCTCATGGTGCAATCGGAAGAAGACTTCCGGACGCCGATCGGCAACGCCGATCTCTGGTACATGGCCCTCAAGAAGCAGGGCGTGCCGGTCGAGCTGGTACGCAATCCCCGATCGACCCATGAGCTCTCGCGGAGCGGAGAGCCCTGGCTGCTGGTAGACCGGCTGGGCCGGCTGCGGCAATGGTTCGGGTACTGGCTCAAGGGCGAGAAGGTCAGCTCCACGGTGGCCGGTGACCGCCGGTAACGCCGGGCCTCGATTCATTCGGAGGAGGGTACAGACGATGGCCGGAACATCCCGTCGCGGCCGTGTGCTGGCGGCCCTGGTCTTCGCGATGATGCCCGCGACGGCCGTGGCCCAGCGGGGCGGAGGGTTCGCGAACCGCCCCCCGGAGCCGCCGCGGTTCCGTTTCATGGGCCCGGCGGTGGGCGGACGGATCTCGGCGGTGGCGGGGATCCCCGGCGATTCGCTGACCATCTACTTCGGCGCGGCATCCGGCGGCGTCTGGAAGTCCACCGACGGGGGGCTGTCCAGTACCCCGGTCTTTGACGG
>Ga0326726_10006136_pt1 | contig 10833 bp, 4 predicted proteins | sample MHFenrmetagenome_2_FD_207603 | JGI IMG/M metagenome (GOLD analysis project Ga0326726, IMG submission 207603) | Lab enriched peat soil microbial communities from Michigan Hollow, Ithaca, NY, United States - MHF15MN | ecosystem: Environmental > Terrestrial > Soil > Wetlands > Peat | place: USA...
AGAGAAAGGCGCATATTAAAATTGTACTGTTTTATAATTAGTCCTGAACTAAACCACCTATGGATAATGGGTGGTTTATACCTGTTTCAGCCAGACAACCATATTGACAAGAATGCTAATCAACTGATTGACGGATAGATTCGTCTCCATCACTTGGACTTTAAAACTAATACTTGTGCTAACACGGACAATATGGGTAAGTTGTTTGTCACACTTTTTGCTTTTGTTCCTGCCCTCAAGACAAATTTGTAATGGTTCTTGCACCCGGACACGCGCATGTGCACGCAATTTAAATCCTGCACCGTGATAGATTTCTGGCTCCGAGACAAATTGTACCGCGACACTGCGCCAGTGCCTGCCACCAACTTTGTAACCGGGGATAAATTCGCGGCTCCGATCAAAATTGTACCGCGACACACGTAATACTCACAAAAATTATCTGGATGGCAAAAAGTGCGCCATACCCTCCTTGCACCGTGACAGTTTTCTGGCTAAAGTACCAGGATTCATCCCGGATGCGGTGTCGGGTAACACAACCTCCCCATATTGCCTGGCCGTTAGCATTCATGCCGATCGTGCATTAAGGACAATGCCTATTTAAAGAAATTCCGCATAATAATTGAATCTCAATAAATAAATGCTTCTGATTATGAAACCAAAACTTTCTATTCTATTCCTTGCAATTATCCTTGTATCATGTAATAATCACAAAGGCAGAAATCAAGATGATGCTGTTTTTAATGTAAGTTTTGATAATTGCAAAACAACTGTCGGTTTAAAACTTAGCGATATAGTTGACAGTTATAAGTTTGTTAAACTGGAAACAACACCAGAATCTCTAATTGGAGTTAATCCAAGAATAATTCTCGCCCAAGACAATATTATTGTAATTGATATGAATGGCGTCTATAAGTTCGCGACAGATGGAAGGTTTGTCAGAAAAATAATAAAATTTGGAAGAGGACCAGAAGAGATTTCAATTGCAATAAATTATTCTTATTATGAAAAAAGAAACCTGTTACTTATAGAGGATAATATAAGAAACAAAGATATCCTTCAGATATATGATATTGAAAGTGAGAAATTCCTGGATCCAATAAAAAAATATTCCCCTGGCCGTTGGGGTGGTTTTTTAGTATATAATGATTCCCTGATAATGGGCTCAATGAATCCTGTAATTGTTGATACCAATCGATATGCTTTGTTCATCCAAAATTCTAAAGGCAAAATCTTATCTGGAATTACTAACTCACGAAAAGTTCTGGATGCAAGACTTAATAAAGAGACCGTACAAAGGTTACTTTTTTGTCAGGGAGAAAATGATATATTCTCTTTTTATGTTTATGATGATACCCTTTTCAGATATACACCTAAAGGGTTATTGCCTTATCTAATAATCTCTTATAATTCCCCCAGAAATTATATGCGTACTATGGGTTTTAAGATTGGAGAAAGCAGGGTGGGTTTTCCATCAGTTGATAATTCCAGTTTTATTTTATTTAACGAAAGTACTTATACTGGAGAAAGTCAGGAAGGCAGTATGGTCAAATTCAATTATGATAGGAACTACTATTTCCTCAATAAAACCGACAAATCCTTTTCAAAGATAAAATCATATACTGATGATATATCAGGGAAAATTCAGGAATGCAATGGGGAAATGCTAAACTTTCCTGTCTTAACCTTAGGAAATAGCCTTTATGTCCTTTATTATCCAAATGATTTGATAAATAGCAATTTTAAAGAGAATGCATCTCTGTCCCCAGACGTGTCCGACCAACTTCAAAAAATTAAGGAAGGATTAGATGTGATGGATAATCCTATACTGCTAATAGGTTCAATAAAAAAGAGCATAAAAATTGATTAAAATAATTAGCACGAAATGCTAACACGGACAATATGGGTAAGTTGCTTGTCACATTTTTTGCTATTTGCTCCTGCTACCAAGACAGGTCTGTACCACTTGACAAACCTGGACCCCGACTTCGCTGCTCTCCGTCGGGCAAAGCGCGCCACTACCTGCAATAAACTTAATGCACCTGGATAGTTGACTAACTCCTTGACAACTCTGTACCGCGAAGCACGTATACGCCACAAAACTCGGTGCCTGGATGGCAAAAAATGCGCCATGCCCTCCTTGCACCGTGACAGTTTTCTGGCTAACGTAGCAGGATTTAACCGGTGCTCGCGCCGGGTAACAGGCCACCACAACAGGCTGGCTCCTCGCTATCCGACATAAAATGTCGGGACTTAACGCTTGGCCCTCTTTATTGCCGGGCCATTAGGTGTAAGCCTTGTTGCCGTAATACAACGATTGCCAACACACAAGCAAGAGTTTGGCAGTCCATTCCTGCATACTTCACTTCGCTGCCAAACACATGCTTTTTCTCAAACCGTGTTTTCTGTAGAATTACGAATATCTAATTATTAGTTAATTATCATAATAAGAAATCATTAGAAGTTGTTTAATAATTACTATTCTGTTAGTAATAAATATGAATAAAACCGGTACCTTGATTTTATGCTTCCTTCTGACAAATATCGTTTTACTTGCCCAGAAGCATACTATTTTTGGAAATATCAGGGATTCAGAAAATGGTGAAAGTCTGATCGGAGCTACAGTTTTAGCAGAGAGTAAAAACGCAGGTACATTTTCTAATAATTATGGATTTTATTCACTGACACTTCCTGAAGGATCATATGATATTTCCTTCTCTTTTGTTGGTTATAAAGCAAAATCATTTCATTTGGAACTTACCCGGGACACTTCAATTGAAATAGGGTTAGATCCTGAAGTAACTACTCTTAAGGAGGTAATCATTGAAGCCAAAGACAATAGTGCAGTCTATACAAATCAAATGGGCAGCCAATCTTTAAATTTAAAGTCAATGAGATTGACGCCAGCAGCTGTTGGTGAGATTGATTTTATAAAAAATCTGCAATTATTTCCCGGCATTCAGACTGCCAACGAAGGCACAACCAATTTATCAGTGAGAGGAGGTTCATTCGATCAAAACCTGTTTCTGCTGGATGATGCACCAGTTTATAACCCGTCTCATGCTTTGGGATTCTTTTCAACTTTTAATCCTGATGCAATCAGCAGTGTCAAAATTTATAAGACTTCCTTCCCAGCACAATATGGAGGAAGGTTATCATCAATAATAGATATCCGAATGAAAGAAGGCAATAATCAGAAAATTTCCGGAGGAGGAGGCGCTGGATTGATTGCCAGCAGGTTATCGATAGAAGGACCATTAAAAAAGGATCAGGCATCTTTTATCATTAGTAGCCGATATAGTTACGCAGGATTAATTGCCAATACCTTTGGATCTCTGGGACAGACTCTCAGAATAACAAGTCTTATGGATTTTACAAATAAAAATGAAATTAGTTTTTATGATCTGAATGCAAAAGTAAACTATAAAATAAAAAACAACCATTTTTATCTTTCAGCATATTCCGGGCACGATCATTTTTATTATTACTCTATTGATAATAATGCCAGCATGGACTGGGGAAATCAAACCAGTACAGCTCGGTGGAATCATGTATTTAATTCCAGGCTTTTTTCTAATACTATGATTATTTACAGCAAATATGATTATTCATATATACTCAAAGATGATTCAAGACATTTCAAATGGACTTCAAACTTGCAGGAAGTTGATATTAAATCAGATTTTGATTATTTCATTAATCCTTCGAATCACCTCAAATTCGGTATTTCATTGGAAAAACATAAATATTTCCCGGGGAAAATAGAGCCTAGGGATTTCACATCACTGACCAAGCCGTTTGAATTAGACAATCAAAAATCTCTTGAAAGCTCTTTATACATTTCTAACGAACAAAAAATCAATGATAATATCAGTATTAGTTACGGATTAAGATACCCGATGTTCTTTCTCCTTGGAGAGAGTACTGTTTACTCTTATTCTCCTGATATGTCGATCATAGATTCTGTCCACTACGGGAAAGGTGAGCTTATTAAATTTTATAGCGGACTGGAACCCAGATTCGATCTAAGATATCTGATTAATGACAATAACTCAGTAAAGTTATCATACACTTTCGTTAATCAATATCAGCATTTGATAAGCAATTCATCAGTTGGACTCCCTACTGATGTGTGGCTTCCTGTAAATATAATCATAAAACCTCAGTATTCAAACCAGTATTCAATCGGATACTATAAGTCTTTCTCTGAAAGCAAATATGAGTTTTATACAGAGCTTTATTTCAGAAGAATGGGGAATATCATTGATTATAAGGATAATGCTGATTTATTTTTAAATCCGCATTTGGAGACACAGATATTAAAGGGGAAGGGGCAATCATATGGTGCTGAATTCTATCTGGAAAAGAAAATCGGCAAACTGACAGGTTGGATCAGCTATACATTATCACGGACAACAAAACAGATAAATGGCGTCAATAATGGAGAACCCTATCCTGCGACTTATGATAAAAGACATGATCTGTCAGTGGTGATCCTATATAAATTATCACCAGCCTGGGATTTTGGCTCAATTTTTAAATTTACATCTGGTGGTTATATTACAATACCTGAAGGCTCTTTCCAATACTATGGAGCAGCGTTTAATTATTACACGACCAGGAATGGTTACAAACTGCCACCATATCACCGGCTTGACATCTCTTTTACTTATAAGAATCCAAAGAAACAAACCAAACCATGGAAACCGGAATGGAATTTTGGAATATACAATGTATATGACCACAAGAATATTTTCTCCCTGTTTATCAGGATGGCCGAATCCGATATGGACACTTCACAAGCATACAAAATGTACCTGTACGGAATAACACCCTATGTATCTTATAATTTCAGATTTTAAAATGAAGAAGATCATTTTCCCTACAGCATTTATTGTGATCATAACCTTCGGGTGTATTGAAGAATTTGATCTGAATCCAGGATATGCAGAACCAAGGGTGGTTGTGGAAGCACTTATTACAAACAAACCCGGACCATACATTATCCGTCTAACGGAAAGCCATACAGGTAAATTTGTCCACCCTGATTATCATAACATTGATAGTGCAAAAGGGATAATAAATGCGCAAATAATATTATCAGATAATGTTAATCAGGTAGATACTTTAATCCCCATGGTCTTTAACCGGGATGAATATAAATATGATTATAGATTGGGGTATTATAAGATAATCTATGATGGGAACGGAAATATTATTGATACAACTTATTGGAAATATCCTGAGGAATTTAACCATAAGCGTGGCTTTTACATGACTACCCACCTGAGAGGTTTTACGGGCCGTACTTATTTTCTAAAAATAGTTTCTGATGATAAAGAATATGATGCAAGTTCATTTATGCCGGAGGTTCCTGAGATCGATTCTTTAGGCTATATAAAGAAGATAATGGAAAAGGATGGTCAGGAATATTATGTTCCTTTAATCTATTTCTCAGAACCACAGGGCATTAAGAATTATTATTTGATTCAGCTTGATGATGATATAACAAGTCGGCTTTTTTCAGATGCGAACTGGAGTTTTTCAATACTGTCTGATGAATTCCTAGCCCCTTACGTAAATGGATTGAATGTCAGCCTTGGCTCAAATCCGGGGAATATTGAATATCCAACGTATATCGAAGGTGATTCGATTTATGTAGGATTAAGTTCACTGACAAAGGAAGCATTTGATTATTACAATTCTCTTTTGCAGCAATTTAAAAATGATGGTGGGGCGTATCAACCCGCACCCGGTTCCCCTCCAACAAACATGAGTAATGGCGCTCTCGGATTCTTTAGAGCTTCTGCCATAAATGAAAGAAAAATAAAAATTCCTTATTCCTTTGATTGACATAAATTTTGTATGCTTTCAGGCACATTTGCAGCTCCTACTTTTTTCCTCCCTTTGATTCTTTAGGCTGCAAACAAGTCTTCCAACTCCTCCTGCCAGGATTATAAGAAAATAGTCATAAAAATAGACTGACATTTGAACGAGACAATTTTAAAATTAGGCCTACACCTAACACGGACAATAAAGGTAAGTTGTTTGTCACATTTTTTGCTTTTTGTTCCTGCTAGCAAGACAGGATAGTACCGCCTGACAAACCCGGACCCCCGTCACTCGCTTTGCTCGCAGGGGGGAGGCTCGCCACTGCCCACAATAAATTTAACTGCACCTGGATAGTTGATTAACTCCTTGACAACTCTGTACCGCGAAGCACGTATACGCCACATAACTCCGTACCTGGACGGCAAAAAATGCGCCACTCCGCCGATGGCGGGGACACAACCTCCCTTTATTGCCGGGCCGTTAGCCGCTACATAGACAATCAGCTACTACTAACTTGACTTTTTACTAAACTATAACGAAATTTGTAGTTCTAACATATCCAGCCGATATGAAAAGGCTAATTCTATTAATAGTATTCTTTAATCTCTACTTAGTTGCTTATAATCAGATCATTAAAGGAACTATCCTTGACAAGGATAAAAAAAATCCTGTTAATTTCGCCTACATATATTTTAACGGATCTTCAACTGGTACGCAATCAGACCTAAATGGCAATTTTGAACTTGATGTTTCAAAAAACACTCCAAATCCTTTAACTATTAGTGCTATTGGATATTATTCGGCAGCTTTGACTGACTACTTAACCGGGAAACCCCTCACTGTCTATTTAGTGCCCAAGATTATTGAGCTCAGCGAAATAAACGTTGGTGCAAAATCTCTAGCCAAAAAAAGGGAAGCAAACTTGAAAGTATTCAAAAATATATTTCTTGGAACTACTGATAATGCCCGTTATTGTGAGATTCTTAATGACTCCGATATTAAATTTAATTATGGCTCAGATAAGGACACATTGAAAGCCTTTGCTTCAAAACCTCTCATTATAAATAATAGAGCATTAGGTTATGAAATCACTTATTACCTGGATAAATTTGTGTATAAAAGGAATGACAAATCTTTTATTTTTCAAGGAAATGTCATCTTCAAGAAGGATTTAAATTTAAATGAAACACAGAGGATAATAATTGAAGAAAGAAGAAAGAATGCTTATTTAGGATCAAGAATGCACTTTTTTAGAGCACTTTGGCTTGATGAGTTAGAATCCAGCGGATTTACTGTTAAAAACAATTTTGGTAGGGATCTATTAACTAAAGAAATTATCATTCAAGACGCCAACCATAAAAAATATATGAATTACAAAGGAAGTCTTGGAATATGCTATTATTCCGATGTCCCTTTCAGCAATCTTGAGATTCAAAAAGACAGAATTTATTTTGATAAAAATGGTTATTTCGATTCTTTTGGCATTATTTGGGAAGGGTATATTGCCGAACAAAAGATTGCCGATATGCTCCCATTAGAATATATTCTTCCTGAAGAACAAGATAAATCTGAAAGAATATTTGAAGGAAGAGATACAATGACTATTGATCATATTAAAGATGAATCTTTACAATTTATAGAAAAGGTTTATTTACATACCGATCGTGATTTTTACAACCCTGGTGATGATATATGGTTTAAATCATATGTAGTTGATGGTTTGACTCATATACCTACAGACAGTTCCAAGAACCTGCACATTGAACTCATTTCCCCAGGATCAAAAATAATTGATAGTAGGGTGATAAAACTGGACAATGGTCTTGGTAATGGAGATTTCGCCTTACCCGATAACCTCTGGGCAGGTAAATACCGGTTAAGGGTATATACAAACTCAATGAGGAACTTCGGTGATCAGTTATTCTTCAATAAAGAGATTACAATTATTAATGGATCTGATACTGCAGGAGTAGTTACTGATGATATTAAATTTACAGACAGCAATCTGGAAATCAGCTTCTTTCCTGAAGGAGGTTCTTTAGTTGATAATGTTTCTTCCATTATTGCTTATAAAGCTGTAAATGCTACCGGATCAGGATGTGATGTGTCGGGTGAGGTTTTTTCGTCTACTGGAGAATTAATTACAACTTTCAGAAGTACACATCTTGGAATGGGGGCATTTACCCTAAAACCATCTCCAGGTTCCAATTATTATGCAATTGTCAGAAATTTTGAAGGTGATGTTATTAAAGTTGAAATTCCAAAGAGCTTTTCAAAGGGTTTTGTTTTAAATGCCCGGGTCAACCACATGAATGAATATTCTGTAACACTAAAAACAAATCCTGAAACACTGCCCCGATTTTTTGGTCGCGATCTTTTAGTTACATTATCATCTCATGGTAAAATTATTAAGACACTTACAGTTAAAATAAATGCGTTCATTAATAGTTTCATTATTCCTATTGAAAAGCTACCGGATGGAATTATTATGGTAACCTTATTTGATCCTGATAACAATCCTTTGTGTGAGCGATTGATTTATGTTCAAAACAACGATGAGGTTAATGTCAAAATTGAGACAGATAAGACGGTTTATAAACAACGCGATTCGATTTCAGTTAAATTATCATTAACGGAATATTCCGGAACTGGCCAGGAGGCATTTCTTTCATTATCAGCAACTGAAAATATTTATACAGACAGAGCCTCTCTATTTCCATCAACAATTTCTTCATGGTTTCTTCTCGAATCAGATGTTCACGGGCTGGTGGAAAACCCATCATATTATTTCGACCCGGCTAATCCTACACGACTAAAAGATCTTGATCTACTTTTGCTTACCCAGGGATGGCGCGATTTTAGATGGAAATTTAAAGAATTAAAGTACTTACCTGAATCAGGATTTACGATATCAGGCAGATTAAGAAAGTCACTTACTAATGCTCCAATTAAGAACGCCCTTGTAACTATTGGAATATTTCAGAGTGAAAAAAATATAATTACCACTGCATCAACTGACTCTACAGGAAGATTTCACTTCGATCTTGATAATCTGACTGGCAGTGCAAGAGTAATAGTAAGTGCTGTCGATAAAAAAGGAAACTTCCAGGGCAGATTAATTTTGGATTCTCTCGGTTACTCCCCCTCAGAAGTAAAGGAGAGTGCCATAAGTAAAATCATGAAGGTAAAAGAGACTCAACCAGTGTCTGAAAATATAACCTTATTAAAAGAAACGGATGCGGTAAAAAAATCTATCAGAAAAAAATACACACTCTCTGATACAATTTTAATAGATGAAGTCCAGATCATTGCAAAAAAGAAGGAAACACCTCAGGAATTTCATGTAAACCAAAGCCGGATGGTTTATGGTCAACCTGATAAGGAAGTAATAGTATCTCCTCAGTTAGAAAGCATGAGAAATATTAGGGACTTATTAATAGGAAGGGTGTCTGGAATATTATTCACAAATCCCGCAAATGGATCTTCCGGAATTATAATTCGTGGAGCAGGATCATCATTAACATTATCTGATTCAGACCCTCTATTCCTGCTCGATGGCTTAGAAGTTACATATACATATTTATCTACAATACCTCTTAACTGGATTGACAGGGTTGATGTCATAAAGTCCGAAAAAGCTGCAGCGTTTGGAGTTCGAGGAGCAAACGGCGTAATATCTGTTATTACGAAAACTTATAAAGACTTACCATATAAGCCTGTTTCTCATTCAGTCAATGCTAAAATTTCAGGTTATGATGCCCCAAGGGTTTTCTATTCGCCAAAGTATCCTTCCACACAACAATCCGATTACAGGCCTGATCTGAGATCCACTTTATACTGGTTTCCGGATATAAAAGTGATTGGCAACAAAGATTATGTACTGAAATATTATAATGCAGACATTTCTTCAACTTATCAAATAATTGTCGCAGGTATAACCTCAAGAGGAATTCCGGTGACGGGAAAGGTTGAATATGAAGTGAGATAACACAGACTTGGAACCTTGATCTTAAAAAATGCAGCAGCTAACACGGACAATAAAGGTAAGTTGTTCGTCACAGTTTTTGCAATTTGTTCCTGCATCCAAGACAGCTTCGTAAATCGTGATAAATCCGGACCCCAGTCACTCGCTTCACTCGCACGGGGCAGGCTCGCCACTGCAACGCTTTAAATTTGTAACCGAGGATAAATATATCGCTCCGATCAAACTTGTACCGCGACACTCGTATAACTCACAAAACTTGTACCTGGACGGCAAAAAATGCGCCATACCCTCCCTGCACCCCATGAAGTTCGCTGCGCTCAGTCAGGGCCTTCGGCGTGACAGTTATCTGGCTAAAGTACCAGGATTCAACCCGGTGATTGCGTCGGGTAACGCAACCTCTCTATATTGCCGGGCAGTTAGCAAACATGTGAGGGCCATCCCGCTAATTATTAAGCAATAGGACATCCTAAATTAAAATTATATCACCATGAAAACTTCAATCCTCTTCGTATTACTTTTTCTATATTCATTCAATGTACAGAAAGAGAAGGTAAGCAAATTTAATCCTGATAATTTTTTCCAGATCAAATATGAGATTCTGTTAAAAATGAAGGAAACCATTGGTTTGAGTCAAATTGCGTCCAATGTGGAATATATCAAGCTAGAGACAAAAGATGATTGTCTTATGTGGGGTGGGGTAAAAAGATATCTTTTTACTGATAATTTTATCTTTATCTCCAACAAAGACCACATACTTAAATATTCTAGGGACGGGAAATTTATTAGTAAAATTGGGTCTCCAGGAAGAGGGCCAGGAGAAATAGACCTTATAGTAAATATGTCTATACTCCCAGATAAAAAATTAATTATAGTTCAAACAAACGTTGGTCGCAAACTTCTTTATTTCACTTTCGATGGAGATTTTGTAAAGACTGTTACATTTACTTCTTATGTACCATATGTCAAAGTTTTAAGAGACGGAAAGTACCTTACACATGATGATGGATCAAGTGGGAAGA
>Ga0326726_10006137_pt1 | contig 10833 bp, 11 predicted proteins | sample MHFenrmetagenome_2_FD_207603 | JGI IMG/M metagenome (GOLD analysis project Ga0326726, IMG submission 207603) | Lab enriched peat soil microbial communities from Michigan Hollow, Ithaca, NY, United States - MHF15MN | ecosystem: Environmental > Terrestrial > Soil > Wetlands > Peat | place: USA...
AGTTCGAGGGCTTCATGTCGTTCTATCCGCGGCACGAGATCGCCGACCTCGTCCAGTTCCGCCTGGCCATGAGCTACTACGACCAGATGAAGCCCGTGGAGCAGGACCAGGGGCTGACCGTCAAGGCGATGGACCAGCTCAAGAAGCTCGTGCGCGACTATCCCGACAGCCGCTACGCCTCCGATGCCCTCGCCAAGATCGACGTGTGTCGGGGCCGGCTGGCGCAGAAGGAGCTCTGGGTCGCCGCCTACTACCTCGAGCTCGAGAATAATCCCACCGCCGCGCGCCAACGCCTCGAGGGCGTGCTCAAGAACTATCCGCGCAGTCTCGTCGTCCCCGAGACGCTCTACCGTCTCGCCGACATCAATGCGCGCGAGGGCCGGACCGACGAGTCGCAGCAGATGTTCAGGAAGCTGGCGGACGAGTACCCCTACACGGAATGGGGACGTCGCGCGGGCCTGCGCCTGCAATCGGCGGCCACGAGGTAGCCATGCACGACATCGTGGACCTTCGCTCGGACACGCTCACGCTGCCGACACCGGCGATGCGTGAGGCGATGGCTCGCGCCGAGGTCGGCGACGACGTGTGGGAGGAAGATCCGACCGTCCGGCGGCTGGAGGAGGTTGCCGCCCGGCGCACCGGCAAGGAAGCGGCGCTCTTCGTGTCCTCGGGGACGCAGGGCAATCTGGTTTCCGTGCTGGCCCAGACCCGCCCCGGCCAGGAGATCATCCTCGACCGCGACTCGCATGTCCTCAACTACGAGGGCGCGGGCGCCGCGGTCTTCGGCGGGGTGCAGACACTTCCTGTCGCCACCGAGCGCGGCTTCCTCACGGCCGCCCAGGTCCGTGACAATGTCCGCCCGAGCAATATCCACATCCCCTCGACCGGTCTCGTCTGCATGGAGAATACCCACAATCGGCACGGGGGGACCTGCTGCACGCCGGAGGAAATCGCCGCGGTGGCTGCGGCGGCGCACTCGCATGGGGTCCCGGTGCACCTGGACGGCGCGCGCATCTTCAATGCCGCGGTGGCGCTTGGCCGGCCCGTCGCGGACTTCGCGCGGCCCGTGGACTCGATCACGTTCTGCCTGTCGAAGGGTCTGGCGGCGCCGGTGGGCTCGCTCGTGTGCGGCTCGCGCGAGTTCGTCGCCCGCGCCCGGCGCGTGAGGAAGATGCTGGGTGGCGGCATGCGCCAGGTCGGCGTGCTGGCGGCGGCGGGTCTCATCGCGCTGGAATCCATGGTCGAGCGTCTCTCCGAAGACCACGACAACGCCAAGCGCCTGGCTCACGGGCTCGCGGGCCTGCCCCGGCTGCGCCTCGACCCGGGCTCCATACAGACCAACATCGTCATCTTCCACGTGGACCGGGACGGCGGCTCGGCTGAGCTCGCCGCCGGCTGCCTCGCCCGCAAGGTCAAGATCCACCAGATCGGCCCGGGCGCCATCCGGTGCGTGACCCATAAGGACGTGGACCGGGAGGACATCGACCGCGCCCTTGACGCCTTCCGCGAGATCACCGCCACCTGGTAACAGGAGCCCACACGATGGCCGAGCGCCTGCTGGACGTCAAAAATCTCAAGACGTACTTCTTCACCGACGAAGGCATCGTGCGCGCCGTGGACGGCGTGGACCTGTACATCGAGAAGGGCGAGACCCTGGGCGTGGTCGGCGAGTCCGGCTGCGGCAAGTCGGTGACGGCGCTCAGCGTGATGAAGCTGATCCCGTCGCCGCCGGGCAAGATCGTCGAGGGCGAGATCCTCTACAACGGCCAGGACCTGGTGAACATGCCCGCGAACCAGATGCGCAAGATCCGCGGCAAAGAGATCTCCATGATCTTCCAGGAGCCCATGACCTCGCTGAATCCCGTGTTCACCTGCGGCGAGCAGATTGCCGAGGCCTTGAGGCTCCATGAAGGCCTGGGACGGCGGGCGGCCATGGACAAGACGGTGGAGATGCTCAAGCTCGTGCACATCCCCAACGCCGAGCGTCGCGTGAAGGAATACCCGCATCAGCTCTCGGGCGGCATGCGCCAGCGCATCATGATCGCCATGGCGCTGTCCTGCAATCCCAAGCTCCTGATCGCCGACGAGCCCACCACTGCGCTCGACGTGACCATCCAGGCGCAGATCCTCGAGCTCCTGAACGAGCTCAAGAGCAAGCTCAAGATGGCCGTCATGCTTATCACCCACGACATGGGCGTCATTGCCGAGACGGCCCAGCGCGTGGTGGTCATGTACGCGGCCAAGGTGGCCGAGGAGGCATCCGTCGCCGATCTCTTCAAGGAGCCGCTGCACCCGTACACGCAGGGCCTGCTGCGCTCCATTCCGCGTATCGACCTGGCCGCGACCGAGCGGCGCCGGCTGGAGACCATCCCCGGGACGGTGCCGACGCTCAGGGGCGAGATAGCCCCGGGCTGCCGCTTCGCCCCCCGCTGCCCCTTCGTGAAGTCCGTGTGCACGGAGAAGGACCCCGTGATCAAAGAAGTGAAGCCCGGGCACAAAGTCGCCTGCTGGCTTTACTAGAGGGACACCATGGCCGAGACTTCGCTCCTCCAGGTCAAGAACCTCAAGAAGTACTTCCCGATCCGTGGCGGGCTCTTCTCCCGGGAGGTCGCGCGCGTCCACGCGGTGGACGATGTCTCGTTCACGATTGAAAAGGGCGAGACGTTGGGGCTCGTGGGCGAGTCGGGCTGCGGTAAGTCCACCACGGGCCGCTGCATCCTGCGGCTCATCGAGCCGACCGCGGGCGAGGTCATCTTCGACGGCAAGGACGTCACCGCGCTCGACAAGCGGTCGCTACGCCACCTCCGCCGCGACATGCAGATCATCTTCCAGGATCCCTATGCCTCGCTCAACCCGCGCATGACGGTGGGCTCGATCATCGGCGAGGCCTTGGTCATCCACAAGCTCGCCAAGACGCGGAAGGAGCGTGAGGAGCGCGTCATCCATCTCCTGGAGACCGTGGGGCTCAGCTCCGACCACCTGCGTCGGTACCCGCACGAGTTCTCGGGCGGCCAGCGGCAGCGCATCGGCATCGCCCGGGCGCTGGCCGTCAGCCCCAAGCTGATCGTCGCGGACGAGCCGGTCTCCGCGCTCGACGTGTCGATTCAGGCCCAGGTCATCAACCTGCTGGAGGACCTCCAGAAGCAATTCAACCTGACCTACCTCTTCATTGCCCACGACCTCTCCGTGGTCGAGCACATCTCGACGCGCGTCGCCGTGATGTACTTGGGCAAGGTCGTGGAGATCGCCCCCGCCAAGGAGCTCTACAACAACCCGAAGCATCCCTATACCGAGGCGCTCCTCTCCGCGGTGCCGATCCCGGATCCGGCCGTGAAGCGCAAGCGCATCCTGCTCGAGGGCGACGTGCCGAGCCCGATCAAGCCCCCCTCGGGCTGCCGCTTCCACACGCGCTGCCCCATCCGCGTGCCGGCCTGCTCGGAGAACGAGCAGGTGCTGAAGGAGATCTCACCCGGACACTGGGTAGCCTGCCAAGTCCGCGCCTAGCCGGCCGCTGAAAAAGGCCCATCTGCTTCGTTGGCGCCCCCCTGCCGTCCGCTCAACGTACAGAGAGTACGCCTCGCGGACGGCAGGGGGGCGCCGCCTCGCATCTGGACCTTTTTGAGCGGCCGGCGGACCATTCAGCGCGGTCCAGAGTGAGGTTCAGCCGATGATCGCGTGGTCGGGTATTTTTCACATCATGGCGACGCCGTTCACGGACGGCGGCGATCTCGATACGGGAGGCATGCCGCGTCTGGTGGAGGCGGCCCTCGCCACCGGCATTACCGGCGTCACCATCCTCGGCATCGCCGGCGAGGCCCATCGCCTCACCGACGAGGAGCGCCGCCGCGTGGTCGAGAGCGTCGTCAAGGAGGTGCGCGGCCGCGTGCCCGTGGCGGTGGGGGTCTCGGCTTCCGGCACCCACCTGGCGACGGCCTTCACCCGCATGGCCCAAGAGCACGGGGCCGATGCCCTGATGGTCGCGCCCCCGACGGGCCTAAAGAACCTCGACGCCGTCGCCGACTATTTCCTCGCCGTCGGGGACGCCGCCTCGGTGCCCATCGTCCTCCAGGACGAGCCCATGACGACCCAGGTAACCATGCCCGCTGCCTTTATCGCGCGGCTCTGCAGCGAGATCCCGAGAATCGAGGCGGTCAAGCTCGAGGAAGCGCCGACCCTTCCCAAGATCACGCGGCTGCGCGAGCTTCTCTCCGAGCGCGTGGCGATCTTCGGCGGGCTCGGGGGCGTGTACTTCTTCGAGGAGCTCTCGCGCGGCGCCGATGGCGCCATGACGGGCTTCCCCTATCCGGAGGCACTCAAGGCAATCCGCGACGCATTTGTCGCGGGGCGCCGCGACGACGCGCGCGCGCTCTTCTATCGCTGGCTGCCGCTCATCCGCTACGAGAGCCAGCCCGGCTCGACCCCGGGCACCGCGATCGGCATTCGCAAAGAGATCCTCCGACGCCGCGGCTGGATCGGCTCGGCGCGCGTCCGCCCGCCGGCGCCCGCGCTGGACGCCGGCACCATGGACGAGCTGTCGGAAATTCTCCGCGCCGTGGGAGCCTGACCCATCCCCAGGCTCCAGGTCGGCGACGTCGGACTCTTCTATCAGCGCATCGGGCAGCGCGTCGGGGCGGCAAGCCCGCCGTCAGTCGTGCTCATCATGGGCTGGGGCGGCGATCACACCGCGTGGGCTTTCCAGATTCCCGCTCTCGCCGCCGAATTCGACGTGATCGCGCTCGACAACCGTGGGGCGGGCCAGAGCGACGCGCCGGACCGACGCTTCACCATCGCCGACATGGCCGACGACGTGATCGGGCTCATGGACGAGCTGGGCGTGCGGACCGCTCATATCTGCGGCGCCTCCATGGGCGGCATGATCGCCCAGGAACTGGCCCTCCGGCATCCCGAGCGCGTCCTCACGTTGCAGCTGCACTGCACCGCCTCCGGCGTGGACGGCTATGGCCGCCTCGTGATCGACAACTTTCTGCGCGTCAAAGCCCGAGGGGACACCGAGGAGTTCGTGTACTTTTCCCTGCCGTGGCTGCTCGCCAGGAAGACATTCCTGGAGAACGCGGGCTTCATCGAGGCATGGATCGAGCGCGCGCTGGAATACCCTTTCAAGACCAGCCTCGTGGGGATGAGCCGTCAGGGAGAGGCGATTCGCGGCCACGACACGCGGGCCCGCCTGTCAGAAGTGCGCGTGCCGACCCTGATCACGACGGGCACCGAGGACATACTGGTGCCTCCGTCCGCGTCGGAGGAGCTCCACCGTCTAATCCCCGGCTCGGAGATCCGGCGGCTCCCGGACGCAGCGCACATGCATTTCATCGAGCAGGCGTCGACCTTCAACGAGATCTGTCTGGAATTCCTCCGCAAACACCGCTCTTAGTCTCAACGCCGGGCGGGGGACGGGGCGGGGGCACCTCCATAGGCCACGCTGAGTCGCATTCCGTTGTGAAATCTCTGGCCCGCCACGAGATTTTGGTCTTGGGCTTCGAAGAAGCCCCCCAGAAGATACGGGCCTATAGAGGGGCCCCCGCCCCGTCCCCCGCCCGGCTCTCCGCGTGGAGATTCAGGGAGAACTTCGAAGATCAGGTTGTCGCTTACGTAGCGGAGAGGGCGGGGCTGGGGGGCTTCCCTCCCCGGACCCGTATCTTCTGCGGAGGTTCTCGAAGCCGAAAACCACTCTCTCGTGGCGGGCCAGAGAGGCCACGGGGAATGCGATTCAGCGTGGTCCGGGGAGGGAAGCCCCCCAGCCCCGCCCGTGTACCTACCTACCGCTTCTGGTCAGAGATCTTGACGGAAAGATCCCGCAGGCGCTGTAGCGTCGCCGGGCTCAGCATGGCGGCGAAGCCGGCAGGGTCGGTCCGGGCGCGGTCGACAGCTTCGAGCATTTTCTGTGGATCACCACCCGTGCTCTGCGCCAGCTCCTTGAGCACTTCCCCCGCGATCTGGTAGAGCTCCTGGGCCATCGCGTCGGAGCCGGCCAAGGTGCGCACCTGCTGGTCCGCCGCGGCCCCCTGCGAGTTCTTTGCGAGCTCGCCGCTCCGCGCCTGCGGGTCGAGCAGGATGTGCAGCGTCTTGTCGAGCGCGTCCTGCGAGGTGGGATCGAGCTTCTGGGCGGCGGCCGGGCCGGCGGCGGCCCATGCGAGCAGCGCCACCACCACGGCTACCCGGGACCGGCTCACTCCCAGAGGTAGCTGTTGGGATTGACCGGCTGGCCCTTCACCTGGATCTCGTAGTGCAGGTGCGGGCCGGAGGAGCGTCCGGTATTGCCGCTGAGTGCCACCACGTCGCCGCGGTGCACCGTCTGATTCACGGTGACGTTGAGTCGCGAGAGATGGCCGTAGAGCGACTTGGTGTCGTTGCCGTGATCGACGATCAGCGTCTGGCCGTACTCGGGATGGGTCCCCGCGAAGACGACGGTGCCGGGCGCGGGCGCCTTCACCGGCGTACCCACGGGCGCGCCGATGTCAAGCCCGCTGTGGAACTCCGACGTGGAAGACCACGGCGAGGAGCGGCCGCCGAACCCCGAGTTGACCGGTCCGCGCACGGGCCAGCGGGACGGCAGCGCGGCGAGGACACGCGTGGCGCGGCTCAGGAAGCGTTCGAGTGAGCGCAGATCGTCGCCCTCTTCCTTCACGACTCCCGTGAGACGCTCGAGATCGTCGCCGATGGCCGCGCGCTCCCCTGTCTCGCCGGCGCGGGACGGCCCCGTGCCGCCGCCGATGCCGGTGCTGCGCTTGGACAGGCCGTTGTCTGGACTGAAAGGCTCCCAGATCCTGGCGCGGAGCTCGCGCCACCCGTCGATCTCCGCCCAGATCGCCTGCATCTTCGCCCTCGAGGCGTCGATGACGCTCTGCTGCTCGGCGACGCGCGCAGTGAGCTCGCTGAACACGGCGCGCTGCTGGCGCAGCGACAGGTAGTCGGCATAGATGACGGCGACCGAGACGGGAAGAGCCACCGCCAGCCCCAGAATCGTCAAGACCAGCCATCGCGATAGCGTGAACCGGGCGATGCGCCGCCCGTCGCCATGCACCACCAGGAGATTGAACTCGCGCCGCACCCGCATCCGCCTCAACGCTTGAGCGGCACGACCGAGAGCTCGCGGGTGGGGAGCGTCTCGGCGTTCGGGTTCGCTTTCGTCATCCGGCAGTGGCCCTCGAAGAGCACGCCTTCCTCGATTACCACCAAGGGGGCCTCGACGTCGGCATAGACGCGCGCGGTGCGCTTCAGCTCCACGCGCTCGGTGCAGATGATGCTGCCCACGACCTCTCCGCTGATGAGCGCCTGGCCCGCGCGGATGTCACCGGTGACGCTGCCCTTCTCTCCGATGATCAGCGTGTCTGTGGACGCGATATCGCCCTTGATGCGCCCGTTCAGCATGAGCGTGCCCTTGAAGGCATACCGGCCCTCGATCTCCGAGTCTTCGTCGATGAAGGCCGTGAGTCCCTTGCGGCCCATCGGTGTGAGCTTACGATTCCACATGGCTGGGCCTCGGTATCCGCGCCTAGCGGTCCGGGGCGCCCATTATGCCGGCGGTGACTCCACCGGTCTCGCCGATCTGCTGGCCCAGTCCAAGCATCGTTGCCTCCTCGGCTGCCGCGATCACCGCGCCCCGCCCTTTCCCATGCGCCTCGAATCGGGGCTTTGGGAGCTGGGTTTCTTGCTCGATTGGACACGATTGGAAGGATGGTCGACGCTCCCGGCCCTGCCGGGTTACCGGTTTGTAGCACGCAAAGTTTGCGGGTGTCAACCGGCCGTTTCAGCGACCGGCTCATGCGAGCTATGTCCGCGCCATCAGGTCGTTTGTTGACACTCCGAGAAGCTCCGAAGTATGATTTGGAAGCTTTCAAATTCGCCATGGACGACTTCTACCGGATCAAGCGGCTTCCTCCCTACGTCTTCGCCATCGTCAACGATCTCAAGACAAAGGCGAGGTCGAAGGGCCAGGACATCATCGATCTCGGCATGGGCAATCCCGACCAGGCGACGCCCAAGCACATCGTCGACAAGCTCGTGGAGGCGGCGAACAACCCGCGGAACCATCGCTACTCGGCCTCCCGCGGCATCACTCGGCTTCGGAAGGCCGTCACCACCTGGTACCGGGACCGCTACGGGGTCGAGCTCGATCCCGACAGCGAGGCGATCGCAACCATCGGTGCCAAGGAGGGCATGGCCCACTTGGCGCTGGCCATCCTCCAGCCCGGCGACGGCGTGCTGGTGCCCAATCCGACCTATCCGATCCACTCGTACTCGGTGGTGATCGCCGACGGCGACCTCCGCTCCGTACCGATGATTCCGGGTGACGACTTCTTCGCACGGCTCCAGGAAGCGGCGCGCCTGTCCTGGCCGAAGGCCAAGCTCCTGATCCTGTCCTTCCCCCACAATCCGACCACGATGTGCGTGGACCGCGACTTCTTCGTGAAGGTGGTGGAGTTCGCCAAGGAGCACCATCTGATGGTGGTCCACGACTTCGCCTATGCAGACTTCGCCTTCGACGGGTACAAGCCGCCCTCATTCCTCGAGGTGCCCGGGGCCAAGGAGGTGGGGGTCGAGCTCTTCTCCATGTCGAAGTCGTACAACATGCCGGGCTGGCGGATGGGCTTCGTCTGCGGGAACGCGCGCATGATCCATGCGCTGGCACGGATCAAGTCGTACCTGGACTACGGCGCCTTTCAGCCCATACAGATCGCATCCATCGTCGCCCTCGAGGGCGACCAGTCCGTGGTCGGAGACATCGTCGAGCTCCACCGACGCCGCCGGGACGTCCTCGTCGACGGCCTCAACAAGATCGGCTGGTCGGTGCCCAAGCCGAAGGGCACCATGTTCGTGTGGGCACCCATCCCCGACTCCTTCCGGTCCATGGGATCGCTCGAATTCTCGAAGCTCCTGATCAACGAGTGCAAGGTCGCGGTGTCGCCGGGCATAGGCTTCGGCGAGTACGGCGAGGGCTTCGTCCGCTTTGCCCTCGTCGAGAACGAGCAGCGGATCAGACAGGCCCTCCGCGGCCTGAAGACTCTCGCCGCCCGCTGACGGGGCGGCGGACGTCGCCCGGTCCCGCCATGAACGAGATCAAGATCGGCCTTCTCGGCCTCGGTACGGTCGGAAGCGGCGTGGTCAAAGTCCTCAAGACCCACGGCGCCGAGATGCAGGAGCGGGCAGGCTGCCGGCTCCTTCTCCACGCCATCGCGGACGCCGACACCACGCGGCCGAGAGAAGGTCTCGACCTGGCTCAGCTCCCGCTCGTCGGCGACGCCGCGCGGGTGCTCGACGATCCCGCGGTGCAGATCGTCATCGAGTTGGTAGGCGGCCTCGAGCCGGCGCGGACCTTCATCCTCAAGGCTCTCGATGCGGGCAAGCACGTCGTCACCGCCAACAAGGCACTGCTTGCCCATCACGGCCCCGAGATCTTCGAGGCGGCTCGGCGCAACCGCGTCATGCTGGGGTTCGAGGCGGCAGTGGCGGGCGGTATTCCGCTGATCCGCTCCGTCAAGGACGGGCTACCGGCCAACCGGGTGCTCTCGGCCTTCGGCATCGTCAACGGTACGTGCAACTACATCCTGTCCAAGATGACGGATGAGGGGCTCGACTTCTCCGTCGTCCTCAAGGAAGCGCAGGCGCACGGCTACGCCGAGTCCGACCCGACGCTCGACGTCGAGGGCATGGACTCGGCGCACAAGCTGCAGATCCTCGCCACCCTCGCCTTCCGCACCGCCGTGGACCTCAAGGACATCTACACCGAGGGCATCACGGCCATCACGCAGCAGGACGTGGAGAACGCGGTCGAGCTGGGCTACCGCATCAAGCTCCTCGCCATCGCCAAGGCGGTGGACGGAGCCCTCGAAGTCCGCGTGCACCCGACGATGATTCCCGCGGCCTCACCCATGGCCGCGGTCTCGGGGGTCTTCAACGCGGTCTTCATCACGGGCGACAATGTCGGCAACCTCATGTTCTACGGCCGGGGCGCCGGGCAGCTGCCCACCGCCTCGGCGATCTGGTCGGACACCGTGGACATCGCCCGCCGCGTCGCGCACAACCTCCCGGCGCTCGACGTGGATCTGCCGTCCATCAGCGAGCGGCCCCTGCCACTCCGGCGCATGGAGGACATTCGCTCGTCATACTACCTGCGGGTCATGGCCATGGACCGACCGGGCGTGCTCGCGCAGGTGGCGGGCATCCTCGGGCAGCACGACATTTCCCTGGTTTCCGTGCTCCAGAAGGAGCGCGCGCACGGGGAGGCGGTGCCCGTCGTCATGATGACGCACGAAGCGCGGGAGCGTGACATGCGCGCGGCGCTGACCGGGATCGACACGCTGCCCGTCGTCGCCTCCCGCACGACCATGATCCGCGTCGAGCCAGAATGATGAGCCCCACCGGGGCGAAGAGGCCCTCCTACAGCGCGGACGCCCCGATGAGCCCCGCCGGGGCGAAGAGGCCCTCCTACGGCGCGGACGCCCCGATGAGCCCCGCCAGGGCGAAGAGGCCCTCCTACGGCGCGGACGCCCCGATGAGCCCCGCCAGGACGAAGAGGCCCTCCTACGGCGCGGACGCCCCGATGAGCCCCGCCAGGGCGAAGAGGCCCTCCTACGGCGCGGACGCCCCGATGAGCCCCGCCAGGACGAAGAGGCCCTCCTACGGCGCGGACGCCCCGATGAGCCCCGCCAGGGCGAAGAGGCCCTACCGCTGCGTGTTGCCCTCCACAGTAAGGCAACCAGAATGAACGCGTGGCCGGGCATTATCGAGCGCTTCCGGCAATTCCTGCCGGTTTCCGCGAGCACCCCGGTGGTCACGCTCCACGAGGGCAATACGCCGCTCATTCCCGCCCCGCGG
>Ga0326726_10006138_pt1 | contig 10830 bp, 9 predicted proteins | sample MHFenrmetagenome_2_FD_207603 | JGI IMG/M metagenome (GOLD analysis project Ga0326726, IMG submission 207603) | Lab enriched peat soil microbial communities from Michigan Hollow, Ithaca, NY, United States - MHF15MN | ecosystem: Environmental > Terrestrial > Soil > Wetlands > Peat | place: USA...
TTTTGATGCCAGGAAAAAATATCCTGCCCTGTTGTTCTGCAATGGAGGACCCCAGTCGACTCTTGATCAGTTCTGGTCGTACCGCTGGAACTTTCAGATGATGGCAGCCAAAGGCTATATTGTAATAACTCCCAACAGGCGTGGTAATGCAGGTTTTGGGCAGGCATGGAAGGAAGAGATTTCAGGAGATTACGGAGGCGCAAACATGCAGGACTATCTTGATGCCACAGATGCAATGGCAAAGGAACCATTTGTTGATGTAAACAGGCTTGGTGCAGTAGGTGCCAGTTATGGCGGATATTCTGTTTATTATCTTGCCGGAATCCATGGCGGACGCTTCAAAGCATTTATATCCCACTGCGGGATGTTTGATTTCACAAGCTGGTATGGGTCCACTGAAGAGCTCTGGTTCCCGAACAAAGATATCGAAGGGCCTTACTGGAACAATCCAAAAAGTTACAGGTTTTCTCCGCACTTAAGGGTGGATAGCTGGGACACGCCAATACTTATTATTACAGGAGCAAATGATTTCCGGATTCCTTATACTCAAAGCATGGAAGCATTTCAGGCGGCACAGCTTCATAATATTCCCAGCAGGATGCTCTTTTTTGAAGATGAGACGCATTTTGTCCTTAAGCCTCAGAATTCAGTGATCTGGCAGAGGGAGTTTTTCGAGTGGCTGGATACCTATTTAAAATAATAATTCCATTACCTTTTCCACTTTCTTGTCCATCGGTAACTCTCCGTCGATCCAATGTATCCGTATTCCTTTTCGTTCCATACCCCGGAACCAGGTCATCTGACGCTTTGCAAACTGGTGGATAGCTGTTTCGAGCGACATAAACATTTCGTCGTACGATATCCTTCCGGTAAGGTAAAGGGTAATATACTTATATTCAAGGCCATAATAAATCAATGTTTCAGGATCGACTCCCTGCTCCAGTAATTGCCTGACCTCGTCCTCCATTCCTGCTTCAAGTCGGTTCTTCAGTCTTTCACTGATTCTCTCACGTCTTTTTTCAAGGCTGAACAACACTCCCGTGATAAGAGGTTTTATTTCCGGAAACTGATTCTGCTTCTCCTTTACTATTCCGATGTAATGTTCAATCTCTATCGCACGGATCGCTCTTTTTTTTGTGTCAATATCAGTTTTATTATGCAGCTTCTTAAAGGAAGAAAGAATTTCAGTAAGCTCTGCCAGTGATTTTCTTTCAAGGGAAGCCCTGAAGACAGGATCAGGAGGAACTTCAATCATTTTGTAACCCGAAACCACCGAATCGATATACATTCCCGAACCTCCGCAAACTACAGGGAACATATTTCTCAATCTCAGTTCATTCAGTACTTTAATAAAGTCGCGCTGATATTCAAAAACATTGTATTTATATCCTGGATCTGCGATATCAATAAGATGATATTGTATGTGATGGCCTTCAACTATATAGTCGCTGTAATCTTTGCCTGTTCCCAGGTTCATTTGTCTGTAGATCTGACGGGAATCAGCACTTATAATTTCCCCGTTCAGCCTCAGGGCAAGCGCTGCAGCCAGGGAAGTTTTTCCTGAGGCAGTCGGACCTGTTACCACAAGCAGATCATACTTTGAGGACTTCTTTACATTCATCATCTTAATGATATCAGAAGGAACTACAAATTACCATAAATTTATTATAATTTTGTGGCACTAAACCTGGCCCGCAATGGATTTTAAATTTCTTGTTCACACAGTTAGAATATTAATTCTCAATCCTGTGAAAGAATGGGATACAATTCATTCTGAGAACAAAACTGTCGAATATATTAGCAGGAATCTATTCTTTCCTCTGCTGATCACTGCATCTGTTTCCGCTTTCCTGGGATCATTTCTGTTCATCAATACAGAGCTGTCAAATGTATATTCTGTTCTGACGGGGGTAAAGTATTTCTTGGTGCTTTCCCTGGTAATCTATGGTACTGCCTTTATCTTCAGGCAAATCACTGGTGCTTTCGGGTTTGGAAGCGATTTTAATCTCTCTTTTAAAATAATTGTCTGTTCTGCAGTCCCCCTGCTTCTTTGCCAGATTGTAAGCAGGTTATTCGAATCATTTATTTTCATTAATATCCTTTCATTCTTCGGCCTTTACATTCTGTGGACAGGTATTGAGAAGATGCTTAATCCTCCGGAGAGGAAAAAAATTCTTCTGATGATATCAGCTACTGTTACATTTATTGCTTTGTTTTTTATTGCAAACTGGATTCTGACCCTGGTAATTGACAAACTTTATTTTTCATTTTTTGCATAACAATCAGATGAGGATCTCCAGCTCAGATATTACAATCAGGAATAAAAAGGCCTCACATGATTACGAGTTCCTTGACAAATACATCGCCGGAATAAAGCTGACAGGGACAGAGATAAAATCAATAAGAGCAGGCAAAGCCACACTTACCGATTCATTTTGTGTCTTCAGGGATGCAGAACTGTTTATCAAGGGGATGCATATTTCGGAATACTGGTGGGGAAACCTGAATAATCACGATCCTTTAAGAGAGAGAAAACTGCTCCTGAAATCCAGGGAGCTAAAGAAGATTGAAAGAAAAGTTAAGGAGGCTGGATTAACAATAATTGTGATAAAGGTTTTTATTAATGAAAAGGGGCTGGCAAAAGCTGAGATAGCTGTTTCAAAAGGCAAGAAGGAATACGATAAACGCGAAACCCTCAAAAGAAAAGATTCCGATAGAGAACTCGATCGTATCAGGAAGAGGTAAGGATAAGAAACGACAATACAGTAATATTTAACTGATAAATATAGGGCTACTAAAAAAGTCAGCTGAACCACCCCGTCATGACCCTTCGGGCATGACACCCCTCCTTGGAAAGGAGGGGAAATTATTGATATACAACACTATATATTTCTCCTCCTTTTTAAGGAGGAGTACCCTGACCGAAGCGTCAGGGGGAGGTGGTTGGCTTTAACAAAATCAATAAATTTTTGATATATATATCAAATTATCCGGGGCTGCCTAAAATACCATTGAACCACCTCGTCCGACAATAGGCGGACATCCTTCCTTGGAAAGGAGGGGAAATTATTGATATACTACACCTCACATTTCTCCTCCTTTTTATGGAGGAGTACTCCCGACTTGTTGGCAGGTTAGTTGTTTAATCTTTGAAATTGCTTTTTATAAGCTCTATAACGTACTCCGGGTCCTGAAAAACAAATCTGTTTTCAAACCTAAGGACTTTAAAACCATTTTCTTCAAGAAACTTGTCTCTGATTTCGTCCTTATTAATTTGTGAGTAATCGCCATGAGGATCTCCATCAAGCTCAATAATTAATCTTTCGGAAGGACAATAAAAATCAACTATAAAGTTTTCAATACTATGCTGCCGTCTGAATTTCTTTCCATCAATTTGTTTCTTTTTTAATAGTTTCCAAAGTTCTACCTCTGCAGAAGTTGATTTATTTCTTAACTCCTGACGGATTGGTTTAAGTGATTTTTTGTTTAATGAAACTCTATGATCATTAATCATTTGCACTGAAAATAGGGTTAAAGATTTTGACCACCCCGTCATGACCCTTCGGGCATGACACCCCTCCTCGGAAAGGAGAGGAAATTATTGATATACAACACTATATATTTCTCCTCCTTTTTAAGGAGGAGTACCCTGACCGAAGTGTCAGGGGGAGGTGGTTTAACTTTTTCAACACTCCAACATTTTTAATCCTGCACAAACCTAGAAGTTAGGACTGAGAAGGTATCTCGAGTAAAACTGCACGATGTAATCGACAGCCTCATCTGAAGTGTCAACGAGAGTGAATATGTTCAGATCCTCCGGCGAAATATTATGTTCTTCGGCGAGCATTTCCTCATTGATCCATTTTAGCAACCCGCCCCAGTACTTTTTCCCCACCAGAATAATCGGAAATTTCCCGATCTTTCTTGTCTGAATCAGAGTAATTGCTTCAAAGAGCTCATCGAAAGTCCCGAAGCCTCCGGGCAGCACAATAAATCCCTGGGCATATTTCATGAACATTACCTTCCTTACGAAGAAATGATCGAAAGTGATAAGCTTATCTGAATCAATAAAAAGATTCGGGCGCTGCTCAAAAGGCAGATCAATATTGATCCCGACTGATTTGCCGTTACCTCTCTTTGCTCCTTTATTTGCAGCTTCCATTATTCCGGGTCCTCCGCCGGTAATAATTCCGTATCCTTTCTGGGTAAGGTTATAAGCTATATCCTCAGCCATCCGGTAATATTTATCATTGTAATGTGTTCTGGCCGAACCGAAGATTGAAACGCACGGCCCAATCCTGGCAAGCTTTTCAAATCCTTCCACCAGTTCAGAGATGATCTTGAACACTCTCCAGGAATCGGTGGTATGTATCTCATGCCAGGCTTTCTGTTCAAATGCGTCCTTAATAAGATCTGCCGGTTTATCCGCCTTCATACCATAAGATTTAGTGAGTCAAATATATATAAATTCTATGCTTTAAGTTCAGGTTCAAGGAATATTCCCGTATAGCTTTCCCGGCATTTCACAAGTTTTTCAGGTGTTCCTGAGAAGATAACATCACCTCCAGCTTTTCCACCTTCCTTTCCAAGATCTACAATGTAATCTGCCATTTTTATAACATCCATGTTATGCTCAATAACAATGACTGTGTTTCCCCTTTCTACAAGCTTGTCAAGCACTTCAAGCAGCACTCTGACATCTTCAAAATGCAATCCTGTTGTCGGTTCATCGAGGATATAAAGAGTTTTACCTGTGTCGCGGCGTGCAAGTTCCGTTGCAAGCTTTATGCGCTGGGCTTCACCACCTGAAAGTGTGGTTGATTGCTGACCGAGCTTTATATATCCCAGCCCGACATCCTGAAGAGTTCTAATTTTATGGTGAATTGAGGGGACATTAGCAAAAAAATCTACTGCAATATTGACTGTCATTTCAAGCACATCGCTAATCGACTGCCCTTTATACTTAACCTCTAGCGTCTCACGGTTATACCTTTTGCCGTTGCATTCAGTGCAATGGACATATACATCGGGAAGGAAGTTCATTTCTATGGTTTTCACTCCTGCACCCTCACAACCTTCGCATCTTCCTCCTTTTACATTGAAGGAAAATCTCCCTGCGCTGAATCCCCGGATCTTTGCTTCAGTAGTTTGCTCGAACAGTTTCCTGATATCCGTGAAGACACCTGTGTAAGTTGCTGGATTTGACCGCGGTGTCTTGCCGATGGGTGACTGGCTTACCTCGATTACCTTGTCGAGGTTATCAATACCTGATATATCCTTGTACGGAAGTGGAGTCTTGCCTGAGTTGTGAAATATTTTTGCCAGAGCAGGATGAAGAGTTTGATTTATCAATGAAGATTTTCCGCTTCCTGAAACTCCTGTAACGCAAATGAAAGTACCAAGAGGCAAAACTACATCGACACTGTTAAGGTTATGTCCCGATGCTCCTGTCATAACCAGGAATTTTCCGTTCCCCTTCCTTCGCGTTTCAGGAATATGAAATTTCTTCTTATTGCTAAGATAACCTGAAGTAAGCGTATTAAAAGATTTTATCTCATCAGGTGCTCCCCATGCAACAACCTGTCCTCCGTGACGGCCAGCTCCCGGACCCATATCGATTATATGATCGGAAGATAAGATCATCTCCCTGTCGTGTTCAACCACAATGACAGAGTTACCTGAATCCCTAAGTTGTTTCAGAGCTGAAATAAGTCTCCTGTTGTCTCTCTGGTGCAATCCAATGCTTGGTTCATCAAGAATGTAAAGAACATTTACGAGCCGCGATCCGATCTGAGTCGCAAGGCGTATCCTCTGGCTTTCTCCTCCTGAAAGTGTCCTTGCTCCCCTGTTCAGAGACAGATAATCAAGACCAACTTCAACAAGGAACCCAAGTCTTGCCCTGATCTCTTTCAATATTTCTGATGCAATAAGTTTCTGTTTTGCAGTCATTTTCCCCTCAATGTCTCTTAGAAATGATGACAGTTCCTTAATATCCATTGAAGCAAGTTCTCCGATATTCCTGTCTGCAATCCTGAAAAAGAGAGCTTCCTTTTTAAGTCTTGTTCCGTTGCATTCCGGACATACATCATATTGCACGTACTGATCCCTGATTCTCGTTCCGTTCTTCTTTCCGTTTATGATCTCAATATTGCCGACAAAATTGACTACACCCTCAAATGTCAGGAAATAGTTCGAAGTCATTCCGAGAGGCGTATTTGAAAGCTTAAGGACCTCATCAGATCCATAAAGTACCTTGTTAATAGCTTCTTCAGGTATTTCCCTTATGGGAGTATCAAGTGTAAACCCGTTTTTCTCAGCAATTGCTTCAATCTGCCAGAATATCCAGACATTCTTGTATTTTCCGAGAGGCTCAATACCTCCCTTCCTTATGCTGAGCAGTGGATCGGGAATAAGCTTTTTTATATCAATGCTCGAGATCTCACCAAGCCCGTTGCAATGAGGACATGCTCCCTGTGGGGAATTGAATGAAAATGTATGGGGAGCCGGTTCGTTATATGAGATGCCCGTGACCGGACACATCAAGTGTCGGCTGAAATATCTTGGTTCCTTACTATCAGCTTCGAGGACCATCATCACTCCATCACCCTGATCCAGTGCCATAAGAACTGAATCGCGGAGCCTTTTGTCAGTTATATCCCCTACCCTGAACTTATCAATTACAAGCTCGATGTTATGAGTTTTATACCTGTCGAGCTTCAGACCATGGACTATCTCCCTTATCTCCCCATTGATCCGTACGTGAAGGAATCCTTTCCGACGCAATTGTTCAAAAAGTTCTTTGTAATGGCCTTTTCTTCCCTTGACAACAGGTGCCAGAAAATAGACTTTTTTATCAGCGAAACGGGTTTTGACAAGTTCCAGAATCTGGTCGTCGGTATATTTAACCATTTTCTCACCTGATGCCCAGGAGAATGCTTCCCCTGTCCGTGCATAGAGAAGTCGTAAAAAATCATATATCTCAGTGATTGTGCCAACGGTTGATCTTGGGTTTTTGTTTGTTGATTTTTGCTCAATCGAAATGACAGGGCTCAATCCTGTTATTTTATCAACATCCGGTCGTTCCATTCCACCCAGGAACTGGCGTGCATATGCTGAAAGCGTTTCCATGTAACGCCTTTGGCCCTCAGCATAAATAGTGTCGAAGGCAAGGGACGATTTACCGCTTCCGCTTAATCCGGTTATGACTACCAGCTTGTTACGTGGAATTGTAACGTCAATATTCTGTAAATTATGTACCCTGGCTCCGAGAACCTTTATTTCATCCTTCATCACCTCTTTGCCCTTCATAAAATCAGTTACCATTTTCAGGATTTTCAAGGGAACGCATTCCTTCAGAAGGAATCTTGATAAAATATTCCTTATTAGGTTTGGGTGTGAAGAAAGGTTTCCTTAACCATGGATTCAGAAACTTCAGGATTTTGTAATTCGTCCCGAAGCTTTTAGCAAACACAGAGAAATCGGATATGGCAGTATCAACTTTTACTTCAAAATAATCGAGAACAGGGTAAAGGTCACTTTTATCAATATTAAAGCCGTAGTTCTGCGGGTCAGAGATGACAAGCTTATATGCCACTGCCCTGAAAATATACCTTGCTGTCTCTTCTGCCAGCAGAAGATCATAATAATTATTCTCTTTCTGAATGTCTATCTGTTCATCAAGGGCTGCCCGTCCTCCATTATATGAAGCTGCAGCAAGGGTCCAGTTGCCATATTTTTCATAAGATTTTAGGAAATACCTGCAGGCAAATTCAGTTGATTTCTCAATATTGTACCGTTCATCCACAACATTATTGATCTCCATTCCTTCTTCTTTGCCCGTTTCCGCCATTATCTGCCAGAAGCCTGTTGCACCAGCTGGTGATATCATATTACTGTACTCGCTTTCGGCAGCAGCCAGGTATTTAAAATCATCCGGAACATTATACTCCCTTAAAATCTTTTCAATAACAGGCAGGTATCTATTGGCCCTCTTGATGATCATTATTGTCGAAGAGTGTCTGTAAGCGCTTATCAATATTTCTCGATCAAGGCTTTCACGAGTGTCAAAGTTGTAGAGAGGCATTTTCTCACCGGCGAAGCTCACATCATCAGGCAGTTTGTAAGACTTATTGAAAATAACTGAGTCCCCTGCTGATCTGGTCCCATAGGTCCTGGCAAAGCCTTTAAAACTCTGATTTATAACAAATACAGAAATAGCGAGGCAGATCAGTACAAACCCAAAAGCAAAGGATCTTATGTTCGATTTTAGCATGATCTATTGTCTGGTTTAAAATAAAATGCAAAGGTAGTGTTTTTACATCTTAAAAATAAGCCAGCAATATTCTAAAATGATAAAGAAGAAGAATTATTAGAAAAAGAGGGAAATTATTGTAAGAGGCAGAGATCAGAATTTATAAGATAATCCGGAGAATACCCCGAATGAATAAGGATGTGCTCCAGCTCCCTGGATATTACTGAAAGGATTCAGATAATAGCGGAATGTCGGTTCAAGGTTCAAAGAGATCTTTTCAGAGAGGTTGTACTCCATTCCCATACCCAAAGAACTGCTAACCATGAACGGATTTAGTCCTGCAGTCTTCCCAATATTATATTTACTTCCGTCGATAACAGCATGCACAGAATTATTTACAAGCAGGTTATATGACAATCCACCTATAAGGTTAAAGTCGACGGTTTTGTCAATAAGCTTATATTTTACAATTACGGGCATTTCAAGATAGCTGAAATTCTGGAAAAGTGTGTTATTGATATATGACAGGTTAGCCTTTGCAGGGTCAAATACATCATTTGTATATCTGGTGATGACACGGTCGCCAGCCATGTCAACAAGAAAAACATCATGATTTTCAGTATATATCTTTCCGCTCGAGGTCAGAACCTCAAAATTATAGTCACTCTTTGAAAGATCGAATGGACTGAAACCTGCAAATGAGTTGATATTGTCCACCTCATTCCCTAACGATGAATAGTAAAGGCCCGACTGAATGCTCAGTTTCTTGCTTATTTTATATGAAAAGCCTACGCCGCCGGAGTAGGAGACCCTTGATTGTTCAGAAGAGGAGATCTGACTTGCTATCTCACTGCTGCTCAGCTCAGGCCGCATATAATAGGTAGGAGAAGCCATTGCGGAAATTGACCATCTGTTTGTTTTTTCCTTTTGCTCCACATATCCGATATCATACAGGCTTCCATTATCGGTTCCCGTATTGTCAGCAATATAGGAGGTATGCTTAATTGCCTGAATGCTGGCCGGGATCACTAAATTATTGTGGAAATTCAGATTATTGGGTTCAGCAACCTGACCCGGATCAGATTGCGTAGAATTTTCTTTATCAGCTGATTCGCCAACAGAAAGCTGCCCCGGGATCTGTTCTTTCAAAACCACCGATGGCTGACGGTCAGTTGCAGGCATGCGCCTTACCAATCCCGGACCGGCAGCATTAACCAGTGGCTGGACTGACTCCTGATCAAGAGCAAGAACAGGAGTCCGGAATGGTGCTGATATTTGCTGACTCCATCTGTAGGCGAGGAAACTAATTGACAATAATACGACAATAAGCGCTGCGCTTCTGAGAAAAATTACAGGTCTCTGCTTTTTCCTTATAACAGGAAGAATGTTGTTCCAGGCCTCAACCGGAGGCAGAACTTCAAAATCCTTTAGTCCGTTCCTGAAAAGGAGATCAATATTTGCCCCTTTGTTAGCCATTAACCACACTCTTTTTTAATCCTGTATACAAACTGACTTTCTTCTGAAGGATGACCCTTGCCCTGGATAAGTTTGATTTGGAAGTGCCTTCCGAGATATTGACCATTAGGCTTATCTCCTTGTGAGAATAGCCTTCAATTGCGAAAAGATTGAAAACCATTCTGTACTTCGGAGGCAGCTCTCTTATAATATCAAGAAGGTCAACCGCTTCCAGTCCCGAATAATCTTCCGTTTCAGGAGCAGCATCAGGCTCCTGAATCAGATCAATATCATCAACCCTGTAAAGATTATGCTTGCTTCGGAATTTCTCAAGTGCGGTATTGACCACTATCCTGTGCATCCATCCTTCAAAAGAACCCTCATGCTTGTAATGAATGAGGTTCTCAAATATCTTGATAAATCCCTCTTGAAGGATATCTCTTGCCTCATCGTCATTACCGGAATACTGAAGGCATACACCGAATAATCTGGCAGCATGTCTTCTGTACAGAAGTTCCTGATCTCTTCTGTTGCCGGCCAGACAACCTTTTATTATATTTTTAATATCAGGCAAGGATTAATTCCTTTTAAGAACATAAAAATAAATAAAAATTGTCTGAAATACCAGCAATTCTTAAAAGATTGATGAAAAATATATTAAAAAGGTTGCGTCTAAGCAATAATAAACAATTTTGGCGACTGGCAACGGGCAACGGGCGACAGGCAAAGAGTATCAATTTCCTGATGCTTGATGCCTCATGCCTGACGTCTGTAGCCTGACGCCTGACGCCTCTAAATATTTATTACCTCACCATACGCAGCGGCTGCTGCTTCCATAATTGCCTCAGACATTGTAGGATGAGGATGAACAGATTTTATTAATTCGTGAGCAGTTGTTTCAAGCTTCCTTGCGACAACAATCTCCGAGATCATCTCAGTGACATTGGCCCCTATCATATGCGCTCCAAGCAGCTCTCCATAAGCTGAATCAAAAATAAGCTTTACAAAGCCATCTCTCGATCCCGATGCACTGGCTTTTCCCGAAGCAGTAAAAGGGAATTTGCCGACTTTAATATCATAACCTGCTGCTTTGGCAGCAGATTCAGTTAATCCGCAAGAGGCAA
>Ga0326726_10006139_pt1 | contig 10830 bp, 14 predicted proteins | sample MHFenrmetagenome_2_FD_207603 | JGI IMG/M metagenome (GOLD analysis project Ga0326726, IMG submission 207603) | Lab enriched peat soil microbial communities from Michigan Hollow, Ithaca, NY, United States - MHF15MN | ecosystem: Environmental > Terrestrial > Soil > Wetlands > Peat | place: USA...
CTGATTTCCACCCACAATTATTACCTTTAACTTGTCTTGCAATGACAATTTATAGAACTAAAGCATGTCTCTTATCTCTGTGATTACCAATAGCAATAATATTAAAATATTGTACATTTCAATCAGTAACGAGTGAAAAAACTTTAATAAAAACATAAACTTCGACACTATATGTCATCTTAAATCTTAAATTAGTAATTTCTTAATATTATATATAAACATTTTAATATTGTTTTTCTGATTTTCTTGCCATATAAATCAAGGAAAAGTTTACAAGTATCTTGCGAATTAGGATGGTAGCTTAGAAGGGTCGCTTTCTGAATGCAGGTTTGAGAGAACATTATTATAGGGTTAGAAACATGAATTTACATCAATATCGAAAATTAAATTATATTTCCGTTAAACAAGCCTCTGAAGAGCTTGGGGTTTCCCGTCAACATATTTACGACATCGAAAAGAGAAAATCATTCCCAAGCAGAAAATTATCTGTAAAAATTTATGAGTGGTCTCATGGTTTGGTGTCCCAGGTAGAACTTTTATTTCCTGATTTGACTAAATCGATAAGTGATTATCTCGTTAAAGTAGAAAATCGGGAAGGAAATGAAAGCCAACGCAAAAAGCCTAAAATGCATGGTACACAAATCATGAGAGATGAGGCATTCATAAATATATGATGCAGTGATAGGAAACTCAGCGCTGCTCGGGCTTTCGGATTGTTTATTAAACCATCAGCAATAATCTGCTGCCAAGAAATCTTTCACTTTTGTATTCAGACGTCTTCCATTTCTGAGAGCCTCCAAAAACTATACCAATTATGCAGTTAGTTTTTCGGCCTTGAATACCCTCAAAATTGTACAGCTACTAAGTCTGTTTCTGGATATCAATGAATGATATAAAGATGGTTTTTAATGGTCCGCAACAGACTGACAGGTTGAAATAATCATAGCAAACAGATGAAAGTTATTTATATTGGAAACATATAGATTCTAACTTAACATGTAAAAATAAATTGGATGGCCGGTCTGTACCATTAAATTTACAGTACCAAGAACGTCCTCGTACTAATCATTGAAGAAAGGCGTATATTCGTGATGAAGAGATTGAACCGGAAGAAAGTAAGGGCTTATCGCAGTGTATTGCTCCTCTTCAGCCTTTCGATTTTTATTATGTCCTGTCTCAGCTGGATTGTGGAGAAGCCATCCTTCGTGCTTCGTGGGGTCATCCTCAGTCCCCGCTCTGCCACAGAGATGAATCTTCTCCTTGGTCTCGAGGTACAAAATCCAAACCGGTTTGATCTCACGCTTAAATCTTTCGAATATATCTTTTATCTCGAGAATGAGGAAATCGGAAGCGGCCGCATGGAAAAGGAACTCCTGATCCCCTCATCATCAACAACGCAGGTACAGATACCTGTCGCTGCAAAGTTCAAAGACCTGGGTGGAATACTGAAGGCCATTTTCACCGGGGATGAACTGCCTTACAAGATCGCGGGAAAAGCCGATGTCGGGATGGCATTCGGAAGCTTCAATTTTCCATTTTCTAAGGAGGGGCGTATCAATTTGAAAAATTAGTGCATGGAACCGAATCCCCCGATAATGAAGATTTTATAATCCATCCAGTCTATAACAAAATTTCACTTGGACGTAAACAAAATGTATTTCTAACTCAAGATGTAGTATATGCATTCAGGTAGTTAATTTGACATTCGAAAGGAGCTTACATGAATTTTGACAGGTTTTTTAAAGTAGCGGTTCTTGTGCTGTTTGTCTTGGCTATCTTAGTTTATGGAATGGCGAACAGATACCAATTTTTTCATATCAGCAATAGCCTTACAGGGGTTTCTTGTGACCGCTATAGAGGGAAATGTGAATGGCTATCCCCGGAGGAAATGGGGCTGGAAAAAGTAATGAAATATTCGGACAAACAGAGAGAGACAATGGAAAAACCGGCAGCGCCGAAAGCACCATCGCCGGAGGGTCCACGGCAATAATGGTCGTTCATAAGATAGTTTCATAAGGTGAAAAATCATGGACAATCTTATAAGGGGATATCCGATATTTATCGAGATTCCTGCGGCACAGGGGGAGCTGTTGCCTTCTTAACATAATATTGGATCTGGAAGTAATTGATCAAACCTGCGCAGACGATAAATAAACTTATAGACAGTACACCTGTTACCATTGTGGCTCTCGGCGATTCTTTAACACAGGGATGGATGGTATCAAAGGGGTATCTCGATTTCTTAAGGGAAATGCTTATCAAAAAATTTCCCCAAAGTGGGTTTAAGCTTATTAACAGCGGCATACCGGGTGATACGGCAGATTCCGGCCTGTCCCGCCTGAGGTGGGATGTCCTTCATTACGATCCCGATTGTGTATTCATTCAATATGCAATAAATGACGCCTTTTCGGGGTTTACAGAACAACAATTTAAAAACACTATCAGGGCGATAATCGATAAAATTAAAGAACATGGCGATGCTGATATAGTTTTAATAACTTCCGGATACATTGGTGATAATGATGATAATCGACATGTAGAGGGATATTATCGTCAACTTGAAATATTGGGAGAAGATTACCGCATTCCCGTTGTGCTAACGCACGAGTACTGGAAAAAGAAAATCAGGGATGGGATTCTGTTCGGGTCTCTGGTGCAGTATGATAGTGTTCACCCCACAGAGGAAGGCTACAGGCTTATGGCAGAAGCAATCATGAATCTTTTCTTTTGCCCTTCCTCCTCATAGGTAGTTTATACCTACTATTACTCTTCTATTTAATCCTCATTGTATTACATTTAAATGCGCACTAGTATTCCAATAAAGTAAGATATATGAGATTGAATTTTTAAATTCTGACTAGAAGAAATGCCGTTCCAAAAGAAATTTAAAATTTCAATGATAAGAAAGGAGCCAACACATTGAAGGTATTAATTCACGATGAAAGGCTGGACATACCGGAGTTCTTGTTGGAGATCGTAGTAAATCGTGGCTACAAAGCAGGCATCGCAAAAGATGGTACGGAGATAATGCACATGATCTCGGATGACCGTTATGACGTCGTCCTCACCAATGGCGGATATAGAAACCTCAACCCTGACCAGCATACCCTGTTAAAATCTTCTTCCGTCTTTATAATCGGCATTACAGATTCACATAATCAGAAGCAGGATTCAAAAGCAGATCTATATTTGAGAAGACCATTTTTAATATCCGACCTTTGGCTGTTAATAGAAAAGCAATTATATAATTAGTCGGTTATCGTTATTGACACAGGATAATTGAACAGGGTTAGATTTAATTAACTTAAAGGTATAGATAGAATAGAGGTCTGTATGCAGAAGGCAGAAAAAAAAGCGGAGATGAAAAGCTTCAGTAAACCGGATGAAGTAAGAACATTCCCCAAAGGAAAACTGGAATTGATAAAGATCGGCGGAGCCGTCATAGGGCGTGCCACGTTTGAGCCGGGCTGGAGATGGTCTACATCCGTGCAACCCCTGGTAAATACGAAAAGCTGCGAGGCGCCACACTTTCAGTATCATATATCAGGAACTATCAAGATACTGATGGATGATGGAAAACAATTTGAATGTAAAGCGGGTGATGTTTCATTACTTCCTGAAGGGCACGATGCCTGGGTAGTCGGCAATGAACCTGTAGTCGTTGTCGATTTTCAGGGAATGATAGATTATGCAAAAGCATCCGTATCCTGATTGCCAGGCTCGATAAAGAAGTAAAGGTTGAGGTTATATAGATTGTTCAGTACCAGAAATAGAGGTCAATTTCGTATTGATAATGTGCCGGATATCTTGCTTGTTGAGGACAACAAGTACAACGTTGAGTTTATACTGGAAGCCCTTGAGAAGCATGGCATAGTCGATAGAGTCAAAGTCTTCCATGATGGTGAGAAAGTCCTTGAGTATCTTTTCGCAGCCGGCGAATATGCAGGTCGCGATTCTTGCGAACAACCCGGGGTGATTTTGCTGGATCTTAAGTTGCCGAAGGTAGATGGTCTTGAGGTTCTGCGCAGGATCAGATCCAATGAGTTGACAAAAATAATCCCTGTAGTGGTTTTCTCATCTTCAACTGAAGACCGGGACAAGACAGAAAGCTACAGGCTGGGGGCAAACAGTTACATCATAAAACCTGTCTCATATGAGAGCTTTGTAAAATTAGCTGCCGAAATAGGTTTTTACTGGGCGTTTCTAAATGTGCCTCCGAGTCAAGATGGAAAAGGATGCTCAACGCAAACGCCATTTATAATATCCTGATAAAATACAAACATATAGACCATGCAACTTCACCTTCCCATCCTACTTTTAGTGTCCCAAAGCAACTAAAATATATTATCTTGTTTAGTCGAATACAAAATGGCATCTTCATATTCTCAGCTAGGGCCTCCCAAGAAATTCTTTTGGAGTGTCGGATAAGAGACTGTTTCTTTAAGTCTTCATTTCTCTATTTGGTCCTTTTATGCTACATTACAATAGTGCATAAAACAGAAGCTGTAGGATTAAAAGAGATATGAACGATACCGATTACCAGCAGGTCATAAAATGGGTGCTGATCGTATTAGCCGCCGGCTTCATAGGACACTTTGGGAAGTCCTTTGCCGAATATCTGCTTGCAAGGGCAAGGAAAAAGAGAACCCTTGCTGATGGAGAAAAATCAGAGATCTATGTAAAGCAACAGGGAGAGAAAACATCATCGGCAACAATGTCTGAAATAGACGAGACAAGGGCCAAAGCTGAGAAAAAGGCCATAAAAGCTCTTATTAAGCAGAAGAAAAAAGAATAGTAACAGATATGCCGGAGTACGGATTTCCTTAGTTGACTGCCTTATACAAAATTCCACCTGGGAGTCGAGACTCTTTTGTTATCTTTTCTCTTTTAATTTCATGTATGTGGGTATCCCTTTTCGTCCCCCGATCTGCATACTGACCTGGGCCGCGGCCCAGGCCCCAAGATCGAGGCATTTTTCCGCATCCCACCCCTGTACTATTCCGTAAGTGACGCCGGCGTGAAATATGTCCCCGCACCCCGTGGTATCTATTGCCTTAGCCGGATAGGCCGGTTTTTTAATGATACGGCCATCAACAAGGGCTATATATCCTTTTGCCCCGAGGGTGACCCCTGTGAAATGGGCCCCCAGTCCGGCGAGCATGCGGCAGGTTTCCAGGGGGTCTTCCGCCATCGCCTGCGAAAAAGTCTCCGAGACGATAAAGCAATCACTCAGACGAACCATGTCCAGCATCCCTTCCCGGAGTGTACCCGCGTCGACAACCACCGGTATGCCTGCCTCCCTGGCCTTGCGGCAGGCAAAGAGTGATGCCTCCGTGAAGAGTCCATCTGTGTGGAGGGCCCTGCTTTTTCGGAGAACTTCCAAATTCAATTCATCGGGCTGCAATGGCTTCCCTGTCGGCCTCTGCCAGAAGATCGTTCTGCGGCCCATGTCGGGTTCAGAGACAATGAAGGCAAATTGGGAATAATGACCGCTTCTTACGACAAGACCTCCTGTGTCAATACCCTCTTCGCGAAGGGAATCCGCGATGATTGTGCCAAAAGCATCGTTTCCCACAACACCGGTAAAATAGCACCGCAGATTCCATCGGCTGAGGGCGACAAGAGCCGTTGCCACAGGACCTCCCCCCTGGATAACCAGGTTCGTGAATTCACATTTTACATTGGGTGATGGATAGGCCGCAATTATCCCGATATGATCAAGTGCGCACTGGCCAAGGCCGAAGATGGGGGAATTGATTTTCAATCTGATTTATCCTGTCATTTAATGTTCAGACTTAACAAAAATAAAATACCACACCGGAAGAAAATTGTAAAAACTTAAGACATGGTACAATATCCTTCGTCGCTCAACACAAAAGGTTCTTCTATGTGATGTGAATGTGTTTACTAATGACGAGTTCCCGTGATCTTCACTTTTTTTATCGTGGTGGAATTGAGGAGGTGGAGGGATTGTATTTTTGTTAGAGGGGCAACAGAGTGGTCTTTATTCCCGTGTTACTCCCGGTTAGAATTCTATACCCAGCTTAACCTCCGGTTCAAAAATTTTACCAATCGATTGAAAGGTATCCCGGTACTGTGATGTCAGGAAAGAAGTCGGCAGAGATTTTATTGCATTCAACCTGGTATTATCATCACCCTGTATTTGATATATATCACGCTGTTTTTGATCAGTATCAGTGTGAGAAATAGATATTTTCACATTATGAAACTTTAAGATATCCCAGTTAGCCTCATGTTTTTTATCTGCAGTATCACTATCAATCGTAATAATGTTTCCTGATTTGGAAAATTCATCCTTTGAAAATAATGTCTTATCCATTTCAACGCCCGATTCAAACTCCGTTTTAACTGTAAATCTTTCTCCATAAACTGATTGAGGTTCCGTACTGTCTGACTGCGCATTAGATATTGATGGAATCGCTATCAGAAGCATACTGACAATAAATATTTTGAACACTCGAAAGAGTATCCTTCTCATATAATCTTTCATTTCGCGGTACCTTTTATTTTTCAACAAATTAATATTGTACAGTTATTTTATACCAAATATAATCATTAATAACGACCTTGTAAAGGGGAGGTTCTGATGGATAAATATCTAAGGAGACCCGGATTGCCAGGAGGATTCTTATATCAAGTTATAACCCGTAAAAACGAGAAAATAGGGAATGGTGCGCCCTGATTTTGCTTGCCCGGAGGCAACTTCTTGTCAAATACTATTTCAGTTTTTCGAGTGCGCTCACGAGGTCTTCAAGCGGCGGTCTCTTGTTGATGTCGTGCACATCTATGTAACGGATAATTCCCTTCTTATCGATGACAAACAGGGCCCGCTCAGAAACACCGTCGGACCGCAAGACCCCATATTTTGCCGCCACCTTTCCATGCGGCCAGAAGTCAGATAATACAGGAAACCAAAGATTACCCATCTGGTTAGTCCAGGCAAACAGGGTAGGGATGTTATCAACGGTAATTCCTAATAATACAGTGTCATGTTGATCGAACATATTTTTAACAATGTTGTAGCCCGGCCACTGGTCTGAACAGACGGGAGTCCACGCAGCCGGGACAAAAGAGATTACAACGTTCTTCTTGCCCCGATACTGCTTCAAGGAAATCATCTCCCCCGATACCGCCTTCAGTGTGAAATCAGGTGCGCGATCTCCCACTTTGACCTTTAAAGCACTGTCCGTTGGTTTGAGGATGCCCGGGTTATAAATATTATTTTTATAAGCATCCGACAGAGAGTACGCTGTCGGAACAAACAGAAAAGGAAGAATAAAAACTCCAAGAAAAAAAATAAACATCACCTGCTTAATATATATCTTCATATCAATTCTCCTATTGCAGTCCGGACAATTTAATCATCATTTCCAGAAACTGATCCACTCCTTCAAATCCACCAAGTTTGGAGTAAACAACCTGATGAGAACCGTCAGGATTTATTTTAACTCCAATAAAGTAAGGTGTTCTCACTTCCCCGACCATTTTATGAATGACATAATCTTCATCAGGAAATAAGGGAAAAGGGATATCGTATTTCTTCTTGAAAGTGTCTACTTCATAGGCTGTGTTTCCCGCGCCAATACCAATGATTTTAATCTTACCCTTGAGAGCCGGATTCTGTTCAATTTTAGAGTACAATTGATTTACATTCGGCGCCTCCCGCTGGCAGTAAGGGCAGTACATACTGAATATCTCGACAATAACTAATCTGGCCTTAATCTCCGGAATCTTGAAAGAGCCGAACCCGAAGAAACCAAGATCGAGATAGCTTTTTCCCGCGGAATCTTTGGGAATGGAAAGTTTAATGTCCGGCAAAATTCCACCCACTACGGGCGGAGAATTTGCCGCTGACAAAGAACTTGCAACTGCTAAAATAGCAATGACAACAGCCAGCAACCATATGGTGTATTTTTTCATGTCATCCTCTTTTAATATTTATTCATATAAGTCGGTTCTTCTTTTCAGCTAAAAGATATGCCCTTGATAAAGGTTGGAGCTTGAGGGACAAAAGCCCCTCCCTCAAATATCTGGCAGAAATCATAAGAAGATAAACACTGAACCCTACAATCCTTGAATCCTCGAACCTTTTTTACAACTAAATGGAAAAAGAATCTTATTTTTTAAATTACTCCAATCTTCGCGGGAGTGTCAAAGAAATACAACTACTCTTCAAATTGTTCAAAAACTTTACGAAGCCTGCTTAAAAGGTCTTGTCCATCATCTCCGGTTTCTGCCGGCGTTACCATACTGTGGACTGCGCTGTCACGCGGCTGTTCTATTATATGATATGTGGCGCTTTCACTGCCTCGATCGGAAGATGGTTGAGATTTCTGTTCAACGGATTTCGCTTCCGGTTTCTTTTTTTTGTGTCTTGATCTCCATCTCGACTTCTTCTTGACCGGCTGCGGGCTTGTCTCAATCAGTTCACTTGCCTTTTGTGGTTGTTCGCTGACTTCAGCGGGGATTGATGCAATGTCCTTAAGTTCGGCACGTTCCTCTTCCGGTTTCTCCATGGCCTCTACGAGACGGACCTCCTCATCAGGAAAAGCTTCCTCAACTATCTCCCTGCTGACGGTTTCTATTTTCAGTTCATCCCAAGGTATATCAGGACTTCCGGTTATATAAATAGATACGCCATGCGCACTTTCAAGTTTATTGATCTCTTGCCTCTTCTTATTCAGAAGATAGTCGGCTATCTCATAAGGCAGTTTAACTTTAAGGGCAGAGTAATCCTCCTTTACCACCTGGGATTCAATTTTTCTAAAAGCGCCCAGAGCGGTGTACTCCAGAGAAGGCCTCGCACCGCGCCCCTTACAGTAAGGACAGACTGTGTAACTGATCTCCTGGATGGTTGATTGTTTTTTCTGCCTTGAGAGTTCAAGAATCCCGAACTTGGATATGCGCGACATCTGTATTCTTGCCCTGTCTATATTGAGGGTTTTTTTGAAAGTCTTTTCCACTTCAGCCTCATGCTTTCGATCACGCATATCGATGAAGTCTATGACAAGCAGTCCACCTAGGTCTCGTAAACGAAGCTGCCTGGCAATCTCCTCAGCTGCTTCCATATTGGTCCTGAAGGCGGTTTCTTCAACGTTTCTTTTGTTTGAAGCGCGGCCCGAATTCACATCAATCGTAGTCATGGCTTCTGTAGGATTTATGATTATATATCCGCCGGATTTCAACTCCACCCGATCCTGGTAGATGACACGAATCTGATCTTCAAGCCTGTATTTATCAAAGAGCGGTGTCTTTTCCCTGTATAGTTTGATCAGTTTTAAAATCCTCGGTACCACAGCTTTGGCATATTCCCTCATCTTTCTGTATGTTTCGCCGTCATCTACAAGTATCTCTTCGATTTCCGACGTGTAATAGTCTCGCAGAGAACACACACCAAAATTACTTTCCTGGTAAATAAGTCCCGGCGGAGTTACGCTCTTCACACTCTTCTGAATTTCCTTCCAAAGCCTCGACAAAAGCTGATAATCCCGGGAAAGTTCCTGCTTTGTTCTGTACATACCTGCTGTACGGATTATAAAACCAACACCGTCATCAATCTTGATTTGTTCCATCAATTTTTTTAGCCGCTTGCGATCTTCTTCATCTTCTATTTTTCGAGAAATGCCGCTGCTTTCTTTGTTTGGGAGCAAAACGAGGTATCGTCCTGGCAACGATGTATAAGTAGTCAGAAGGGCCCCTTTACGTTCACTTTCCTCCCTTATCACCTGAACCAGTACCTCCTGACCGGATTTGAGGGACGGTTTATGATTCGACGAGCCGCTTCCCTTTCCACTGCCCTCTGTGAAATATTCGGGACTGACATCATGCAGGGGCAGGAATCCATCCCTTTTACCTCCATAATTCACGAAGGCCGCCTGGAGACCACGCTCCACCTTCATGACTACACCCTTATAAATGTTGCCGGTTATTGGTTCTTTGACGGCCATCTGGATGTTGTATTCAACCAGCTTACCGCCTTCCACAATGGCCAGCCGTTTCTGTTCGGGATGAACAGCATTGATTAACATTACCTTTTTCATAAATATCCTTGTTCTCTAAATAAGTGTGGACACATCTCCATTCCCCACCCTGATTATTTCAATTATGTCATCAACCAGACTGATAACGCTCGATGGTTCGGAAGCCAGGATACCTCCATCTATGATTAAATCTACACGCTTGCCGAATTTCTCTTTGATTTCAACTGGATCACTCAATATATCACCACTTTCAGTTGTAACACTTGTACTGATAATTGGTTGTTCAAGTTCCCGCACGAGGGAAAGACATATTTGATTGTCAGGCACCCTTATACCTGTGGTCAGTCTTTTTGGGAGTATAATCTTCGGGACCAGCCTCGACGCCTCCAGGATAAACGTGTACGGTCCTGGCAGGAGGCGTTTCATAGTTTTATATGCAAAATCGGACACACGGGCATAACGACTGATATCTTTCAGATCGGCACAAACAAAGCTTAAAGGCTGCTTCCTGTTTCTCCTTTTTATCTCATATATCCTATCAATTCCTTTTTTATTGAAAAGGGCGCAACCCAGCCCATAGACCGTATCTGTCGGATAGATGATTACACCCCCGTCCTGCAGGATATCAACTGCCTTTCTGATCAGTCGCGTTTGGGGGTTCTCACTGTTAATGGCCAGATACATACCGCCTCAATGACCTTATTATGCAACTTTTTAGAATTGAATAAATTAAGGCAATTTACCAGAAATCAAGATCATAATCAATGAACTTATTGAATCCGGCAGCGAGCGCAAACACCTTCGCTTGCTACGGGGTAGGCGAGCAAAT
>Ga0326726_10006140_pt1 | contig 10830 bp, 10 predicted proteins | sample MHFenrmetagenome_2_FD_207603 | JGI IMG/M metagenome (GOLD analysis project Ga0326726, IMG submission 207603) | Lab enriched peat soil microbial communities from Michigan Hollow, Ithaca, NY, United States - MHF15MN | ecosystem: Environmental > Terrestrial > Soil > Wetlands > Peat | place: USA...
TCACCCCTACATCAAAAGCGCTCGCTTAAATTGATGATAAAAGATAAATATCAAAAGTAAAGATTTGAGCCCGAGAACAGCATGACAGATCATAAACTGTAGGAAGTTTATTGAATCAAAAGAAAAAAAAGGGCAGAAGCATATCCTCATTAGATGGCAAACTGTTTGGCGTCAACAGAACCTTCTCAGCTCTCTTTCAGAGAAAATTTTAGCAGGCGCTGTCCTCTACCCGGTTTTACTCACCAGGAATGAGGAACAGCACCTTAAAAAACTGCTAACATTCTCATGAAAAAACTTCTAAGCCTGAAGTGAGTTTTTACTTGGCTTTTGGTGTTGTCCCTCCAACAGGTTTCATTTCCACGCCGCAACTACATTTGCCTGGGCTCTGACTGATCGTATCACAGTTGCATTTTGGCCCGCATGCACAGGCATACTTTCCCGTAGTCGGGAATACCCGCTCCTTGCCATTTACCATTACCGTGGCCTTGCCTTTTTCAACCTTAGTAACTTTGCTCTTAACCAGATCCTTATCGCAAGTACATTTACCAGGGTTTTTTGACATGGTCAGACAGGGACAACCCTCACCGCATCCACAAACATAGACTTCATCTCCAACCTTGAGCTGCATCTGGCCATTCTTAAGCGCCGCAAAGGAGATGCCGGTCATAACCAGACCCAAAAGGATAGCCATACCGATTACCAATGCTTTCTTCATTTCTTTTCCTCCTCTTTAAAGAATTTATTGGATATTGATACGAATGTCTTTAATTCTGAAGATATAGGATAAAGGTTGCCGCTGTCAAGAATATTGTGGGTGAAAAGAGGTCATACCATACGGGTTGTTGAAAAACACCCATATGCGTTTATCTCAAACACGTTCGCCTGCCTTGGGGAGCAGGAGTTCCTAGTCTTCATTGACCATTTCCTGTATCTGATCCAGGTCCTTGTGCTGCCCGAACTCCACTGGCGGTGGGGGTATTTCACCTGTCTTCTCCTGATGTTTGCCATTACCGTCGTCTTGCTCTTCTATTTCAAACGGAAAAGGTGGCTCTGACCGCCCGACAGATAGCCTGTCCAGTGTGGTCGCCGTTATGAGCGCCCATTATGCTTCTGGGGCGCCGGTGTGGATGCGGATTTCACGCTGAGGATACGGTATCTCGATGCCGTGTGCCCGGAATGTATCATGGATGGCGAAATTCAGGGAGCTGATGAGCGTCGCTTTCCTGTGGGTCAGGGTCGTACTCCAGACCCGCAGCTCGAGGGCGAGCCCGTTGTCGCCGAAGGCGAGAAACCTTACGGCCGGGGGCGGGGTGGCGAGGACATCCGGATTTTCCCGGGCCACTTCCTCCAGAAGCTCCGTCACCTTTTTCAGGTCGCTGCCGTAGGCAACACTCACCGGAACCCGGAACCGGACATCTTGGCCGGTAAGACTCCAATTCACGACATTCTCTGTGACAAATTTGGAATTGGGGATGATGATGGCGATGTTGTCATTGGTCACCACCGTGGTGCTGCGGGCGTTGATCGCGAGTACGTCCCCCTCGACGTTCCCCACCTCAATTCTGTCTCCAGTCTGGATAGGGCGTTCAATGAGGATGATGAGGCCGCTGACGAAATTGCTGGCGATATTCTGCAGTCCGAACCCGATCCCGATCCCCACGGTGCCGGCCAGTACATGGAACGTGGTGAGGTTGATCCCGGCTGTCTGAAGGATGATGAGCATGCCGACGACTATGACGAAGTAGCGGATGATGGAGGCGAGTGCCTGGCGGGCGCCAAGCCCCATCCTCCCCTGTTTGAGGATTTTTTCAACCAGCCATTTTTTTAGTTTCGCGGAGATATAGAAAAGGAGGAAGAGGAAAACCAGCAGGTAAAAAAGCGTCCATAAGGTCACCTCCGTTTCTGCGGCCTTGAAGAGATCAAAGTCGAGAAATTTCTTGATCTGCTCCAGCCAATGGATGATAAATTCCACGCTTTTCCTCCTTATTCCTGCTTTTCAAGGCGCCAGTGGACACGGATGCGGCGTTCGATGATGCCGAAAAAAAAGCGATCGAGCAGAGGACCGAACAGGATCGTCACGACCATGATGCTGATGACTTGCGCCGCGTCGTTCAACTCGCGTCCCATGTAGAGGAGAAACCCGAGACCAACGGGCGATTTGATAAGTTCCGCCGAGACACCCCCCATGCCATCCCGGAGTCCACCCCAGATTAAGGCCGGTAACGATTGCTGGGAGCGCGGGAGGGAGGATTACCGGCCGGGCATCGAGTACCAGCGGGCACCGAGGGTCTTCACCGCCCGGAGATTGATGAATTGAAATTGATTAATAAGAACCTCTTTTTTTGTTGGGGAAGTATAAGAGGAAATTTTCTTCTATGTCAAGTTGATTTTCCCGCAAAATATGGCAGGTATTGCTGTCGATTTCCAAAGATATGCCTATGATGGTTTCTTGAGGGACATTCACACCAGTAGGGGCAAATGTTGGGATTAGCCAGCTAAAACGGAAAGAACAGTGGCAATATCAGGGCAAATCCAGTCCCGATTAAGAGAGTGAGTGGCAGGCCGACTCGTATGAAATCTGTGAAAACGTAACCACCGGCGTTCATGGTCAGGATATTGGTCTGATAGGCCATCGGCGTGACAAAAGCCAGATTGGATCCGAAGAGGACGGCGAGCAGAAAGGGCTCGGGCGAAAGAGCAAGGCCATGGGCGATTTGTACCGCAATGGGGGCACCGATGAGGGCCGAGGCGGCGTGGGATGCCACATTCGTCATAGCGGCTACAAAGAAGATGATTACTGCTAGGATAACGGAGGGGGGCAGGACTCGGGTCGCAGAGAGAAAAGTGGCAGCCAGAAAATCTGCAGCTCCCGTATCCACCAGGGCCTTGCTCATGGCGAGGCCGGCGGCGATGACCAGCACCACATCGATCTTAACGGCGCGTCCGGCTTCACGCCAATCCAGGCAGCCAGAGAGAATCATGGCCATAACCCCCAGTGGTGCCGTGACGGCAATGGGAAGATATCCCAGGACTGCGGGTAGCACAATCATGACCATGAGCAGCAGGGCTATCGACGCTTTGCTACTGCGGGGCAAATCGGTGGTGGCGTCGAGCAGCAGGAGTTGGCCGCTGCGACGCAATTCGGCAATGACCTCGCGTCTGCCCTGCACAAGAAGGATATCGCCAACATGCAGTGGCAGTGTTTTCAAGTTCTTCGCCTCCACTGGCGCCCCGTGACGGTAGATGCCCAGCGGCTCAAGATCGAAACGGGCGCCGAAATGCGCGGTTTGAAGGTTGAGCTCCTGCAAAGGAGAGTCGGAGGTGATCACCACTTCCGCCAATTGTTGATCAGCCTCCTGCAGCGGATTTTCGTCACTGACCCGATCCTTGCCCGAATAGAGGGCAGCACCCAGTACTTTCTCGTATTCTTTTAATTTTTCACGAGTATCATGGACCACTAATACGTCACCCGCCCGCAGACGGAGATCCGGGAGGGGTAGAATTGAAAGCTGAGGCTGTCGCAGGATTTGTCGTATGGACATATCGGAAGCCATCTCGTGAACCTCCCGCAGGGTTTTGCCGACAGCCTTGCTTTCCTCGTTAAGGTGGAGTTGGGTGGTGAATATCCGCGGGGAGCAATCAGCGCAGGGAGAGTCTCGCTTAGGGATAAGGAGTGGAGCCGCCAGCCAGAGGTAGAGCACCCCCAATCCCGCCATAATTAGTGCCGGAAGGGTGAAATGGAAAATGCCCATCGGGGGCAGTCCCAGATTTTGTGCCACGGATACGACGACGAGATTGGTAGAAGTCCCTATAGTAGTGGTCATTCCACCCAGCAGAGCGGCAAATCCCATCGGCATCAATGTTTTGGATGCGGGTTTGCCCGTTCGCAGGGCGATGCCAGTCAAGAGCGGCAGCATGAGGATGACGACAGCTGTGTCACTCACAAAGGCGCTTATGACGCAAGTGAAAAGCAGAACAGCGAGTTGAGCCAGCGTCGGAGCCTGCCCCCACATTCTGGAAAGAAAATGGCCTGCTGGTTCCAATGCCCCGGTGCGCACCACTGCCGTTCCGGCGATCATCAACGCCACCACCGCGACCATAGCGGGATTGCTAAAACCGCCAAAGAACTCCATAGGCGAGATGATCAGTCCGTGGACTTCCAAGGGGAAAAGGACAAATCCCAGCGCCAAGGCCGTCATAACACCAAGACTGGTTGTCTCATAGGGAACGCTAGCACGGCTAAAGAGAAACAATGTAAGGACAATCAGCACCATTACCGCAATAGCGTGTGGATTAGGTATGACGGATATGCCCATACAGCACGACTCCTACGCTATAAGTTGAGCACAACCCCAAAAACCACAAGGGAGATGGCAATCAGGATTCTCTTTGGGCTGAGCATAGTACTCAGCATTTGCAATGTTTCTCTTCATAATCACGGCACCATCAAGAAAAGCTCCGGCAAAGAGCCTATGACTTCGACTGTAAGTATCGATGGCGTATAATTGAATTGATTGATAAGAATCCCCTTTTTTGTTAGGGAAGTTTAAGAGGAAATTTTCTTCTATGTCAAGTTGATTACCCTGCAAAATATGACAGGTATCTCTGTCGATTTCCAAAGATATGCCTATGAGAGTTTCTTCGGAATTAATGGAAAAGTGCATTAGGTGTTTTCACCTGTGTTAACAGTGGCAATGAGCATTTTCAGGCATAATCCGAGCGTAACATTTATCTTTCCCACGTTTTTCGTTTAAGATCAAGATTGTCAAGGGGAAGATTCTCAGACACGTTCGCTTGCCTTGCGGAGCAGGAGTTCCCAGTCCTCATTGACCATTTCCTGGATCTGATCCAGGTCCTTGTCGGAAAGATGCCTGAACCGACCCTGGAGTTTGAAATACTCCCTCACCAAGTATTCTTTCGGTTTATAATTGATGGTGTATTTAAACCCCTCTTCCACTTCGTAGAGCGGAAAGATGTTCGTCTGGACGGCCATGCGGGCGATCTTGACGGACATCTCCGAGGGGATGCGCCAGCCGGTCGGACAGCTTGCATAGATATGGATGAATCTGGAACCCTTCAGTCCCCTTGCTTTCTGAACCTTCCGGACGAGATCCTCAGGGAAAGCGATATTTGCCGTTGCGGCATAAGGGATGCGGTGCGCTACGAGGGCCTCGACGATGTTCTTTTTCCGCATCTTCTTCCAATCCTGTCCGGGCGTCGTCGTAGTCCAGGCGCCGTATGGGGTTGACGAACTGCGCTGCACGCCCGTGTTCATGTAAGCTTCGTTGTCATAGCATACATAGATAAAATCCTCATTCCGCTCTACGGCACCGCTTAATGCCTGAAAACCGATATCAAATGTACCGCCGTCACCCGCCCAGGTAACAACGGTTGTTTCTTTATCTCCCTTCATATCAAGGGCGGCCCGTACACCGCTGGCGACTGCCCCGCCGGTTTCAAATGCGGAATGAATGACGGGAACCTTCAAGGTTGACTGTGGGTAGGGGCCGGCGATGATGGACCAGCAGCATGCTGGGAGAACCACAATTGTCTTTTCCCCAAGGGCCTTAAGCATGAACCGCATGGCGATGGCGGCGCCGCATCCGGGGCATCCCACATGACCCGAGTACATGTATTCGCGGTCTGGCATGTCTATTTCCATAATTCACTCCCTAAATTCCCATCCAGATGCTTTCTTTTTCCGGGAATGCAGTGTTCTTGGTCTTCCAGTAGACTTCTGCCAACAGTTCCACTGTAACATCGAGACCGCCGATCCCGGCTATATAGCCGAATACCGGTGGATGTTCGGGAACATTGCATAATGCGGCGCGCACTTCCTGCGCAAAGATGCCGCTCGCTCCGAAAGAAAAATTCCGGTCGATGACAGCTATTTTTTTTGCACGTGAAGTGACCTCACGTACCAGAGCAACGGGAAAAGGACGGAACAGCTTCATCTTAAGGATACCGACCTTCTCTCCCTTATCCCGCAGACTCTGAAGCACAAGACGGCACGTACTGGTGACCGTGCCGGAGGTTACGAAGATGATTTCCGCGTCGTCACAGCAAATGGCCTCCACGGGTTCGTAGCGGCGCTGGAAGATCCCATAAAATTCTTTCTGAATCTCGTTAAGGAAATTGAGAGACTCTTCCATGGCTCCGGCGATGTCATAACGCATTTTCATATAAGCGCTGGGCGGTACAAGCTGGCCGAAGGCGCAGGGATTTTCCGTATCTACTTGAAACCGGGGCTGGTACCGGGGAAGAAAACGGTCCACATCTTCCTCGGTGGGTACGTCAACCGGCTCATAGGTATGGGAGAGATAGAAAGCATCGAGTACCACCATCACGGGGAGATATACAAGCTCCGCGAGACGATAAGCCTGGAGCATTGAATCTAAAACCTCCTGACCATCTTCGCAATACATCTGTATCCATCCCGTATCGCGCTGAGCAAGGCTGTCGGTCTGATCAGTCCAGATGTTCCATCCGGGCGCAAGAGCACGGTTTACTTCAGCCATGACAATCGGGAGCCGTGCACCGGAGGTCCAGTGCAGGAGTTCATGCATCAGGGCAAGACCCTGAGATGCGGTAGCGGTAAATGTCCGCACTCCGCAGCTCTGTGCACCGATCAGAGCGGCCAGGGCCGAATGCTCGCTTTCAACGCGAAGGAAACGCGCATTCATGGTTCCGCCCGCGCAGTATTCGGAGAGAATTTCCACGATATGGGTCTGGGGTGTAATGGGATAAGCGGATATCACCTCAACCCTTGCCAGGCGGACTGCTTCGGCAACGGCATGGCTTCCCTCAATGACCCGTTTCATAGCTCTTCCTCCTTCAGGGTCATGGCGTTACGCGGGCATTCCACGACGCAGAGCCCGCACCCCTTGCAGTAATCATAGTTAATATGGCGTTTCTGGCAGCCCTTTTCCCGGATCACCGCGATATCGGGGCAGAACATATAGCAATTATCGCACTGGTTACAGATTCCGCAGTTGAAGCAGCGATCGGCCTCACGGATGGCCAGATTAGTTGAAATTTTAAGGTCGATCTCCTCAAAGGACATGAGACGCTCCTCTCTTAAGAGGCGCGGCTGCGTAATCCTCGGCTGGAACTGGAAATGATCTGTATTTATCTCCTCATACTTGACAATATGAGAATTTATTAAGCGGCGTTCTCCTCCCATATAGACTTCCATGGAGAGTGATGGCCCCTGTCCCACCAGGCATGCCTGCAGTTTTGGTACAATAGCCTCAATGCCGTCCTGAAAGAAGATATCCAGTGCCATTGCTGCTTGTTTTCCGGAAGCAACCGCATGCACAACACTCTTTGTAACATTTATCAGATCCCCTCCGAAAACCAGGACAGGCCCCTTATCGGGACAGATAAGACGGGCATTCGTCAACGCCAGGGATGTTCCGGGTTCTTCAGTTGGATTATACCAGTCTTCGGCAGGCCCTGCACCGGTTGCCTTGAAAACATGCTGAACATGAAGTTCATGTGTTTTTCCTTCATCCGGAAGGATATTTGCCCTGCCGCGGCTGTCTTCTCCGGTGATTTTCATCTCCTGTAATGTCAAAATACATCGCCCGCTTTCCTCTGTAATCTTAACAGGTGCAACAATCTCTCTGAGTTCCACACCCTCCTCGAGGGCCATCTGAACTTCATCCTCAAAAGCAGGCATGTCACGGCGCCGGCGCCGGTACAAAATCAGAGCCTTTCCACCGAGGCGGACGATACTCCGCGCTACGTCAATTGCCGTATTTCCGCCTCCAATGACGGCCGAAAGACCGTCCGGTGAAATTGATTCGCCGCTTCGAATCCGCTTCAGGAATTCCAGGCCATTTTCAACGGCACTTATCTGCTCGCCGGTAATACCAATCTCTACAGTACGGGGATGTCCGCAGCTGATGAAGACGGCATTGTAGAGGTTCCGCGCATCCTGCAGGAATTTTTTGCCAATCTGTTGTCCGGTATGAATGTGAACACCCTGGGATTCGATCTGGGCAATTTCATTTCTCAGGGCAAGGAAGGGCAAGCGGTACAGGGGAATTCCCCAGCGCATGAGCCCGCCCGGCTCCGGCATGGCCTCAAAGACGTCGCAGTAATATCCTAACTGAGCAAGAAAATAAGCGGCGGCAAGACCCGCCGGTCCTGCTCCCACCACTGCTATCTTTTGCCTTTTTGCGGTGAGTTTTAGGAGGGCAGGTTTCAGATCGTTACGGCTTGCTGTCTCTGCAAGAAACCGCTCAACGGTATGGATGGCTATCGCTTCGTCAAACTCCATGCGATTGCACAGGGTCTCGCAAGGATGAGGGCAAATCCGCCCGCAAACAGCCGGGAAAGGATTTTCCCTGAGAATCGTTTCCCACGCCTCCTTGAACATTCCCTGGGCAGCCAGCATCTCGATCCTGGCAATGTCTTCACCTGCCGGGCAGGCTGCACTGCATGGGGATGTTTTTTCATCATACAGAGGCCGGAGAAAACGCCATGAACCGGTTTTATTGCTTTCCGTGGACATGGAGGAATGGGGCAACAATAGAGGAATGGTGTTCGCTGCTTCATTCATGCTTCATTCTCTTGAGGTATAAAGATGACGATTAATGCGTTTCTATCAGGCCCGGAAGCTGGACCTCCTTGTAGGCATCTTCCGCAGCAGATATATTCCCCTCCGAAGTCTCGGGGACTTCTTCCCGGATAACCTCGCGAATGGCATCAAGTGGAGGCATGTCTATTATACGTGCTAAAGCCCCTATCATGGCTGTATTGACGATGGGATGTGTGCGCGTTCCCAGTTGGTGTCTCAATGCAATCCGATTCGCATCTACGAAGGCCAGACGGTAACCTATAAAAGGTGTTCTGTCGGTTGGGGTGGCGGAGGCGTTGATCAGTATCCATCCGCCGGGCTTGAGTCCCCGTGTGACGTTGATCCCATGAAGAAGTGTCTGATCCTGGACTATGACATGATCCGGATGATAGACATTTGTTCTGAGGAGGATTTTTTCTTTGTTGAGACGGACGTAAGCTTCTACAGGAGCCCCGCGCCTCTCGACACCGAAGAAGGGAAAGCTTTGAACCTGGTACCCAGCCCGGAAGAATGCCTTGGCAAGCAGGATTGTAGCCACCACCGTTCCCTGACCACCACGCCCGTGAAAACGGATTTCAAGCATAGTCAATTGCCCGTCCTTTTATACCTTGCTCCAGACCACCGCAATCGCCCTTGCCGGCTTGTCATCCAGAGATCGAAAAGAGTGATTTATATCCGATTCAAAGTAGATCGTGTCACCTGGTTCGAGTATTTCCACCCGGTCGTCGGTCCTGAATTCTAGTCTTCCTTCAAGGACAAAAACGAATTCCTCCCCTTCATGATTTGTAAATATCATGTTGCCCGTATCTAAAGGCTGAAAATCGACCAGAAGCGGCTCCATGTGTTTGTCGGCTTTATGCGTCTCAAGGGATTCATAGATATAATCGACCTCTCCTTCGTGGTGATGCGGCCGTCGTTTGATTCTGATTCTTTCCCCGCTCCGGGTAACGGATATTTTCGTGCCAGCTGCCTCCTCTTCAAAGAAAGAGGCCATGCCCACATTGAAAGCCTTCGCCAGCTTAAGGAGTGTCGCTACAGGGGGTACCACATCGCCATTTTCAATCTCGGCTAAAACTGACTTGGGAATACCGGTCCTGGCTGCCAGGTCCTGAAGGGTAATCTGCTTTTTATGGCGAAATTCTTTTACGGCACGTCCGATTTTCAACCCCTCGATTGCTGTGTTTTTATCTTCATTTTTTTTCATCTGTTCACCTTCGTGGAATTTATCTTCTGATGAAAAAACTCGCTCTTCCTCTTATGCCGCGCTCTGCGTTTTATTTCACCGCAATGACTAAGAGTTATCGCGCAATTTTTTCAAAATGACTTGGTACGCGTTTTTTAGAGAAATCACTTTCTGGCAAGATAAGTATAAGGTATGATAATATTATGTGTCAAGAAGAAGAAAAAGTCTATTCCTGTGGTATTATTGTTTGTTAAATGGGGGAACTTTAGTAATATGCACCGGACTTGCGTCTTCTGATACCGCCACCCGGTTGCGGCCCGACTTTTTTGCTCTGTACAGGGCGGCATCAGCCGCCTGAATAACTGCCTCCCCGGTTGAACCATGTTCGGGGTAGACGGCTACTCCCAGAGAAAGAGTGATATTATCGAGCAACTTATTATTATAGTAAATTTGTAAATGCTGGACTTTTTGTCTTAATGTCTCGGCTCGCTTCTCAGTGACATCCAGAGACGCTCCCGGCATTATCAAGGTAAATTCCTCGCCTCCGTATCTGCAAGCCACATCTTCCTTACGAATATTATTTTGCAGGAATTTCCCCATGTCTTGCAGCACCACATCCCCCGCATCATGACCACAAGTATTGTTGAATCGTCTGAAATGATCCAGATCAATCATGATAATTCCGAGAGGGGTTCTATAACGCTCGGCTCGACTTATCTCACGATTCAGGGTTTCCTCCATGTAACGACGATTGAAAAGACCTGTGAGAGGATCACGGATAGCCTGTTGCTTCAGGGTATCTCTAAGCTTTATATTTGCCAGCGCCAGGGCGAGATAATCAGCCACAGTGGTAGCCAACTGCTGCATCTCCTCATTTATCCCTTCAGGGGATTCATCAAATGTTTTTTTCGTAGGAATTGATACATGGGGAGTATGCTGCTGCAGGTGCAGCATCCCAAGAATTTCACCCTGAGATAACAAGGGAACGCACAGACTGCGTCTTCCCGTAGCACCGGAAAGATGCCGGCAGCACGATTCCGGACTTGAATCAACAGTTATATGC
>Ga0326726_10006141_pt1 | contig 10830 bp, 10 predicted proteins | sample MHFenrmetagenome_2_FD_207603 | JGI IMG/M metagenome (GOLD analysis project Ga0326726, IMG submission 207603) | Lab enriched peat soil microbial communities from Michigan Hollow, Ithaca, NY, United States - MHF15MN | ecosystem: Environmental > Terrestrial > Soil > Wetlands > Peat | place: USA...
CTCGGCCAGTGCCGGTGTTCAAGCCCAGCAAGGAGTTGCGGGCGCTGGTCGCGGATGAGCCGTTCGAAGAGGATTCTTCCGCGGAGAGCCCGATCGCCTGAGGACTCGGCTTCAGGCTCGATTACCATCGGGGCGGGTCTCTGACCCGCCCCGCGTGCTTCTAAGCTCCGGCGTCCATTATCTTTCGGCTGATGAACACTGTCTCCGAGTCCGAGCACCAAAACCTGGCCGTTCGGGTCCTCCTGTTCGCTACCTACGCAGAGCTGGCCGGGCGGGCCCTGGTGGAGCTTTCGGTCCCTTCACCCGCCACGGTACAGGATGTACTGCGCCGTCTGCGGGCCTCACTCCCCGGCGCGGAGCGCCTGCCCGACCAGCCGCTGGCCGCGGTTAACCGGGCACATGCGCGCCTCAGCACGCCGGTCCGTGATGGTGACGAGATCGCGTTCCTTCCCCCGCTCGCGGGAGGATAGCGATGCACCTTCCATCGACCCGGCGCAACGTGGTCCGCCAGCCCGTCCTTGGTGACTCCAACTGATGAACCCGTTCCTGACGCGCGCACCCGTGGATCTCAGCAGCCTGATCGCGGCCGTCTCCGCGCCCGAACGCGGGGGCGTGGCCACGTTCCTGGGCCTGGTACGGAATCACCAGAACGGGGTGCCTGTTGTTCGGCTCGAGTACTCGGCCTACGAGCCGATGGCGGAAGCCGAGGCGGCCAGGATCGTCGCGGAGGCGGAGGGCCGGTGGCCGGCGCGGGTGACACTGTCGCATAGGCTGGGAGAACTGGCGATCGGGGACATCGCCGTAGCGGTGGTGGCGGCGAGTGGCCACCGGGCGCCGGCGTTCGAGGCGTGTCGCTACGTCATCGAGGAGCTCAAGCGCCGGGTCCCCGTCTGGAAGAAGGAGTTCTACGCCGATGGCTCGGTGACGTGGGTGGATCCCACCCGCCTCGGTCTGACTGCTCCGCCGGAGACGGTCCCCGCCACATGACCGGCGCCACTCCCGTCACCGATCAGTTCGACCGGCCGCTCGGCAGCCTCCGCATCTCGGTAACCGACCGGTGCAACATGCGCTGCCGGTACTGCATGCCGGAGACCAACTACGTCTGGCTGCCTCGGGCCTCGATTCTCTCGTTCGAGGAATTGAGCCGGCTGGTAGGGGTGTTCGCTCCGTTGGGGGTGGACAAGATCCGGCTGACCGGGGGCGAGCCATTGCTGCGGCACGACCTGCCCGATCTGATCCGGATGATCGCGACTCACTCCGGAATCACCGACCTGGCCCTGACGACGAACGGGATCCTGCTGGCGGAGCATGCGGCGGCCCTCCGCGCCGCTGGCCTGCGCCGGGTGAACGTCAGTCTCGACACGCTGCGGCCCGAACGGATGAAGCAGTTTGCCCAATCGGCCAGGCATGCTGACGTGCTGGAGGGAATCGCTGCGGCATGCGCTGCGGGCTTCGGGCCGGTCAAGCTCAACAGCGTCATTATCCGGGGCTACAACGACGACGAGCTCGTCCCCCTGATCGAGTTCGGGCGGGAGCACGGGTCGGAGCTGCGGCTCATCGAGTACATGGACGTGGGCGGTGCCACCGGCTGGTCGATGGCCGAGGTGGTGTCCCGGCGGGAGATTCTCGAACGGCTGGCGCAGCACTACGGGCCGATCGAGCCGCTGCTGGAGAATCTGGAGAGCCGGGCGCCGGCGGACCGCTTCCGGCTTCCGGACGGTACGGTCTTCGGCGTCATCGCCTCTACCACGGAGCCGTTCTGCCGCACCTGCGACCGGGCGCGGCTCACGGCCGACGGCCATTTCCTGCTGTGTCTCTACGCGGAGAGCGGCCTCGACCTGCGGGCGCCCATCAGGGACGGTGCCGGCGACGAGGAACTGGGAGCGCTGATCCGCACCGCCTGGGCCGCCCGATCCGACCGGGGGGCGGAGGCGCGTGCTGCTGAGGCAGACCGGGGCGCGCTGTACCAGATCGGCACCCTGCGCGCCGATCCGCGCAAGGAAATGCACACGCGGGGTGGCTGAACGCGCCCGGCCCAACTCCTGAGCACCAATGGCCCTGCACATCGCCCTGATCGAGCCCCGCATCCCCCCGAACACCGGCAACATCGCACGGCTGTGCGCGGCGACGGACACGCCGCTGCATCTCATCGAGCCGCTGGGGTTCAGTCTGGACGACCGGGAGGTGAAGCGGGCCGGTCTCGACTACTGGGACCGGGTGGACCTGTGGGTGCACCCCAACTGGTTCCGCTTCCGCGACGCGATCAGCCGGGATCGGTGTCTCTACTTCTCGGCCAATGCCGAGCGGGACTACCGGGACGCGCCCTATACCACCAAAAGCGTGCTGGTATTCGGCAGCGAGACCGACGGGCTGCCGCAGAAGATCCTCGAGAAGCACCCGGAGCGATGTTTCCGCATCCCGATGGCGGGCGACGTCCGCAGCCTGAACCTGGCCAATGCGGTCAGCGTGGTCCTGTACGAAGGTCTGCGACAACTCGGTGTGAAGGATGTTCCTCCGCCACCCGAGCAAGAGCCTGAGACAGACGTGGCCCCGGATGGGCCGCCGGCGCGCGGCGGCGCACGCGGCCGTGGGCGCGGGCGAGGGCGCGCGCGCGGAAGGCGCTGACGCACGCCCTGTGGTGCGCCGGTCCCGGAAGCCTCCCTTTGCCGTAGTCGGAGTGCCGGAGTAACTTTATCGCCCGAACGCCGGGCACCCCGCCGTTCACACAGCGACTCTTGACCCGCACATTCCCATGTTGAACAAGATCACCGTCGTCGGTGCCGGCAACGTGGGCGCCACTGCGGCGCAACGCGTCGCGGAAAAGAACTTGGCCCGCACCGTCGTGATGGTGGACGTCATCGAAGGGGTCCCGCAGGGGAAGGCGCTCGATCAGTGGGAGTCCGCTCCGATCGAAGGGTTCGACAGCCGCGTCGTCGGCAGCAATGGCTATGATGCCGCCGCCGGCTCGGAGCTGTTCATCGTTACCGCCGGCATCGCCCGGAAACCTGGGATGAGTCGCGATGACCTGGTGAAGACCAACGCCGGGATCGTCGAATCGGTGTCGAAGGAGATCAAGCGGGTCGCGCCGGACTCCATCATCATCGTGGTGTCCAATCCGCTCGACGTGATGTGCTACGTCGCGATGCGGGCGAGCGGCTTCCCGCGCGAGCGGGTCATCGGCATGGCAGGCGTGCTGGATACCGCGCGCTACCGGGCCTTCCTGGCCGAGGCGCTCGACGTCTCGGTGGAGGACATCCAGGCCATGGTGCTCGGCGGCCACGGAGACACCATGGTTCCGCTGGTCTCTTACACCACCGTGTCGGGAATCCCGGTGACCCAGCTGATCGCACGGGACAAGCTTGACGCCATCGTCACGCGGACCCGCAATGGCGGGGCGGAGATCGTGAATTTCCTGAAGACCGGATCCGCCTACTACGCGCCCAGCGCCGCCGCCGTGCAGATGGCGGAGGCGATCGTCCTGGACAAGAAACGGATCCTTCCCTGTGCGGCCTGGCTGACGGGGGAGTATGGACTCAAGGACGTTTTCTGCGGCGTCCCCTGCAAGCTTGGACGCCGCGGACTGGAGCGGGTGATCGAGGTGCAGCTGACCGCCGAGGAGCGAGCCGCGCTGCAGCAGAGTGCCGACGCGGTGCGGGACACGATGAAGGCGCTGGGCTAGTCGTGAGTCGCCTGCTGTCGTTCTGGGGCTCGACCCTCGGCAAGAAAGTCGTGATGGGCGCGACCGGCCTGATCATGGTCGGCTTTGTGATCCTGCACATGCTGGGCAATCTGCAGGCCTTCGAGAGCGCCGAGAAGTTCAACGCATACGGCGCCATGCTGCACGGCCCGCTGCGTGAGGTGGTGCTGGTGCTCCGGGTGGTGCTGCTGGTGAGCGTGGCTCTGCACATCGTCGCAGCGGTGCAGCTGACCCGGCTCGATCGCGCGGCGCGGCCCGTCGGGTACGCCAGGACCGAGCCCCAGGCATCCACCAGGGCGTCGCGGACCCTCAGGATCGGTGGGGTCCTGTTGCTGGTGTTCATCGTGTACCACCTGCTTCACTTCACCACTGGGAACGTGCATCCCGACTTCGTCCCCGGCGAAGTCTACCACAACCTGGTGACGGGTCTCAGCCGGCCGGTCGTAGCGGCGTTCTATCTCGTCGCAATGGTGGCGCTGGGGCTTCACCTCTACCACGGTGTGTGGGCCGGGTTCCGCTCGCTTGGTGTCGGCCCGGCGTCACCCCAGCCGCGACACCGTCCGCTCGCGCTGTTCGTGGCGGGAGTGGTCTGGCTGGGGTTCTCGGTGATTCCGGTGGCAGTGATGGCGGGGTGGTTGAAATAGCCGTTAGCCATTAGCTGATCCGTGGCAGACCTCCACTTGCGGTGTACCCTCGACCGCCTTCGGCTTTCAGCGTGCGGCAGACCGACAGGCTAATGGCTAACGGCCCAGCGACCATGGAACTCAACGCAAAGATCCCCTCCGGCCCGATCCAGGACAAATGGGACCGGCACCGCTTCGAGATGAAGCTGGTGAATCCGGCCAACAAGCGGAAATACTCCGTGATCGTGGTGGGCTCGGGGCTGGCCGGAGGCGCCGCCGCCGCGACCCTCGGCGAGCTGGGCTACAACGTCAGCTGCTTCTGCTTCCAGGACTCGCCCAGGCGGGCGCACTCGATCGCGGCGCAGGGTGGAATCAACGCGGCCAAGAACTACCAGAACGACGGCGACTCGATCTGGCGGCTGTTCTACGACACCGTGAAGGGCGGGGACTTCCGGGCGCGCGAGGCCAACGTCTACCGGCTGGCGCAGATCAGTGTCAACATCATCGACCAGTGTGTGGCGCAGGGTGTGCCGTTCGCGAGGGAATACGGCGGGCTCCTGGCCAACCGCTCTTTCGGCGGGGCGCAGGTCTCGCGCACCTTCTACGCCCGCGGGCAGACGGGACAGCAGTTGCTGCTGGGCTGCTACCAGGCCCTGGAGCGGCAGGTCAACGCCGGGACGGTGCGGATGCATCCCCGGACCGAGATGCTCGACGTCGTGCTGGTGGACGGAGTGGCCCGCGGCATCATCACTCGCGACCTGGTGACCGGCCAGGTCTCCTCCCACGTCGCGGACGCCGTCATCCTCGCCACCGGCGGCTACGCGAATGTCTTCTACCTCTCGACCAACGCCAGGGGCTGCAACGTCACCGCCACCTACCGGGCCTACAAGCGCGGCGCGGCGTTCGGGAACCCCTGTTTTACCCAGATCCACCCCACCTGCATTCCGGTGAGCGGCGACTACCAGTCCAAGCTCACCCTCATGAGCGAGTCGCTCCGTAACGACGGACGGGTCTGGGTCCCGAAGAAGGCCGGCGACAGGCGCCACCCCGACCAGATTCCGGAGGCGGAGCGGGACTACTATCTCGAGCGGAAGTATCCCAGCTTCGGGAATCTCTCGCCCCGGGACATCGCGAGCCGCGCGGCCAAGGAGGTGTGTGACGAGGGGCGGGGTGTGGGGCCTAGCGGCCTGGGCGTGTATCTCGACTTCGCATCGGCGATCGGCAGAGTAGGGGAGCAGAAGATCAGGGAACGGTACGGCAACCTGTTCGAGATGTATCAACGGATTACCGACGAGGACCCCTACCGGGTCCCGATGCGCATCTTCCCCGCGGTGCACTATGCCATGGGCGGCCTGTGGGTCGACTACAACCTCATGAGCACCATTCCGGGACTGCACGTACTGGGCGAGGCCAATTTCTCAGACCACGGCGCCAACCGGCTCGGGGCGAGCGCGCTGATGCAGGGACTGGCCGACGGCTACTTCGTCATTCCCTACACCATCGGTGACTATCTGGCGACGGCGGCATTGCCGAGGATGGACGCGAGCCACCCCGCGTTCCGCGCGGCTGAGGCCGAGGTCAGCGCCCGGGCCAAACAGCTGCTGTCGATCAGGGGGAGGCGCACGGTCGACGCGTTCCACCGCGAGCTCGGCAAGCTGATGTGGGAGAACTGCGGCATGGCCAGGAGCGCGGCCGGACTGAAGACCAACCTGGAGAAGATCCCGGCCCTGAGGGAGGAGTTCTGGCAGAACGTCAGCATCCCCGGCAGCGGCGAAGAGCTCAACCAGTCGCTGGAGAGGGCGGGCCGGGTAGCCGACTTCCTGGAGTTCGCGGAGCTGCTGTGCCGCGACGCGCTGCACCGCGAGGAGTCCTGCGGCGGGCACTTCCGGGTGGAGCACCAGACCGAAGACGGCGAGGCCAGGCGGGATGACGAGCATTTCTGCTATGTGGCCGCCTGGGAGTACCAGGGTCAGGACAAGGCACCGGTACTTCACAAGGAGCCGCTCGAATTCGAGAACGTGCATCTGTCTACTCGGAGCTATAAATGAGTTCAGAGTTCCAAGTTCAGAGGTCCAAGTAGGTGCCACAGAGCTGTACGGCCCCACACGCGGGAACTTCGAACCTGGAACTTCGAACTGAAAGCCTGGACCTGCCATGAACCTCACTCTCCTCGTCTGGCGCCAACCCTCCAACAGCCCCACAGGAAAGCTGGTGCGTTACGACGCGCCCAACGTCAGTCCGGACATGTCCTTCCTGGAGATGCTGGACGTTGTCAACGAGGGGCTGAGCCAGAAGGGCGAGCAGCCGATCGCGTTCGACCACGATTGCCGTGAGGGGATCTGCGGGTCGTGCGGCATGATGATCAACGGGGTGGCCCACGGTCCCATGAAGGGCACCGCTACCTGTCAGCTGCACATGCGCAGCTTCAAGGACGGAGACACCATCTACATCGAGCCTTGGCGGGCGCGCGCCTTTCCGGTCATCAAGGATCTGGTGGTCGACCGGAGCGCATTCGACCGGATCGTGGCGGCGGGTGGGTTCGTGTCCGTCTCAACCGGCAGTGCGCCCGACGGCAATTCGATCCAGGTGCCCAAAACGGACGCCGACCTGGCGATGGACGCCGCCCAGTGCATCGGTTGCGGTGCCTGCGTGGCCGCCTGCCCGAACGCCTCCGCCATGCTGTTCACCTCGGCCAAGGCCGGACACCTGGGAATGCTGCCGCAGGGCCAGCCAGAGCGTCGGCGCCGAGCGTTGAGCATGGTCGAGCAGATGGACCACGAGGGCTTCGGTGGATGCACATGGCATGGCGAGTGCCAGGAAGCCTGTCCCAAGTCCATCCGCATCGACTGGATCACCCGGCTCTACCGCGACTACCTGACGGCCAGCATCACCCGCCGCGAAGAGAGCGCCGCCGAGGCCGCTATCTGAGCCGCACGCGGGGTGTGGCTCCCGCCGGCCCGGTCGTCTCCCCACGGCCGGGCCGTTCGCCTTTTTGATCCCGCAACCTCACGGCATGATGGGGCGTCCTGTTCGCCGGGTCTCCGGGATGATCATCGGACTGAGCCTGCCGCTGGTGGCGTCGACGGCGCTCCACGCCCAGGACCGGATCGAGCTCAGGCTCTCCGCCCAGGCGATCCCCAGCGTCACCTCGGTCGATCCCATTCCGGGCGCAGGGACGCTCACTGAGGCCCGGGTGGTGCAGCCGGTCATGATGCTGCGCGGCCTGGCCCTGGGCGGCCATCTCCGCCTGCTCGGCACGCTCAATCTCGAGGGTCTGACGATGCCCCGGGGGGAGCTCAGTCCCGGCGCCTGGGGCGAAGGGTTCAACGACCGGCGGCATCCGCACACCTACGCGCACGAGCTGCTGCTTTCCTGGGTGGATATTCTGGGCTGGCGCGATGGGAGCGCCGTCCTTTCGCTGACGGCCGGGAAGGGGTTCGCGCCATTCGGTTCGGACGACCCGATGAGCCGGCCAGTCCTGCGCTACCCGGTGAATCACCACCTGGCACAGATCCTCGAGCGAGCCGTGGTTCAGGCCGGGGTCCGGGTGGGACCGGTGGCGCTCGAGGGGGGCCTGTTCAACGGCGACGAGCCGGAACGTCCCGGACAGTGGCCCCGCGTGACCGGGCGCTTTGGTGATTCCTGGTCAGCACGGCTCACGGTGATACCTGTGGCCGGCGTTGAGCTCTCCGCCTCCCGGGCCAAGGTGCATTCGCCCGAGCATCGGCCCGGTGCTGGGAGCGACGCATGGAAATGGCATGCCGGTGCCAGGGTGGATCGCCGGGTCGGGGCGGTGGGCATCTACGGGTTGGCCGAGTGGGCCCGTACCGAGGAGGTCGCAGGGTTCTTCCGCTTCACCAGCCTCTTGTTCGAGACCGCGGTGACCATGGGCGGGCACCGGCCGTACTACCGATTCGAGCGCAGCGACCGCCCCGAGGACATGCGCGAGCTGGACCTGTTCCGCTCGGTGCGGCCCCATCTCGAGAATTCCATCCTCGGTACCACCCGATTCGCGCTGCAGACCATCGGCTACAGTTTCGGGATCGCCGCCGAGCGGGGTCGGCTGGAGATCAGACCGTTCGCCGAGGTCACGCTCGGCTGGACCCGGAGCCTCAACGGGGGGGTGCTGAGTCCAGCCATTCTTTATGGAAAGGACAGTCTCCGTTCGCTCTCGCTCGGTGTGAAGTTGAGCTGGGAGATGTCCCGTCACCGGATGGGACGGTATGGCGGACTATTGCCAATGGAACCGGGAGAAATGAGTGACATGCATGAACATCAGATGTAGCCGGCTCGCCATTCCGGCCCGTGGCCGCTCTCTCCTGGCCTTGCTCACGGCCGCCGGTTCCCTCAGCGTCGGCTGCGGCAGTGACGGCTCCGGCGGCTCCACCCAGCCGCCAGCGACAGGCATCGCGATCGTCGCAGGGAACGAACAGCAGGGCCTGCCGGGGCAAGCGCTCGCCGTCCCGCTGCAAGTGAGCCTCAGCAGTGCCACCGGGGTCCCGGCAGGGCAAGATGAACGTGTGGCCTGGGTCGTACAGACCGGTGGCGGGAGCGTGCCGGGCGACACCGGCCTGACTGGCCCAGGTGGCTTGGCGAGTGTGCCGTGGACCCTCGGGCCCGGCATCGGAGGCAACTCGCTTCGTGCAGTGTGGCCTGGGCACGATTCGGTGACCTTTCACGCCACTGCCACCGGCCTGTTCACCGTGCTCGGAGGGGGAAACAACGTCACGGAACGCTACACCAGCGACCTCTGGGTCGCCGATGGCTACGGCTATTCCGGGACTTGGGGATTCCGCGGCGTGCAGGGCAATGCGGTGAAGATCTGGAAGCTCGACGGCAGCGGGGCGCCTGTCCTGACCGATTCGATCATCACTCCCGCCTCCGGGACGATCAGCGATGTCCAGGTCTCCGATGATGGACACTGGCTGGTGTTCACCGCGGAAGGCGGAGGCGCCGGGGGCAATCCGGGAATCCACGTGTACGAGCTGACCAGCCCGGGCCATCCCGTATTCCGGGCCAAGACGGTCGTGCCGAATGGCCTCCATACCGGTACGCTCGCGACCATAGGCGGGAAGCTTTACGCATTCACCGCGAAGGATCCGGGCAACTGCGCACTTCAGATCTACGACCTCTCCGCGGCCGGGAGCGGGACGATCACGCTGGCGAGCGGCACGCCCATCCCGGATCACTACTGCATCCACGACACCTTCGTGCGTGACGGGTACGCTTTCGTATTCGCCTGGGACGAGGGGCTCTACGTCTTCGACGTCGGCAACGGCTCCCATGGCGGGTCGCCCGCGGCTCCGGCGCTCATCAGTCACACCGGGAGCCAGGCCTCCCCGGCGTTCGGTGGCCAGACCCACAATGGCTGGTGGTTCTGGAATCCGACCAACGGTGAGAAGAAGTACCTGTTCATCGGAGAGGAGGGTCCGGGAACCGTCGGCGGCTCCTCCTCCGGTGACATCCACGTGGTCGACGTCTCCGATTTCAACCACCCTGTCGAAGTCGCGTCATACAATCTGCCAGGCGCCGGGACGCACAATTTCTGGATCGATGAACCGGCCCAGCGCCTGTATGCGGCGTACTACAACGGTGGCGTCGTCGCGCTGGACATCTCCGGCACGCTCTCCGGGAATCTCGCGTCGCGGGAGATTGCCCGGATCAAGCCGGGTGGCAACGGCGCAACCTATGTCTGGGGGGTGATGCTGTACGCTGGGTCATTGTACGCCAGCGACATGATCTCGGGAGTCTGGCAGTTGGGCCTGCCTTGACCCCCGGGGGCACTCGGCGCAGCATCCCTGTGCCGAGTGAGAGCCGGCAGGCGCCGCCCACCATGGTCACCAGATGATCCGAACGCTGGTAGTGTCGCCCCTGCTATCCCTGCTGTGCCTTGGCACGGCCCCCGTCCTTGCCCAGACTTCGACCGGATTCACCGCCGCGACCGGCGCTCGGGAGCGCACCCTCGAACAGCTCCTGGTCACCCTGGGCGACACCGCACGGGCGCGGAGCCACAGCCGGGTCCTCGCCGCTGTGCCCCACGTGGCGGGCACCCAGGCCCAGCAGGCCACCGCGCGCTACGTGCTTGAACAGATGCGGGGCTTCGGGCTCGACACCAGCCGCGCCGACTTCCAGGTCTACCTCCCGTTCCCCGAGTCCACCGTCGTGGAGATCGTCTGGCCCACGCGGCTCCGCCTCGAGCTGGAAGAGCCCGCGCTGCCGGAGGACTCGGCCTCGCAGGGTGGGGTGTGGCGGGCGATGAACGGGCATGCTGCCGCCGGGGACGTGACCGCACCGCTGGTATATGTGAACTACGGTCTGATCGAGGATTACCGGGTCCTCGACTCGCTCGGCATCTCGGTGCGCGGGAAGATCGCCGTGGCTCGTTACGGCAGGAGCTTTCGGGGCATCAAGGCCCGCGAGGCGGAAGCCCACGGAGCGGCGGCGCTCCTGATCTACTCCGATCCGCAGGACGACGGTTATGTGGTCGGCGACATCTACCCCGAAGGGCCG
>Ga0326726_10006142_pt1 | contig 10829 bp, 11 predicted proteins | sample MHFenrmetagenome_2_FD_207603 | JGI IMG/M metagenome (GOLD analysis project Ga0326726, IMG submission 207603) | Lab enriched peat soil microbial communities from Michigan Hollow, Ithaca, NY, United States - MHF15MN | ecosystem: Environmental > Terrestrial > Soil > Wetlands > Peat | place: USA...
CGATTTCCCTGATCCTTTCGAATCATCCCAATGACTGCATGTGCTGTAAGAATGCCGGGGACTGCGCGCTTCAGGAGTTGGCATACCTCTATGATGTGAGACCCGGCATGTACGAGGGCGAAAGGTGGGACCTGCCGATACGCGAGGACAATCCGTTCATAACGTTTAATCCGAACAAATGCATTTCATGCTCGCGGTGCACCAGGATCTGCAATGACGTGGTCATGGCGGGCACGATCGAAATGACGGGTCGAGGTTTTCACACGATGCCCGATACGGCCTTTAGAAAGCCGCGCTCGCTCAAGAACTGCGAGTTCTGCGGGCAGTGTGTGTCAACTTGTCCCACCGGCGCGCTTACGGACAGGAAAGGTAGGGGCAGAGGGCGCTCTCATGGCGTGACGAGGGTGAAGACCACCTGCTCCTACTGCGGCACAGGCTGCAACTTCTATTTGCACGTAAAAGACAAAAAAGTCATCAAAGTGTCATCAGACTATGAAGCGCCGGTGAATCAGGGCAATCTCTGCATAAAAGGAAGATACGGGTACGATTTCATCCACAGCCCTGAACGAATAAAAACGCCTCTCATCAAAAAGGACGGGGTATTCCACGAGGCGACCTGGGACGAAGCGCTTACCCTTGTTGCAAACAAATTCAAGGAACTGATCGACAAACACGGTCCTGAGAAAGTGGGCGGGTTTTCCTCATCGCGCTGCACGAACGAGGAGAACTATCTCCTTTCCAAGTGGGTCAGATGCGCAGTCGGGTCCAACAACGTGGACAACTGCGCCCGTGTCTGACACGCCCCGACTGTGGCCGGTCTGGCCACCAGCCTCGGAGCGGGTGCCGCTACGAATTCATTAAGCCAGATGCCGGACATCGACACGCTCTTTCTGTTCGGATCGAACCCCACGGAAGCGCATCCCATTGTTTCTCTGTGGCTGAAGAAAGCCCTGCACAAAGGCGCGAAACTTGTTGTCGCTGATCCGAGAAAGACTTGGATGGCGAAAAAGGCCGATGTCTGGCTCAACCTCAAGCCGGGCAGCAACATCGCGCTGTTGAACGGCATTATCAGTGTCATCCTGCAGAACGGTTGGGAAAACGGGGAATTCATCGCAAAAAGAACGGAGGGCTTCGAAGAGCTGGTTGCAAAGGTGACGGAGTATAACCTCGACCGGGTTGTGAAGCTAACCGGCGTTGCAAAAGAAGCGATCATCGAGGCGGCCCGGTTATATTCTCATGCTGATAAAGCAATGATCGTGTATGGCCTCGGCATTACCGAACACCGGACCGGCACGGAGAACGCCATGGCGATCGCGAATCTTGCGCTTGTCTGCGGCCATCTCGGCAGGCCTTCAACCGGCATTATGGCTCTCCGGGGGCAGAACAATGTTCAGGGCGCATCCGATCTCGGCCCCTTGCCGGCCACCCTTCCGGGCTATCAGCCGGTAACCGACGCGAAGGCGCGTGAAAAATTCGAACAGGTTTGGAAGGTAAGGATCAGCCCAAAACCGGGACTCAAGTCCGTTGAGATGCTGGATGAGTGCAAGCGCGGAAATTTCAAAGGTATCTTTATACTCGGAGAAGACCCGGCACAGACGGACCCCGATCTTCATCATGTCAGAAGCGCGCTGGAAGCGGTCGAGTTCCTTGTTGTGCAGGACATCTTCCCGACAGAGACAACGAAGTATGCCAATGTGGTGCTTCCGGGCGCAAGCTTTGCTGAAAAGAACGGGACCTTCACAAACGGCGAGCGCAGAGTGCAGCGCGTCCGAAAGGCGATAGAGCCAGTTGCGGGAATGGCGGAATGGGAGGTCATCAGCAAGCTTTCAACGCTGATGGGCTATCCCATGTATTACAATCATCCTTCCGACATCATGGACGAGATCGCAAGTCTGGTGCCGATCTACGGCGGTATAAGCTACGAGCGCATCGAAGACCGGGGAATTCAATGGCCCTGTCCGACAAAAGACCATCCCGGCACGACCACGCTCTATACCGATCTGTTCGCGCGTCCGGGTGGCCTGGCGAAGTTCATGGCCCTCGACCACAAAGGTTCCGGCGAAACGACGGATAAGGAATACCCCTTCGTATTGATCACCGGCAGGGTGCGCGAACATTACAACAACGGTTCCATGACCGGAAGGGTCCCGGGGATCATGGAGCTGGTCCCAGAGGAACTGCTGGAGATTAATGCACGGGATGCGGAAGCCTTGCAGATAAAGAGCGGCGAGCGCGTCGCTGTTGCTTCAAGAAGGGGCGAGATCCTGGTAAAGGCCAAAGTAACCGAGCGCTCGCAGCCGGGCAACGTTTTTCTTACGTTCCATTTCAGGAATGCGCTTACGAACGTTCTTACCTCGGAACACCGTGACCCCATAACCGGCACGCCTGAATACAAGTCGTGTGCTGTAAGGATAGGAAAGATAAACCAGGAAGAATCGGACCAGAGGAAGGATTATTTATGATATTGAGTGTGCTTATGTTCAGCATTATGGTGTTCATCATTTCCTATCTGATTTCAAAGGCCAATGGTATAGATAGAGGTAAATTAGCATTGTACATAACCCTGATCGCCTGGGGTTCTCTGATGTTCGGCCTCTGCATATCCGGAACCTCCCGATAAATACGAGCCCGCCTTCATCATCTCCCTGTTCCAGGAAAATTGACTGAGAGTCCATGCATATTACTCATAACCATTATGAGTTAAATGCATTTTACTTTCTCCGGAACCGCACCTACAATGTTACCAGTATCACTAAGGAGGCGGCTACCATGAAGAAAAAAATCATGAAACTGGTCATTGCTTCAACCACGAGCACCCAGAACTCAGGTCTCTTCGACATTCTTATTCCCGCCTACGAGAAATCGACGAAATACGGCGTGTCCGTAGAGGTGATCGCCGTCGGCACGGGGAAGGCCCTTCGCATCGCCAAGAAAGGCGAGGCTGACCTGCTCTTTGTTCATGATCCCTTCCGGGAGGAGAAATTCGTCGCTGAAGGATACGGCGTGAACCGTCGCGCGGTCATGCATAATGTCTTCGTCATCGCCGGTCCTGCGAAGGACCCGGCGCGGGTAAAAACCGCGAAAACAGCCGTAGAAGCCCTTGAACTCGTCGCAGAAACGGGCTCCCCTTTCGTGTCCCGCGGAGACGATTCGGGCACAAACATCAGGGAGCTGGACCTGTGGGATAATGCGGGGATCAGCCCGAAAGGCAAAGGATGGTACTTTGAGACCGGCGGCAAGATGGGCGATACGCTCTTCATAGCCGACCAGAAGAAAGCCTATACGCTTACGGACATCGGAACTTACCTGAACTACGAGAAGCAGCTCGAGCTGAAGGTCCTTCTCCAGAGCGACCCTGCGCTCAAGAATCTTTACAGCGTGATCGCCGTCAACCCCGATCGTTTCCCCAATGTCCGGTACCGCGAAGCAATGGATTTCATCGCCTTCGTGACCTCGCGCGAGGGGCAGGGCATTATAGCGAAATACACGAAGACTGGCACGCGTCTTTTCAATCCCGATGCTGTTCAGGTGGCCGCGTCCTCGGGGCGACGGAAAAAAGGATAGAAACTGTAACCCATTTTTTTACAACGGAGGGTTTTATGAGAAAGTTATTCGTACTGATTTTGGTTTTAGTGATCATTGGCAGCGCAGCAGCAGTTTCGGCCGAGACGCGCATCCGCATGGCCTCGACCACAAGCACGCAGAATTCCGGGCTTTTTGACTATTTGCTTCCGATCTTCGAGAAAAAGACGGGGATCAAGATCGACGTTGTCGCCGTGGGAACCGGCGCCTCGATCGAGATCGGCAAGCGGGGCGATGCCGATGTGGTCTTCGTCCATGCCAAAGAGCAGGAGCTCAAGGCCGTGGAAGATGGTTTCTTCGTGAACCGGCACGATGTGATGTACAATGACTTCGTCATCATCGGTCCGACGAATGACCCTGCGAAGATCAAGGGCATGAAGTCTGCTCCCGATGCCCTCAAGAAAATATCGGAATCCGGAGCTTCCTTTGTCTCGCGCGGCGACAAGTCCGGCACGAACACAAAAGAGCTGGCGCTCTGGAAGAAGGCCGGCGTAGAGCCCGCTGGCCAGAAATGGTATCTTGAGGTTGGTCAGGGCATGGAAAAGACCCAGCGCATTGCCGACGAAAAGCGGGCTTATACGCTTTCCGACCGGGGTACGTGGCTTGCCACGAAAGATAAAGATAAGCTCGATATGATCATCGTCCTCGAAGGAGATCCGTCACTCTTCAACCAGTACGGCGTCATGGCCGTGAATCCGGAAAAATTCAAGACCGTAAAATATAAGGAAGCTATGGAGTTTGTGAACTGGATCATTTCCAAAGAAGGCCAGGATACCGTCGCTGCTTTCAAGGACAAGAACGGCAATCCTTTATTTATACCGAACGCCAAATAAGGACGCAAGGCAGGCACGGATCGGCGCGTCATAAACGAGAGAATACTCCCAGGATTCCTCTTTCGCGCCGGCCCGTGCCGATTTTCTATGGACTCTTTCGCACAAGGTATTCTTCGGGCCGTTGAACTGATCCTCCATCTTAATCCCGAGCTCATCGGAATCATCTTGCTGTCTCTCAAGGTCTCCGGCCTTGCGCTGATCATTGCGACAATGCTCGGCCTTCCCACAGGGGCCGTGCTCGGCCTTGCGAGATTTCCAGGACGGGGTCTGGCTGTCAGCGCCATGAACACCTTTATGGGCCTTCCGCCGGTAGTTGTAGGGTTGTTCGTCTATCTCCTGTTGTCTCGCAAAGGCCCCCTCGGCTTTCTGGGGCTTCTGTACTCTCCCGCCGCGATGGTCATCGCCCAGACGATCCTCGCGGTCCCGATCGTGACCGCTCTCTGCCACTCGGCCGTCGCAAACGTGGACCCCATCATCAGGCAGGCTGCCCGCACACTGGGGGCAACACCTCTGCAAGAGACCGTGGCCCTCATCCACGAAGCGCGCTACGGGATCCTGTCCGCGGTTATCGCTGCCTTCGGCAGGGTCATGGCGGAGGTCGGCGCCATCCTGATCGTGGGAGGAAACATCGCCGGGTACACACGGGTCATGACCACCACCATCGCGCTTGAGACGGACAAAGGCAATTTCGAACTTGCCCTGGCCCTGGGCCTCATTCTGCTGTCGATCTCTTTCATTATCAACGCGGCGCTCCACGCTGTTCAGAGAAAGGGAGCGGTCTGAGCCTATGAAGATGATCCTCTCCCATATTAGAAAGGAGTACGGCGGGAAAACCGTGCTCACGGATTGTTCGGCTGTGTTCGAAGGTCGCGGAACGTACGTCCTCATGGGCCGGAACGGCTGCGGTAAATCCACACTTCTTCGGATCTGCGCCCTGCTCGAAAAACCGGACAGCGGCGATATAGCGTTCTTTTCTGATGAATCAAGGCTCCCCCAAGATCTCTTGCTGCGACGGAAAATAACCCTCGCGCTTGCCAGAACCGGCGTGTTCAACACAACGGTTATAAAAAATGTAGCATATGGATTAACGATCCGGGGAGTCCCTCCCGCAGAGATCAAGAAGAGGGTCACTCAAGCACTTGCCTTCGTTGGTCTCGATCGTAAAAAGAGCCAGCGCGCCCTCACGCTCTCGAGCGGCGAGACCCAGCGGCTCGGCATAGCCCGCGCCCTGGTCATCGAGCCCGAGATCCTTTTTCTCGATGAACCCACCGCGTCGGTGGACCAGGAAAATACCGAGATCATAGAGTCCATCATCAGAGCGATGAAAAAGGATGGCCGCACGACCGTGATCATGACCACCCATGACCGGGAGCAGGCCGAACGGCTCGCCGACCGCTTGCTGCTCATGAAGAATGGAAGGATTGAAGAGACACTATTGCCGTAATGGTAAAGGTTTTTCCCGGTTGCGGTTTTTTTTCATATTGTGTAAGATTCAGCCAGCTATGATGCTCTATGTCCTCAAACGGATCCTTCTCTTTATCCCCACCCTGCTCGGCATCACGCTCATCACTTTTTTTCTGATGCGGTCGCTGCCCGGCGACCCCGTGGCAAACATGGTCGGCGAACGGGCCACGCCCGAGACCGTTGCGCGTATCCGTGCGGAAATCGGGATTGATAAATCCCCGCCAATCCAGTATCTCCTGTATCTCAAGCGCCTCTTCCGGGGAGAGCTTGGCCGCTCTTTATTTACCAACCGCAAGATATCCGATGATCTCATGCAGAAATTTCCGAACACCGTCAAGCTCGCTCTCGCGGCCATGTTCTTTGCCTCGATCATCGGCATCGGTATGGGCGTGTTTGCCGCAGTGAAGCATGGCACGGGCTGGGACAGGCTGGTGACGCTCCTTTCCGTGGGCGGCATCTCCGTCCCGGTCTTCTGGCTCGGTCTTGCGCTCATGCTGCTCTTTGCCTTCTATCTCCGGCTGCTCCCGCCGTCGGGAATGGGCAACGGCGATCTCAGTTACATTATCCTTCCGGCAGCAACGCTCGCGACCTTCTCGCTTTCCTATATTGCGCGTGTGACGCGCTCATCCATGCTTGAGTCGCTCTCACAGCCTTACGTGGCAACAGCGCGGGCCAAGGGCCTGTCCGAAAGCGAAGTAGTGCTCAAGCATGCGCTGAAAAACTCCCTTATCCCCGTTGTCACGCTCATCGGTCTGGACCTCGGCTCCTACTTGAACGGCGCCGTGCTTACGGAAACCATCTTCGGTTGGGACGGTCTCGGCCGTTACGCGCTCGACGGCATCATGAAGCGCGACTATCCCGTGATCATGGGAGTGGTCCTCTTCGGGGCCGTGGTTTTTGTCTCTCTCAACCTGCTCGTGGACATTTCTTATCATTATCTCGATCCGCGGGTGAGAGTTAAAAAAGTAACATAAAATGAGGCTTTTGCTGACCAACCATGCTCAATAATATTACACTCAAAGACCTGACGGGCAACATATCCGCGCTGGTCGCTTTCGTCCTGCTTGTGCTTCTTGTGTTGACGGCGGCCGTAGGTCCCTTTCTTGTTTCCTATAAACCCGATGCTACAGATCTCGATAGCCTGAGACAGCTGCCAAGCAAGACTCACCTTCTTGGCACGGACAGTATCGGCCGGGACATCCTTTCTCGTGTCGTCTTTGGAGCTCGCATCTCTCTTTCCGTCGGGATCCTTGCCTCAGCGCTGTCTCTTTCGATCGGCGTTTTCTTCGGACTGCTCGCGGGCTACTTCGGCGGCAGAACGGACACCGTCCTCTCGCAGGTCTTCGACGTCTTCCTCGCCTTCCCAAGCCTGCTTTTGGCAATCGGCATCAGCGCGGTCATGCCTCCCGGGCTCGCATCGGCCATGCTCGCTATCACGCTGGTGGGTTGGGCGGGGTTTGCGCGGCTCGTGCGCGGCATCACGCTTTCTCTCAAGGAGCAGACCTACGTGGAAGCGTCGCGGGCGCTCGGGGCCACCTCTTCACGAATACTGAAAAAACATATTCTGCCGAACGCGTTTCCGCTCCTCCTTGTTGCCGGCAGTCTGCGCGTCGGCGGGTTCATCCTGCTCGAGGCCGCCCTCTCTTTCCTCGGTCTCGGCGTGCAGCCGCCCACGCCCACCTGGGGCTCGATGATCAGCCAGAACCGGACCTACATTAACTCGGCCCCCTGGATGGTGCTTTTCCCCGGCCTCGCTATCAGCATTACCGTGATAAGCTTTAACATCCTCGGCGACTTTTTGCGGGACAAGCTCGACCCAAGGATGCAGGTGTAGAGCCGGAACTTTTTTTGGCCGCAGATACACGCGGATAGACGAGAGTTAATGTGAGGGTTAAGGCTTATACTTCTCTGCCTTAACCTCAGCTTGCGAGCTTCTTGATCATCCATGCCAAAACTTGAATTTATGGATAATAACCTCCGCGCAAAAAAATCTCTGGGCCAGAATTTTCTCAAGGACCCCCTTTACCTCAAAAAGATCGCAGACGCGGCGCAGGTGGGGCCTGAGGACCGGGTACTCGAGATCGGCCCTGGACTTGGGCATCTTACCCGCGTTCTTGTAAAGCGGACAAAAAAAGTTCTTGCCCTCGAGCTCGACGAGCGGCTTATTCCGCTTTTACAGCAGGAGTTCGGCAATGTTCAGAACATCGAGATCCTTCACGCCGATGCGCTCGAGTATGCCTATGGATCTCTGACCGGAAGATGGAAGGTCGTTGCCAACCTGCCCTATTATATTTCCACGCCTATCATTCAAAAGCTCATTTCTTACCGTGAAAAATTCGTCAGCCTTACGCTCATGCTCCAGAAAGAAGTCGCCGTCCGGATCGCTTCACCGCCTGGCAACAAGGATTATGGATATCTTTCCGTGCTTGTGCAGTTGTATGCGGAGCCGAGAATCGAGTTTCTGGTGCCACCGGACGCCTTCACGCCGCAACCGGAGGTCGATTCTGCAGTGGTCACTCTTGTGATCCGCGAGCATCCCGCTGTTCCGCTCGCGGATGAAAAATTTTTTGTGCGTGTGGTCAAGGCCGCTTTTTCCCAGCGGCGGAAGACGCTCAGAAACGCTCTCAAACAGCTCGAGGTGCCAGGAGAAAAGATGCAGCTGGTTCTGAGCAAAACGGGTATTGACCTCGGCCGCCGGGCGGAGACGTTGTCGGTTGCAGAGTTCGGGCGGCTGGCTGACTTTTTGAGCTCTTGATGCAAGCATACCAAAAGCAAAATTCATAACAAAGACGCCAAGACACTTACTATCCGATTCCATCTGTGGTTCATCAAGCTTCTCGGCCTAAACTCCGTGTTGGCGCTGTAGTGGCTTATTCTGCAATACCCTTTTTGCCTTGACATTTAGCCTTCTTACCCTATAATAATCATCGTCTCAAGAGCAGAGTTGGATATGAAAAATACGATTATCAAGATATTCGAGGACAGCGCACAGGTAAAAGTCAGGTTTGCCAAGGAAAACGCCGAGAAGATCGTTGAGGTGGTCCAACTGATCGCACAGGCGTTCCGTGAAGGCAAGAAGGTCCTTCTTTTCGGCAACGGCGGAAGCGCCACCGACGCTTCGCACATCGCAGCGGAGTTCGTGAACCGCTTCCTCATGGAGCGTCCGCCCCTCCCGGCAATAGCCTTGAATACCGACGTTGCCGTGCTCACGAGCATCAGCAATGACTACGACTATTCGCAGGTCTTTTCGAAGCAGCTTGCCGCGCTGGGCCACGAGGGTGACGTGGCGATCGGCATCAGCACGAGCGGCAACTCCGCAAATGTGATTAAAGCCGTCGAGGTGGCGAAAAAGAACGGCCTAAAGACCGTTATTCTGACCGGGGGCACGGGCGGCAAACTCGCGAACATGGCGGACTACACCTTCACCGTTTCCACGAAGCACACGCCGCGCATCCAGGAAACCCATATCACGCTCGGCCATGCCATCTGCCAGATGGTGGATGAAGAACTGTTCGGCAACTCCCGCTGATTCTATCAATATGAAGAAGATCGATACATCAAAGATAAAGACCTACTCTCTCAAAAACAGGGAGAGCAAGGTCCGGATCAATGATTTTGCAAAACCATACATGAAGGGTGGAACGTTCGGGGATTTTTTCTCGTCACTCCCGAATATCCTCGCTTCAAAAAGCCTGAAAGAAGTTGCCGCCGCCGTGGTCCAGGCGCGGAAAGACCAGCGGCCGGTCATGCTCGGGATGGGCGCTCACTCCATTAAAGTAGGGCTGAACCCCGTCATCATCGACCTGATGGAGCGAGGCGTCATCACAAGCCTCGCGCTCAACGGCGCTGGGATCATACACGATTTCGAGCTCGCCTTCATCGGCCAGACTTCGGAGGACGTGGACAAGGAAATTCTCTCGGGCGCCTTCGGCATGGCCGATGAAACGGGCCGCATGCTTAATGAAGCGATTAAGTCCGCATCGGCCGATGAAGGCATCGGCGCCGCCGTCGGCAGAATGATAGAGGCGGGCGACTTCCTCTATAAGGACAGGAGCCTGCTTGCCGTAGGATCCCGCAAGGGGATACCGGTGACGGTCCATGTCGCGATCGGGACAGACATCATTCATATGCATCCATCGTTCGACGGTAAGGCCACGGGAGCCGCAGCGCAGAACGATTTTCTCACCTTTTGCTCGCTCGTATCGGAACTTGAGGGCGGCGTGTACATCAATCTCGGGTCCGCAGTACTTCTTCCCGAAATCTTCCTGAAGGCGGTTACCCTTTGCAGGAACCTCGGCAACCCCCTGCAGCACTTCACAACAGTGAATATGGACTTCGTCCAGCACTACCGGCCGAACACGAACGTGGTACGGCGTCCCACGGAGGGCGGCGGCAGGGGCTATGCCATCACCGGCCATCATGAGATCATGCTCCCGCTGCTCGCTGCCGCAATCATAGAACAGCTTTAAAGCGCCCTGTGAAAATCTCCGGCTTTCGCTCTGCTTCGTAATCCTGACCCATCAAAAATTTGCATCGGTTCGAGAAACCTTTGCCGCTGCCTGTGCTATCATTAAGGCATGCCGTTGAAGTATTCATTAAAAAACAGCCTACGGGTGATATCGCTGTCGCGAACCAAGGCCCTTACGGCAAGCCTCGTATGCGCCGCATGTATTCTCGCTTCACAATTCACGAGCAGGGAGGTAACAGGCATGGGTCCTCTCCAAATTTCAAGTCCGGCCTTCAAACACAATCAGATAATACCGTCCAAACATACCTGCGATGGAGCAGATGTCAATCCCCTGTTGCTCATCGGGAATGCGCCGACGGAGGCAAAGTCGTTCGCTTTGATCGTCGATGATCCCGACGCGCCGGCAGGCACATGGGTCCACTGGGTCCTCTGGAACATCGATCCGAAAACAACAGAGATCAAAGAAGACTCAGTGCCTTCAG
>Ga0326726_10006143_pt1 | contig 10829 bp, 11 predicted proteins | sample MHFenrmetagenome_2_FD_207603 | JGI IMG/M metagenome (GOLD analysis project Ga0326726, IMG submission 207603) | Lab enriched peat soil microbial communities from Michigan Hollow, Ithaca, NY, United States - MHF15MN | ecosystem: Environmental > Terrestrial > Soil > Wetlands > Peat | place: USA...
TGCCGCAACTGCCTTCGCAGCTGAAGACCGGTTCGATGTCGCGAGCGTTGACAAGAACAACCACCCCGGGATACAAAACAGAGTCGTAGCGCCTGTGGTGACCGAAAAATACGAATACTACGAGATCAGGGGAAACAGCGAAAAAGAATTGCGGGGCCAGATGTGCCGAAACGGTTGCGCGTTTAACGACGGGGAAAAGTATGATTCCGTAACAACGTGGCGGTGGAAACTGAATTACGGGCATGACCGCGCGCCCGGGGTATGTACCGCCGATTCCTTCAAAGTGGCCCTTGAAATAAGCTACCGCTATCCCAAATGGGTGCGGACCAGCGATGCCCCCCAACCGCTTGTGGACAAATGGGACGGCTATATGAAGAACCTCATTACGCATGAAAACGGACATCGTGACCTAGCAGTGGAAGCGGCAGCTGAGCTTTCCCACGACTTGGCCGCTTTGCCCCCGGCCGCGAGTTGTGCCGAGCTCGACCGGGAAATAGGGGCTCTGAGCCGCGAGCGGAGGGAGAAATTGAACGCGGACCAGAAGAGCTATGATGAAACTACCGTCCACGGCAAAACGCAGGGGGTCGTTTTCCCGTGATCCGAAGATTGCGTTGCAGAACCAGACTGGAATATCCGTCGGGGAAATAAAAATAGCAGGCTGAACTTCAGCCTGCTATTTTTATTTTGTGGTGTTTGTATCCTCTGTTCATGCGCATATCACGGAATTACGTCGTGATAAGAGGAAACTAACTATTGATCCTCAGTCCCTCCGGGAACTGTAATGGCATTGTGCAGTTCAAGACTCCGCCCAAGTCCCCGGTCCCATGAACAAGTCAGGGCGGGGATTTCTGCTGAGAACGAAACCCCATTATCCAGCGCAGTATAGGTAAACCGATCATCCTGCACGGCTTTTCGCAATTCCTTGCTAATCATGCCACCTGCTGCTGCGCCTTCTTCACTGAAGCACTTTATGCCCGGTTCAACCACGCCGACAAACGTGACGCCGTTATCCAGTGCAGCATACGTGATGTTATCATCTTGTACAATGCTTCTCATGTCTTTGGCCATGGGCATCTCATCTGCATAGACCACTCCAACAGCGAGTACAAACGCCATTGCCATCATTATTAGTATAAGTTTCTTCATATTCATCGCCTCCTTCTCTCTATCTAAATCTGAATCTATTTTAATGCTATCACGGCTTTTGTGATTGTCAAGAAAGCGATGCAAATCGTATGCTACCACGGTATTACGGAGAACAGTAGGCCGAACAGCAGAACGTCTAGGACCGGCCTCCTCAGATTGTCGAGACAGACGACAGCATGGTGGTGAGTGCCCCGAAAGGCTGTTAAAAAACGCCGGCCATGTCATTTTAAGGAGCTCCTTTTGCTGAAATCGCCATGAGCAAGAATTTGAGATCCTTCGCTGATATTGAGACTGACGGCAACGAAGGAGTTCGCAATGGCAAACGAGATTCCTCTCGAAAAGGCAGCTTGCCGGAAACGAAATATCGTTATTTATCCGGACATATTTTAATATTTTTCCCTTGACAAGTCCACAAGTTACATGGTATTTTACGGACTCTTAAAGTGAATCAGATGAACGCGGGTGTTTCAGCGAAGGAGGTTTTACGCATGTACGCAGTCATTACGACCGGAGGAAAACAGTATAAGGTTTCTCCCGGAGACATTGTCAGAGTGGAGACCCTGGATGCCAAGAAGGGCGACACGATAGAGATCAAGGAAGTTTACATGATCGCGGACGGAGACAAGGTGTCCGTGGGCAAGCCCACGCTCGCCACCGCCAGCGTTACGGCAGAAGTGATGGGAGACGGCAGGGGCGAGAAGCTCCTCATCTTCAAGCATCGGCGCCGCAAGGGCTACCGAAGGACCAATGGCCATCGCCAGAACTTCACGGCGATCAAGGTAAAAGAGATCAAGGCTTAGAAAAAATTGTAAATCCGAAATCCTAAGCTCTAAATCTCACCAAAAAATTCCAATTTCAAAGGTTTGAAGTCTGGTCTTTTAAATTTGGAAATTATTTAGGATTTAGATATGAGGATTTCGAGATTGTACTTATTCGGAGGATTTCAGAATGGCTCATAAAAAAGGCGTCGGTAGTTCACGGAACGGCAGGGACAGCAAACCGCAGTACCTCGGCGTAAAGCGCTATGACGGCGAGACGGTCCACGCAGGGACGATCATCGTCCGGCAGCGCGGGACGAAGTTCCATCCTGGCACGAACGTTGGAAAAGGCAGCGACGATACGCTCTTTGCCAAGGTCACCGGTGTGGTAAAGTTCGAGCGTTATGACAAGACCCGTAAACAGATCAGTGTATACGCGCCGGCGTCATAATCCCGGCTTTACTCAACGGTAATTTTAAAGGCGGCATTTAACTATGCCGCCTTTTTATTTTGTTTGCGGGGATGAACGACATCCGGCCTTGAGTTCTGGAGTGAGCACATTCCCCGCGGATGCCGATACGAACCTTCATTTGTTGCAGGGAGCTTCAATGCCAGAAGAAACATGCGCGACACATGGGGATGCAGCGTTTCGCTATTCTTTCACACTTGCATTTTAAGACGTATCTCTGTATATTTCATTGCATTGAAAATACTGTTTAAATCTGTCATTAACCCCTTGAAACAAAGGGAGAAAGCTACTGTCCAGCGATGTCCAATTTTATAGACCGGGTCAAGATCAATGTTAAAGCTGGCCACGGAGGGCAGGGCTGCATCAGCTTCAGGCGCGAGGCCTATGTGCCGCGCGGCGGCCCCGACGGCGGCGACGGCGGCAAAGGCGGGGATATCATCATCCTGGCCGACGGCCAGCTCGGCACGCTCATTGACCTCAGGTACCAGCAGAACTATTTCGCCAAGAGCGGCGAACAGGGCCGCGGCAAGCAGCAATCCGGCGCCGAGGCGGAGGACATCGTCATCCGGGTGCCCGTGGGCACGCTGGTATACGACGCGGAGAGCCATGGACTGATCGTGGATCTGGACGCCGACGGCAAGGGGTATACGGTTGCCAAGGGCGGCAGGGGAGGCAAGGGGAACGCTTTTTTCAAGACCGCGACCCGCCAGGCGCCGCGTTTTTCCCAGCCGGGCGAACCGGGGGAGGAACAAACCCTGTTCCTCGAACTGAAACTTCTCGCCGACGTGGGACTCGTGGGATTCCCAAATGCGGGCAAATCCACGCTCATCTCCCGCATCTCAGCAGCCAAGCCCAAGATTGCGGACTATCCCTTCACCACGCTCACACCGGTGCTCGGCGTGGTGAAGCCGGAAAACAGAAAGAGCTTTGTGGTGGCCGACATCCCCGGTCTCATTGAGAATGCACATAAGGGTGCGGGCCTCGGGTTCGACTTCCTGCGCCATATCGAGCGGACGTCCATCCTTCTTCATATGGTGGACGTGTCGGGCCTCGCCCCCGGCGACCCGGTGGAGAATTTCAAGAAGATCAACAACGAACTAGAACTGTACAGCAAGGAGCTGCTTAAGAAGTACATGGCCGTGGCCGCGACGAAATGCGATGCGGCTGAGCCGGACAAGCTCGAGGCTCTGACGTTGTTCTGTCGTGAAGCGGGTTTTGAGCTCTTTCCCATATCCGCGGTCACCGGCGCCGGGCTCGGCCCCCTTATCACCTTCCTTGCAAACAGGGTGGAAGAGCACAAGGGAGAAACAACGGAAGCGTTACCCGGCCAGATGAATTAGTTACTGGGACGGTCATACGTAGAACAACATAACCCAAATGCCGTCATTCCTGGCTTGACCCGGAATCCAGTGACTTTATTGCTGATGCTTGGATTCCCGCTTTCGCGGGAATGACGACTATGTCGCTTTACTATTAAACTACTTAGTAAAGCGGCGCCGGAATATTCTACAATTTTATCTCAAATATTTTCCGGAATGTTCTTGGTCCTGGTGCTTTAATTTATTCAATACTGCGACATGAAGCTGACAGCGAAAAAAATACTGGTGATGCGTTACCGCTTTATCGGCGACACGGTCCTGACGGTCCCGTTCCTCAGGAACCTCCGGGAAGCTTTTCCCGCAGCGCGCATAGACCTCATGATAGAACCTTTCTCCGGCCGGGTGATCGAAGGCTGCCCTTATGTGGACCGGGTGGTCCCTTTCGAGTTCAAGACCATCCACACTTACAGCGCCGCTACGGAACGTAGCAAACTTGCCGGCTATATCCATTACTTGAAACTTATAAAAAAAGAGCGCTATGATGCTGCGTTCGTGCTGAAGCGCTCCCTTTCGAGCGCGCTGCTTGTCCGTGCAGCAGGCGTGCCGCGCAGGATCGGTTTTGCCACCGAAGGGCGTGGAATGCTCCTGACCGATCGCGTATTGTACCGTCATGACCAGCACGAGGTGGAAAATTTTCTCGACTGTTTGCGCGTTATCGACGCCCCAATACGGTCCAGAGCTCTTGAACTCTGGCCCACACCGGAAAATGATGCAAAGGTCAAGGCGCGCTTCGCTCAGGCAGGATGGAAAGCCGATGATCTTAAGATCATCGTTCACCCGGCGGCAAGCCTCTTGGCCAAGCAGTGGCCGCTCGCTCGCTTCGCTGCGGTCATGCAGGTGCTCCGGGACCGGTACAAGACCCGCTTCATCTATACCGGCGCCAAAGGCGACGCGGCGCTCTATCGCGAAATCGAGAGACAAGGGCCCTTCAACGGTCTCGACCTCTGCGGGATCACAGACCTGCGCGAAAACATCTCGGTATACCGGGCGGCGAATTTGTTCTTCGGCGTAGATTCCGGACCCATGCACATGGCTGCTGCAACGGGGCTGCCCGTGGTCGCCCTCTTCGGCCCCACGGATGAGCGTAAGTGGGGGCCCTGGGGCCAGGGCCATACCGTTATTACCGAGCGGCTCTCGTGCTATCCCTGCAAACCGCACAAGTGCGCTGACAATGAGTGCATGAAACGGATCACCGTGGAGGAGGCGCTCGAGGCTGTTGAACAGAAGATCAGATCCCTCGTCCCGGAGCCCACGCGGAATTAATATGACACAAAAACTGTCCGTCGCCATCATCACCTACAACGAAGAGACGAACATCCGCCGTACCCTCGAAAGCGTGAAGTGGGCTGACGAGATCGTGGTCGTCGATTCGGGCAGTACTGACAAGACCGTCGCCATCTGCCGGGAATACACCGTCAAGGTCATTCACCAGGACTGGCCCGGGTTCGCGCGCCAGAAAAATGCTGCCATTGACAGGACCTCCGGCGACTGGATCTTGAGCCTGGACGCTGATGAGCCAGTAGAGCCGGGCCTCGCTGAAGAGATCCGGGACATCATCTCGCAGCCGGGTTCGTTCGACGGATACCGCATACCACGTAAAACCTTTTTTCTCGGGAAACAGGTCAGATACGGCGGCTGGTATCCGGACTACAATCTCCGCTTGTTCCGCAAGGGGAAAGGGCGGTTCGAAGAACGGGTTGTGCACGAAGCGATCAAGGTACAGGGAAGGGTCGGCGACACCAGTCATGCTCTGTTACACTACGCCTATCCCGATCTTGCTTCGTACATGTCCTCGATCAACAAGTATTCCTCCCTTGCCGTTACCGTCATGGCGGAGAAAGGTATCAGTGATTTCAAGTCCGGCTGGGTCAACATCCTGTTCCGGCCAGTGCTCACCTTCGTGCTGAAGTATATTGTCAGGCTGGGGTTCCTTGACGGGAAGCGCGGGCTTGTACTGAACCTGTTCCACTCCTATTACGTGTTTGCCAAGTATGCAAAGGCTTGGGAATGGAAAGAAAAAAACAGTGCGGAATGCACCCTGCACTCGCGCGAGCACTCGTAATCACTAGGCACAGGCGGGATGCGCAATGCGGAGTTATGAAAATTCTCTTTGTCAACAATTTCAGAGGAAGGGGCGGGGGAGAGGAGTTTCTGCGCGACCTGCTCCCGGGACTCGCTGCCAAAGGCGTGAGAGTCGGACTTGTATGCCGGCCCGGCACGCCGCTCGTGGACATGTTCAGCGGCAGCGACATCACGCTTCATCCGATTAAACGGTCGGGCCTGAGCACCATCAGCGCGGTATTCAAGACGGCGACGGTCATCAAGACGGGCGGATACGAGATCATCGATATCCAACGTGGCCACGACATCATCCAGTCATGGCTCGGGGCCTTGCTCTCGGGAAAAAGACCCGTTCTCATGTACACGCCCCAGGTGCCGGAGTTCATCAGATCTCGGTTTCTCCTTTCGCGCATGAAAAGGATCGTGACCATCTCGCGGCATATCAGGGACCGGATCGTTTCGTATTTCCCGAAGATCGGCACGCGGACCAGCATCATCTATTACGGCATTGATCTCAACAGGTTCAAGCCGGAAAATATCCGTCGCGGGACCATCAGGGGCCGCTTCGGCCTTCCCCCCGATACGCGGATCATCGGCACGGTGGGAGACCTCTGGAAGAACCAGGTCGAGTTCCTCGATGCTCTTGTCCTCATCAGAAAAGAGATCCCCGGCACGCGGTTCGCACTCGTAGCCTCGGCCTCGGGCACAGGTCAGATCGATGTATTCAAACAACGGGCAGCAGAGCTCGGTCTCACCGAAGCCGTGCTCTGGACCGGCAGACTGTCCAAGGAGGATATGCTCTCCTTTTATGCCGACATCGACGTGGCAGTCAGCACGCATCGCAACGAGGGTTTCGGTATCTGGGTCCTCGAAGCCCTGGCCGTAGGTACGCCGATGGTTTCGGTCAACGAAGGGGGCATACGCGATTCGCTCGAAGGCTGTCCAGCCGGCGTGCTCGTTGACGGCGGACCGGAACATATGGCGGCTGCCGTGATCGAAATTCTAAAAAATCCTTCTCAGCACGCAGGGATGGCTGGGGCAGGCCCGAAGTGGACCGCCGAGCGTTACAGCAGGGAGCGGATGATAGACGATTATTTTCGGTTCTTTCAATCACTGGCCGTGATGCCGCGCGGTATTATCAACCAAGGGAGATCCTCGTAATGTGCAATCGTACTTGTATCATGTTTGGAGCAAGGAACTTGGCCGCTGAGGAGATCCAGGGAAAACGGGTGCTGGAGATCGGCTCCATCGACGTGAACGGAAACCTGAGACCGACTGTCGAGATGCTCGGACCCCGCGAATACGTGGGCGTTGATATAGAAAAAGGCCGGGGGGTCGATGTCGTCTGCAGCGCAGAGGATGTTCTGGATAAATTCGGCAAGGAAAGCTTTGATGCCGTCATTTCAACGGAAATGCTCGAACACATACGGGATTGGAGAAGGGTCGTCTCGAACATCAAGAACATCTGCCGGCCGGGAGGGGTGATCCTGCTTACCACCCGTTCCTACGGCTTTAAATATCATGGCTTCCCCTATGATTTCTGGCGATACGAAATCGAAGACATGAAAAATATTTTTTCGGACTTCGAGATCCAGGCGTTGCAGGAAGATCCCGAGATGCCGGGAGTCCTGATCAAGGCGAAAAAGCCGTTGCACTTTGCGGAAAACGATTTGTCAGCCTATCAGCTCTACAGCATCGTCACCAACAGAAAACTGAAAGAGCTGCATGATGGTGATTTCAATAATTTTTATTTCAAGCGCTTGCAATTCAGGCTGAAGCTCCGGGCATTCAGAAAAAAACTGAAGACCATGTTTTCTTTCAGCTAAATCGCGATCGGATGGTGGCCTCCATTGACGTGCAGGATCTGCGGAAATAGCGAGAATAACGACGTATATTCCGTTCAAGAAATGATGTTCGGGTATAAGGACCGGTTCGACTACTTTCAGTGTTCGACTTGCAAGTGCCTGCAGATAGCCGAGATCCCCTCGAACATCGAGAAATACTACCCGACGCACTATTACAGCTTCACGCCGAAACAACGAAGGTTCCAAAAGAATCCTGTGGACAAGGCTTTGAGACGGCTGAAGGACCATTATACGTTGTTTAATCACGGCGTCCTCGGTGCGCTGATCTCCACGCTCTCACCGAATAAAAAGCTTGCTCCTCTGGCGAAGGTAGGGCTTACCAAAGATTCGAGGATATTGGACGTGGGATGCGGCGACGGATGGCGTCTATATGCACTGAGAGAGATCGGGTTTCGGAATGTGCTGGGAATCGACCCGTATATACACGAGGATATAACGTACGAAAACGGGCTAAAGGTCCTGAAACGGTCTGTTCACGACGTCACGGGAGTATGGGACCTGATCATGTATCATCACTCTTTTGAGCATGTCCCCGATCCGGTCAAGGATCTCCAGGTGGTTTCACGGCTGCTTCCCGCGGGCGGATGCTGCCTGATCAGGATCCCGACCGTATCGTCCTATGCCTGGGAGCAGTATCGGGAATGCTGGGTGCAGCTCGACGCGCCGCGGCATTACACGCTCCCTTCCCTCGAAAGCATGAATATTCTTGCCGATAAAACGGGATTTCACGTGCGAACAGTAGTCTTCGATTCCACGAAAGATCAATTTGAAGGAAGCGAACGGTACAAAAGAGGACTCCCGCTCGCGTCGCAAGGCCGGGTCTTTACGCCTTCACAGATCAGGCAATGGAAACGCCAGGCAAAGAAACTGAACAAAGAGGACCGGGGAGATCAGGCGGCTTTTTATCTGATGAAAAAGTGACGGCCTTATCCAAACTTCCCGCAATGACAATATCGAACAGGAAAAACGAGCAGATATGAAAATTACCGTTATCGTGCCTACCTATAACCGTCCCAAGGCCCTCAAGCTGTGCCTGCTGAGTCTGGCAAGGCAGAGCGTTTTGCCTCACGAGGTCATGATCGCCGATGACGGCAGCACCTCAGAGACACATGACATGGTAAACGAAATGCAACAGTACCTTAAGCAGATACTTCCCATAAAGCACGTCTGGCATGAGGATCGGGGCTTTAGAAAGCCAAAGATATTGAATGAAGCGGTGCGACAGTCAACAGGCGACTACCTTGTTTTCATCGACGGCGATTGCATGGCGCACCGGCACTTTGTCCGCTCGCACAGGGAACAGAGCGGACGTGACGCGATCCTGAGCGGGAAACGCGTTGAGATCGGCAAGGAACTGACCGAACAGTTGCTCGCCCGCGGTTCGGTCCTGAACACGTTCAGCCCCCGGCTCGTGTGGGACTCCTTCAGGGGCGGATCCCGTAAGGTCGAGGAAGCATTTATGATCCGAAGCCCTTTTCTGCGGAAGATTACCCATCGCGATCGAATTACGGATGACGGAGTCTGGGGCTGTAACTTCAGTCTGTACAAGGACCTTTTTATTGCCATCAATGGCTGCGACGAGGATTTTCTCGACGGGTCCATCGAGGACAATGACCTGGGCATCCGCGTGCTCAACCAGGGGAAGCAGGTGCGGTCCGTCAGGGGCCTTGCTGTCATCTTTCATTTGTGGCATAAGTCATCATGGAGCTTTGAAAACGAAAAATATCAGCACAACCTTGCCATACTCAAAAGGCGGATCGCGAACAGGGAACCGTTTTGCAAAAACGGCATAAAAAAACTATAACTGCTCAGGCCAACCTCTTGGCATCGGGGCAGTCACATAAAGAAACTATAATGAATATTCTGCAGATGATATCGAAAAACGACCGGTACGGGGCGCAGAGGATATTCCTGGACCAGGTCGCGACCCTTCATGCCATGGGCCACAACGTCACCGTCGTCGCCCGGGGGACCGAGGGTTATGTGACCGATTCGGTGCGCAGCATGGGGCTTGCCTGTCACGGGAGCAGGATGAAGGGTTTGAGCGACATCATGGCCTTACGACGTCTCGTAAAGGCCAATAAGATCGATGTTATTCACACCACCCTTGACCGTGCCGATTATGTCGGTCTTTTCCTTTCCCGGATAACGAGAATTCCCGCGGTCAGCACCATGATGGTGCCCCGATGCCATGTCGGCTACCGGTTTGCTGACCGGGTAGTTGCGCTTTCACGTAAGCAGCGGGCGCTGCTTACCGATAAGCGGATCTCTGAGAAAAAGACCCTCGTGATCCGGCCGGGAATCGACGTCGATAGATTCGCGAACCCGAACGAAAGCAGCAAACAGGCCTGGAATGACAAACTCAACAATGGCCGCTTTAGCACGGTCTTCTGTCATATTTCAAGCCTGCTTACGAGAAAGGCCCATTCCGTTTCGGTGGAGCTGGTAAGCGAGTGCAAAAAAAGAGGCGAAGAGCCTTTGCTCATTATAATCGGCGATCCTGTCCACGGCGCGTATTACGAGTCGCTGATCCGGCAGAGCGAAGACCTCGGAATCAGGAAAAATATTTTCTTTACGGGGTGGACGTCGGAGATACCCGAACTTCTCTCCCTGAGTCATTTCACGGTGCTGCCTTCGGAGAATGAGGCCCTCGGTGTTGTACTCATGGAAGGGATGGCCGCCGGCACGCCTATTATCGCGCGGGAAGGCGAGGGCGGCGCAGAATTGATCGAAGAGTACGGCACGGGCTTTCTGTACAAGCCGTCTGAGGGCGTCGCTGCACTGGCCGGGCAGGTTGTTGCCCTGCGACGGGATTCTGCGCGATACCAGGCGCTTTCGGAGAGATGCAAAAAGATCGCACAGGACGATTTCTCTCTGATACGCTTTGGAGAAAAGCTGACGAAGGTATATTCCGAGGTCATGAAACGATAATCGGGTAGAGAGCGTGAATTGGTCGATATTTCAATAATAATCATCAACTGGAACACGAGACAGCTTCTGCTGGACTGCATAGCATCAGTGTACAACACGGTCCACACGGCGGCTTTCGAGATCTTCGTTGTTGACAATGGAAGCGTTGACGACAGCGTAAGGTCCGTTGCGGATAAATATCCGGACGTGAGGATCATCGCAAACACCCGTAATGAAGGTT
>Ga0326726_10006144_pt1 | contig 10829 bp, 8 predicted proteins | sample MHFenrmetagenome_2_FD_207603 | JGI IMG/M metagenome (GOLD analysis project Ga0326726, IMG submission 207603) | Lab enriched peat soil microbial communities from Michigan Hollow, Ithaca, NY, United States - MHF15MN | ecosystem: Environmental > Terrestrial > Soil > Wetlands > Peat | place: USA...
ACGGCGTCGATTCGGCAGCAGGAATCTTCACGGCTGTTCACGCTTGTTTACCTTGTCCAAATACATGCTTTTCCGAATATTTAAAGTTTTCTGATTTTTCCGAAAATTCTGATTATTCTACGATTTCACATGGTGATGAGAGGTCAACGGCGCAATTCTTAAAAGACAAAATCCAGCTATTCTCAGAAGAGGGAATTACATTGACAGAAAAACTACATCCTTATGTAGTATTTCTTCCAACTGACCAGAAAGAGAAGACGCTAAGTGCCATCTTCGGCTCCAAAGCCGCCGTCGACTTGCTCCGCTACTCGCTGAAGCAAGGCGTCTCCAAAAACATCTACCAGAAAGACCTCTTCACGAAACTCAACTATTCCAACAAAACGATAATCGAAAACCTGAAGGCGCTCACGAAGCTCGGCGTCCTCAACGAAAACATGGAGAAAAATGAACGAGAAGGCAGAATCATCTGGGTGAAGGCGTATCAGCTCACGGATGCGGGCAAATGGTTCGCTCTGCTGCTCGCCGAGGAGAAGGAGTTGACGGAGCAGGAGAAAGCCGAAATCCTCCAGAGCCTCTTCCGAACGTACGTGAAGATGGTGAAAGGCTTAGCCGAGGAGATCGGCATAAACAAGAAGATGCTCGAGGATATTTTCAGACAGGAAATGAAACAAGATTAGTTAGCGAAAGACGATTTTGCTGGTTGAGGGGTCTGTTTGTGGAGCTTGGAGAGGTTAGATTGGGGAGAAGGGAGAGCGTGCGAAAAATAGAATGTTCCCCAAGCTTTTCCACCGACCCATGCAACCAGCGCTTTTGTTTCTCTTTTTTCATCTCCTTTTAGAGTGCCTTGAACGCTTCGAACCATCTACTGTAGTGCGAGAGCATACCCATCGAGACGCTTGGCTTCCGGTCTTCCAGGATTCCCTTGAAGTCAACCATCGTGAGCGCCCTAGGTTTAGCTTCTTTGTCCATGGCTTTCCCCGTCTCGAAGAATTCGCCGATGAGCGATAGCTGTGCGGATTGGCAGACGTCTCTGATGTCGCTTCCCGAGAAGCCCTCGGAGAGGCGTGCGAGTTCGTGCAGGTCAACGTCCGGGTCAATCGTTAAGTTAGTCGTGTAGAGTTTTAGCATCATCAATCTCGTGTTATGGTCGGGCAGGGGCACGAGGATGCGTTTCTGAAAACGGCGAATGAACGCCCAGTCCAGGTCCCACGGCTTGTTGGTGGCGCCTATGACGTAGACGTGGAGGTTCTTGCCCTTGTCCATGACGCTGTCCATCTCCTTTAGGAACTGGTTTCGAACGCGGATTTCGCCGCCCACCTCGTTCGTGTGCTGCCCCATCAACGAGTCCAACTCGTCGACGAAGACGATGGCGGGTTTGCCGTCGTTGGCAGATTTCCTGGCTGAGACGAAGAGCTTTGCCACATTCTGTTCCGCCTCGCCGAGCCACTTGGACATGATGGACGCTGCGTCGATTGAGTAGAATGTGGCGTCGAGTTCGGTGGCGACCGCCGCCGCGACTAGGGTTTTGCCGCATCCTGGCGGACCGAACAGTAAAATGCCTCTGGGCCAGCCGAGTGGGAACAGGTCGGGTCTTTGAACTGGGTACACTATGGCTTCTTTTATGGCTTTCTTGGCTGTGTCTAAGCCGACGACTTCTTCCCAGTTCACTTTGGGTTTCTCGGTAACTATGAGCTCTTCATAGCTTGATTTTCCGCCCTCGCTGGTTCTCTCGCCGTCTGGAGCTCTGGGACCCTCGTCGTCCATCTGCATGCCGGCGATGGGAATTGAGCCTTGTAGGGCTTTGATGCGTTCTTGGTACGCGACGGCTCGCGTGATGTAAACCTTGTTAAGATTGTACTCAGGATAAAGCTGAACGAGCTGCAGGAGGCTCTCGATGGCTTTCTGGTAAAGCGCGATGGCTTTACCCTTTGAGCCCGCCTTATCGAGACGCACGGCGTCCAACGCGTAGGCTGTTGCAGCCTTTTCTAACTCTTGTGATGCGCTCATTATTTTTGGTCCCCTTTCTCCTCCACTACCTCACTTCAATCTTTATCTTGCCCTTCGTACCCAAGGTTTCGAGGGCTTTCTCGATTTCCGCGTCCGAGGCTTGCAGGTCTTTCGAACAGCGGGTCATGTCGATTTCGCCGTTCGTTTTTCTGACGTATTCGAGGAGCATGTCCTCGATGGATGGTTTCTCCATGGTTAGGGAGAACTCTTTGATTTCGGATTTCTTGTAAGAAAATAGGGTTTGAGAAGAATCCTCGCCGTCGTTTTCAACGGATTTGCGTGCGATTCTCTGGGAGCAGTTTGTGGTTAGGGCTACGAGTTCCTTCACCGGCTGCTTCGTCTTCTCTGCCGTTATGCTCGTTGGCGGTTCGGGCAGGTTCTCCGCGATCTTCTGCTCTATGAACGTTGAGACTTCTTTGAGAATCTCTTCGCCGCCCTGTGTCTTTCTTTCCACCGGAATAACTGATGCGTCGGTCGTGATTCTTGTGGCGCAGAGGGTTTCGCTTATGGTGCTGTTGACGTTGCTGAGTTCGTTGGACACGTCGGGCAGGACTTCGAATAGGTCGTGTGAAACGTCTTGAAGAAGTTTCAGTGCGGGTTTGAGGTCGACGACGATTTCGCTGAGTTCCCTTATCGTCTCCAGGCGCAGGACGACTCGTTCGATGGCTAGTTGGACGCTGTAGAGGAATTTTATGAGTTTTCTGATTTCGCTGATCTCGTTGGCGCAGATGGCTGCTTTCTCTTTGTTGTTCCGTTTCAATGCGCTCATGCAGGTTTCGAAGAGAATTTTGTCTCGTTCTTTGAGCCTGTAGCCTGCCTGCTCTAGCTTGTTCTGCTGCACGCGAAGGGTGAGGATGGATTTTGCGGCGATGTCACGTAGCGGTGGAGGGTTTGGACTTGCGATGACTTTCATTTTTTCCGTCTCCCCGCCGCCACTTAGGTGTTTAGATTAGATTCCAGCTTTTCCGATTTCTTTCACGTAAACAACCACGGGTGGTTCAGGAAGCTCTTGCTTGGGCTCGAGAATCAGGTCGACAGTGGTCTTGGTCTTCTGCGTTGGCATTGGCGGCAGGATGTTGTCTCCGAGCAGCGTGTTTGTCAGCTTATTCTTTGCCATTTCCAGTTCGGTCTTCTCCTGTGTCGTGCGCTTGAGGCTGTCCTGAAGCATGCCGAAGGATGATTTGTAGGATTCGTCGTCGATTTTGCCGATTTCGTGCTCTATCTCCAGGTTCAGGATTGCGTAAGTCATGGCTTTGATTTCGTCGTCGCATGTGGCAACTTGATCAGCGATTTGGTCTGAGAGAACTTTGGCGTCTTTCTTGAGTTGGTTCAGGACACTGTCGAAGCTTGTGTGCAGTTCGGTGTACATATCGGGCGATATTTTCTTCTTGTCCGATAAGTCTTTGAGCGCTTGATCCTTACGCCACATGAGTGGTATCTGGTCGCAGAGAACGCTGGATTGAGCTTTCACCGTGGATATGTATGTGACTTCGGAACCGGTAAACTTCAGTTGTTCCATGGGTTGCTTAGAGAATTGTCCGCCGCTGAACTCGATGAACACGGCGTCGAACTTTCCGTTAGGAGTCATTGCGAACGAGGCAACTTTGCCGATTACGCGTCCGTACTCGTCTTTGACAGGTTTTCCGACAGAAAGAAAAAGGTTGGGATTTTGAGACATAACTACCCTCCTTTAACTTAGTAGCTCTCTGAGCCTGCCTTCTCTTGCGAGGCGGGCATGGCTGGCATGCCTGGTGGCAAGTCTGGGAACTTCTCTTTGACTCTCTGCTCTGCGACGGTTGCGGCTTCCGTTAGGATCTTGCTTGCGTCTTCGTTCACGCTGTCGAAGTTCAACGTCATTCCTGAGCCTTGGCCTGCTTCGATCATGATTCCGCTCAGCATGTTCCCAATTTCGCCGAGTTCGTTCTCCGCTTCTGGGAAGACACTGGTTAATCCGGCTCTGACTGACCTGAGAACGCCGACTGCTGGACCCAGCGTGGACACGACGTCTCCGAGTTCGGAAACCGTGCGCAAGCGCAGGACGATCTGCTCAAGGGCTAAGCGGGCGTTGATGATCAGTTTCTCCATCTTGCGGACTTCAGCGAGTTCGTTGGCGAAGACGTTGGCTCTTGCGGTGTCGTGCTTCGTGTAAGCGTCAACGATTCTGGCAAAGATTGTCTTGTCACGTTGGCTGAACCTGTCGGTGGCTTGGTCGAGTTTCTGGACCTGTAGCTCTATGCGTCGGACGGCGAAGTCTAGGCGTGGCTTCAGTGGACCCGGTGGTTTTACGGCGTCTTTGATGCGGTTTGTGAATGGCGCTTCTTCCTTCCTAGTTTCCCATTTTTTCGCGAATCTTTCTGACAATTGAAATACCTCCGAAAGCAAGAAGTGCGCTGGAACCATCTTATACATTGTTAACATGGCTGAATTATGCGCGTATATATGTACAGATATACAGCATGGGCAAAATCGCTTGAACCTTTACTCAATAAGTTAAAACATTCATCGACTGCTGTTCGGGTATTAGACAAAAACGTGTAGGTTAGACTAAAAAGAACCCTGACATCAATGCTAAGCCAAAGGTGAAATCCATGAGTGATAGACTAAGAGTATTTGCGGTTGTGGCTCTGTTAGGGTTCATGGCTGGGATAATTGCACAGGTAACTATGACCTACGTGGTTCCATGGTTGATTGCGGTCTTGCCGTTGTTGGGCGGATTGACAAGCTTCATGGTCTCCGGGGTTGCCGGCGCTGTCCTGACGGTTGCGCTCGTGAGCGTTTGGGCGTACCTAACGGGCAACAGAGACACACGTTAGGGCGAAAAAAACAACTTCCCCTCTTTCCACAATTTCCCCGTTTAAGTAAATGAGAATTCATCATCGACGATTCTTTTGGCGAAAAAAAGCGCGATGGTTTCTGTTTGGACTCAGTAGCGGAAAAAGCACTCATAAGCCTCCCTAAAGGCTTCGTCGTACCTCGATAACCTCATCGTCCAGTCTCTAAGGGGTTTTGCTGTCCTATTTACGTTTTCGGAAACATAGGAGGGATTGCTTCTGGCAGAATATGGTTGGTCAAATCTTATTAGCATCATGCGCCAAAGTTTGATTTCACACGTGTGTGATTGGTTGCTGCAGAAGAACACCGAAGTCTCGGCGCCGGTAGACCTTATCCGAACCGTCGCCATAATTCTAGTCATCATGGTGCACGCCGCCATCGAGCCCCACCCCATCGTGACGGTGATGGATCAGGCGGAGGTGGTTCGCTGGTTCACGGTGAACACGTATGACGCGTTTGCGGATGCCAGCGTGCCTTTGTTCGTGATGCTCTCGGGTGCGTTGTTGCTTCAGCCGAGCAAGGTTGAGTCCATTCGGGTCTTCCTGAAGAAGCGTGCGCTGCGGTTGGGGTTGCCATTCGTGTTCTGGGGGACGGCGTATTTTCTGTGGAGATTCTTCGTGAACGGCGAGGCGCTAACCGTCGGCAGTATCGTGCAGGGCGTTTTGACGGGTCCTTACTATCATTTCTGGTTCCTGTACATGCTCGCGGGTTTGTATTTGGTCACGCCTGCTTTGCGGGTGGTGACGGCGCACGCAGATAGAAGAGTCCTCAGGTACTTCTTGGCGCTCGTGTTTTTTGGGACGGCGGTTGTACCGCTGCTCATCTTAGTGAGTGGGTTCACGATTGAGCTGAAGTTGTTTGCGGTGACGGGTTGGATTGGCTACTACGTTCTGGGGTACTACGTGCTGTCATCGCGTGTTCGTTCTTCAACCCTCTACGCACTCTACTTCTTGGGGTTCTTGGGCACGGTGGCTGGCACTTATGCGGCGAGCGCCCTCGTCGGGGGACACACGGGTTTGTTCTTCTTGGACTATTTGAGCAGTGCTCCGGTGGTTTTAGCGTCAGCCGCGTTTTTCCTGCTTCTCCTCAAGGTTTCGCCGACGGCGCTTGCCGCTCGTTTTCCGCGAGGCAGCAAGGTTTTGCACTTCGTGGGGTGCAGTACGCTGGCGATTTACCTGCTGCATGTGATGGTGTTGGAGTCGCTGCAGAAGGGCTTCTTCGGGTTCCAGTTGAGCGTGAACACGTTGAACCCGATTGTGGAGGTTCCGCTCATTACCGCGGTGACGTTCGTCATCAGCGTGGGGATAGTCTTCTTGTTGAAGAGGGTGCCCATCGTGAAGAGGATAGTTGGTTGAGTAATCCGGCGTTTCTGCCGAGCGGGCAATTACGTGGGAAATTGTGACGGAAAAAATGAAAAAAGAAAAAATGTTGTTGACTAACGAGTTAAACTGTTAGCTTAACTGGTTTAGTATCGGCGTGGTGGTCTGCGTTTGCTGTAGCACTCTCGGCAATAAACCGGCCTGCTGCCGTCTGGCTTGAACGGAACTTCGCATTCCTTTCCGCAGTCAGCGCAGGTAGCCTTGTGCATCTCTTTGTTATAGCCCATTTTGATTTTTCAACTCCTGTTTACGACTTATGCGCAAAAAAGCGTTTTTTGCACAACGCACATATCGGCTGTCCCTGTTTTAAACCTATCCATGCTATAACCGAGTTTTCCCATCACTCGCACTGTGTACGGAAAAGAGCATGCTGAAAAAACCTTCTTTTGCTTTACTTGATGTTACTGACAGAGATGCCCAGCAATTTTGCTGAAAAATCTAGGCTTTAAGTTTTGCATCGAGTTTTCTCTGCGTCGCCTCTCTTTGCTTCAAGCGAGCAAGCCTGCGGCTGGGCGGCACTCTATACACGCTTCCGTTGGAGCTTCTGTAAAGTTTTTTGCCTTTGCTTTTCAATTTTTGTTTCTTCAAGGTAATCATCATTCCAATGCTGGTAATACACGAATCATGACTATTTGAGTATGCCCCCTCATACAGCCTCTAACACACAGCACACAATGACTCCTGATTTTCAACATCATTGTCGCTTTAAATAAGGGGGGTATAGTCACACGTGAGCACTAGAGTCGCCAGCCAGTCACGTCTATTTATAGTTCAAATAAGGGGGTACTGACAAAAAATCACACAACAGTCTGGCTACTTCTGCTTCCCCTTCTCTGCAAAGTTCGCCTCACGAAGTAGAAAACTGCACCCACAAACAGACACGTCAACCCAACAATCCAAGCAAACGGCGCAACAAATAAAACAACCACCAACAACAAAACACATGTGCTCAAACCCAGAACAGGCATCCATCGTGGGCAAATGCGTTTCTCGCACCTCAGCCTAAACGCAGAGAAGTTCACGAGCACGTACCACAAAAGCAGCGAAAAAGTACTCACCACAACAACGCCAGTCAAATTCACGAAATAAGCCAGCAAAGCCATCACAACCCCGATAATCCAAATCGACACATAAGGCGTCCCAAACCGAACGCTAAGCACATTTAAAACTCTCGGCAAATCATTCCGCCTAGCCATCGAAAACGCCATCCTGCTCACCCCCAAAATCCCAGTCAACAAAACACTCGCAGTCGCCACCAAACCCCCAAACGCCACAACCCCCATAGCCGAAGAACTTCCCGTAGCACCAATCGCAAACGTCAAGGGAGAATTCGTGTTCGTAGGAGCCAAACTGCCAGCACCAACAAGCCCAACAGCCACAACACCAACAAGGATATACACAACCGTCGAAATCGCCAACGACAAAACCACAGCTCTAGGCACGTTCCGCTTCGCATCCTTAACCTCCTCCGCAATAATCGTGGCTCGCGCAAAACCAGCATAAGCAAAAAAAATGTAATACGCACCAAACAGCACACCGCTGCTAAAAGGCTGAAAAGGCACAAAATTCGCCGAGTTCACGAAGAACAAACCAAAGACGACGAAGAACGCCAAAACAGCCAACTTCACAACCACCAACACATTGTTCAACATCGCAGACTGACGAATCCCAATAGAATTCAACGCCGTAAACCCCAAACACACAACCACAGCCACAACCTTCACCGGCAAAGCAGGAAACGCAGAAGCCAAATAATACCCAAACCCCAACGAAACCGCAGCACCAGCAAACGTGTTCCCAATCATCCACATCCAACCCGAACAAAAACCCGCAAACGGCGACACCAACTGACGCACATACTCGTAACCACTGCCTTCCACAGGCTGCCAAGTCGTCAACTGAGCAAAACTCAACGCCGTGAAAAGCGCAATCACCGCCGCCAAAACCATCGAAACCACAAAAGCCGAACCAGCCACACCCGCAACAATACCAGTCACAACAAAAATCCCGCCACCGATAATCGCTCCAACGTTTATCGCAGCTGCACTCCACATGCCCAGCTTCGGCTTCAACCGCTTACCATCACTTTCAGCCACAGTGCTACCTCAGCTTCTCCCTGTCATCCCAGAACTCACGTGTCCGCAGGTACTGAATCTTCGCCTTCAACAAATCCATGTAAAACTCATCCTCCTTCGGATGCATCTTACCCAAAATCCGCGAAGCCGTCTCCGCACCAACACCCTTCACCTGCAACGCACGCACAGCCTGCTTCCCATAACTCAAAATTAAATCCGCCTTACGACGCGCTTGACTAAGCTCCTTCAACTCCTCGTCCGACAACTCCTTACCCTCACGACGTCTCCGCAACGCATCCTGCAAGTGCATCACGTGTTGACCCGTGTAGAGCGAAGCCAACAGCCCCGAACCACAACGCTCACACTTCGGCTGCTCAGCCAAATCCTTCACCCTGACCTGCACAGTCCACTCGCCACAGTTCATACATAACAACGTCACCATCCTCGCATCGATGGACATCTTCATTCTGTCAATGTTGCCCATGACTACACGTTCAGGAGCCATCAACTCCGAAACATCCGCGTGCAGCGACAAAATGTGATAAGCTAAAGGTGTAGGCTTCTCAACTCGAATAATCGTGCTCACGCGGATTTTGCCCTCAGCCACATCCCGCATGATCTCCTTGACTTTTGCCACGTCAGCCTTCTCTAGCAACGCCTCACGCAGCGTCTCATCATAAATCGGCGTGTTCTCAAACGCAGCACGAAGGTTGGCTTGCCTTTCGTGACCCATCGTTTTCCCACGAGGCAACACACCGAAACGCTCAGCCACAAACTTCATCCGATAAGCAAACGGAAACTTCACCCGCACATAACGCCCAAACGCAGCCTCAACCTCATCACCACTCAACCCAAACAGCACCGTGGGCAACTCATCAACCTCAGCTCGCCCAAGCTTCCTCGGAGTCTCCACGAGAACTCGGTAACCGTCAGCCCACCAACCCGTGATGACCTCACGCTCCGACAACACAGCATCAAACACACCACCCAACGTCCGATTCACCGTCTCGCCGAAGCACGCGTGCACCACGAGGTAACGGTCGAAAGCTTCCAGCACGATGCGATTCTCTGTGGGCAGTGGTGCTCCTTCTGTTAGGTGTTCGGCGATTTCGTGCACGGTGCTGAGGAGTGTGGGTTTGTCTGTTTGGAGTTCGCCTGCGAGTGTTTCGGCGACTTGTTCGGGTGTTTTGCCTTGTTGGAGCAGGTTGCCGATTTTTTCGCGGTTTTTGCCTGTTTGCTGTGCGAGTTCGAAGGGAACTGGCAGGATTTCTCCGTCCCAGCCTGGAATGGCTGCGAATGGGTCTTCGGCTGGGATGACGTGAACTGTGCCTGTTTCTTCTTCGATTTGGACGATGCGCCAGACTTTTCCGCGCATGATGAAGTGTAGTCCGATGCGTGCGTCGAGTGCCATGAATTCGTCGCCGAGGGTGCCGATTTTCCTGTCGGACAGCACGTTAATGACTGGGTATCTGCGTTCGTCGGGGATCATGCTGAGGTTGCTGTAGTAGTATTCGCGTGTTCTGCCGGTTTTGCGCACGGTTTGTCCTTCTTCTAGGCGTATTTTGTTGAGGCTGTCTAAAAAGTCTACCACGTCTGTGAGTTGGTTTTGGGTGAGGTTTCGGTATGGGTATGCGTTGTGGATTAGCGTGGTTAAGTCGTTGAGTTTGATTGTTTGTTTGTCCATGATGATGCCTGCGATTTGGTGTGCGAGGACGTCGAGGGCGTTTTCGTGGATGAGGACGGGTTCGATTTTTCCTTCTTGGGCGTTTTTTACGGCTGCGATGGATTCGAGTGTGTCGTCTGGGTAGACGGTGATTATGGTGCCTTCTGAGAGGCGTTTGAGGCTGTGTCCGCTTCTTCCGACTCGTTGGATGAGGGTGCTGACTTGCCGTGGAGACATGTATTGTGCGACTTGGTCGACGTTGCCGATGTCGATGCCTAGTTCGAGTGTGCTTGTGGCGATGATGGCTTTGAGTTTGCCGTTTTTGAAGTCGTCTTCGATGCTTATGCGTTCTTCGCGTGAGAGGCTTCCGTGGTGGACTGCGATGTCGTTTCGGTTGAGTTGGCTGAATTTGTGTCCTAGCATTTCGGCGATTTGTCGGCTGTTGACGAAGATGAGTGTGGATTTGTGGGTGTCGATGAGTTCGGTGAGTCTTCGTATGCGTGCTGAGGCTTCGGGTGACGTTTCCAGCTTTCCTGCGAGTTCGAAGTCTGTCATCGTGGGCTGTGGGTTTTCGACGTGGTATTGGTAGTTTTTGGCGAGGACGGCTTGGATGATGGTGATTGGTCGGTTTGTGCCTGCGATGAATTGTGCGACTTGTTCGGGGTTGCCGACTGTTGCGGATAAGCCGATGCGCTGGAATTCTTGGGTGGTGATTTCTCGGAGTCGTTCGAGTGCGATGGTTAGTTGTGTTCCTCGTTTGCTGGCTGCGAGTTCGTGGACTTCGTCGATGATAACGTACTGCACTGAGCTGAGGTGTCGCTGCATTTGTGAGCCTGGAAGGATGGCTTGCATGGTTTCTGGTGTTGTGACGAG
>Ga0326726_10006145_pt1 | contig 10827 bp, 13 predicted proteins | sample MHFenrmetagenome_2_FD_207603 | JGI IMG/M metagenome (GOLD analysis project Ga0326726, IMG submission 207603) | Lab enriched peat soil microbial communities from Michigan Hollow, Ithaca, NY, United States - MHF15MN | ecosystem: Environmental > Terrestrial > Soil > Wetlands > Peat | place: USA...
ATCTCGAGCGGTTCGGCATTATCAACACCGGAAACCCGAAACATGCCGATATCCTCTTGGCCACCGGGTCAGTCAATGAGAAGAGTATGCAGGTTTTGAAGAATCTCTATGAGCAGATGCCGAATCCCAAGGTGGTCGTGGCCGTGGGCATCTGTGCCACATCCGGATGTGTCTTTCAGGACTGTTATAACGTTCTGGGAGGTGTGGATAAGGTTGTACCGGTAGATGTGTATGTCCCCGGATGTGCTGCCCGGCCGGAATCGATTATCGATGGTGTGCTCAAAGCGTGTGACATTCTTGAAGAGAAATATGCACGGCAGAAAAAATCCAATGTGAGGATGCAACCATGAGTGAACCCCAAGAAATCATAGCGATAGGAAAGAACGATCTGGTGGGAAGGGTGGCTCACCTCTTCGCAGAGGGATACCGGCTTGTGCAGATCGGCTGCAGCACTCTTCAGAGCGGATATGAATTGAACTACTCTTTTGACAAAGACTATCGATTCAAAAATCTCCGGATGACGGTAGCGCCCGACGAGGAAGTGCCGAGCATCAGTGTGATCTATCCGAACGCCTTTTTGTATGAAAACGAAATCCACGATCTTTTCGGCTTGCTCGTTAAAGACATTGCCATCGATTATGGCGGCTCGCTTTACCGGACCGCGATCAAGACACCCTTCAGCATTGATAATGTTAAGTTTCCAGAACCGCCGAAGCCGAAGGCAGACGCTCAACCGCAACAACAAGATAAACAGAAGCAACAAGCAGAAACCCCTGAAGGGCAGACAGAATAGAGGAGTGCCTTCCCATGGCTCGTAAGAACGTTATCCCCTTTGGACCACAGCATCCCGTTCTTCCCGAACCGATCCATTTCGATCTGGTGACGGAAGATGAAAAGATAGTAGACGCCCTTCCTTCGATAAGCTATGTCCACCGGGGACTGGAAAGACTGATCGAGAAAAGAGATTTCGTTGACTTCGTGCACGTTGCTGACAGAATTTGCGGCCTGTGCAGCTTTATGCACTGCTTGGGATATTGTCAAGCCATCGAAGAGATTATGAAGATTGAGGTACCGGAGCGATCGCTGTATTTAAGAAGCATCTGGGCGGAGCTGTCGCGGATCCATAGTCATATCTTCTGGTTCGGCGCGGCGGCCGATGCCTTTGGCTTTGAAAGTCTTTTTATGCAGTCCCTGCGGCTGAGGGAAGTGGTCCTCGACATATTTGAGAAGACCACGGGCGCCAGAGTCATCCTGGGCGTGTGCAAGGTGGGGGGCGTAAGAAGAGATATTGAGACTGAAGCCCTTAAAGAGATCGTGAATCGGCTGAATTCCTTGAAAGTGCAACTCGACGAACTGAGCGCCGTCTTTATGAATGATTACTCCATTAAACACCGGTTAGTTGGTGTGGGATATATCTCCAGGGAGGATGCCTATACGCTCGGTTGTGTCGGTCCCATGGCCCGGGCAAGCGGATTGGCGATGGATATGCGAACCCTCGGGTACGCGGCATACAAGTACCTGGAGGTGGAACCAATGGTGGAATCCTCCGGAGACTGCTATGCCCGGTGCCTCGTGAGAATACGTGAGACATTTCACTCCATTGATTTAATCCGTCAGGCGGTGGGAAAAATTCCCGAAGGACCGGTTGATCTCAAGGTGAAGGGCACTCCCAACGGAGAGTATTTTTCTCGCGTCGAGCAGCCCCGGGGTGAAGTGATTCATTATGTAAAAGGAAACGGTTCGAAATTTCTTCAGAGGTTCCGGGTAAGAGTGCCCACCTTCAGCAATATCCCGGCAATGATCAAGGTCCTGAAGGGATCGGAGGTTGCGGATGTCCCGAATATCATCCTCACCCTCGATCCCTGCATCAGCTGTACAGAGAGGTAGCAGGCCAAGAAAATGAGATTGTTTACGATGACCAAAATTGTGACCAAGAATCTGCTGAGCGGACCCGCAACGCTCATGTACCCGAAAAAGAAGCGGAGTTTCACCCCGATTACCAGGGGCAGAGTTGAAGTGGATATCGATAAGTGCATTTTCTGCGGGATGTGCAGCCGGCGCTGTCCAACCTATGCCATCAAGGTCACGAAGAATTGCAAAGAATGGCAGATCGATCGCCTCAAGTGCTGCACTTGTAATCTCTGTGTTGAGATCTGTCCGGTAAAGTGCCTCTCCATGGAAAATCAGTATTCTCCCGCCCTGACTCAAGCAGAAAAACCAGAAGCAATTTATACAGTCAGAAGGGAAACTGAGGCGAGCGGCACGTCAGATCACCAAGTTAAATAAATGGCGATATGGAGCGGAGACACAATGCCGAGATGAAAACAATTTGTCGGTATATCGACAGGTGGCCAGATTCAATTCGCTCTGAATGAGTCACACCACTTGAAGAAAACCTCTTAATCCCAACGGGTTACCTGCAAAACTAAAGCGCACCTTCACTTGGCATGGATTTCGCTAAATAGATAGTCAAAAAATGCAGGTATCATGTCATTGCAAATGAGAAGATTCAATCAACTTACAAGGGATGATTCATCTATGTTGGGTTATCAGTTTTACTGTTTAGACGAGAAAGGAAAGGACCACCTCATCGGTATATTGCCCGAGCGAAGGTTCAACTCCGAAAGAATCAGCGACCGATCGATCATGAACTGGGCGAGAGAGATCATTGGAAACGGTTGCCATGGGCGAAGAATCCATTTCGTCCGTGTGAACGTGCAAGAAGGGAATGATGAAATCCATTAACCGATCGTGGTTTTGAATTCTGTGGGTTCATCTTGGATCTTAGCACGAAGAATGTTGCTGAAGAGGAAGAAGTGACGGCAAGGGGGATCGAGATGATGACGACGCATGAGAGCGATAGATTTAGGAGTAAGATTACCGGAAATGTCTACGAAGTTAAGAAAATCATGAACGAGATGATCGTCTTGGAAAGTCTTAACGGAAAGAGTCAGGTGCTGACGGAGTTGAGTAATATACCACTCTTTTACGAGAGTGAGCAGAAGAAGGATGAAGATCAGGAGTGAGGCAGTCGTTCGATGAGGGTTGCACAATACCCCATTCGCAAGAGCATTATTATATGGACAGTGACGATTCTTCTGCTCGGGGCTGCATTTGTCACGTTGGCAGTCGCTGAACCGGAGGAGCACGGCCTGCCTCAAAAGGCAGTCGAGATTGCCCGCCCCTTTGGCTTCCCGATCACCAATTCCATGTTCGTCACTTGGATTGTGGCGGTCGGGTTGATCATTTTTGCCCGGGTTGCAACACGAGACATGAAACATGTTCCCAGCGGGGCGCAGAATCTCTTGGAATGGCTCGTCGCGGGTCTGTACAATTTTCTGGAAAGCATCATTGGCCCGCATCTGGTCAAGCGAACGTTCTGGTTTTTTGCGACCATTTTCATTTTCATTCTTTCCGCCAATTGGATGGCCCTCATTCCCGGGGTCGGCACGATCGGGTGGGGACATCAGACCTCTCGCGGTTTCGTGATCGATCAACCGTTATTCCGCGGGGCGAATGCCGATCTCAACCTCACGCTCGCCATGTCTCTTGTTTTCTTCGCCTGTTGGATTATTTGGGCCCTGCAGGAAGTAGGTCCAATTGGAATCGTAAAAGAGTTGTTTGCACCCAAGGGGGAAATCACCGGGCTCTTGAAAGCATTGATGATCGTCGTCTTCTTCGCAGCCGGCTGTATAGAAATTGTATCGATTTTGTTCCGGCCCGTCTCTCTCAGTTTTCGTCTCTACGGCAACATCTTTGCTGGAGAAAACATGTTGGAAGCCATGTCCCGGATGGTCCCCGGCCTCGGGTGGCTATTGCCGATTCCGTTTTATTTTATGGAATTGCTGGTGGGTTTGGTACAGGCAATGGTTTTCATGTTGTTGTGCGCGGTCTTCACTCTGCTGATGTGCCAGCATGAAGGAGGAGAACCCGCGCGCGCACACGGATGAGGGGTGCCGTTGCGACGAATAAGGAGCAACTTTTGGCACGCCCGCGAGAAGGAGCGACTTATCGCCCGGATAATCCCGCGAAGCGCGGGACGGATGCCTGCCTGCCGGTAGGCAGGAGCTTTTTCAGAAGCTTGTGAGTCGGAAAGAAAGGGAGAATGATATGACTGGGAGCCTACACGTTGGTTTGGCAGCGCTTGGCGCAGCCCTTGGAGTTGGATTGATTGGTATGGGAGCTTCGATCGCAGTGGGACGCAATCCTGGCGCTGCGACGAAGGTTCTGGTCCAGTCGATTCTGGCGATTGCCTTCGCTGAGGCGATCGTGTTCTACGCCCTGTTCTTGGTGAGATAGGGAGAAATTGGCGGGCGCGGAGTCAAAGACAGCCGAGCGCCCCCAGAATGCGAGTGGATGATTATGAATGTTCTTTTATTGGCGGCACAGGTAGCGGTGAATACTGAACGGCCCGAACGGATTGTCACGACCTTCGGCGTGGACTGGCCTCATCTGCTTGCCCAGATAGCCAGCTTCTGCATCGTTTGCTTTGTCCTTTACCGGTTTGCCTATCGGCCTATCCTTAAGATGCTGGAAGTGAGGCGTGAACAAATTGCTCAGGGCCTGGCCAATGCCGAGCAAATAAAGGCCAAACTGGCCCAGACCGAAGCCCAGCGTCAGGAGGTGATGGCGCAGGCGAATGTCGAGGCGACCAAGTTCATCGAGGAAGCTCGTGCCGCGGCCTCACGTCTCCAGGAGAAGGAGACGCAAAAAGCCATCGCTGCTGCCGAACAGATCATGGCCAAGGCGCGGGAGGCGGCGGCTCAAGACTACGCTCGCATGCTCGCCGAACTCAAACACGAGGTCGGACGACTGGTTGTGCAGGCCACTGCTACGGTCGTGGGCAAGATTCTGACGCCGGAAGATCAGAAACGCTTGGCCGAGGAAACGGTCAAGGAATTGACGGCTCAATAATCATCTATGAGTAATCAGGGATGAAAACGACCAGACAAATCAAGCGTGAAGCGAAGCGACTGTTCCGTTTGTGTCTCGTAAACGGAATGCTGGATGAGGGCCGCACGCGACAGGTAGTGCAAAGAGTCATCGATGGAAAACGCCGCGGTGGTGTGGCCCTGCTGTCGCACATTCAGCGTCTAGTGAAACTCGACTTCGCCCGGCACAGCGCCGAAGTCGAAAGCGCCATGCCGTTGCCCGCGGAGATGCGCGGAAGAATTCAAGCTGGTCTGGCGCGCACCTATGGCCCGGGGATCAGCGCCTCATTCGCACACAACCCGGAGCTGATCGGTGGAATGCGTATCAAGGTGGGGAGTGATGTCTATGACGGCAGCGTGAGGGCCCGGCTAGCTGCGCTGCAGAAAGGTTTCTGAAAATAACACGGAGTTCCAATTGCTGATCAGGATGAAGTCCTGGGGGCAAAGAAATTGAGGTGAAAGAGATATGGCGGACCTACTGCAGGAAATTGAAGCTCAGATCGCGGGAGCTAAGGCAACGACAGCCAAACAGAACGTGGGGATCATCCGCGAAATCGGCGACGGCGTCGCCCGAATTGAAGGTCTTGACGATGTGATGCTCAACGAGATGATCGACCTCGGCCACGGCATCACCGGGCTGGCACTGAACCTGGACGAGACCGAAGTTGGGGTGATTATTCTGGGTGACTACACTCAGCTCCATGAAGAAGACGAGGCCCGCGCCACGGGCAAGCTGCTGCAGGTCCCTGTGGGGAAGGGATTGCTCGGCCGCGTCGTGAACACCTTGGGGGAGCCGGTAGATGGCAAGGGGCCCATCAAGAGTGACGTCGCCTATCCGGTCGAGAAAGTCGCTCCCGGCATCATCCGGCGCAGTCCGGTCCGTCAGCCGGTGCAAACAGGCATTATGGCCATCGATGCGATGATTCCGATTGGCCGCGGCCAACGCGAATTGATCATCGGTGACCGCTCCACGGGCAAGACGACGATTGGTATCGATACCATCATCAGCCAGGCGCGTCTGAACAAAGAGGCTGAGGCTGCCGGGGACAAAGACTATCGCCCGTTGTATTGCATATATGTTTCGATTGGGCAGAAGCAATCCAATATCGCCCAGATCATCACCGTTCTCGAAAAGGCCGACGCGATGCGCTACACCATCGTCCTTGCTTCCCCTGCTTCCGATTCGGCTGCCAATCAGTATCTGGCGCCCTTCGCCGGGGCGGCGATGGGTGAGTGGTTCATGGATCACGGCATGGACGCGCTGATCATCTATGACGATCTGTCCAAGCATGCGGTGGCCTACCGGCAGATCTCCCTGGTGCTGAAGCGGCCGTCAGGTCGTGAAGCCTATCCGGGGGACGTCTTTTACCTCCATAGCCGACTGCTCGAACGGGCGGCGCGCGTCGGGGAAAAGTACGGCAATGGTTCGCTCACAGCCCTCCCCATTATTGAGACGAAGGCCGGAGACGTTTCCGCTTATATCCCCACCAATGTCATTTCGATTACGGACGGACAAATTTATCTTGAAACGGATTTGTTCTACCAGGGAGTCCGGCCCGCCATTTCGGTGGGCCTCTCGGTTTCCCGTGTGGGTTCAGCCGCTCAGCTCAAAGCCATGAAGCAGGTGGCCGGGCAGCTCAAGGGCGATCTTGCTCAATTTCGGGAAATGGCCGCGTTTGCGCAATTCGGCTCGGAACTGGATCCCAAGACGCAGGCGCAGATCGACCGCGGCAAACGCATCATCGAGCTCTTCAAACAGCCCCAGTACAGTCCGATTCCCGCTGAGGTCCAAATCGCTGTGATCGGGGTGGTCCAACAGGGGTATGTGGATGATGTGCCGGTCGATCGGGTGAAAGACTTTCAAGCCAGGTTGACGGAATTTCTGACAACACGCAAGACCGAGCTGCTCCGGAAAATCGCTCAGGAAAAAGCGCTCAGCGAAGCCTTGACGGCCGAGCTGAAGGCCGCGGCCGATCAGTTCAAACAGACCTGGAAATGAATGGAACGTCGCCAACGCCATTGATTCGGACACCGCCAGATCTCGGCTTCAGGTCATGCAGACTGATTGAGAACTTGGGGGCTTTGGATTTTTAATTATGCAAACACCACGAGACATACGCCGACGGATTCGGTCCATTAGCAGCACCGCGCAGATTACCAAAGCAATGCAGATGGTGGCGGCATCGAAGATGAAAAAAATTCAGGAGGCCGCCGTGGTCATGCGTCCTTTTGTACAGCTGATGTACCGTATCCAGCGCGCAGCGACGACTCATCCGGGCGAGTTCACCCATCCGCTGCTGGAAGTGCGCGAAGTCCGAAAGCGCGCGGTCATCTTGGTCGGCGCGGATAAGGGTTTGTGCGGCCCGCTCAACAGCAACCTGTTCCGTCTTGCCGCCGAGTTCGACTCCAACTCAACGGTTTTTATCACGGCCGGGCGTAAAGCTGCTCAATTCGTCGCCCGCTCCCGGCGGCAACTGGTAGCCGAGTTTGCCTACGCCGACATGCCGCGTTTCCCCGAGGCCAGGGCGATTGCCGCCTTTGCCTGCGATCTTTTCTTGAAAGGGGAGGTGGACCAGGTTTTTGTTGTCGCGACTCGTTTCGTCAACACGCTGACCCAACATCCACTATCTCTTGAGTATCTTCCGGTGGGTGAAATCAAAGGGATGCAGATCCCGGGAGCCGAATCCGAAGATGAACTTGCAAGCGACACCACCGAAATCCTATTTGAGCCCAGCCCGGAGGCCCTTCTCGGCTATTTGCTCTCGCATTATGTCAATATCTACATCTATCAGGTCTTGCTGAATGCAAAAGCTAGTGAGCAGAGTGCCCGCATGGTATCGATGAAGAACGCCACGGATAATGCCGAGGGTCTGATCAAGGACCTGACACTCGAATACAACAAGCTTCGTCAAGGCAACATCACTCAGGAACTGCTGGAAATCGCCGGCGGCCAGGCCGGTTGAATTAGAATCAATCTGTAACAGAAACTTGAAAGCAGGTGGAGAGATGAATAAAGGCAAAATCGTTCAAATCCTAGGTCCGGTGGTGGACGTCGAATTTCCGCAAGAGGTCCCCACGATTTACAACGCATTGACCGTTGAGTACAAAGTTTACGACCAGCCCGTCAAACTGATCCTTGAGGTTCAGCAGCACCTCGGGGATAAGTGGGTCAGAACCATTTCCATGTCGGGCACGGAAGGCCTCAAACGCGGTCTTGAGGTCACGGATACCGGCCGCCCCATATCCATGCCCGTCGGCGAGGTGGTCATGGGACGGGTGTTCGATGTGACCGGGAACCCTGTGGACGAGCGCGGGCCGGTTCAAGCGGAGAAATACTATCCGATCCACCGGCCTCCGCCTTCGCTCGTGGACCAATCGCCTTCTCCACAGGTGCTCGCCACCGGCATCAAGGTCATTGATTTGATCTGCCCCTTCTTGAAAGGTGGGAAGGTGGGTGCGTTCGGTGGTGCTGGGGTCGGCAAGACGGTCGTGATCATGGAGCTGATCAACAATATCGCTAAGCTCCACGGGGGAGTGTCGGTGTTCGTCGGCGTGGGAGAGCGCACCCGCGAAGGGAGCGACCTCTACAATGAGATGTCCGAAGCAGGGGTCATCAAGCAGGACAACCTGGGTGCCTCTAAAATCGCTCTGGTATACGGCCAGATGAACGAGCCGCCAGGCGCCCGCCTGCGCGTGGCCCTGTCTGGTCTTGCCATCACCGAGTACTTCCGCGACGAGAAAAATCAGGATGTGCTGCTCTTCATTGACAACATTTTCCGTTTTTCGCAGGCCGGCTCCGAGGTGTCAGCGTTGCTTGGCCGTACTGCCAGCGCCGTCGGTTATCAGCCGACACTGGCCGCAGAAATGGGCGCCCTCCAGGAGCGCATCACTTCCACCAAGAAGGGCTCGATCACTTCTTTCCAGGCCGTGTATGTGCCGGCGGACGACCTGACCGATCCCGCCCCGGCCACAACGTTCGCGCATTTGGATGCGACGATCGTTTTGGAGCGCGCGATTGCCGAACTGGGTATCTATCCTGCGGTGGATCCTCTGGCCTCGACCTCGCAGGCACTCACGCCGGAAATCGTAGGCCAAGAGCACTACGACGTTGCACGTGGGGTGCAGAAAGTGCTTCAGCGTCTCAAAGACCTGCAGGATATCATTGCGATCCTGGGCATGGATGAGCTTTCGCCGGAGGACAAGCTGACGGTATTCCGTGCGCGCAAGATTCAGCGCTTTCTGAGCCAGCCGTTCAGCGTGGCGCAGGTGTTCACCGGCCGCGAGGGCAAGCAAGTCCCGGTGGCTGAGACGGTTCGCGGCTTCAAGGAGATCCTGGCAGGCAAGCACGACGACGTCCCGGAAGGCAACTTCTACATGAAGGGTGGCATTGAAGAGATCAAATAGTGTTTGTCCATAAATGTCTTTTTCCGTCATGCCGGACTTGATCCGGCATCCAGAGGCCCTTGAGGACCCTGGATGCCGGCTGGAGTTTATCCCGGTGAAAATCGGGGCCGGAATGACGACTTTTTACGAAAGCCGCAGTTTATACACAGACCTTAAATAGAGCACGCACAACAGATATGGCCGAGACATTGAAATTGGAAATTGTTACGCCTGAAGCAATCGTCTTCTCTGAAGACGTAGAGATGGTAACCTTACCGAGCGCGGAGGGCGAGCTGGGAATTCTTCCCCAGCACGTCGGGCTAATGACTCAATTGGTGCCGGGAGAAATCATTGTGCGCAGAGGCGGTCGCGATGAATTTCTGGCCGTGGGCGAGGGGCTCGTTGAGGTCACGGGCAAGCGTGTGTCCATTCTTACGGATATGGCTGTCGCCGCCGACAAGATCGATGAAGCCCAGGCCGAAGAAGCGCGTCGACGAGCCGAGGCCCGGCTTAGAGAGAAGATCTCTGACGAAGAGGTCGCGACTGTCAACGCGTCGTTAGCTCGCTCGCTGGCGCAATTACATGTCAAGCGACGGCGCCACGTCTGATCTAGCAAGTGAACCTGCTCGCCTGATTGAGGGTTGACAATTGTTGATTGTAGATTTGAAAATCCTTTCAATCAACAATCGGCAATCGAAAATCAAAAATCATGTTGGAGTTATCAAGGAGAAGAGAATATGCCAGTAGCTGACTACAAAACATATTGCAGAATGATCGACCATGCCTTCGAAAAAAAGTTTGCCTACCCCGCTATCAATGTCACCTCCCTGACAACAGCTAATGGCGTCTTGAAGGGCCTAGCGGATAGCAAGAGCGACGGCATCATCCAGGTCTCAACAGGAGGCGCGGCCTTTGCTTCGGGGATATATCTCAAAGACATGCCCCTTGGAGCCATCTCCATCGCCGAGCATGTGCACCGCGTGGCTGAGCGTTACCCCATCTATGTGGCCCTGCACACGGATCACTGCCAGGCCAAGATGTTGGATCGTTACGTGATCCCTCTTATCGAAGAGACAGAGAGGCGTCGCGCCGCAGGCAAACCAAACCTCTTCAACAGCCACATGTTCGACGGGAGCGATCTCCCTCTCAAGGAGAATCTCGACATCGCTGTCAAACTGCTCGAACGCTGCCATAAGAGTGAACTCATCCTTGAGGTGGAGGCTGGGGTCGTTGGCGGCGTAGAGGATGGAATCAAGGGAGGCGGAGGTGAGAAGCTCTACACCACGCCAGAGGATATGCTTGAGGTTTCCCGTCGGCTGAGCGCGATCAAAGGGGCACGCTACCTCCTGGCAGCCACCTTTGGAAACGTACATGGAGTTTATAAACCCGGGCAGGTGAAGCTGAAGCCGTCTATTCTGAAGGAGGGACAGGAAGCCGTGGAAAAGGCATTTGGCAAAGGAGCACGCTTCGCTCTGGTCTTTCACGGAGGCTCGGGATCTGCCCTTGAGGAGAT
>Ga0326726_10006146_pt1 | contig 10826 bp, 9 predicted proteins | sample MHFenrmetagenome_2_FD_207603 | JGI IMG/M metagenome (GOLD analysis project Ga0326726, IMG submission 207603) | Lab enriched peat soil microbial communities from Michigan Hollow, Ithaca, NY, United States - MHF15MN | ecosystem: Environmental > Terrestrial > Soil > Wetlands > Peat | place: USA...
GCCTGAACGGTGGCTTTCAGAGCCGTTCTTATCCGTTCAACACTGTGTCTTTTTGCCGTAATATCTTCATTGAACCCTTCATAATAAAGGACACGGCCTGCTGCATCGCGGACGGCATGCTGGTTCACGGATACCCAGATTATGCTGCCATCTTTTCTGTAGAACTGAGTTTCAAATCCCTTTACCAGACTCTGGTCTTTTATCATTTTCAACAAAACTTTTCGATCTTCCGGGTTTACGAAGAGCTGTGTTGGAATGTCTATGACGGTGGTCATGAGATCTTCGGGAGAATCATAACCCAGTATGGTCGCCAGCGCCCTGTTTGTCGTAAGATACCGGCCTTCCTCGGTTGTCTGAAAGATGCCTTCCTGGGCGTTATCGAAGATGCTGCGATATCTCTCCTCGGCCCGCCTTTTTTCAGCGTGTAGCCGCGCATTTTCCAGAATGGGGGCTACGATGGAGACCAGCATGTTCAATGTCTTAACCTGCCCTAATGTGAAACGCCGGTGGGGACGAGTGATATTGACATTCAACACACCGACTAAACTTCCCCCCGCGAGCAGCGGAATAGAAACCGCGGCGCGTATATCAGCCCTCGGGCTGATCGGCGTAAAACGTTCGTCGTTAACCTCGCCATGGAGGGTAACTGGCTTGAGATTTTTAGCTACCCATCCCGCAATACCCTGTCCCATCGGTATCCGTTTCCCTATGTGATCTTCATGTCCGCCGCGCGCTACGGCAACTGTAAGCTCTTTGCCATCGGGTGTAGGCAGCATAATCGACGCTTCATCCGCATCGCACTGTTGCAGCACAGCGTCGGTCACTTTATTTAGGATCTGGCTCAAATCAGAAGAGAAGGCTAATGCCTGTCCAAGTCCATGCATCGCCACGGCTTGCCGCAATTGCACGTTGTCTGTTCGCAGATGACGTACTTCCATGGCCCGCGACAGCACCGGCAAGAGACTGGTCAAAGTGAATGGCTTCATGATGAAATCAAATGCGCCGGCCTTCATGGCCTCCACCGCCGTCTGCACAGTGCCCTGCCCGGTCATGACAATACCGACAACGTCCGGGTCAATCTTAAGAGCGGCTTGAAGCAGGTCAATGCCACCCATTTCCGGCATCATCAGGTCTGTCAGCAGCAGATCGAAGTCCTGCTCGTTCAGCTTCGCCAGGGCTTCGGCGGCAGATGTATACCCTGCAGTTTCATACCCATGACCGGTGAGCATCTCACATAGAACAGTCAGCAACTCATTCTCATCATCAATGATGATCACGCGTCCCGCCTTGTGGTTTGAATTCGTCTGTGTCATCCTTTGCTCCTAACGTTTAACTCGGTCATTAATTTCTCAGTCTGGCTGCATTCGTTCCATCATTAATAGGAAGAGAAATGCGCGCTGTTGTCCCCCTGCCGGGAATGCCTTCGCTTGCAAGATCGAATATCCCGCTATGCTCCTGCACGATGCGCCGGCATATTGCCAAACCCAGCCCGGTGCCTTTCCCCTCCGGTTTCGTGGTGTAAAATGGTTCCACCACCTTGGAAATGATCTCAGGGGGAATGCCCGTGCCCGTGTCAGCAACTTCTATGATGACCTGCATAGATTCAGGCGGAGCAGTCACCCGAATCGTAAGCGTCCCACCCTGCGGCATAGCATCGCTCGCATTTGTGAATAGATTCAGAAACAGCTGCCTCAATTCCTGACGATCCGCATGGATGCTCGGATACTCTCTCGCAAACTCCCGCCGGATGACTATGTTATGCTTACGCAGGTGATAGTAAATAAGCTCCATGGCCTTCTCTATCTCCTCGCAGATATCCACCGTTGATATCTCCTTCTGGCGGCGACGGCTGAACTGGAGAAGGTTTGCAGTCATAATCGCCATACGTTCGATTTCCTGTTCGATGATTTTCAGCTCGCGCCACATCGGGCCATCTTGTTGTGTCTTTGTAAGGAGTGATTCGGCCCGCATGCTGATTGTGGCCAGCGGGTTGTTCAGTTCATGGGCAACGCTAGCGGACAGTTCCCCCATCGTTGCCAACTTTGCCGCCTGCCAAAGCTGCTCGCTCATTTCGCGGATTTCTTCATTCTTTTCTATCAATTCCGCCGAATATTTTCTTAACTTGTCCTCCGCCCATTTGCGCTCGGTAATATTGCGGAATGTCCAGATCCTCCCGAAATATTTTCCGTCTTCACCTATTACGGGCGATGAGTAGCGGTCTAAAACCATTCTATCCTTAAATTCGATCTCATCTCTGCTGATTTCACGCGGATGCTCATATAAATAAATGACCTTCTCAAGAAACTGCTCCGGATGTTTGACTAAGCTCGTCACATGTTGAAGCATTGGCTTGTCATCTGTGTCATCACGGATGTGCTGAGGGACTTTCATCAAATTGATAAAATTTGTGTTTACCTGGATAACTTTACCTTTGTCATCGACCACCAGTATACCGTCAATGCTGGCTTCTGCCTGGGCCTCGAGAAAGGCCGTCTTCCAGACAAGCTCTTCCTCGGCTCGCTTGCGCTCGGTGATGTCGCGCGCCGCCGCAAAGACCCCCACAACGTCCCCAGCGTCATTCCGATATACTGAGGCGTTGTACAATACCGAAGTTATATATCCGTCCCGGTGTCGAATCTCCAATGGATAGTCCCGTAAGGAACCTGCTCGGAATACTTCTCGATATCCCGCGCGCGCTTTCTCGGGCTCGGTGAAATAATCAGAAAAGTCTTTGCCGATCAGTTCCGCACGGCTATATCCTGTCACACCCTCCGTCTCTGCATTCACGTCCATGATCCTGCCGTCCGGCCCAATGGTCACCAGGGGATCAAGGCTGGCTTCAATCAGGCTCCGATTGTATATATTTGCCGCATGTAATGCCTCCTCCGCCTGTTTGCGCCAGGTTATGTCTGACACGAGAACAAGCAGATGAAGCTCGCCTTCGTAGTGAAACGGTGTAAAGCTGCAGTCAAACCAGCTATCCTTGCCGAAGGTGGTGACTATGTGTGTTTCCAAGACCTGGGCTCGCCCAGTCTTAAGAGCATTTTCCGCAGGCTCAATCATGCCCGCTCTCTGCCATGAATCCAGTTGCTGGAAGTTCTGTACCAGGAGCTCTTCTATGGTCCCTCCCGTGATCTGAGAAGCCGCCTCGTTAGCAGAGACGCATTGACCGGAAGAATTGTAGGTAAAAACCGCCACAGGAGAGGCCGAAAGAATCGTTCTATTGAATTGCAGGGCATCATCAATATGCTTCTCGGCCTCCTTGCGCTCAGTGATGTCTATGATAGCTCCCCTTATCCCCACAGTCTTATCTTCACGAACAATGGGCGAAGAATAGACGAGTCCGACAAACTTGCTGCCATCTTTCCTAAGAAAGGTATATTCCCGGCCGGGGATTGATATCCCCTGAAGCACGCGCTCCATATTCTCTGCAACTCTCTGCCATTCCTCGGGAGCAAAGAACTGGAGTGCATTCATGCCCTCTTTGAAATCCTCTTGATTATACCTGAAGACTTCGAGTGCAGTGCTGTTAAAGGAGACAATACTGCCTGCAGCATCAACTTCAAAAGTCGATATTGGCAGGAAATCATTCAATTCACGGTATCTTTTTTCACTCTCGTGCAGAGCTTCCTCGGTCCGTTTGCGCTCGGTGACGTCGCGTGCATTCATAACAAAGCCTGCAACCGAAGGATTTTTAAAAAGGTTCCTTCCTACACCCTCTAAAACGCGTTCCGAACCGTCTTTATGTCTGACGCGGAATGCATTTTGGACAAGAGTTGATTCTGTGAGTATCGCCTTACCAAAATCATGAGCAGCTCTTTGAAAATCTTCCGGCACAATAAGATCCAGACTGCTCTTGCCGATTAGTTCCTCCGGCTTTAATCCGAGAATACGGTCAACGGAGGGGCTTGCATAGGTTATCGTGCCCTTTTTGTCTACAACAAGAATGATATCTGAAGCGTTTTCGGTGATCGCCCTGAAATACTCTTCGCTTTTCCTGAGGGTGTCCTCCGCTTTCTTCTTATCAGTTACTTCCCGAATAATACCCCTGAAGCCGATAACCTGATCCTTAGATTTCACCAGAGAAACAGAGCCTTCCGCGGCTATTTTTGTACCGTCTTTCCTGATGAATTCCCACCCGGTATGTCTAGACGGCATGCCTGTACGGTATACCTCGTTATATGCCTTGAAGACGTTCCTGGCATCAAGCTCATCCATGTATTTGCGATAATTCGTTCCTATCAGTTCGCTTTCCTCATACCCGAGGATCTTAACCATGGAAGAACTGACAAAAGTAAAATCCCCCTTTAAGTCGACTTCGTGGTAGCCATCTTCAATACTGCTGAGAATGTTCCGGTATTTCTCCTCGCTCTCCCGCAGCGCCTCCCCACTCTCTTGTAGGGTCTTGTGTTCATTTACAACATCGCGAAACATACGGCTCATGAGCACAACACCAAGAAAAAAAAGGAAGGAGATGATTAGCGTCAGCATCTCGGCTGCGGCCAACTCCCTCCCGGTCTTCATAAACTGGTCCAGCGTGGCGGTGCGACGGGCAACGATCAGGAGCGACGAAATTGCGATTAGCAGCCACGGCAGCCGGCGCGGTGCATGGCGCACCTGTAACAAAGCGATAACACCAGCTAAGGTCTGCAACAGGATGCCCAAGATATAAACGGCTGTATTCATACTGGTTACCTTTCCAGATGGATCAAAAAGGCTTGGAGGCTAAATATCGGCTCCTTCCGATAAATCATTTTCACAATGAACTCCAGAAGGTTAAAGGAAAGGTTGATGTTTTTACAAATTTCTCCTCTGATTTTCTCAGAGCCTCCTCCAACTCTATCTGGTGAACATGGAGTTCATTAACAAGTTTCTGGATTTCGGAGGGAGACATCTCTGGGGTGCTGTCGGTAGAGCCGGGGATCTTCTTTTCGGCACGCTTGCGGAGATCATCAAACTTATTTGTTTTTGATGTCTTCCTTTTCATAGCCGCCTCTTTTCGTGTACCACGATTGATTCCCCTCCTGCTCCTTCGTGATCCGCAAGAAGTACAAAACCCCGTTTTCTTCTGAAGAACGGGGTTTTCCTTATCAATTCATAGCATCCCCAATAAGCATTAGAGCTTTGAATTCTATGTATCGAGATCGCGCAATATTAATTTACTGTATCATTACTTCAGCCAGCAATCTACTACTAATGTTAACACCGCAGTAGAAAATATGATGTCCGGACTTGTTGCACTTGATAGATAACAGCACAAATCAAGTGAGTAGGCCAGGCTGCATAATCTCCTGGAGCCGGATCCGGTGGAGTTCAAAGTCCTCGTCGCTCGCACCAGAGGTCAGATCAAGCATTTCACCAAAGCGTAGATTCACACTTGCGAATGGCTTCGGCAGCATGAAGCGATCCCAGCTATTAAAATACCAGGCCCGGTCGCACGTTGCATAGACTGGAACGACGACAGCACCAGTGGCTCGTGCCAGGCTCACCACCCCCGCCTTGATGACACCGGCCGGCCCCCTCGGCCCGTCAACGACATGACCGGCAAGACCCGATTCTTTCAGGTGACCGATCATCTCCTTCAGGGCTCGCCCTCCATCCCGTGAGGAGGACCCTCGTACTGCATGCCATCCTGATTTCTCGGCAATTAGGGCGACGATATCACCGTCTTTGCTCTGGCTGATCATCAGGGCGGGGTGATAGGCAGCGTACGTCTTGAAGTGGCGGATAGCTGCGAAGAACAGCTGATGCCAGCAGCACAGCAAAACCCGGCCGCCATTCTGCAGGTACTCCAGCCAGGGCTTCTCGTTTTCGATGCGAAGGCGGAAGGTTGAGCTGTAGGCGCGTATAAGGTGATAAAAGGAACCTTGAATCTTGCCAGTTAGCAAATATCGATATTCTTTCAACAACGGGTGCTCCCCTCAAAACAGACATAAATGTCCGTCAGAACTCCAAGAAACATTGGGCAATCCCTCACGCTTCAAGATGCCTGCGTTGATTATTGAACTGCCGACCAGACGGTCTTTTCTGTAGGCACAGCCTATGGGGGTTGAGGCCCGAAGTCAAGACAAATTGGCTGCGAAGGCAGCGCCAAATTTGGCATGGTTGAGGGAAGCAGTCTATTTTTTCTCAGAAAGTCGCCTCATCTTCGTCACCAACTGATCCCCGCATGGCCATGCTATTAGTTGTTGATGATCATCGATCAAAAGATTATGATTAAGAAAATACAATTAAGGAGGAATGGGCATATGAAAAAACATATTGTGATCATCCATTTCTTGCTCCTATTGGTTATTATCGGGTGCACTCCATATGGAACAATCTACGGGGTAGCTGTAGAAGAACGAAAGGCAAGCGTCATTGCTGCAGACACAACGATTACAGCTACCATCCAAAAAGAATTCCTTGAAGATAATGACGTCAAGGCGCTCGATATATCAGCTTACTGCTACAATGGGCACGTATATCTGGTAGGCGAGTATGATAGGGCGCCGCAGAAAGAAAGGGCTATAATGATAGCAGAAGGTGTCGAAGGTGTAAGATCTGTCCATACATACATTCTCCTAAAAAAAAAGAGCGATACGTGTGGGACAAGTGATAACCTCGCGATAAGAGGGAGAGTCGATGCAAAACTCGTCGCGGACAAGGATATCATGTCGACGAACATTGACGTCAAAGTCGTTCAATGCAATGTTGTGTTACTTGGCATTGTTAAAACCGGCAGGGAAATCACCAAAGCTACTGCACATGCCAAGAGTGTAGAAGGTGTTAGAAGCGTTACATCATATTTAAAATCTACACGCTGATTGTATAGACATCATGAGACTATGAGGATTTGAATGCGAATGCTGGTTGCGGAGGACGTCCACAGGTCACCGACATGGACATACAAATTCTAATCGCTATTGTGAGTATCGCTCTTGTTCTAATTGCGATAGTTAAATGGCGAGCCAGTGCGCGTTATGGAAAAATCAGGCCACGCCGAGAGGTTACCACAGCCTATGAATGTTTTAGTGTTGACCCTGATCTAAATTATTATATCAGCGGTTCCGATACTTATCCAAATGCCATTATTGGAATCGACAAGGCATGGACACTGGAATCCGACTTGTGGAAAAAAAAGGATCTCAGTCCCCAAAGTATGAAAGAGCTCGTGCAGAATATGCAGAGCAAATCAGCAGAACAGAATATCATGCTCCATGGATTCGTTATTCTTGATAACAAAGGTAGAAAAATCGGAGACTGGTTTTCCATCATGGGTATTATTATGACCGTTGAGATAACAGGTGAAAGGCGAGTCATCGTTTATACTCCCCCCATTGATACGTATCGTAATTCCTGAGATCATGAGAGGGAGAAACTCAGAAGAGTTTATTTCCGTCGAGCAGTTGTGATTGTAGTGATAGCATCTCGCAGTGGAACAAAAAGGGGGCTAACCATTATTGGTTAACCCCCGTCATTTCAATGGTGGGTCAGGGCAGAATTGAACTGCCGACACCTGGATTTTCAGTCCAGTGCTCTACCGACTGAGCTACCGACCCTCCCAGCTTGTTATGCCATTGTGCGGAAGTCTCGTCTATAAAAAATCCCCTTCCTTGTCAAGGCCTTTTTCATCGGGCGCACGTGCCGGCCCATCAACGATATTCCTGACACGGATGACAATTGTCCCCGCTATCTTGTCATGCCAACCCTGCTTCTTAGCATCAAATGCAATCCAGATAAACCCGAGGTAGAAGATAACGGCCGAGATGATATATCCCACCCATCTAAGAAAAGCGAGACCGAAGGTCATTTGTTCTCCCGTTGTCTGAACCACTTTGAGGCCCAAGATCATCTTTCCGGGAGTCTGTCCGGCGGCGCCGTGAAAATATGTAAAATAAAACATGCTTATAAAGATGGTCGTAAAGAGATAAACAGCCACAAAGGTGATGGTGATTTCTTCAAATCTCTCCGGCAACATATCGCGGTAGTGAGACAAAAAGCTGATAGCCAATGACAGCACACCGATAAACAGGATGAAGAGAGATGTGAAAAAGAGAATGATCTTGTCGATGGAAAACGCCACCGCTCTCCGCCAGAAGCCACCGTAACTATCTTCCACCATTACAGGCCACCCCCTTCCGGTTCTCCTCCAAAGATGCCCAATTCATACTGAATGATGGAAAGAATAGTGACAGCGGCCGTCTCCACCTTCAAAATATTTTTGCCCAGACTGACGCTAATAAAACCTCTTCCTACGGCGCTGTCCACTTCCTCTTTTGAGAATCCCCCCTCTGGACCTACTATGGCAGAGATGTCTCTTGCTCCTTCACATCTTTTTTCACGCAATAGATGTTTTATACCTCTTTCGATTTCTTCTTCCCAGAAAATGATCTTCAGCGCCTTCCCTTCCGCAGATGCGATAGCCTCTTCAAAGGATAGGACGTCGTTAACTTCCGGTATATCTGCTCTCCCGCACTGTCTGGCAGCCTCGGTTGCTATGCTTCGCCACCGCGACACCCTCGCTCGGGCCTTATCCACCGTTAATCGGGGCACGGATCTTGCCGACTGAAAGGGGATGATCCTGCAAGCGCCCAGTTCAGTCGCCTTCTGAACTATCGAATCCATCTTGTTCGCCTTGGGAAGCGCCTGAAAAAGGGTAATCCTTGGAGCATCGTTCTGAATCCTGTTCTTTCCCAGGACCTCCACTTTGATGCCATCTGCGGAGAAGTTTCTTATGGCAGTTTCGTATTCCCATCCGGCGCCGTCAAAAAGAATTAGATGGTCGCCCTTCTTCATCCTGAGGACGGATTTGATATACCTGAGGTTCTCTGCCCCAAGATCACACACCTCGGCCTTCCCCATAATTCCGGGGAAATAGATTCTCGGCACCGTCAATGTTTATTCCTCATAAAACGATCGGAAATTTACTAAAAGAATGGACCACGTTAAAACGCCAAACGCTCTCTCGCGGCACTCAAGCTTGATTTCCTTTTCTTTGAAGGACGTAGCAAACCCATTCCTTTTCCGCGATGATCTGGTGGATGGCAAATGTGCCCTTCAGGAAATGCGATTCAATATCAGCTCTATTCTGATCAACGATGCCTGAAATCACCAGATAACCATCTTCTTCAATCAAAGACATTAAGTGCTCACGGAGACGTACCAGTATCTTCGCGGTTAGGTTGGCAACAATGAGATCGAAAGGTTCATTAATGGTATTCACATCGCGATTGATGATCTCCACCCTGTCTGCCACGTTATTGATCATCGCATTCTCGCGGGCAATGGAGGCAGCCTTTTTATCGACGTCGACACATACTACTCTTTCTGCACCCAGCTTTGCGCAGGAAATGCCCAGGATACCTGTACCTGTGCCGACGTCGAGGACCCTCCATTTCTTGACGCCCCGGTCTTTCAAAAGGATGTCCTCAATCGCTTCCAGACACATCCTCGTCGAAGGATGCTGGCCTGTTCCAAATGCCATCCCGGGGTCTATTTCGATGACAATATCCCGGCCTGCGGGGGTGTATCTCTCCCATGTCGGTTTGATGACGATATTCTTGCTCACCCGGAGGGGCTTGAAATATTTCTTCCACTCTTCCCCCCAATCCTGATCTGCGACTATCTCCATGGAAAGGCGGGGCTCCTCCGTGTCGGGAAAGAGCGCGGAGACGCTGTCCAAATATACCTTCAGCGAAGCGACACGATCTTCCAACCGCCCATCAAAGGGTAAATACGCTTTAAGGGCCTCTCTCGTCTCAGAGAGTCCAAAATCTCCCGATGACTGGGGCGCCAGTTCTTCTTGATACGCTCCCGGGATGCCTATTTCAGTAAGGAAGTTCGACAATGCATCTATCAGCAGCGGTGATACTGATAGTTCGATTTTCAGCCATTGTCCCTTTCTTTCTCCGGTTAGCCCGGTTAATTCTGGCATTTTCCCCCTCCCTTACCTGGAACGATTGAATAATCTTCTATATCCTTTTTTCGATGAGATTTCAAGCAGCTTGAATTTTAGGGGTCTTCGTGATAGCTTGCATCAGTTCTCTCTTCTTAGTCCGAAAACAGAATCTGTCTCTTGTTGCCCCTCTTTCTGAAAGGGGGAGTCAAGGAAGCGCTGTGAAATATTACCCGTTATTTCTGAATATCGCGGATAGAAGATGTATCGTCGTGGGCGGCGGCGATGTTGCCGAGCGGAAAGTGGGACGGCTTCTCGACTTCGGGGCCAGTGTCGTCGTTGTTGGCAAGGCGCTGACGCCCGCTCTTGAATCGATGAAAAAAGAAGGCAGAATAAATCACATCGATGCCGATTATGATAAGGCCGTGCTCGATGGCGCCTTCCTGGTAATCGGCGCCACGGACCGGGATGACGTCAACGCGGAGATCTCCCGCGATGGGAGAGAGATGGGGATACTCGTCAATATTGTGGATGACCCTGACAAATGTGATTTCGTGCTCCCATCCCTCCTCAAGCAGGGAGACCTTCTGATCGCCATATCTACCGGGGGCAAGAGCCCGGCCCTGGCGAAGAAATTGAGGGAAGATATGGAACAGCTCTTCGGGACGGAATATCAAACCCTCCTTGACGTGATGGGCCAACTGAGAGAAAAGCTTGTTGTGAAGGGGCGTCCCTCCCACGAGAACAGACGCTTGTTTGAATCGGTCGTCCATTCGGACATTCTAAAGCACATAAGAGATAAGAGCTGGGAAAAGGTAAAAAAAATCATTTACGATATTACCGGCGAAAAAATAAAAGTTGGTGATTGATGGATATCATTTTGTTCAGGGTGGCTCTTGCTGTTTACCTCTTGAGCGCCTTAGGATACTTAGGCTCCCTGTATACCAGA
>Ga0326726_10006147_pt1 | contig 10824 bp, 7 predicted proteins | sample MHFenrmetagenome_2_FD_207603 | JGI IMG/M metagenome (GOLD analysis project Ga0326726, IMG submission 207603) | Lab enriched peat soil microbial communities from Michigan Hollow, Ithaca, NY, United States - MHF15MN | ecosystem: Environmental > Terrestrial > Soil > Wetlands > Peat | place: USA...
GCTATGCGGCGGGTCGTCGTCACCGGAATGGGCATCGTCTCATCCATCGGCAACAATACGCAGGAAGTGCTGGCGAGCTTGCGCGAGGCGAAGTCCGGCATCAGCCGCGCTGACGAATACGCCAAGCTCGGGTTCCGCTGTCAGGTGCAGGGCGCGCCGACGCTCAATCCCGCCGATTCGGTCGATCGCCGCGCCATGCGTTTCCTCGGCGGCGGCGCCGCCTGGAACCACGTCGCCATGGAGCAGGCCATCCGCGACTCCGGCGTCGAGGAGAAGGACATTTCCAACGAGCGCACCGGCATCATCATGGGTTCCGGCGGACCGTCGGCGCGCGCCATCGTCGACGCCGCCGATATCACCCGTACAAAGGGACCCAAGCGCGTCGGCCCGTTCGCGGTGCCGAAGGCGATGTCGTCGACCGCCTCGGCGACGCTCGCCACCTGGTTCAAGATCAAAGGCGTGAACTACTCGATCTCCTCGGCCTGCGCGACGTCCAACCACTGCATCGGCAATGCCGCCGAGATCATCCAGTGGGGCAAGCAGGACATGATCTTTGCCGGCGGCTGCGAGGAATTGGACTGGACGCTCTCGGTGCTGTTCGACGCCATGGGCGCAATGTCTTCGAAATACAACGCCACGCCAGAAAAGGCCTCGCGCGCCTATGACAAGGACCGCGACGGCTTTGTCATCGCCGGCGGTGCCGGTGTGCTGGTGCTGGAAGAGCTCGAACACGCCAAGGCGCGCGGCGCCAAGATCTACGCTGAAGTCGCGGGTTACGGCGCCACCTCAGACGGTTACGACATGGTGGCGCCTTCGGGCGAAGGCGCAGTGCGCTGCATGAAAATGGCGCTGGAAAACCTGAAGGCGCCGGTCGACTACATCAACCCGCACGCCACCGCCACGCCGATCGGCGATCTCAAGGAGATCGAGGCAATCCGCGAGGTGTTCGGAGCCAAGTGCCCGCCGATTTCCGCCACCAAGTCGCTCACCGGCCATTCGCTTGGCGCCGCTGGCGCGCAGGAGGCGATCTATTCGCTGCTGATGATGAACAACGGCTTCATCTGCGAGAGCGCCAATATCGAGAATCTTGATCCCGCTTTCGAAGGCATGCCGATTGTGCGCGAGCGTCAGGACAACGTGAAGCTCGGCAGCGTTTTGTCGAATTCCTTCGGTTTCGGCGGTACCAATGCGTCTGTAGTGTTCAAGCGGCTGGATGCATGATCGTTTTGTTTAACGACCGCCAGGTTATGTCCGCCGCGCCGTCATCGGATTGTCGTCTGCGCGCCATAGATGGGCTGTCGGCGCGCAACGCGATTCGATCGGACACATCGCATGAACAAGCCCGTCTTGGCGTCCTTCCTTCAATCCTTTCCGCGCAGGCCAACAACCATGGCTGAAGCGCAAATCGCTCCGCGCGGCAATCTGATGCAGGGCAAGCGCGGCCTGATTATGGGGGTCGCCAACGACCATTCCATCGCCTGGGGAATTGCGCAGATGCTGGCGTCGCACGGCGCGCAACTCGCTTTCACCTACCAGGGTGATGCGCTGGCCAAGCGCGTTAAGCCACTCGCGGAGCAGGCGGGTTCGTCTTTCGTGATGCCTTGTGACGTTGAAGACATTGCGTCAGTCGATGCGGTGTTCGCTGCGATCAAGCAGCAATGGGGCACGATGGATTTTCTCGTGCACGCCGTCGCCTTTTCCGACAAGAACGAATTGAAGGGACGTTACGCGGATTCCACACGCGAAAACTTTATCCGCACGATGGTGATCTCTTGCTACGCATTCACCGAAGCCGCCAAGCGCGCGGCGGCTCTGATGCCGAATGGCGGCGCCATGATAACCCTCACCTACAATGGTGGCTTGCGAGCCATGCCGAACTATAACGTGATGGGCGTTGCGAAGGCGGCATTGGAAGCCTCGGTGCGTTACCTTGCGGTCGATTTCGGCGCGCAGAAGATCCGTATCAACGCGATTTCGGCCGGTCCGATCCGCACGCTCGCTGGTGCCGGCATCACCGATGCGCGCTATATGTTCGCGTTCCAGCAGAAATATTCCCCGCTTGGCCGCGGCGTGACGCTTGAGGAATTGGGCGGCGCCGGTCTCTATCTTCTGTCCGAGCTTTCCAGCGGTGTCACCGGCGAAGTTCACTTCGTTGATTCCGGGTACAACGTCATAGCCATGCCGCATCCGCAGGCGCTCAAGACTGCTGGCGGGGCGGTGGAAGGCAACAATGGCGAGTAGCCGTCGCTGAAAACGGAAAAACGGCCGGGACGATCCCGGCCGTTCTCATTTTCCGCTGTCGTTTCCCAAGAGGTCAGACGAGGTCGAAGCGATCGAGGTTCATCACCTTGGTCCACGCGGCGATGAAATCCTTCACGAACTTTTCCTTCGCGTCCGCGCACGCATAGACTTCCGCGAAGGCGCGCAGCTGCGAGTGCGAACCGAAGATCAGATCGACGCGGGTGCCGGTCCACTTGGCCACGTTCGTCTTGCGGTCGCGGCCCTCGTATACGCCGTCAGAGCCAGCGGGCTGCCATTGCGTGCTCATGTCGAGCAGGTTGACGAAGAAGTCGTTCGTCAGCTTCCCGGGCTGCTTGGTGAAGACGCCGTGCTTGGACCCGCCGGCATTCGCGCCGAGCACGCGCAGGCCGCCGACGAGGACTGTCATCTCCGGCCCGGTCAACCACAGCAATTGCGCCCGGTCCACCAACGCCTCCTCAGGCAGCATGAACTGCCGCTTGCCGTTGATGTAGTTGCGGAAGCCGTCGGCCCGCGGCTCGAGCGGTGCGAACGAGTCGACATCGGTCTGCTCCTGTGTGGCGTCCATGCGCCCCGGCATGAAGGGCACCTTCATTTTGTAACCGGCGTCCTTCGCGGCTTTCTCGATCGCAGCACATCCGCCGAGAACGATGAGGTCGGCAAGTGAAACCTTCTTGCCGAACTTCTGCTGGATCGCTTCGAGCTTTTGCAGAACTGTCTTGAGCTGCGCCGGCTGGTTGACCTCCCAGTCCTTCTGCGGGCTGAGGCGAATTCGCGCGCCGTTCGCGCCACCGCGCTTGTCGGAGCCGCGGAACGTCGACGCCGACGCCCAGGCGGTTGAGACCAGCTGTGACACCGACAGGCCGGAGGCGAGGATCTTGGTCTTCAACGCCGCGATGTCCTTGTCCCCGATCAGCTTGTGATTCACCGAAGGGATCGGATCCTGCCAGATCAGCGTCTCCTTCGGAACGAGCGCGCCGAGATAGCGCGCGCGAGGACCCATGTCGCGGTGCGTGAGCTTGAACCAGGCGCGGGCAAACGCGTCCGCAAACTGGTCCGGATTCTCATAGAAGCGCCGCGAGATCTTCTCGTAAGCCGGATCGAAGCGCAGCGAGAGGTCCGTCGTCAGCATGGTCGGCACATGCTTCTTCGACTTGTCGAAAGCATCCGGGATGGAGGCTTCCGCACCCTTCGCCTTCCACTGCTTCGCACCGGCCGGGCTTTTCGTCAGCTCCCATTCGTTTTCGAACAGGTTCTTGAAGAAGAGATTGCTCCACTTGGTCGGTGTCTGCGTCCAGGTGACTTCCGGGCCGCCGGTGATGGTGTCGGCGCCGAAGCCCTTGCCATGCTTGCTCTTCCAACCGAGGCCCTGATCCTCGATGGCGGCGCCTTCCGGCTCGGGACCGATCAGCGACGGATCGCCTGCGCCGTGGGTCTTGCCAAAACTGTGGCCACCGGCAATCAGTGCGACGGTCTCCTCGTCATTCATCGCCATGCGGAAAAACGTTTCGCGGATGTCCTTGGCCGCCGCGACCGGGTCCGGATTGCCGTTTGGACCTTCCGGATTCACGTAAATGAGACCCATCTGCACGGCGCCGAGCGGCTCCGCCAGGTGGCGTTCGCCGCTGTAGCGCTCGTCACCAAGCCACGTGCCCTCGGGACCCCAGTAGAGCTCTTCAGGCTCCCAGACGTCGGCGCGGCCGCCGGCAAAACCGAACGTCTTGAAGCCCATCGACTCGAGGGCGACATTGCCGGCGAGGATAATGAGATCGGCCCAAGAAATTTTCCGGCCGTATTTCTGCTTGATCGGCCACAGCAGGCGGCGCGCCTTGTCGAGGTTCGCGTTATCCGGCCAGCTGTTCAGCGGCGCGAAACGCTGCTGTCCGGCGCCAGCGCCGCCGCGGCCGTCGGTGATGCGGTAGGTGCCCGCGCTGTGCCATGCCATTCGGATCATCAGGCCGCCGTAGTGGCCGAAGTCGGCCGGCCACCACTCCTGAGAATTCGTCATCAGGGCGCGCAGGTCCTTGATAACGGCCTTTAAGTCGAGCTTCTTGAATTCCTTGGCATAGGCGAAGTCCTCGCCCATCGGATCGGACAAATTGGAATTCTGATGGAGAACCTGGATGTCCAGCGTTTCCGGCCACCAGTCGCGGTTCGCGTGTCCGTGGGTGAACGGGCATTTGCCCGCGCTCTTGTCGTCAGTCTTTGCGTCCATGTTCCTCTCCGATCGTGTTCTGTATTTTCTTCGGACACTCGCCATTGCGGCGATGCTTGGCCGCGGTTGTAGGGCAAAGCGAGCGATCAGGTCTAATCGTATTGCTTGGACTATCCGATAAGGTTAGCTTATCGGTGTGATCTCCTTGCGGCAGTTACGTTATTTCACCTCGCTCGCCCGCTACAGACATTTCGGACGGGCGGCCGAAGACTGTTCGGTCAGCCAGCCGGCGCTGTCCATGCAAGTGCGCGAGCTCGAGCGCGAGATCGGCGTCGAGCTGGTGGAGCGCCGCACGAACGACATCGCGCTCACTGACACCGGGCTGGAAGTGGCCGAACGCGCGGAAAAGATCCTCGCGGCCACCCGCGATCTCATCGATTTCGCGCGCCACCGCAACGTGCTCAGCGGATCGCTCACGCTCGGCATCATCCCGACGCTTGCGCCTTATGTGCTGCCGCGCGTGCTGCCGCGCCTGCAGGCGAAGTATCCGCGCCTGCGGCTTGAGCTGCGCGAGACACAGACCAAGATGCTGCTCCAGGAACTTGCGCGCGGCGCGCTCGATTGCGTCATGCTGGCGCTGCCGGCGGAAGGTGCCGACGTTGAGACGCTCAAGCTGTTCGATGACTCGTTCCTGCTTGCGGTGCCCGCTGCCGACGAGCGTCCGCCGCGCGGACGCGTCGGCGTTGCGGATGTCGATCAGCACCGGCTGATCCTGCTGGAAGAAGGACATTGCCTGCGCGACCAGGCTCTTGCGTTTTGTGCCACCAGGCGCGGCGATGCGCCTCCGGCGCGGCTCGGTGCCACCTCGCTGGCGACCGTGATACAGATGGTGGCGAACGGCTATGGCGTGACACTTGTGCCGGAAGTCGCCATCGACGCCGAAGCCCACGACGAGCGGGTGAAATTATTGCGCTTCGCCGAGCCTCAACCTGGACGCACGATAGGATTGGCCTGGCGCCGCACGTCGCCGCGACGCAAGGATTTCGAGGCGTTGGGCGAAATCGTCAAACAAGTACTTGGCAGCGCGTACACCTCGCCCGCGCGCAAGAATTGAAAAGGGCGGCCCTGGAGCCGCCCTTTGGTCTTTCTTTTCGACGTCGTTCCGTCTTACTCGGCGCCACCGGCGGCCTCGCGCGGCTGCTCGCCGCCCTCGGGTCGCTGCTTGCCTTCGATATCCTCGCCGGTAGCCTGGTCGACCGCCTTCATGGACAGCCGCACCTTGCCGCGCTCATCCACGCCGAGCAGTTTCACTTTCACCTTGTCGCCTTCCTTGACGACATCGGTGACCTTGTTCACCCGGCGCGGGGCCAGCTGGCTGATATGCACCAGACCGTCCTTGGCGCCGAAGAAATTCACGAAGGCGCCGAAGTCCATCACCTTCACGACCGTGCCTTCGTAGATGTGGCCGACTTCCGGATCGGAAGCGATCGACTTGATCCAGTTGATCGCCGCCTTGATCGACTCGCCGTTGGCGGACGCAACTTTTACCGAACCGTCATCCTCGATGTTGATCTTGGCGCCGGTCTTTTCGACGATCTCGCGGATCACCTTGCCACCGGTACCGATCACTTCACGAATCTTGTCGGTCGGAATCTTGAACATCTCGATGCGCGGGGCATGTTCGCCCAATTCCGCACGCGCGGCGGTGAGCGCCTTGGCCATTTCACCGAGGATGTGCAAGCGGCCATCCTTCGCCTGCGCGAGTGCCACCTTCATGATCTCTTCGGTGATACCGGCGATCTTGATATCCATTTGCAGGGAAGTCACTCCCTGCTCGGTGCCGGCCACCTTGAAGTCCATGTCGCCGAGATGGTCCTCGTCGCCAAGGATGTCAGACAGCACCGCGTAGCGCTTGTCTTCCAGAATGAGGCCCATGGCGATGCCGGCGGTCGCCCGTTTGAGCGGCACGCCCGCATCCATCAGCGCGAGCGAGGATCCGCAGACGGACGCCATCGACGAGGAGCCGTTTGACTCGGTGATCTCCGACACAACGCGGATGGTGTAGGGGAATTCGGCCGGCGTCGGCAGCATCGGATGGATCGCGCGCCAGGCCAGCTTGCCGTGGCCGATCTCGCGCCGCCCCGGCGCGCCTACGCGGCCAGTCTCGCCCACCGAGAAAGGCGGGAAGTTGTAGTGCAGCAGGAAGGTCTCTTTATACGTGCCCTGCAACGCGTCGATAAACTGCTCGTCCTCGGCGGTGCCGAGTGTGGCCACCACCAGCGCCTGGGTCTCGCCGCGCGTGAATAGCGCGGAGCCATGAGTGCGCGGCAGCACGCCGACCTCCGCCACGATCGGACGGACGGTCTTGAGGTCTCGGCCGTCGATACGTTTGTTGGTGTCGAGAATGTTCCAACGCACGATCTTGGCTTCGAGCTCTTTAAACACGCCGGCAACCGCCAGCTTGTCGTGTTTCGGCTCGGCGCCTTCCGGGAAGAAATGTGCCATCACCTTTTCCTTCACGGCGGCGACGGCGTCCTGGCGGTCCTGCTTGCGCACGATCGAATAAGCCGCACGCAGGTCCTTCTCGGCGAGCCCGAGGATTTCTTTTTCCAGCGCCTTGTTGTCGGGAGCGGCCAGTTCACGTGGCTCTTTTGCTGCCTTCTCGGCAAGCCGGATGATGGCTTCGATAACCGGTTGGAAATGCCGGTGTCCGAACATCACCGCGCCAAGCATGATCTCCTCGGACAGCTCTTTGGCTTCCGACTCCACCATCATCACAGCGTCTTGCGTGCCGGCGATGACGAGGTCGAGCTGGCTCTCCGGCATCTCGTCGAGCGCCGGATTAAGCACGTATTCGTTGTTGATGAATCCGACGCGGGCGCCGGCGATCGGGCCCATGAACGGCGCACCGGAGAGTGTCAATGCAGCGGACGCCGCGACCATCGCGACGATGTCGGGGTCGTTTTCCATATCGTGCGAGAGCACGTTAACGGTCACTTGCGTGTCGCAGCGCCAGCCCTCGGCGAACAGAGGACGGATCGGGCGGTCGATCAGACGCGAGGTCAGCGTGTCTTTTTCGGTCGGGCCGCGTTCACGCTTGAAGTAGCCGCCAGGAATCCGGCCGGCGGCGTAATATTTTTCGGTGTAGTTGACGGTCAACGGAAGGAAATCGATGCCTTCCTTCGGCTGCTTCGCTGCCACGACGGCGGCGAGCACAGTGGTCTCGCCGTACGTGGCGAGCACTGCGCCATCAGCTTGGCGCGCGACCCTGCCGGTCTCAAGGGTTAGCTTGCGCCCACCCCAATCGAGCTCAACTCGATGCATATCGAACATTGTATCTTTCTCTCATGGTTTACAGCGAGCCCCGAAAGCCATGAGCAAGACGGCGAGAAGCTGCTGCGCATCATCGTGATGCGAGAGGCAACAGCGTCTGGCGATCCTGCCATGGCGTTCGAACCTTGCCTTGTCGCAAGAGGCGATCCTTATCGGCTCTTGCCAAATTGCCGGCCGCGCCTATCGCCGCCGGCTCAATCGAGCGAACACGTTTTCGCGTCGCTCTACGAAACGCACCGGGCTCAAGCGCCCCGCGCGGAACAAATCATCGGCGGATGCCGAGCTTTTCAATCAAGTTCTTGTAGCTTGCTTCGTTGGTGCGACGCAGATAATCGAGCAGCTGGCGGCGCTGGCCCACCATCTTGAGCAACCCTCGGCGAGAGTGGTTGTCCTTGACGTGGGACTTGAAATGCTCGGTCAGATTATTGATGCGCTCGGACAGGATCGCCACTTGCACTTCCGGCGATCCGGTATCTCCGGGCTTCTTGGCATACGTCTTGATTACTTCGGCCTTGCGGCCGGCGGTCACCGACATCGGTCATCCTTTCTTACGCGCGGCTCTGCCCATCAGGCCGGCGAGGTTAAACACGCGCTTTGGGACGATTTCGCCACGATCCACTTCGGCCAGGGCCAACAACTGGCCCGATGCCGTGACGTAGACTGTGCCGCGGAAATTGGGTGCGTCCCGTCCGCGCAACAAAACGGCTTGGCCTCGCTGAAGCCTTGCCGCATCTGCCCGACTGACGGCCAGCGCCGGGATGTCGTCCAGCGCGGTCTCGACGGGCATGAGTGCGTCGGCGAGGCTCGCCTCGCCAGACGCGGCTCTATGACATAGGGCCTCCAATTGTTCCAGCAAAATCATGGTTTCTTCGCTGAATGGCCCAACTGTGGCGCGCCGCAGAGCGCTGACATGGCCAAAACAGCCCAAAGTCTGGCCGAGATCGCGGGCGAGCGAGCGTACGTAGGTGCCTTTGCCACATTCGGCCTCCAGGACCGCATGGTCGGCGTCGGGAATGCTCACGAGCTCCAGCCGCCCGATCTCGACCGGGCGCGCGCTGAGTTCCACGGTCTCGCCATCGCGGGCGAGATCGTAGGCGCGTTCGCCCTCAATCTTGATGGCCGAATAGCGCGGCGGCACCTGCTGAATACAGCCGGTAAAAGACGGCAGCTGCGCTCGGATCGTGTCGGCTGACGGCCTATGATCGCTGCGCGCGACGACGCGACCCTCTGCGTCGTCGGTGTCGCGTTCCTCACCCCAGCGAATAGTAAATCGATACAGCTTACGACCATCCATCACGAACGGAACGGTCTTGGTGGCTTCACCAAGCGCAATTGGCAGCGCACCGGAAGCGAGTGGATCGAGCGTGCCGGCATGACCAGCGCGCCGCGCGGAAAATAAACGCTTCACCACGCTCACCGCGTGCGTCGATGTCATGCCGACCGGTTTGTCGAGTATGACCCAGCCATGCACGTCGTGCTTGTCACGCTTTTTCTGTTTCGGTCTTTCGTCCTGCCCATGCTGAGGCACAGCCGCAGCCATGCTTGGAGACGCCGTCTTCTGCTGTTCTTCGGCAGGCGACCGGTCAAGATATTTCAATTCTTCTTCGTTCACTCGCCGTCCTCGTCAGGTTTTAAATCGCGTTTTACGTCGGGGGAACTCAACAACCTCTCAATCCGCTCGGCTTCGGCGAAGCGGTCGTCGACGCGGAAACGGATGTCGGGCGCAAATTTCAGATTGATGCGGTGGGCTATCTCGGCGCGCAGATATTTTTTGTGCCGTTCGAAGGCGGCAACCACCTCCTCGGCGTCGCGGCCGCCCATCGGAATCAAGTAGATGGTTGCAAGGCGGAGGTCGGCAGTCACGCGGACTTCAGGTATCGTAATCATGTGTGCTTCGATAACCGAATCATGCACATCACCGCGCGTGAGCATGTCGGCGAGCGCGTGCCGCACCAGCTCGCCGACGCGTAACTGACGCTGCGAGCCGCCGCCGGGTGCCTGGTCGCGATGATGTTTGTGGCGTGCCATAAAATTCTTAGCCTTCAATTCGTCATGGCCGGGCTTGTCCCGGCCATCGACGTCTTGCTTCCTTCACCGAAGGAAGGCGTGGATGCCCGGCACAAGGCCGGGCATGACAGTGGAGAGGGCGGGAGTGTTCTGCGCTAGCCTGAGACTTGGACTCACAGCGAGCGTTGAATCTGCTCCACCCGGTAGCATTCGATCACGTCGCCTTGCCGCATGTCCTGATAGTTTTCGAAGGCCATGCCGCATTCCATACCGGCGCCAACTTCGCGCACGTCATCTTTGAAGCGTTTGAGCTGTGATAGTTTTCCTTCGTGGATAACGACATTGTCGCGGATCAACCGCACATTCGCGCCGCGCTCGACAGTTCCGTCGGTGACCTTGCAGCCGGCAATGTTGCCGACTTTGGATACCTTGAAAATTTCCAGAATCTGCGCATTGCCCAGCATGGTTTCGCGCAGGGTCGGTGGCAGCAGGCCCGACATCGCTTTCTTAACGTCATCCACCAGGTCGTAGATGATGTTGTAGTAGCGAATCTCGATGCCTGCGCGTTCAGCTGCTTCGCGCGCTTCCTTGTTGGCGCGCACATTGAAAGCAATGATCGGAACGCCTGAGGCCTCGGCCAGAGTGACATCCGATTCCGAAATGCCGCCAACGCCGGAGTGCAGCACGCGGGCGGCAACTTCGTCGGTCGCCAGCTTGTCGAGCGCGCCGACAATGGCCTCAACCGAGCCCTGCACATCGGCCTTGATTACCAGCGGGAATTCCTTGCGGCCCGAGGTCTTGGCCTGCGCCATCATCTGTTCAAGCGAGCCGCGCAAACCGGTGGCACGCGCCGCCATCTTCTCGCGCTTCTGCCGCGCACGATAATCCGTCACTTCGCGGGCGCGTGCTTCGCTGTCGACCACCGCCAGGCGGTCGCCGGCGTCGGGGGTGCCGGAAAAGCCGAGCACTTCCACCGGGGTCGACGGACCCGCGCTCTGGACAGGCTCGCCGGTATCGGAAACCAGCGCGCGCACGCGGCCCCATTCGGCGCCGGCCACGACGATGTCGCC
>Ga0326726_10006148_pt1 | contig 10824 bp, 8 predicted proteins | sample MHFenrmetagenome_2_FD_207603 | JGI IMG/M metagenome (GOLD analysis project Ga0326726, IMG submission 207603) | Lab enriched peat soil microbial communities from Michigan Hollow, Ithaca, NY, United States - MHF15MN | ecosystem: Environmental > Terrestrial > Soil > Wetlands > Peat | place: USA...
AAGAATTTCCAATCCGTGGCGGGGCAGTTCGAGATCGCGGATGATCTCCGGCCGCAGCAGCGAGACGACATATGAGCACACCGAGAACTTGAATCCCGGAAAAACTTCTTCCGTGCAGGCCGCGCCACCCAGCACGTACCGGCGCTCGAGTACCAACACCTTTTTGCCGCCTTTGGCCAGATACGCCGCGTTCACCAGGCCGTTGTGGCCTCCGCCGATGACGATGACGTCGTATTTCTTACCGTTCGCTGCAGACATATTCGAATCCAGATGGAAGCGTGAAGGAGCACCCAAAATGACTCGCCATTCTATCGAGAAACTCCAGTTTTGTCTCTAGCTTACACGCCGTGCCTGACTCTCGGTCAGTGCAATTCCATCCTTGCTCGGAGGCCGTGCGACTGCATATAATCCGGCGTTCAGGGTTTCCTTCCGTGACTCCCGTGCTCCCTGTGGTTAAGAAAGAGCCTTAACCACGGAGGACACGGGGGACCACAGGGAAAACCAAGCGAGGTCAGCCTTGCCCGTCGGAACAGCCTTTCACGATCGAACCTTCGCCCTCTGCCACAGCCTGAATTACCGGGAATGGTCGGGATACTACACCGTTAGCGTGTATGAAGTACATCACGAGCACGAGTACAACGCGATTCGTAATGCGTGCGCGTTGATTGATATCTCGCCGCTCTACAAATACCTGGTCACGGGCAAGGATGCCACCAAGCTGGTGAACCGCATCATCACGCGCGACATCAACAAGGTCGCTGTCGGGCAGGTCATCTATTGCTGCTGGTGCGATGAAGACGGCAAGGTGATCGACGACGGCACCATTACGCGCCTCGAAGAAAACAAGTATCGCTGGACCGCCGCCGATCCCAGCCTGCGCTGGTTCCGCCAGAATGGCCTGAACATGGACGTTCAGATCGAAGACATCTCGGAGCAGACGGCGGCGCTCGCGCTCCAGGGGCCGACTTCGGCCAAGCTGCTCAAGACGGTGACGGACGCTGACATCTCGAACCTGAAATATTTCCGCAAGACGAGTGGCAAGATAGCGGGCGTGCCGGTCGATATTTCGCGCACCGGGTACACGGGCGATCTCGGCTACGAAGTCTGGATTCCGTGGAATGACGCGGTCAAAGTCTGGGATGAACTGATGGCCAAGGGCAAGCAGTTCGATATCCACGCCGCCGGCATGCTGGCTTTGGACGTGGCGCGCGTCGAGGCCGGCCTGCTGCTGATCGAAGTGGACTACAGCAGTTCCAAGAAGGCGCTGATTCCTTCGCAGAAGTATTCGCCGTATGAACTGGGCTTTGCCAAGATGGTGCATCTCGACAAAGAAAACTTCATCGGCAAGCGCGCGCTGGCTCGCGACGCCAGGCACGGCGTCGCCAGGCACTTGGTCGGCCTGGAAGTGGATTGGGTAGAAGTCGAAGAGCAGTTCGACAAGTTTGGATTGTCCCCGGCAGCGCCCAGCCAGGCTTCGCGCGTGGCGGTGCCGGTTTATTCCGGAGACCGGCAAGTGGGCAAGGCGACAACGACCGCTTTCTCTCCACTGCTGAAGAAGCTGGTTGCGTTGGCGAGCGTAAACACCGAGTTCTCCAAGCTCGGCACCAGGCTGCAAATGGAGTTGACCATCGAAGCGCAGCGGAAGCACACCACGGCGACAGTCGTCCCGCTGCCGTTTTTCAATCCGAAGCGGAAGACAGCGACGCCAGTCTAGAGGTTGTTTTCACCACGGAGACACGGAGCCACGGAGAGAGTCCCTGACCTCCAGCCGGGAAGCGGCGGAATGTGGACGATTATTGTGACGGCTACGCTGTGACTTTGGCGCTGCTTCGCGCGGCGGGTAGCTTCACATCCCAGGCAAGCCCCACGGTGCGCAGGGCGAAGATCCCGTACCAGTTCAGGTCAAACTCATACCACGCAAGGCCGTGACGAGCGGACTGCGGGTGGGCGTGATGATTATTGTGCCAGCCTTCCCCGAAGCTCAACATTGCCACCCAGAAGTTGTTGGTTGAAGTGTCATGTGTCAGAAAGCGCCGCGATCCCCAGATGTGTGTGGCCGAGTTTACGAGATAGGTAGCGTGGAGACCGACCACCGTGCGCAGGAAAACTCCCCACATCACGTATTGCCAACCGCCCAGAACCAGCGTTCCAACTGCCAGGACGACCATCGGAATCCAGTGCCATTTGCTGATCCAGATCATGAATCGATCTTTGCGGAGATCGGGGACGTAGGGCAAAAGTTCAGTTGTCTTGTTGTGGATCGCATCGCCGGTGATGATCCAGCCCATGTGGGCCCAGAAGCCGCCGTCGCGCGGAGAATGCGGGTCGCCTTCTTTGTCGGAATTCTGATGATGGAGGCGATGCGTCGCCACCCAGCCAATCGGCCCACCCTGCAGAGCGAGGGTTCCGCAGACGGTCAGGCAGTATTCCATCCACTTGGGTGTCTTGTAGCCACGGTGGGTGAGCAAGCGGTGGAAGCCCATGCCTATCCCGAGACTCTCCGCGATCCACCACATGAAAAGGGCGAACGCCAGCGCTTTCCAGCTGAACATGAAAAGTGCGACGACCGCGCAAACATGAAAAAGTCCTAAAAAAAATGTGATGGTCAGATTGACGGGCTGGGCGAAGGTCTTGTCACGCGTGAAAATGCTCATTCGTAGGTTTATGAGGGCCGGTACGATTGGAACACGAATCCGATGGATCTTTTGTATTACCTATGTAATTGTTGACGGAATTGGTGCGACTCGAGCGCCCCGGACATCCCCGACCCTGCGCGCTGCACGGGCCTGAGCGATGTCGAAGAAGGGCAGTCCCTAGGTGGTTCTTGCCGCCCTTCGTTTCCCCGCCAGGTACAGCCACACGCCAATCAGTACCAGCGCGCCGCAGCCGCCGACGATTTTGAAGACGGCCAGCGGTTTGTTGGGTTCGTCGGGCGGCGGCAAGACCGAGACCGCGATCGTCAGCACGGTGGTCACAAAGCCGACGATCGAGACTGCATACGCCACGGGCTTGCCGCCAGGAACCCGGATCACATCCGGTCCCGCGGGCTCGCTTTGCAGCTTGAACATGGCGGCGAACAGGTACAGAAAGGGAATGAAATACGTGATCACTCCCATGCTGACCAGCACGTCGTAGGCGCCTTTGACGCTGGTGCCGGCTTGTCCGAGGACGATGAACACCGCGCCAAAGACGAACTGGGTAAGCAGTCCAACCCAGGGCGTTTTCCAGCGTGGATGCAACGCGCCGAACGCCGGGGGCAGGAAACGATCAATGCCGGCGACAAAAGGCAAGCGCGCCACGGCGGCCAGATAGGCTCCGGCCGCGCCCACATTGCTCAGCATGATCAGAAACGCGGCGACCGGTATGACGCCTTCGAACCCGATGCGGTGGGCGGTGCTCGAGATTGCCTGCATCAGTCCCTGCAGGTTGCCGATTGCGGACGCGGGCAGCGCCAGTAGCGCCCCGATGGTGCCACCGATGTAGCAGATGGTGACCGTCACGCCGCCAATAAACAGCGCCCACGGGATGGCGCGGCGGGCGTTCTTGATTTCGTCCCCCATGAGCGAGGCGGTCTCGCAACCCGCGAATGCAAAGGTCAGCACCGACCAGAAGATGACGTCGTTGAGACGTGTGCTGGGCGTCATGGAGTGAATCGTGAACGATGTGGCCGAGCCATAGCGATGCCAGGCAATCGCCCCCATTCCGATGATGATGGTGACCGGAATCCACATGGCGAGCGCACCCAGGTTGTGCAGCCAGGTGCCAACGTCGAGGCCGAACAGATTCAGCAGCGTCGCTACCGCCAGCGCCAGTAGCGAGAAGGTCATGAAGAAGGTCGCGTTCCCGGAAAGATGCGCCCAGGAATCGTGCCGTACGTAGAGCGCGTTGCTGGCGGCAAAATAGAGCACAGCCGGGAAATAGGGGAGGTTGCAGGTCCAGTATGTCCAGGCGCTCATGAATCCGGAGAAATCGCCGAAAGCGCGTTTCGTCCAGACGTAGATGCCGCCCTCGTTGGGATATCGCGACGAAAGCTCGATTACCGAAAGCGCCAGCGGTGTGTAGAAAACAAGCCAGGCGCCCACCCAGATGACGATCGAACTCGGGCCGGCGGCAGCGGCGGATGCAATCCAACGCAGGCTGACGCCAGTGACTACGTAAAAGAGCAGCAGGTCGCGGAATCCCATGACCCGCTTGGGACGGTTGGGATCCTGGGCCTCGGCGATGGAGATGCCGGCTCCGGCGGCGGTGGCTTGATCTGGCCCTGGGTCACTCACGCGGGACGTTGTCGCCGCTGCTATGGCGAGCGGTAAGGATTACAGAGAGTGGCGGGAACGGCAAGAAGTTTCGCGGCAGAGGGTCAGGTGATTTCCGGATGCGAGGTTTCAAAGAAGTCTGGGCCCGAAAGGAACTTCTCATAGCACTCGATGCAAACCCAGTCACGGCCATTGGTATAGCCAGTGTTGTGTTGGGATTGATTCTCTGATTCAAACAGTGCCCAGAAACAGATGGGGCACTGATCCGTTTTCCATTCACGCTGGCGCAGTTCAAAGCTTTTCGCATCCTCTGCAAGGCTCACATCGAATGAAAGCCTGCCGTCCTTCCCAACCGCCAGGTCGCGCGCCTTCCACGGCTGTTTCTGCCAGTACCAGTTCGACTTGCGGAGGACATTCACGCGTTCGCGAATGGTATCGGCGTGCCAATGGATGCCGTGAATTTCAATGCGGGCTTCGCGGACGGGCAAACGCGGAGCTGCTCCGACCTCGCCCATCGGTACCTTGGCGAAATGCTCGCGCAATTTTTCAAGGGATAGAGTTCGTTCGCGCAGAATTTCAGCCGCGAAACACTTTTTCTCCCGTAAGAGTCCGAGTAACAGATGCTCCGTGCCGATGTGGCCGTGCCTCAGACGTTCTGCCTCCTCGGCGGCGTAGGCGAGAACTCGCTTGCACTCGTTACTCAGGGGCAAGTCGACCGAAGTCGGCATCTTCTCGCGAACGATGTTCCGGGCATCGATCTGGTTCCGAATGGACTCTTTGGAACCCGGAGGGAGCAGTAGTTCCAGCCAGCGATTTTCGCGTAGAAGGCCCAGCAGGACATGCTCAGTGTCGATGTAGGGAGATCCGTAGTGGCTTGCCTCGTATCTCGCAAAGAAGATTACGCGGCGGGCTTTCTCGGTGTAACGCTCAAACACAGAACTACTCCGATGCCGCCGTTCTACGGCTGGTGTGTTTCCAGTAGAGATATCCGGGCACGCCGGCGAGCACGATGGTAGCGCCCCAGAACGCTTCCGTTGGACGGGTGACGATGGTATTCAACGTCCACGCGATTCCCACGAGAACATAGAAACCGGGCAGCCACGGGTAACCGGTGCAGCGGTAGGGGCGCGGAACATCGGGCCGCTTCCAGCGCAACACGAACAGGCCGATGACGGTCAGGGTGTAGGAAAGCACCATTCCGAAGATCACGTAGGTGTAAAGCTGGTCGTAGCGTCCGCTCATGGTGAGCAGGGCGGCCCACATGCCTTGTCCGATCAGACTGAAGGCAGGCGTGCGCCATTTGGGATGGATGACGGCCATGCGCTGGAAAAAGACTCCGTCCTGCGCCATGGCAAGGTACACGCGCGAGCCGGAGAGTGTGCAGGAGGCCGCCGCGCTGAAACACGAGACCGCGATCATGGCCGAGAGCCAGACGGCGGCGCCCGGCGAGAACAATGTGGCAGCGGCAGCGTGAGCGATGGTTTCGTGTTTGGCCACTTCGCTCAGTGGGAGCGCGTACACGTAGGTCATGTTCATCGCGAGGTAAATCGCACCCACAGTGAGCACGCCCAAAACCATAGCCAGAGGCACATTCCGGCGCGGGTCCTTGACTTCGCCCGCGACCCACGTGATGTACACCCATCCGTCGTAGGCCCAGAAGACGGCAATCAATCCGACGCCGAGCGCAGAAATCAGTTGCCCCGCGTTCAGGCCCATGCTGAGGCCACCGGGAGCGTGCGCGGTGAAGTTCGACCAGTGTCCCTTGCCAATGGCGAATCCCAAACCCACGAAGGCTGCCATCGCGCTGAACTTTGTCCAGGTGGAAACGTTCTGCAGCAGCGCTCCCCAGCGCAGTCCCACAACATTGACGTAGGTAAGGACGACGATCAGAGCCAGCCCGACTGCATGTGCGCGCGTGAAGGCCATGCCCGCAACTGAGAAGAGCACATGCTGCTGCGAGATGGCTGGGATGATGTTCCCCATGTATGCCGCCGAGGCGACCGAGAGCGCGGCGATGGTACCGCCGTTGGCGACGGCGAACAGCATCCATCCATAGAGAAACGCGACAAGATCGCCGTAGGCTTCGCGCAGGTAAATGTACTGCCCGCCGGAGTCGGGAAACATGGAACCGAGTTCCGCAAACGCGGTGCAGGCGCACAGCGAGATTGCGCCGCCGAGAACCCAAACCAGGAAAAACCAGAACGGGTGCGGCAAGGGCCCGGCAATGTCTTTGGCGGTAAGGAAAATCGATGAGCCGATGATGCCGCTCACCAGCAGTAGCACGGAGTCGAGCAGGCTGAGGCCGCGGACCAGACTGGGCTTCTGGCTGGGCGTTTCGGCCGGGGGCGGGGAAACGGGGGCCGAGGTCATCAGTTATCCCATGCCCAGTTCGTCAGGCGATTCGAGCGGAGTGCCGCAGCGACGGCAGATCACGGCCGAGCAGTCACCGCAGGTCAGCGGATCGTCTACTTCTACGGCGCAGACGGGACAGTAAAGGATCTCAGCAGCTTTTCGCGTGGCGGGAGCCCTCTGCTGGCTGGAGTCCATGAGGACGAAACTTTAGCACAGTTTGCTGGGCGGAGGCGGTGCTCGGCTTGCGGGAGGCGAGTCGCCCGCTGCGCGTGCCGGCGGGACGCCGGCGCTACCGTCGGGCGCGGTTGCCTGGCCCAGAACAAACCCCTATTCATCGCGCTTGCGCAGGATCAAGTCGCTTTCGGCCGGCGGCAGCGAAAACGGAAACTCATAGATCTTGTCTTTCATGCGCACGCGCAGAATGAAGTCCTCGCGGCTTTTCCAGGAGCCGAGCCATTTGTTCTTGGTGCCAAAAAAGACCCAGCCATGGACTTCGGGGTTGCCGGGCGTGAGGATGGCGGGTTCCAGACTCTGCGTGCTGAGGAATTCGATGAACTCCGCAACCTCCTTTTGCAGTTCCCGCTCGCGTGCGGTCTTCTGTTCAGTTTTTTCAGGGTGTTTTTTGATTTCGCGTTCGGCCACAAAAACGTCCGAATCCACATCGTTTTGCATCCTGGTGGAGAAGTCGGTCGGATCCAGATACCCCTCGATGACGTTGTGATGCCGGACGAACTCCATGCGCAGGTCAGCCGGGAATTCCAATTTGCCTTGGCCGGTATATGTGACACTCATGAACACGCCCAGGGGCCTGTAAAGACGGAACCGGCTCTTGGTCAATTCCTTAGGGTCCATGAGCAGGGTCAGGTCGAGATCGTGGTCGACCAAACGCCAGCGATAGTGTCCATCCTCGGTGTGCTGGAATTCACAGCCCGGAGCGCCCGCCCTCCAGCGCACAGCGGGCAAATCCTTCTTCTTTGCATGGCTCGGGAGTGCTGCCAGTGCAAGGAAGAGTGCAAGCGCAAGCTTTGGTTGCGAGAGCCGCAGGCCCGGCATAGGCGCGAAATACGCTGATGCCAGAGTACTGGCCGGCGGTTGATCGGGCAAGAGAAGGGTTTGGGCGGGCTGCCGGGACCTGTTACCATCAGCCACAGCGAGGAAGCGGCATGACAGCATTCCTTTGGACGGTCGTGATCCTGATGGCGGCGGCCCTGGTGGCGGAAATCCTCGCCTTCGTGGGGATGGCGCTGGTGGCCACGCGTGCGGCACGGCGGGCTCAGGAGATCCAAGAGCTGGTAACTCAGAAGCTGGAGCCGTCCGTTCGCCTGGCAAAAGAGTTACAGCTCTCACTTCAGCCGCGCATCGAGACCATCAGCCGCGATAGCAAGGAGATCGCAACGCTGGTGGCAGCGCGCTCCCAATCTATCCAGGCTGCGTATCTGGATACCAGCCGCCGCGCGGAACGCATTCGCCTCCGTTTCACCGAAGGCGTGCAAACCGTGGAGCAACAACGGCACGGACGCGGGATCTATCGTGACGTCGTCGAACCGCTCCAATCCGCCAGCCGAGTGGTTCAAGGATTGAAGCTCGCCCTCTGGCTACTGCGGAAAGTGGCCTGAAGGTACCGGCTCGGCAGCCCTATTTGAGCGGACCCGCCGAAGCAAGTCATCTCTTAACCATCCGACCGCTATTGCCGCTCGAGCCAAGCGACCGAGCCGGATATGTTAGATTGAAATGAGAGTGGGCGCGTAGCTCAGGTGGTAGAGCAACGCCCTTTTAAGGCGTGGGTCGCAGGTTCGAATCCTGCCGCGCTCACCAACCATCGCCCGGATTGATCCCGCATTTCGGTCGTTCTTCTGGGAACCGCATGAATCGCCGGGATTTTCTCGTCTCCATCCCGAAGCTGTCCGCTGCGGTGGACCTGGCCACGCGCCTGTTCGCAAGTGAGCGAATTTCCAGCGAGTGCTCGAAAAGATCCGGGGGACTGCCTGAGTGAGAATTTCCATGAAAAAGAAACCTGCGGTTGTCCTGGCCAGTATTTTCCTGGTCTACCTGCTTGTGACTTCGCCACTTTGGGCGCAACCCTCCAAGGAAGCGAGCGCCGTACCTGTGCTCCCCGCCGACATTCCAGCTGCCGCGGAGCGTTACTCGGTGCTGATCATGGGAAATCTGGCTGGGCAACAAGCGGTGTGGACGGCACCGGACGGCACGCTCCACATGTTCTATCAGTTCAACGACCGCGGCCGCGGGCCCAAGACCACCAGCATCCTCACGCTCGATGCAAACCGCGTTCCTGTGGCGGAGACCGTTCAAGGCAACGACTACCTGAAATCGCCGGTAAGCGAGGACTACTCGTTCCAGGCTGGCACCGCGCGCTGGAAGAACAATTCCGAGCACGGCGAGAAAAAGGCCAGCACTCCCGCGGTGTATGTCTCGATCAACGGAGCGCCTGCGGAAATCGCCACGTTGGTCCACGCCGCGCTCGCCAACGGAGGCAAGATTACTCTGCTGCCTGAGGGCGCGGCGAGAGCCGAGCGCATTGCCGAGCGCGATCTGGAGAGCTCAGGTCAGAAGAAACACGTCGTGATGTACGCAGTCACCGGTCTGGATTTTTCACCCACCGATGTCTGGCTCGATGAGCGGGACCAGTTCTTCGCTTTCGTGAATCCGTGGAGCACCATCATTCGAGAGGGATGGGAGAAGACGTCAGCCTCGCTCCAGACCGTCCAGGATGAGATCGCGCACGTACGCTCCGCCGAGCAGGCCAGCAAGCTGGCGCATCACGTGCGGAACGGCATCGTGTTCACCCATGCCAACGTTTTCGATGCCGAGTCCGGAAAGATTCTCAAAGACCAGAACGTGGTGGTGGAGGGAAACCGGATTCGCAGTGTCGGTCCGGCCGGCACCGTGAGGGCGACAGACGCCGAGGTGATTGACGCGAGCGGTAAGACACTGCTGCCCGGCCTCTGGGACATGCACGCTCACGTCAGCGACAACGACGGCCTGCTCAACCTGGCGGCTGGCGTAACTACGGTTCGCGATCTTGCCAATGACACGGACACGCTGCTGGCGCGCCGCAAGCGCATTGAAGAAGGCAAGGAAATTGGCACGCGCATTGTCATCGCGGGCATCATTGACGGCCCAGGTCCGTACCAGGGGCCGACCAAGGTGCTGGTCTCCACCGAAGAAGAAGCCCGCGCCGCCGTGAATAACTATAAGCGGCTCGGCTACGTGCAGATCAAAATATACAGCTCCGTGAAGCCGGAGCTGGTGCCCGCAATTATTGACGAGGCCCATAAGAAAGGTCTGCGGGTCAGCGGCCACATTCCGGCGGAGATGACCGCCGCGCAGTGTGTCAAGCTGGGCTATGACGAAATCCAACATGCCAACTTCCTCATGCTGAACTTCATGCCCGACGTCAAGGACACCAACACACCGACGCGCTTTACCGAAGTTGCCAAGCGGGGTGCCGATCTGGACTTGAACTCGGCAGACGTGCAGTCGTTCGTGAAGTTGCTGAAAGAACGGCATATCACGCTGGATCCGACCCTGGGTGTTTTCGAGGAAATGTTCGTCACGCGCGCCGGCGAGATTCCGCGCGGTTTCCAGCCGATCGCCAAACGCTTGCCGCCACAAGTCCGGCGCGGGCTTCTATCGGCGGGCTTGACTCCCCCGCCCGGGATGGACGAGCAGTATCGAAAGTCGTTCGCGAAGATGGTCGAATTGGTCGGAGTGATGTTTCGGGCGGGGATTCCGATCGAGAGTGGCACCGACTCGATGGCCGGGTTCGCTCTCCATCGAGAGCTCGAACTGCACGTGCAGGCCGGCATCCCGGCGGAGAAGGTCCTGCAGGACTCCACGCTCGGCGCCGCGCGCATCATGAAAATGGACCGCGATCTCGGCTTGATCGCGCCCGGCAAACTGGCCGACCTCGTCCTGGTGGACGGTGATCCGGTGGCTGACATCAGCGATATCAGGGAGACAGTGCTGGTGGTGAAGGACGGCGTCTGGTACCGTCCGGCAGAATTGTACGCCGCCCTCGGCGTGGAGCCATAACTCACCGTGACGAGTCTTCGCTGCCAGGCGGTGCTGTTTGACATGGATGGCGTGCTGGTGGATTCCACCCATGCCGTGGCGCGGGTCTGGCGAAAGTGGGCGCTCGAACGCGGATTCGATCCCGATAAAGTCGTGCAGGCGGCGCACGGACGGCCGAGCCTGAACA
>Ga0326726_10006149_pt1 | contig 10822 bp, 12 predicted proteins | sample MHFenrmetagenome_2_FD_207603 | JGI IMG/M metagenome (GOLD analysis project Ga0326726, IMG submission 207603) | Lab enriched peat soil microbial communities from Michigan Hollow, Ithaca, NY, United States - MHF15MN | ecosystem: Environmental > Terrestrial > Soil > Wetlands > Peat | place: USA...
ATACTTTTCACTGTTCACGAGGGTGCTCCTTTGTAGGTGGTCATGCCAACGATGACAACCTACTCCCATAGGGGCGCCCTTTTATAATGCGTTTTCGTCAACCCGGGTCCCCCGACCACGCGCAGGGTCCGCTGAACGTGCTGGCCTCGGTCCCTATTCAAAGAGCCGCCCCTTATTTTTCCTGAACCCGCCTGTCGTCTTTTTGCCCTCAGATTCCGTTTGTACTAGTAGAGCCCGATGTGGGGTTCGACAGGCAATCCAATCGTCGGCAGCGGACTCAATGTTCCAGAGCACCGGAAAACAAGTCCAGGGCCGCAACGATGGTTCACAGCGGCATGTGCGCGAGCCAGAGTCACTCAGGAATTACCTTGGATGATAGCTTCGCCCTGCCCTTTACGTCTTTCACAGTGACGCGAACAGGGATGGGGGAACAATGCCGGACGCTTTGGGGTCAAGAAGGAAATTCCGATGCAGGAGGGATGTATGAAAAAGAGTATTTGCTTGAGTGTAGTGGTGGCCGTGCTGCTGACGGGCGCGGTCGTGTGGTCGCAATCGAAAGCGACTGGAACGCCGCAAGGTGCCTTGGGCAAGACAAGCGATCTGCTGCGCATGCCGAGCCCTCCGGCTGGCGCTAAGGTGATGAATGCGTCGGGTGTGCTGGTGAAGCCGGCGAACGCAACGCACGTCTACAAGTTCGCCACGGCGGATTTCCCCGGTGCGTCGTCGTCGTTTGCGACGGGGACTGCGAATGGACTCGTGGTGGGGACATTCGCCTACAGCTCAAGCTCGTACGTACAAGCATTTACTTTCAAGGGCGGGGTATACCGCACGCTCTTGGTGCCCGGGTCGATTGCCTCGCGTGCGTTCAACGTCAACTCTTTAGGACAGATTGTTGGCGCCTTCTATGACAGTGCAGAAAACGAACACGGATTTGTGGACAATGCGGGAACGTTCACGCAGGTGGATTACCCGGGGGCGTTGTATACCTATGTGACCGACATGAATGCGGCCGGCGATATGGTAGGGATCTGGGCGGATACATCTTTTATAGAACACAGTTTCATCAATCAAGGCGGAACCTTCACAAACATCGATTTTCCGGGAGGCGTCTCATACACCGACGCGTTAGGTGTCAACGCTGCCGACGAGGTGGTGGGCTATTTCGTGGACTATAGCAGCGCGTTTCACGGGTTCATTCTGAAAGGAGGTGTCTACACACAATTCGATGCGCCGCTGTCCATTTCGACGGTCGCGTGGGGAGTGAATGACGTGGGGGACATTTCGGGGTCGTTTCGTGATGCGAGCAACAACCTGCACGGGTTCCTCTTTCAGAAGGGTATTTTCAACCAAGTGGATGTGCCGGGGGCGTCCTCGACAGTTTTGTACCACATCCCGAACAAGGGGCCGTTTGCCGGGGTCTTCGTCGATCAAGAGGATGAGACGCATGGATTAACGGGGCATTGAGAAGACTGGTTGAGAACCGGAATTTGCGGCTTAGCACGCTACGCCAACAGCAAGTATTGTGATTCGGAATTATGGAGTGCCTCGGTAAGTCTCAAGTTACCGATCCTCCGTAATTCAGTTGGCGAAATATCCCTATTTCACTCAGAACCCCGGCCCTGGGGGCTGACTGATGGTCAATGAGTGAAATCGCCTGATTACAACAGATATAAATTTCTGCTCTGCGGGCGAACCGGGCGATGGTCGGCGGGGGATACGCGACGCTAGTGATCGCAACTTCGCATATCTCCGCCTTCGCCTCCTTTCAGGAGGGGATATCGGGGGTCGGGTCTTTCCCAGAGGGCTGGGGAACGGGTCAAGCTGCGCGTCGCAATCTAACCATCAGATCAAGCACCTGTTGATCTTGTTCGGCTTGGGCTATTCGGGCCTCACCGGTCCCGACAACGGTCTTGTACAGGGCGGTCTCACGCAATCGCCCAATTTCTGCCTCCAATTCACCTTCCCCTTTACCAGTGCTTGCCAGGATGAGCTTTAGGGCGAAAATATCAGCCACGGCTTTCACCATCTCTCGGGCGAGCGCTTTCTGGGCACTCAACATTTCATTTGGTTCGTTCACGCCCTTTATGCGGACACTGTCAAAGTGGCTGTTTCGGCTTGTCATTCCACTCCAATCCTCCGCTTTCATAACGGCCTCCAATTGGCGAGCCTTAACGTAACGTTCTACCTGTGGACACCTGCACTGGAAAACTGCGAGCCTCCAAGAAAACGCGCCTCGTGGGCAATCCACAACTGCCTTCTTGCGCGTCTTCTGTGAAGGCCAAAGAGTTTATTCGGCACGACCGACAAGGACAGAAAGCATCGCCAGAAGCATACCAACGCACAGCATCCATACAAGAAGTGGGGCAACCCAGTCAACCACGCCACTTAACCCTTTTTCCGCTGGCTGCTCTGACCCGGTTCTTAGTGTTTTGTCCCCCATACCAAACGCTCCCAGTCTGGTCTTCTGCTCTGCCGTGAAGCCCAGTCACGATTAACCCTGGTTCGTTGGCGCTGTGAGGGCGGGATCACCTGGGGCAACCTCGCGCCCCCTTCTCTCTCGTTAAAGGTGCGAGAAAACCGGTCATTTTGCCAAGTACATTGTTGCCTGAAATAGCGCAACCGCGACGGTGAACATCAGGATCAGCATCGTGGCCGCGAATGCCTTTCCGTTTACGAAGTCCGATAGGTTTTTCATGGTCGTTTTCTCCTTCACTCGGCATCCGTGCTACGCCCTCGCGGGAACATGCCCATGAATTTTCTTGAGCCTCGCCACAAGATTCGCGACTCCTGCGGGCAACTGTTGGAAGTGTTGGCGTCCCCAAGTTGGTTGAGAGGTGCCGAGCAAACGGCTGCACAGCCAGAAATATTCAGGTCTTACGGCAGGGTAGGATCGGAAAGCCGAGTGGATGTCTAGGCGAAAAAGTTCTCTGTCTTTTGGATAGCGAGAGGGAGTGGAGCACGTCGGGTTATTGCACTTTCCGACCATGACCGCACCAGAACCGTGACCATCGTTGTGTCAGTCTCCTCCGTACACGACCGCCGGAGCTGTGACGTAGACCACAGATGCTTGTGATCGCCAAGAAAGGCGAAAATGGCGGTTTGGGATCCGTGCCGTCTCCCATCATTTCTCTCTCATAAGCCGGTTTTTCAAAATGCCAACTAGCAGGTCCCGGCCGGGCCGGGAGGCGTTGTTGGTGCTAACGCCTGTTGCTGTTGAAAAACTCCCACTCTCGAAGTTCGCAGAAATTTCGTCGCGCTAGGATGCGCTATAAACGACGTTCCCGATTTTGGTGGACATTTTCTATCCCTCGGTTGGGACAGTTTTTTCAAAAGAGGGGGGTTTTTCAACAGCCACGCCTGTTAACAACAGTTAGGGCAACTCCGGCGCTAGGCCCGGGCCTCGCTGGACCATGCTCCCTAAGGTTGCGATCACATGTGCCGGTGACCCCCGTCACAGCCCGCCTGCGAAACCGCGCCTAGAGTGATGTGCGTTGGGCGCACGGCACCCGCTTTAGCGGGAACTCAACCGTCCGCACCGAACCTTCCCAAAGAGGCCAGAGCCCAACCGCCCCTTTCGTTCCTCGCGGCCTCATTCTTCTCGCTGAAGCTCAAGAACATCTGTGGAGGTTCCCACCATGAAGTTCTTGCTCTCTCTCGCAGGCAGCAAACACCCTACATACTTCCGAAGTCTGGGCCTTGCGCTGATGGCGTTCATTGTGGCTATGGGGTTGGCACCCGGCGCGCAGGCGCAATCCTACAAGTACACAGCACGGGATACGTTCACCGGCCTCCAGAAGCGATTTCTTTCGAACGCAGTGGTACGCGGTGGCGAATGCGAAGGCGAAGCTGGGAAAAAAGGAAGGTTCAAATATGAAAGTCACCGAGATAGAAATACATGCTGGAGATGTTGACCACCCTTACCGAACTGTGGGGGAAATCTCTGCAAAGGTCGAAGCTGCCACTCTTTTCCCCAAGACGCCGACTCTCGAAGACATCAACTTCAAGTTACAGGAGAAGGCTTCGCAACTGGGAGCAAACGCGGTCATCAAAGTGGAATACAACCGAGGCATGTCGCAGGCGAGTGGTGTGGCTGTTGTCTTAGAGTCTGACGAGGCGAACTGGGTTACGGAGTTTCTGGAGTATCAAAGGTAAGAAACTCAGTGCGGACGATTTTGGATTTTCTACTAATAAATCGCGTAGTTCGGGAATGAGTGTATCCCGCGACTCTACGTGTTGAACACTTTATGCTTTTCGAAAATGACGCAAGTCAACTGGGTTGGAAGTCCAAATGTAAAATTTTGCTTCCGTTATGTGCTTGGAATTCTTGTTGTGAATCCACCTCCGCGCTCTGTCTTTCTGTTCGCGGGACTGGAGGGGGGAATGAGAAGTGGGAATAGCCACTTTGATAGTGTCTGCATCAAATCCACAGGTTCTTACGTTCCGTCCAAGATTCTGACCAACGAAGAAGTAATGGCAAACTTGCCAACCTCTCCGGAGTGGGTCGTCGAGAAGTTGGGGATTCGCGAGCGGCACATCGCTGAACCAGACGAATACACGTCGGATCTTGCTGCCCGTGCCGGGCTGGATGCAATCGCTTCGGCGGGGCTTGAACCGAACGAAATTGACTTGATCATCGTTTCCACGGCGACACCCGACCGCAAGATGCCCTCCTCGGCATGCATTGCGCAGGCTAAGATGGGCATTTGCAACCGCTGCGCCGCGTTCGATGTGGCGGCGGTGTGTGCCGGGTTTGTTTACGGCATCACGATCGCCGGCCAATTCATCCAGAATGGTATGTACGAGCGTGCGCTGGTGATCGGCGCCGATACCTTCTCCAAGGTCACAGACTGGAACCACCGCGACTGTGTCGTTTTTGGAGACGGTGCCGGTGCCGTGGTACTCGAGAGGAATGATCGGGAGAATGGGCTCTTCTCAAGCATTCTCCTCGCCGACGGCGAGGGAATAGATCATTTCACAGTCTACCCTGGAGACGCCTACTTCAAAATGAACGGAAAAGCGGTTTACGAGAAGGCTACAACCGCGGTGCCTGAGTGTATTCAGCAGATTCTCTCTATAAACCGGCTGGGACTCGAAGACGTCTCGATGATCGTTCCGCACCAGGCCACCGCTCGCGTCCTCAAGCGCATCGCCGAGGTACTCAACATCCCTTTTTCCCGAATGCAGACGAACCTAGAGTCGTACGCGAACACCGCTGGAGCCACAGTTCCGCTGCTCCTAGACCAGGTAAACCGACGCGGTCTCCTCCGCGAAGGCGATCTTCTCTTGCTCGTGTCCATCGGCGCAGGCTGGACCTGGGGCGCAAGCTTATATCGATGGTAAGTTCCGGTCTACCATCCCCAAAACGGATGGTGAAAGGTCTAGCTTGGCCCACTTCCGCCGGACCTCTAGCAAGATTCGCTCGATGGAGGTCGGCACCTCGAAAAGCTGGAACCTGTCGTGGCTGACGTAATATCCCGATTACACTCAGAACCCCACCCCCCGGGCAGGGCCGGGGGACGTAGTTGGTGAAATCGCCTGTTCACGCCAACTAAGTACGCCTTCGTCGTTTAGGACTCAACCCTACGCCGTTTTCGCCACAGTAGCCGCGATCGGCGCTCGTGTGATGTGCGAAAGGCTCTCGTTAACATCCAAAACCTTCGCTCGCACATCCTTGATTCCCATCGAATCAAGGCGTGGCAGGTGTTCCTTTAGGAAGTCGTTCGCAGAGCTTTCATCAGTGAACAGGTAAACACCGCCGCAATCCCCAGTGCGGCTGTTTTCGGTCCAGATTTTCCAGACCATACCTGGTGTTTTGTTCAAGTGGTGGGCCAAATCGCTGGCCATCTTTGTGAGATCCTCACCCCAAGGACCATGACTAGGAAAATCAATCTGCAGCAGGGTCATCGTACCTCCCCCGCTATTTTAAATGCTTCAGCATCTCCTTGAACATGGGTATGCGTGAGGCGCGCAATCGCGATTTCATTCATTGACCCGTCGGCAGGCGTTTTGAGTGTAAACGCCTGTTTGCGTCAACTAGCGGCTCACAGTTTGAATAGTCGCAAACCTTCGCGATGGCGAAGAACCAGAGTTTCGCGCTTTTGCCTTTTTCCAATCAAGTATTTAGCATGCTTGCATTTTTTGAGTGGTAACGGAATTGTCAGGGTCTTTTGTCTGTGCCTTCGGTTGGCTCTTATTATGACCAAGAGGGGGTCGTTGTTGTGGAACCGTTTCGGATTCAAGTCCCGGATGAAATGCTCAACGATCTGCGAGCACGGTTGCGCCAGACGAGATGGCCAGACCAGGTACCCGGCATAGACTGGAAACAGGGCACCGAGTTGGAATGGTTAAAGCGCCTCGTGTCGTACTGGGTCGATGAGTTCGACTGGCGTGCCTGGGAGCGAAGACTTAACGCGCTCGACCACTTCACTTGGGAAGGCATCCACTTCGTGCGCCAGCGTGCGGCATCCGGCCGGGGCATCCCGCTCATCCTCACGCACGGCTGGCCTAGCAGTTTCCTCGACTATATGGACATGCTGCCGATGCTCGGGCAGTTCGACGTAGTCGTACCCTCCCTGCCCGGGTATGGATTCTCGCAGCGTCCACCCAAGGTCGGCATCAATTACAGGTACGTCGCGGAGCGCTGGCACGGGCTGATGTCTGAGCTTGGATATTCCCGCTATGGTGCAAGCGGCTATGATTTTGGGGCAGGGGTGACTACATTTCTTGCGTTCGACCATCCCGAGTCAGTAATCGGGATACACCTCACCACACTGGAGTCGGACCTGACCCCGACCGTGGACGACGCGGAGCTGTCCGATCTCGAGCGTTCGTACTTAGCGGTGACCCGCCGCTGGGATGCGACGGAACGCGGCTACAGCGCGATTCAGTCGACCAAGCCGCAGACGATTGGCTATGGTCTCAACGACTCTCCAGTGGGCCTCGCCGCATACGTGGGCGAGAAGTGGCACTCGTGGAGTGACGTCACGCCGCCCAACGACTTCCTTTGTGCCACTCTCACTCTGTATTGGGTCACGCAGACCATCACTTCGTCGATGCGCGATTATTGGGACAATCGCTGGTATCCGGTGAAGCCCACCTACGTCGGCACCCCCACGGCATTCGGTGTCTTCGCGCATCAGACCGTTTCCGAGGGTGAGCCGCCACGCTCGTATTTGGAGCGCGTGTACAACATCCAGCGCTGGACAGTTTTTCCGCGTGGCGGACACTTCGCCCCAGCTGAGGAACCAGCAGCGGTCGCCCAGGACTTAACCGCTTTCTTCCAAGACCTAAGCTAACGCCATACTCACCAAGCGTTCGTCCAAATGCGCAAGAACTTTCAGCGGGCGGAGGAATTTGACAGAAATTTAACCGTCCCATGACATTCTCGGACCTCTCCAAGCCAGACCATCGTTCGAGACCACCAAGCCGAAGGAGCGTCGCTGTGCGAGATCAATCACCGTTTTGGGCTGTGTTGCTGCTTACCTTGCTGGTCTGTGTTTCCGCGCCTGCCGCCTTGTCCGCCGACAAATCTCGTATACAAATTGCTCTGGATTCAAGCGAGGCTGATCAGGTCCTTGCCATTCTCGCGCTTCGTCGTGATAACAAGCCGATCGAGGGAGCACAGTGGCAGAAGCTGTTCGGCACGGAGCCCTATCAACGTCTGAAACAGCGCGAGAAGAAGATTGGAGAGCAATTTCACAATCCCAGCCTCGCATTCAGCGATGACGATTTCAAGAAGTTTGTCCTATCCGAAGACCTCCTAAAACGAGCTCCACAGCTACAAGATACGATCGAGAACTGGAAGAAAGCGGACATGCGCGACCTGGCCGAGCGCGACCTGCAGTACTTGCCGCCATCTGCGGCAATCCGTGCGAAGGTATACCCGGTGATCAAGCCAGGTACCAACAGCTTCGTCTGGGAAGCCTCGTCGAATCCCGCTATCTTCCTGTACCTCGACCCGGAAGTGAGCCGCGCAAAATTTGAGAACACTGTAGCTCACGAACTTCATCACATCGGGCTGGCCAGCGTCGAATCCGGCTACGACAAGAAGATCGCCGTCCTCCAGGAAAGGGCTCGCGCAGCAGCAAGTTGGATGGGAGCGTTCGGAGAAGGATTCGCGATGCTGGCGGCTGCGGGTGGGCCCGATAACGATCCTCACGCCGCGAGCTCCGCCACAGAACACGCGCGCTGGGATCATGATATGGCTAATTTCAGCGCTGACTTGCAGTCCGTAAATACCTTCTTTCTGGACGTGCTGCACGGTAAGTTCCCCAACCAAGATGCTATCGACGAGAAAGCCGGCAGTTTTTTTGGACAGCAGGGGCCATGGTATACGGTGGGCTACAAGATGGCTGTCATGGTGGAAAAGCGCTTCGGTCGTCCCGCGCTCATCGAGACCATGGTTGATCCGCGCAAGCTCCTAGTGCTCTATAACCGGGCTGCAGCGGAGCAGAACGCGGCTGGCAAGGAACAGCTCCTTTTGTGGTCTGACGAATTGCTTAAGCAAGTGAACGCGACTTTTTAGAAGACGGGCTCACGTTTGCCGCCGCCCACACGACTGCCGACCAATCGTGACAATACTCACAACCGCTGAATCGGCCCGTCAGTTTCCGAATCGTCGGCTACTCGGAAAGTATTGTCAGTTGGTGTTAAATCCCGATTTCGCCAACTACCGGGTTCTGAGTGTAAACGCCTGGTTTCGCCAATCATCTTTGCGCTGCGGCTCAAATGTCACTACACTCTGATCGCGTATGGCGACTTATCCTCGTTTATTGCCGTTGCGATGGACGCTGCCGATCTTCCAGCTTTCGGTTTGCCTCCTGGCCCTATGGCCTATGCGTGGCTTCTTGATCTTTGAAGTCTCGCGAGCCTTTGAGTCGCACACTCCTGCAAAAGCAACAGGCGAATCGGAGCGGATTACGTTAATTGCGCCCCCACCAATGACAACGGAGCAGCAACAAGCGGCTGACAAGGCTGCCAAGGTTGATTTTCTACGAATGCGTGTGCCAGTGCTGCTTAACTTCCCCGTCGTTGTAGCAGAATTGCCATACATTGTCGCAAGTCCAGACAAGCGAGAGTGGACTCCAAGAGGAATGCTGCCTGAAGAATGGAGAGCCTTGACTTGGCCGTTTGCTGGAATTTTGTTTTGGTGGTGTGCAGGTCGAGGAATAGAGGCTTTGCATGCAACGCGGAGATCGGTTGTGTCTCCACGACTGACTTGGGTTGAGACCGCGCTCGCCGTGGTTCTGCTTCTCATAGGTCTGGGAACCCTAGTGGGAATCGCCACGAGTACGCCTGACGACAGGCGTGATGTTCAGTTTCTTGTGCTTATCGCGGGCGGTTTGTTATGGGGTATTTTGGCGGGGATCACAGTGACGGCTCGGGTTTTACAGTGGCGAATCCTCAAACGGAACCCACAGTTGGCGTAATATCCCGATTGCGCTCAATTGACCGGGTTCTGAGCGCGATTGCTCTCGTCAACAAACCGATAAACTGACTGCGTATGTCACGATGGGACGTGCTTCACGGCCTTGAAGCCTGACCCCAAGTTCTTCGGAGGTTGAAAATGACGCACCGAACCTTTTCTCTAGTCACTGCAGTAGTCTTCTTTCTGGTGGCGCTCCTTCATGCCGTCCGCCTCCTTCGTGGGTGGCAGGTCACCGTTGAAGGCGCAGTCATGCCAATTTGGATCAGCTGGATAGGGCTCGCCATCGCGGCGTACTTGGCCTATCAAGGTTTTCTATTGAGCAAGACGCCGACGAAATAGATTCCGTTCATCGGACTGGGGGATTCCACTGGCGAAATATCCCGATGTCACTCATTGACCCTGTCCCCGAAGCGCCCTCGGCTGCGTCGATGAGCGTTAACGGGATCGTGACAATTACCAACAGCAGCCCAGGTCTAGCAGGGATTCCCGACTTGTTATGCTGCCCAGAGCACTATTTCGGTTTCTCGGCTGCAGACTGAGGGGATGGCCCAGGATTAGTTTGGCTAACGAACACTCGATAATCCGAGAATTGGTGCTTCTCGCGTAGGGCGCCGCCCTGAACGGGTCTGGTAACGACCACATCACGCGGAAACCAAAGAGGCTTCGCGGCCATGGGCAGACGAACCTCACTGAGCTGAATGTCCATCATTTGCGATCCGACTTCAGGCCTGGGTTTGAGCATGTCAACGCGCATACGTACGAGTTGAAAGCCGTCCGGTTCAATCCATGCGATGCCCTGATAGACAATCGGGTACTCATGCCCATTGATCATAGCCCGACCGGCGAGTTGAGACTTCTCAGGTTCTTGGACGAACGCAACAACGTAGCATTGTCGATTGTCGAGGACCTGCCGACCCAAATAGCGAAAAGTTGCGGCTGCCTGGTGAAGAGGGTGAAACTGCAGAGCGAATAGGGCAAAGCCTTTGGAAAGGCCAAAATCGTTGAACGCAATAGGATGGGTCTGCTCCCAGTTTGCCTCCACCCGGCCCTCGTTGAAGCGTATGCCTTGGCCAGCAACGTGAGCTTGGATGAAATAGTTATAGTGTCCGGTCAAGGTCGGGGAACCCTGCACCCAACCGTGACTGTTCAAAATCTCCCGTTTTACGTCTTCTTGCGAGGATACGGTGGGAACACTATTCAAAAACAGGTCTTCGTTTGCGCCGACCTTTGCAAGCAAGCTGGTGAGTTCATCCTGCGACGTTGCCGGTACCAACCCTTTTAGTTCTGGATAGTAGTTAAGAAGTTTTTTGGCCGGCAGCTCAGTAACCACGTGGCTGGGCAGCGTGAGTTCCTGATGCTTCTCTACTGTTTGCATCTGGCGCAGAGAGCGATCAG
>Ga0326726_10006150_pt1 | contig 10821 bp, 4 predicted proteins | sample MHFenrmetagenome_2_FD_207603 | JGI IMG/M metagenome (GOLD analysis project Ga0326726, IMG submission 207603) | Lab enriched peat soil microbial communities from Michigan Hollow, Ithaca, NY, United States - MHF15MN | ecosystem: Environmental > Terrestrial > Soil > Wetlands > Peat | place: USA...
GCAACGCCTCGACGAGCTCGTCTTCTTGCCCGAGCTTCGCGTAGAGCTGCTCGAGCCCCGCGAAGTCGCCGGCCATCGCGTACAGCTCGCGCAGCGTGCGCAGCGCCTTCGCGTGGTTCGGCTCGAGCTCGAGGATCTCCTTCCACGCGGACGCCGCCTGCTGGGGCGCGGTGAGGCGCTCGGCGTAGATCTGGCCGAGCTTCTCGAGGAGCGCGATCGCCTCCTTGACGAGGATCGGCTTCTTCGCCCGGGCCGACGCGACCTGGCGATGCAGGATCTCGGCGAGCGCGAGGTGGCGCTTCTCGCGGTCGTAGAGGTTCGCGAGCGCGGCGAGCGTGTCGCCGATGTCCGCACCGCCGGCCTCGGCGAGGATGCCGTTGTAGACCTCGATCGCCAGGCGCGTGTCGCCGAGGCGCTCGGCCGCGAGGCGCGCCATCTCGGACTGCTTCGCGCGGCGGTCGGCCGGCGCGAGGGTGGTCGCTTCCTTGCCGAGCAGATCGATCAGCTGCCGCCACTGGCGGCGCTTCGTGTAGATCTCTTTCAGCCGTGCGATCGCGTCGGTATCGCTCGGCATCAGCTCGGCGATCCGCTCGAGCGGCTTGATCGCGTTCGCGAAGTTGCCGAAGCGCTCGGACCACAGATCGGCGACCTCGCGCAGGAGCTTCACGCGCTCGCCATCGGCGATGTTCGTCGCCTCCGCCTTGCGCGTCAGGATCGCGATCAGATCGTTCCACCGCCCCAGCAACCGGAATTTCGCGGCGAGCTCGTCGCCGGCGCGCTGGTTGTCCGGATCGATCTTGAGGATCGCGTTGTAGGTGTTGATCACCATCACGTCGAGCTTCAAGCGGTCGCGATAGATCTCGGCGATCTCGAACAGGCGCGCGACCCGGCCGGGGACGTCACTCTCGCCGAGCCGATCGATCTCGTCCTTCATCAGATCGAGCAGCGCGTTCCACTTCTCGGTGCGGCGATACAGCTTCGCGAGCGAGCTCCGCGCCTGCACCGAGGTCGGATCGGCGCGCAGATGCTGCTTCCACGCTTCGATCGCCTTCTCGGGGTTGTTCTGCGATTCGGCGAGCTCGGCGATCTCGATCGAGAGCGACTTCTCGCCGGAGTCGCTGCGCGCCCGAGGTGCGCCCTTCTCGACCGACTTCAGCATCGACATCAGCTTTCCGGTCTCGCCCTTCGCCGTGTAGTACGCGCGATAGAAGTCGAGCGCGGCGGCATGGCCCGGATCGACCTTGCGGACGCGCCGGAAGTACTCCTCCGCCTGCTCGAGATCTCCGACGTGTTTCCACAGCACCATCGCGATCTGGATCAGGATCCCGAGATCCTCGCCGTCGCGGCGCGCCTTGAGCGCGGCCTGATACGCGGTCACGACGGCCGGCCAATCTCCCGCGGCCGCGGCGGCATCGGTGACGTGGCGCAGCGCGCGCGGATGCGCGGGATCGAGTGCGAGCACGCGCTTCATCGCGCGCTCGGATCGCGCGAGGTTGTTGATCGGCCCCTTCGCGAGATCCGACAGCGCGATCAGCGCCGCGACCTTGTCCTCGGTGGTCGGCGCCTTCTCGGCACGCTCGTCGAGGAGCTCGCCGAGATCCTGCCAGCGCGAGGCGCGGCGCAACAGCCGCGCGAGGTGGAACGCGGCCTTGTTGTTCTTCGGGTCGATCTCGAGCGCCTTGCGGAGATAGCTCTCGGCCTCCGGAGAGTCGGGCGAGAACCGGACGTACGCCTCCGCGGCCGAGACGTAGAGCCCGGTCGCGAGGCTGCGGTCCGTCGAGGCCGAGGCTTCCTGGATGTACTTCGCCGCGAACTTCTGCCAGTTCTCCTCGGCGAGGTTGAGCTCCTCGAGCGCCTCGAGCGCCATCGCGTCGTTCTTGCGCAGCTCCAGCGCGGTCGCGAACGCCGCGTGGGCCGACGGCACGTCGAGCAGCTCGCCATCGAGCGCCATGCCCTTCTCGAGCAACAGATCAGCTTTCTTGTTCCTGTCGTCGGTGGCGGCCAGCTCGACATCCAGCAGCTGCACGACCGAGTCGGGACGGCCACGCGACGCGAACAGCTTGCGAGTCGCGGCGAATCGGCTCGCGCGGAGATCCGGCGGGGCCTGACGCGCAGCGGCGGCGAGCGCTTCGAACACCTGCGCATCGTCTGGATCGTGCTCGAGGACAGCGAGGAGAGAGAACAGGTCGGCCATGGTCGCGTTGCGGTTCCGATGGTAGCGATGAGGCCTATCCCACACAACCGTGAGAGCAGTTGATTCGCGCGGTTACCGGTGTATACGTTCACTCGTTCCGGTGTCGAATCAGAGCTCGCTCGGGTACCTCCGCCCCTACCGCCGCGCGCTCGTCGCGGGCGTGGCGATGCTCCTCGCGAGCAACCTGAGCTTTCTGGGCGTGGTGGCGTTCTTGCGGCGCGGCGTCCAGGCGATCAAGGACGGCGATCTCGATGCGGTTCCGAGCGCGGTCATCCTGCTCGTCGTGTTCGCGATCGTGCGCGCGCTGACGCGGATCGGCTCGCGGGTGTGGATATTCAACGCCGCCCGCGCCGCCGAGTACGATCTGCGCAGCGATCTGTTCGGCCACGCGATGAAGCTGTCGCCGGCCTACTACCGCGATCACCCGACGGGCGACGTGATGTCGCGGCTCACGAACGACGTCCAGGTCGTGCGCGCGATGTGGGGCGCCGGCGCCGTCCACCTCGCGAACGCGGTGACGGCATTCGCGACCGTGCTGACGTACATGATCCTGATCGACTGGCGGGTCGCGCTGATCGCGATCATCCCCTACCCGCTGATCTTCTTCGTCGGCCAGGCGGTGTCGCGGCGGATCTACCGCACGATGCGCGAGGTCCAAGGCGAGCTCGGTGGGTTGTCGGCGCGGATCCAGGAAGACCTCGGCGCGATCCAGGTGATCAAGACGTACGGCCTCGAGGGGCTGCGCCGCCAGGGCTTCCTCGCCGGTTCGAAGCGCCTGCTCGACAAGAACATGGACGCGTCGAAGGTCCGCATCCAGCTCGGGCCGATCCTGAACGGGCTCGCGTCGACCGGCGTCGCGATCCTGATCCTCGGTGGCGGTCGCGCGGTGATCAACCACGACATGAGCGTCGGCGACTACACGGCGCTCTCGGCGCTGCTCGCCGGGCTCGTGTGGCCCACGCTGACGCTCGGCTTCATGCTCGCGCTCGTCCAGCGCGGTCGGGCGTCGTGGTCGCGGCTCGTCCAGCTGCAGGACACCAAGCCCGACATCCTCGACGGCCCGGGCCCCGCGCTGCCGGTGAATCCCGAGCCCGCGCACGTCCAGGTGAAGGGCCTGACGATCCAGATCGGCGACCGCAAGCTCGTCGACGATGTCAGCTTCGAGCTCGTGCCGAAGTCCGTCACCGCGCTCGTGGGCCGCACGGGTTCGGGCAAGAGCACGCTCGTCGAAGCGCTGTGCCGGTTGATCGACGTGCCCGCGGGCACGATCGCGATCGACGGCCGCGACATCACGACGCTGCCGCTCGGGTCGCTGCGCGCCCAGATCGGGTACGCGCCGCAGGAGGCGTTCCTGTTCTCCACCACCATCGCCGACAACATCGCCATGGGCTATGGCGGTGGTACGGCGATCCCGGCGGCGCGGCGGATCGAGCTCGAGCGCGCCGGGGCCGCCGCGTCGGCGCCGGATCTGTCGAGCGAGCCGCGGGTCACCGAGGCGGCGCGGGCCGCCGGGCTCGAGCGCGACCTCGCGGTGATGCCCGAGAAGCTGTCGACGGTGGTCGGCGAACGCGGCATCACGCTCTCCGGTGGCCAACGCCAACGCGTGGCGCTCGCACGCGCACTCGCCGCCTCGCCGAGGCTGCTCGTCCTCGACGACTCGCTCTCCTCGGTCGATGCCGAGACCGAGAAGCTGATCCTCGCGAACCTGCGCGGCGTGATCAAAGGCCGCACGGCCATCCTCATCAGTCACCGGCTCGCGGCGATCCGCGGCGCCGATCAGATCCTCGTCCTCGATCAGGGCAAGATCGTCGAGCGCGGCACGCACGATCAGCTGATCGCGCAGGGCGGCGTCTACAGCGACCTCTACCGCACGCAGCTCGAGACCGAGCTGGACCTCCGGGAGGCCGGCTGATGGCCGTGGCCGCGCCACCTCGCAAGTCGGGACTCGAGGCCGAGGCCGTCCTCGGCAAGGCCTACGACCTGCGCCTGATGCAGCGGCTGGCGAAGTACATCCGCCCGCACGTGGCCATGCTCGGCCTGTGGGTCGTGTTCATGCTCGTCGGCATCGGCCTCGATCTCGCGCAGCCGCTGGTGGTGATGTACGCGCTCGAGCACCACATCCTCGCGAACAGGATCGAGGTGCTGCCACTCGACGCGCTCCTCTACATGGGGCTCGTCGCGGGCCAGGGCGTCGCCGGCTTCTGCGAGCAGTGGTTCCTGCAGCTCGCCGGTCAGCGCACGATGCACGACCTCCGGATCTCGATCTTCGATCACGTGCTGTCGCAGCGCGCGGCGTTCTTCGATCGGATCCCCGTCGGGCGTTTGATGACGCGCATGACGAACGACATCGAGAGCCTGAACGAGATGTTCGCGCAGGGCGCGATCACCCTCGTCGCCGATGCCGTGAAGGCCGTGTTCATCGTCGTCGTGATGCTGACGATCGACGTCCAGCTGTCGCTGATGACGTTCGCGGTGCTGCCGCTGGTGGTGATCCTCGTCGAGGTGGCGCGCCGCGCGATGCGCAAGTCGTTTCGCCAGATCCGCGTGCGGCTCGCGGCGATGAACGCGTTCGCGCAGGAGCACCTGTTCGGCATCCGCGTCGTCCAGCTACTCGGGCGCAGCGGGCTGGCACAGACCGAGTACGACGAGATCAACGCCGGCCATCGCGACGCGTATCTGCTCCAGATCCGCGCCGATGCCGCGATGTACGCGATCGTCGAGGCGATCGGCTCGATCGCGGTGGGGCTCGTCATCTGGTATGCCGGCGGCCATCGCGCCACGGATGCCGCGACGGTCACGGCCGTCGTCGGCTTCATCGCGTACATCGACAAGTTCTTCATCCCGATCCGCGATCTGTCCGCGAAGTACGCCGTCATGCAGGGTGCGATGGCCGCCAGCGAACGCATCTTCCAGCTGCTCGACACCGACGAGCCCGACGGCGCTGCCGCGCCCGCCACGGCACCGGACGGCCACGCCGCGCCGGTGACGGACACCCCGGCCATCGAGCTGGCGGGCGTGCACTTCAGCTACGGGGCCGAGCCGGTGCTCCGCGGCATCGATGTGTCGGTGCCGCGCGGTGCCACCGTCGCCGTGGTCGGCGCCACGGGCTCGGGCAAGTCGACCGTCATCAAGCTGCTCACGCGCCTCTACGAACGCGAGCGCGGCTCGATCCGTCTCGACGGCGTGGACATCCGCGATCTGCCGCTCGCCGATCTGCGCAGTCGCATCACGGTGGTCTCGCAGGACGTCCTGCTGTTCGCGGGTTCGCTCGCCGACAACATCACGCTCGGCAAGCCGCACGCGAAGGCCGCGATCGACGAGGCCGTGAAGCGCGTCGGCCTCGACCGCGCACTCTCCCGGCGCGCAGGTGCCGGCGCCGCCGCGAGCACGCTCGACGAGAAGGTCGCCGAGCGCGGCGCGAACTTCTCGGCCGGCGAGCGCCAGCTCGTGGCCTTCGCCCGCGCGCTGCTCCGCGATCCGGAAGTGCTCGTGCTCGACGAGGCCACCGCGCACGTCGATCCCGAGGCCGAGGTGCTGATCGAGAAGGGCGTGCACGAGCTCATGAAGGGCCGCACCACACTCGTCATCGCGCACCGGCTGTCCACGATCCGTAACGCCGACCTCATCGTCGTCATGGACAAGGGCCAGATCGTCGAGCAGGGCACGCACGACGAGCTCGTCGCCAAGGGTGGCCTCTACGCCGCGCTCGAGAAGACGTTCCGCCGCCAGGACGGCTAGCGACGAAGCGTGGCTCGGTGACTGCGAGTCGGAGCACATCGCACCGCTACCAGCGCTGGAGCAACGTGCGTCGCGTCGCCGACCACTGACGCGTCAGCGCTTCGCTCGGCTCGCCGATCGCGCTCGCCGCGTCGAGGAGCGGGAATGTCGACGCCGATGGCTCGCGCACCCACGCGCCGTCGGGCCGGCGTGCGAGCGTCCGCATCGGAAGGTGCGCGTGTCGCTGCACGTGCACGACGCCGTCGGGGAAGGTCGTGACCAGGTGGTCGATCACCTCGGACACGGCCTCGTGCGGGAGCGTCGCGTTCGTGGTCTCGGCCCAGCGCACCAGCGCGGCGAGGCCGCGCAGCACGTCGTACAGATAGAAGCGCGGGAAGCATGGCCGTAGCCAGGCGGGCGCCGCATCGCGCTCCTCGGCGTTGTGCACCGAGCTCGAGCCGTGGGCCAGCCCGCGGCCGATGAGGAAGCCCGCCGCGCGATCGGCGAAGGTGCGGTCCTCGAGCGTCCACTCGCGTCGCACGAGCATCGCCTCGAACAGCGGCACCGTGCCGACCATCGAGCTCGCGCACTCGTCGACGAGGTACGCGGCGGCGTCGCAGTTGAGGCCGCCGTCGGCCATCTGGTAGCGCAGGAACCACGGCGGGAACCATGGCACCGCGCGGTCGACGTTGACGCCACAGGCGGCGAGCACCTGATACATGCTGCCGACCGCGCAGTGGCACGACGCCTCGCGGTGCGGGTCGACATCGCCCAGCTCGTCGGGGCGGACCGGAAAGATCTTGAGGCGCATCGCGTCAAGCCCCTCGATCATCGTCGTGACCGCGCGCTCGGGAATCTGGCGCGCCTCCCCGAGCTCGTGAAGCAGCAGCATGTGCCACCACGGCGAATCCCACTTCGGCCAGTAGGTGTCGGCCTCGAGGCTGCGGCGGGCATCGTCGGAACCGAGGTAGGTCACGCTGTGGGCGATCCCCCGATCGAGCGCGGGCGGGCGCACGAGGCGAGGCTCCGGAATCGCCGCCAGCCGGGCTCGAAGGTCACTCATCCGTCTTCGTATAGCGTTCTTGGCTATTGAAGTGGCGCCGGTACCCGAGTGGCGACCCGCTTGCCGCGGGGATTTGGGTATCATCCGCTACGGATGCCCGGCGGGTTGTATGAACGGCTGCGGGTCGCGATCGAGTTGATGGCGGATGGCGCCATCTTCGCGGACACGACCACGAACGAGGTCGTGATCAATCGCGCCGCGCGCGAGATGCTCGCGATCCCCGCGGACGCCGTCGTCGACACCACGTACCTCAAGGACACGGTCGGGTTCTACCCGTTCGATCTCGCGGCGGGCTCACCCGATGGCCAGCCGATCCGCGAAGAGGTTCGCATCGGCGAGCGCGTGCTGCACTCGGTCGTCACGCCGATGCGCGAGAGCGCGGGCGGCGTGACGGGCGCGATCGTGGTCCTGCGCGACCTCGGGGATACCGCGGACCTCGCGCGACGTCGCGCGGAGTTCGCCCAGGTGATGGCGCACGAGCTGCGTACGCCCCTGACGTCGATCGCGGGCGCGCTCGATATCGTGCTGTCGGGCTACGCCGGCCAGATCTCGGATCGCCAGCTGCGCTACATCGACATGGCGCGCCAGGCCGCGACGCGCATGAACCAGCTCGTGGACCAGCTGCTGGACCTCGCGCGCGCCCAGGCGGGCTCGATCACCGTCGCGACCGCACCGGTGCAGCTCGATCGACTCGCCCGCGAGGTGATCGATCGCTATCGCGCCCCCGCCGCGGCCAAGCAGCTGACGATCGTGCTCGGCGCATCGGCCGATGACATCTCGATCGTCGGCGATCCCGAGCGGCTGTCGCAGGTGCTCGGGAACTTGCTCACGAACGCGATCCGGTTCGCGCCGGCGAGCGGCGTGATCGATGTCCAGGTGTTCGGGCCGCCGCTGTCCGAGGACGCGGTCGGCGTGTCGGTGCACAACTCGGGCGATCCGATCGCCGCCGAGGACCGCGAGAAGATCTTCGAGCCGTTCTCCGCGTCGAGCCGGCGCGTCGGCGGCACGGCGCTCGGGCTCTCGATCTCGCGGACGATCATCGAGGCGCACGGCGGCAAGATCTGGGTCGAGTCGGATTCGAACGGCACGAAGTTCGTGTTCACGCTCCCGGTGTCGGCGATCAAGGAAGACACGACCCAGCCGATCATCATCGAGCAGCCGCGGCGGCGGGGGCTCGGCGATAATGCGTGCGCGCTCGTGGCCGACGACGACCCGCGGCGCGCGCTGCTCCTCAAGGGGCTCCTGATGTCGCTGACCGAACGCGTGCTGGTCGCGAACGATGTCGATGCCGCCCTCGCGATCGCGCGGGCCGAGCACCCTGCCCTCGCCGTGGTGGCCGGGTCGATGATCGATTCGCTCGCGCTGCTCGCGATCCTCGAGCACGACCCCGACACGCACAAGACCGCGGTGATGGTCGTCGGCGACTCCGAGCGCCGCATCGACATGCTCGCGGCCGGCGCCGACGACGTGCTCGAGTTCCCGATCCAGCCCGCCGCGTTCCGCGACGCGTGCCTGCGGCTCGTCGAGAGCGGCCGCCGCGAGGCACCGCGCGTGCTGATCGTGGACGACGATCCGTCGATCCGGATGATCTGCCGCGAGGTGCTCGAGCTCGGCGGCTACCAGGTCCGCGACGCGGGCTCGGCGAACGCCGCGCTCGCCGAGGCGCGCCGGTTCCGCCCGGACATGATCCTCCTCGACGTCCTCATGCCCGGCATCGATGGCTATCGCGCCGCGGAGATGATCCGCTCCGACCCGGCCATCGGCATGGCGCCGATCATGTTCCTGTCGGCCCGCGGCGACACCGCCGACAAGGTACGCGCGTTCCGCAGCGGCGCCGAGGACTACATGGTGAAGCCGTTCGACGCCGCCGAGCTCCTCGCGCGCGTCGCGAAGGCCCTCGATCGCCAGGCGCGCGAGCTCGGCGCTTCGCCCACGACCCAGCTCCCCGGCGCGGACGCGATCCAGACCGAGGTCGAGCGGCGCATCGGCGATCCGAGCGCGGTCGCCTGCTACCTCGACCTCGACAACCTCAAGGCGTTCAACGACTACTACGGCTACGCGAAGGCGAACGCCGTCATCCGCCAGACCGGCGACGTGATCCGTTACGTCGTCCAGCGCTGCGGTGCACCTGGCGACTTCATCGGCCACATCGCGGGCGACGACTTCGTGTTCGTGACCAACGCCGAGAAGGCCGACCAGGTCTGCCGCGCGATCTGCGACCGCTTCGACGGCCTCATCAAGCTCTACTACGACCCCGCCGATCGCGAGCGCGGCTACATCGAGACCAAGGATCGCTTCGGCATCATGCGGCGGTTCCCGATGATGAGCGTGTCGATCGCCGCGATCTCGCTCGCCCGCGCGAAGAGCTACGCCGGCCTCGCCGAGCTCGCCGCGGTCGGCAAGCGCACCGCCAAGGCCATCCCCGGCTCGAGCTACGTCCGCGACGGCCAGACCATGGCCGCCGTCGCCGCGGGCTAGGCGGTCAGCTCAGGCCGAGGACGAGCGCGATCGCGAGCGCGAGCGCGACCAACGTGCATGCGATCCACACGCCACGCATGCGGCGTTTCTCGCGGCGGAGGAGCTCGGCGGTCGCGGTCTGGGCGCGCGACATCTGCGCGAAGTTGACGACGAGGGGCGAGACCGTGTCGTACGGGGCCTGCACCGGGATCGTCAGGTCGTCGTCCACCTGCTGGGGGATGTTGCTGGCATGCACGGTCGTCACCGGCAGTGCGGCAACCACGGGCGTGTCTTCTTCGTCGGCCGCGGGACGCTCGCCGTCGCGGCTGGTCTCGGGGCGCGCAGGCGCGCCGGCGGCTTCCTCGGCCTGGAGCTGCGCGATCAACTTGCGGTCGGTCTGCACCATGCCGCTCGACCTCGCGAGCCGGCGGTTGCCGGGCTGCGCGCGCTCGAACTGGCGCATCTGGGTGACGATCGCGGGATCGCCGAGCGTGATGTCCTTGGCGTGCGCGAATTCTTCGAGAGCGCGCGCCAGATCGGCGGCCGTCTGCCAGCGATCACGCGGATCGATCGCGAGGGCCTTCAGCACGATCGCCTCGAGCTCGGGCGGGTAGTCGGCGACGAGCTGTGACGGCGGCGTGATCTCGCCCCTCGTGATCTTCTCGAGCGTGAGCAGATCCGAGTTGCCGACAAACGCGCGGGCCATCGTCGACATCTCGTAGAGCACGATGCCGAGCGCGAAGATGTCGGTGCGGTGATCGACGGCCTTGCGCAGCACCTGCTCGGGCGACAGGTAGCCGAACTTGCCCTTGAGCGTGCCGACCTGCGTGCGCGTCACGCGATTCGACGACTTCGCGATGCCGAAATCGATCAGCTTGACGCCGCCGTCGTAGCCGATCATCACGTTCGACAGCGACACGTCGCGATGCACGATCGACAGCGGCGTGCCGTCCGGCGCGCACAAGCAGTGCGCGTAATGGAGCGCGGAGGCGACCGCGATCACCGAGGTCAGCGTGAAGCCGTGCGGGATCCCGACGCCGTCTTCGAGACAGCGCTTCCACACCGCCTCGGCGGTCTCGCCGTGGACGTAGTCCATGACGAGGTAGTAGCGGCCATCCTCGTCGCAACCGACCTCGTAGACCGGCGTGATGTACTGGTGATGGAGCGCGCCGACGAGGCGCGCTTCGTCGAGGAACATCGTGACGAACTGATCGTCATCGGCGTCGACATCGAGCGTCTTGACGACGACGTGGCGTTCGAAGCCGCCGAGCCCGGTGGTCTTGGCCAGGTACACGTGCCCCATCCCACCCGAAGCGAGATGACTGAGAACCTCGTACCTACCGATGCGTTCGACGCCGAGCAAATGTCCACCCTGAAAGTCGCGGCCACC
>Ga0326726_10006151_pt1 | contig 10821 bp, 8 predicted proteins | sample MHFenrmetagenome_2_FD_207603 | JGI IMG/M metagenome (GOLD analysis project Ga0326726, IMG submission 207603) | Lab enriched peat soil microbial communities from Michigan Hollow, Ithaca, NY, United States - MHF15MN | ecosystem: Environmental > Terrestrial > Soil > Wetlands > Peat | place: USA...
ACCGGAACATTCTTCTTGCTGAACTCAGCATCCCGGTTTCTGACATAACCTGAATTACCAAGGACGCCGCCAATAAAATGCTGAAGATTACCGCAAAGATGCAGGCCGAGATTTCCGGCTGAGTTTTTTATATCGCCAGAAATTTTCCAGATATTCTTTTCATCTTTGAAAGAAGAAATTTCTGTTTTCAATATTTCCAGATCGTGTTTGAAAAGTTGTGATAATATTTCAATCATTTACTTAATAATCCTTTAATAGTTTCATTGAGGACTGAATTGAATTCATCCGGTTTTTCAAGCATCGGGAAATGCCCAACACCTCTGATTATTTTCAAATCAAAATCTTTTATGTGTCTTTTTGCTGCTTCTATGTTAGTTTGCACCTTATCTGAATTAATAAATCTGACAGGTATTTGTAATTTGTCAAAGTTAGCTGCCTCATCAAATTTAAAAAGACTTCTGAATGAAGCAAGAGCAACATTTGGTGGGGCAGAAGACATATCTTCAGCAATCTCTATTACGAGAGTGCTATCAGCATTCTCCGGGAAGAGACCTTTCACGAATTCTTTTGTTGCAGCAACAAAATCTTTTTCGAAAGATTTATAGAAACCGTCAAGCTGTTCCTGGGTAAATTTCTGTTCAATATCCTGGAAGGTATCAATAGTTACAAGTGCTTTAACTTTATCTCCGAGTAACTGAGCGGCTGTTAATACGACTGGACCACCCAATGAATGCCCTATTAGAATAACTTTATCAAGCTTCTCTTTATCAATTACTGCTTTAACATCCTTCCCATAATTTTCAATTGTCCAATCAACTCTACCTAATCCTGACTCACCGTGTCCGGCAAGATCAATCGCAATAACTTTATATCTGATGCCAAAATATTTAAGTTGATTAGCCCAGTAACTTTTATCACAGCTCCAGCAGTGAACAAATACAAGTGCTGTTTCCCCTGCACCCGCTTTTTCATAAACAATTGGTTCATCGTCAAATGAAAATACAGTGTCTTTTTGCATATCTGTTCCTGTATTCTGTGCAATTAACGATATTGTGCAGAATAGAAATAGATATAAAGATTGTTTTAAATTTTTCATGATCAATTAACTAAAATTATTTAATTTTTTCCTCAACTCAACAGAGACAGTTAATTTTTTAGAACTTCCGTTCCTTGAACCGATGCTATCATCCACTTTCCTTTAACTTTAAGACAAACTTCAAGCTTTTTCACTTTAATTTCTGCAGGTTTTTCTTTACCTGAAGTTTTTACCAGATAAGTGACAGTACGGTTAACAATAGCACAATCATTTGATATTTTAATATTCCAATCTTTACTTGATTCGTCTTTAATCTCACGGGTTCTGCTCTGTGGGTTGCAAAGAGAGGTTATAAAAGATTTTTTATTAAAGCTCTGACCATTTGGGATTGAGCCGGTGAAATCATCAGTTAAAATCTTACTTATTGAAATTGAGTCTTTTTTTGTAATAGCATTGTCAAGTTGAGTTATTAGTCTTATTACATTATCCTTTTCGGTTGTTTTTTGAGCATTAGCAGGAATTGCCAAGAAAAGTAATGCGGTTAAAAAAAATAATTTATTCATAATCTCCTCTGATTTATATCATCTAAAATAAAATTAATAATCTATGTAATATATATAAGAAATTTTATAATAGTTCAAAGGTGGAAATTTATATTTATATGAGGTTTAAAATTAAAAGACGGGTCAGTGACCCGTCACCACAAAAATTAATTTATACCTTCAATCTTACCAGTACAGCTTTCTGTTGAGAGATCGGAATGTTTTCGAATGAGTAAACCGTACCTTCCGTTATGAAAGGGGGCTTGGATTGGGCGAAAGTTATTGTGATTATACATATGGCGTAGAAAATGGATTCTAACATTTTAGAGATGAAATTCATGCATTCATCTCTCAGTAAATTTCAATTATTAAGGTATCTATTGATCTTAATTCTAAGAAATTTTAAAGATTCAAAATTGCAGTATTCTGAAATTCTATATACAAATGAAATCATTGGTTGCTGTGAACATCTAAATTCTTTTCTTATCTTATGGCTGATAAAACTTAGCAAATACTTTCCTGAAATATTGTAACCTTTTAGATCATTCTTTTTTTTCAGTTCAAAATCTTTTTGATAATTATCAAACTCACTTTCTAAATTAATTTTATAAGTGTTTCTAACATTTTCGAGATATTCTTGAACTTTTTGTTCATTTACCATCGACTTGTCATGATTTAGCGCAAAATATTCAGGAGGTATTTTACAATTTTCAATTTTGTCAAGCTTTTGCATTTGCACTAGCAAGTATGTACAGAACAATGTTCTAAGATTTTTAACTAAGTAATCGCAGTAAATATTAAATGTAAGTTTCTTCCCAATATCTGTTATTTTAAGGGATGGTTTTTCAGATCTAATAAATTTTATGAATGCATCATCTTCGATTAAATAATTCTCAATACAATATCTCTCTAAGTAGAAGAAGTTTCTCCTTCTATATTTTTTTCGAAGTAAATCATCGAAGTCCTTGTCAACAATGTAAACACTCTTTCTTCTATTTTTATTGTTCTTCACGTGTTCTATCATATTCTTTTTACCACCCAAAGGATAGATATTATCAAATTTGATGTTTGGAAGTAACTTTAATAGAATTACAGCGTAGAGTGCATCTTGACCTATATCTTCTATGAAGAAGTCCACATCATTAAACTGAGAATAAAAAACACTCTGGCTATATAATTAGTTATCTGATTTTAATGGAATAGATTCTTTTTGAGAGATCATAACTATAGTGTTATTGGTACGGTGTTAGAGTTCTGCAATATTCTATATGTTTACCGACTATAGAGGGAGAATGAGTTGCGATTATCAGTTGAGTATTTTTCCCCATTAGGTTCTTAACTGAATTAATAAATTCATCTTGCCAGCGAGGATGTAGAGAAAGTTCTGGTTCATCAATTAGAAAAATTTTTCCACTATTAAATTTGATGTAAGTTAAAAGCATTAAAATTTGTTTCTCACCAGAAGAAAGGTAATTCACATTTTTATCTTGACCTAAGATTTTACCTTTCTGGTCTAATACTTGATAGTAAAGTTGATTATCCGATTCCTTAAAATAAAGTTTCTTAGAAGTATCAATAAAAAACTTATCTAAGATATCTAAATATTCTTTTAATGGTTTAAATGCTTTGACTGCTTTGTTTTCAAAATCTTCAAAGTTTGCTACCAAGCTGCGAATTTTTCCATAATATTGATTTAATAAAATTAGATTTCTTGATTTTCTGCTTTTTGCATTTTGAAACACAATTTCGTTTCTTAAATCACTGAAATATTTTTTTATTTTTTTTATAGTACTACTTGAGGCATTCGTTCTCTGGATGTAAGAATTAAATATTCCATCCATTCTACTTTCTAACGTATCTATTTCTTCTAATGTAAATGATATTTTTGCCTTATTACTTATTTTAATTAATTTTTGAATGTCTTCATCAAAAGTCGCAAACATCATTTTATCTCTTAAATCATCATTTAATTTAATTATTGTATTTCTATAATATGTATAGTTTTTGTTTGTTAGATTTTTCACATTATTTAATAATGTGGGATTAATTCTTACTTTACCACCTTGCTTAACTCTATCGTAATCAATGGGATGTTCATCATCGATATTTCTATATAAATTTCTATCTAATCCAATTATTATTGGTGTTGGTAAGTTATTAAGGAATTTCCATGTTTTAATTTCTTTTTTCGTTGGAGACAGGCCAGAATAAGATTCTTTTAATTCTTCTAATTCAGTCTCTGTTATCTCTATTGTATGTCTGAACAATCTTACTAATAGTGGGTTATATTTATCGTTAGGATTAGAAAGATTTCTTAAATAAATCATCAATTGACCAGGAGTTTGCTTGCATTCAATTTCATATCTATGTTTTTTGTAGTAAAATTCGAGATAAAGTAGTTCAAAGACCGTTGTACATAATATTTGCAGATCAGGTCTTAATAACCAGCTTATTGTATTTAACAAACTTGTTTTACCGCTTCCATTAATTCCTACTAATATATTAATGTTTTTATTTAACGAAATATTCTTATCAAGATATCCGTATAATTTTCTTATCTTAATTTTTTTTATAAACATTTTGCTTATCCTGTTTTATAATATTAGAATTTATTAAAGATATGCTTTCAACCTCACTGGTCCTGCTTTCTTTACTTCTTTTGCAGTTCCGTCTGCAAATAGTTTAAAGTTTTCTACAAACCTTGCTGCGAGCGCATCGTATTTTTTCCAGTACTCATTTTTATTCCCCCAACTGTTTGATGGCTCGAGCACATCTTCAGGAACATCGGGGCAGGAGAGAGGGACTTCAAATCCAAATAATTTATCTTTTCTATATTTCACCTTATCAAGCTTTCCATCAAGAGCAGCATTTAAGAGATTTCTTGTGTGACGAATGCTTATCCGTTTTCCAACGCCAAATCTTCCACCAACCCAACCGGTGTTAACCAGCCATACGTTTGCTTTATGCTTTAACATTCTTTCTTTCAGCATTTGAGAATATTCGTAAGGATGACGAACCATAAACGGCGCACCGAAACAAGCCGAGAAAGTTATCTGTGGTTCAATTCCAAGTCCAATTTCAGTTCCAGCAATCTTCGAAGTGTAACCACTGATAAAGTGATATTGTGCCTGCTCGGGACTTAGTTTTGCAATAGGCGGCATAACTCCTGAAGCGTCACAAGTTAAAAATATTATATTCTTCGGATGCTGATGTACGTATCCTTCCGGAACTATATTCGGAATAAATTCAATCGGGTAGGAACAGCGTGTGTTTTCAGTTATTATATCATCATCCAGATCGATATTTCTGCTAACTTGATCGTATACAACATTTTCCAGGATAGTGCCGAACCTTCTTGTAGTAGCATATATTTCAGGTTCAGCTTCGGCAGAAAGACGAATGACTTTTGCGTAACATCCACCTTCAAAATTGAAAACACCATTACCGCTCCAGCCATGTTCATCATCACCAATAAGCAATCTGTTTGGGTCTGCGGAAAGAGTTGTTTTACCTGTTCCGCTTAATCCAAAGAAGAGTGCAACATCACCTTTCTTTCCGACATTCGCAGAGCAGTGCATAGGGAGAACATCTTCAAATGTTAAAAGGAAATTAAGAACCGTGAAAACTGCTTTCTTGATTTCACCACCATACAATGAATTGGCTATTATAGCTGTTCTTTCAGCAAAATTTAAAATGATACCAGTTTGTGTTCGGGTACCATCAATTGAAGGATCGAGTTTAAATCCCGGTAAAGCGATAACTGTAAAATCAGGAATAAAGTTTTTAAGTTCATCACGGTTATCAATGGTAAGGAACATATTTCTTGCAAACAGACTGTGCCATGCTTTTTCAGTAATTACTCTTACTTTTAATCTATAATCAGGATCTGCGCCGGCATAAACATCCTGCACAAAAACTTCTTCTCCCTGAAGAAATGCTCTTGCTCTTGCCATTACTGAAGAAAATTTTTCCTGGCTGAACGGACGGTTATAAACTCCCCACCAGATTTTATCTTTGGTACTTTCCTCCTCAACGCAAAATTTATCAGCAGCAGCGCGTGCGGTATGTGGTTTTGTATTTACAAGCAAGGGACCACCTTTGGTCACTTTGCCTTCATTCCTAAAAACTGCTTCTTCATAAAGGGCTTCATCGGGTAAGTTCCAAAATACACGATCGAGTTCTGTAAATCCCTGGTTCTTTAATCTGAAATCAGAGGCAAGCTCCATGGCTTGCTTTGTTGCGGGTGTATCGAATTCTAAATATTTACTCATGACCAATCCCTCACTAGTTTTCTGTCGCCGATGTAAAGTTCATTTGGTGAGTTAGGATCAAGTGCCCATTTCATTCTTTCAATTCCTTCCTGGATATCTTTAATTGTTCCGCAATAACTTAATCTTAAATATCCTTCCAATCCGAATTCAGCACCCGGAACCGTAAGTACCTGAACCTTATCGATTAAGAAAGCAGAAAGTTGATTTGAACTTTTATTATAAGCACTGAAATCTGCAAAGCAATAAAATGTTCCATCTGGTTTTGTTACTTTAACTCCTTCAAACGAATGCAGTAGATCAATCATAACATTTCGGTTGTTCTGCAAAGTTACCCGCAAAGATTCAACGCTAGACTGAATTCCGTTAAGTGCACCAACTGCCGCTTTTTGCAATAGAACCGATGGACCAGAAGTCTGATGTCCCTGAATATTACTCATTGCTTCAATAACTTTTTTATTGCCAACTGCCCAACCTATTCTGAAGCCTGTCATTGCGTACTGCTTCGACACACCGTTAACAATGATAAGTTTAGAATTCTCATCAAATTTCTTTGCATACTTGTAAGGATTTATGATTTTCCTGCCGTCAAAAATTAAACGATGATAAATATCATCCATTATTAACCAGATATCTTTCTTTTCACAATACTGAACAACATCTGAAATAAATTCTTCAGAGTACATTGCACCAGTTGGATTATTCGGACTATTGATAATAACAGCTTTTGTATATGAACCAACCCGATCTTCAATATCTTTTAATCGTGGATAAAATGTGCCATCCTCAGGTAATGCAGGAACAGGTATGGCGCCAATCAATCTTGCCATATCAGGATAGCTTACCCAATATGGTGCTGGAAAAATTACTTCTTCCTGAGGATTAAGAATAGCCTGAAGTGCAACCATAATTGCCTGCTTAGCTCCACTTGATGCAATGATGTGCTGTGGAGTAACTTTCCTGTCATAATACTCTTCGGTGTATCTTATAATTGCCTGTTTTAACGCAGGTATTCCATCAGCAGGTGCGTAACGAACTTCGCCTGTGTTAACATGTGCAACAGTTGCCATTATTGCTTCCATTGGAACCCTGGTTTTAGGCTCTCCTCCACCAAGGTGAATTACAGGATCACCTTTCTCCTTTAATATTGCAAACTTTTCATTAAGTGCAAGAGTAGGGGAGGGCTTTATTGATTTAGCGATAAGACTTAAACTCATTTTTCAGCCCTGTAGTTTGATGAATAGATTAAAAATAATTATTTATATATGAAAATTATTCGTACTACCAGCCATTAGCAAGTAATTTTAACGATTTTAGGGTAATTGATAACCTTTTTGATAAGATTCAATAACTTATTTATTAAACGAGTATTAATTTTAACAAATTAAGTTGTTGCCGCTTGCTTATTTATAATTTAAAATGCAAATTTAGTCCAACATTAGTTCTCTGTATATTTTTTGTGGATTGCAGCAGAGCTTGATCATCGGATAAACTCATTTTCATCACTCTGCTTTATTTCATTTCAGACAGGACTAATGACCTATCTCTAAAATATTTTAGTCAAAAAAATAGGAGGGCATCTAAAAGATTAAATAGTCGACATTTTTAATTTCTCTTTAATCACAATATTATTCACTATAAAATTTAAGGAGTATGCCTATGAAAAAGATTCTAACTCTTTGGCTTCTTTGTTTGGTCATTGCACCATTTATTTATTCTCAGGGTAATGGTTTAGACATCTGGACTACAACTACCACTAGTATAGGCCGTGTCTATGCAATGGCGATTGATGAAACGAGTCCTAGCACAATGTATGCTGTTGGAATTGATCAGGGTGTTTTCAAAACTACCGACGGCGGTGTGAACTGGACACAGATTAATAATGGAATACTTAACACAGCAGTTCAAACAATTGCTATTTGCAAAAACAGCCCCCAGGTTTTGTATGCAGGAACAACCGCTGGCACTAACGACGGCGTCTATAAAACTACGGACGGGGGAGCTTCCTGGACGCGGGTTATTAATGGTATAACTGAGCCAGCTGGTAGCCTTGGTATAACAGCCCTTCTGGTTCATCCTACTAATCCAAATATTGCCTGGGCTGCTGTATTTTCAAGTACAGCTGATGCTGTGAATGGTATATATAAAACTACAGATGGCGGTGCCAACTGGTTTGTAAGTAATACCGGTATTGGAGCAATTAAAAACTTTATTTCCTTCGCAATGTCGCCAACGGATCCAAATACAATTTATGCTGGATCCTCTTTTGCAGTTGCAACATCAACCGGTCCGACTGCAATTTACAAGAGTACTGATGGTGGGGCTAACTGGGTTTTATCAAGTAATGGGCTTCCGACAGATCCAACCGAAATTAATCCTGTTAGAACAATGCAAGTTAGTTCAGCAAATCCAAATGTTGTTATAGCTGGTCTATTTGTGAATACTGCAACATTATTAGGCGGGTTTTATGTTTCTACTGATGCCGGCGCAAATTGGGTACAGAAAAATAACGGCTTGCCTATTGTACAGGCTTTGTTACTGCGTTCTTCTGCAATAAGACCCGTTTTTGATAATCAATTCTATCTCGGATTGGATTATTCTGGTGGAACAAATATAGGTGTATGGGCTACTACAGATGGTGGAAATAATTGGTTCGATTTTAACGGCGGAACAATGCTGAATACTTATACCGTCAGAGCACTTGTTTTTAATCCAAGTGGAAATCATACTCTGTTTGCCGGTCGTGCATCTGGGACGGCTAATCTGGGGGGAGTTTATGAGTATACATTTTCATTCGTTCCAGTTGAACTTGTATCATTTTCTGCAGAAGTATTTAGCAATAACGTAACTTTAAGCTGGATAACAGCCACTGAAATTAACAATAGTGGTTTCCAAATTGAACGACGAAACACCGGAACCGATGTATGGATGAATATGGGCTTTGTAAATGGAAGTGGAAATTCAACTGAAACCAAATATTATTCTTTTACTGATAATTCTGTTTCTGTCGGAAATTATTTTTATCGTCTGAAGCAGGTAGATTATAATGGAAATAGCACGTATAGCAGTGAAGTAGAAGTTACAGTACTTCCTGTAAGTGAATATACTCTGAAGCAAAACTATCCGAACCCGTTTAACCCAAGTACAAAAATTGCTTTTAGTATACCTAAATCATCTTTTGTATCGCTAAAAGTATTTGATATTCTTGGAAATGAAATAAGCACTCTTGTTAACGGAGACTTACCCCAGGGTAGTTACGAAGTGGAGTTCATCGCAAAGGATTTACCGAGCGGAGTTTATTTTTATAATATCACCGCCGGAGAATTCTCAAAGACTATGAAAATGAATTTATTGAAGTAATCTTCATCATAGTTGGTTTTTGGACCGCAGCGAATGCTGATAATAATCAGATTTTTGCTGCGGTTCTTTTTTATTTTTGATTTAAATGTTTTATAATCTTATTTCACTTAACAGAACACATCTGCTACTCTAATCTATTTCTTTTTCCGCTCTCCTTTCGAATTAAATAGAATCCAGAAAAAGCATCCTCTCGGACGACAAAAATGTTATTTATCTCAACTTAGGATTTGAAAAAGCCTAGTTTTCAAACAGAATTACTAATGGAATTAGTAGAAATTACTTCAATTTCTACTTTAGAAAATATAAAAATGATGATTTTTAAGAACATATTACGGTATAATAGTTGTAAAAAACAGGTAATTAAATCAAAATAAATAACAAAATACTGGGTCGGGAAATGGTACGAACTACATTTGAGAAAATAATAACCAGCTTTCTTTTTGGAGCTCTCTTTCTTTTTCTAACAATAGTGTTTTACAGTTAATGGTTTCGGGTAAGTACTAAACTAAAATTTACTTAACCTCAGGCGAGGGCACGATTTAGGTTTGCATCCAAACAGATAAATTTAAAAGTAGGGGAACATTTATTCATATTGGAGGCGTGAGTAATAAATTTAATTATTATTAATTACTTGTTAGTTTTTCATTGTGCAAGGATGTCTTCGGACATCCTTCTTTTTGATCGCAGGTATATATATAAAAAAATTAAGTTTATTGAAATTTTTTCTTCAAAGCAGACTGAACGATTGGTGGGACGAAGTCACTAACGTTACTTTTTAAACTCGCAAGGTTTCTTATTATTGTCGAATTAAGATATGTAAACTTTTCATGCGGCATAAGAAAGACCGTTGCGATATTATTGGCAAGTTTTCTGTTCATCAATGCCATTTGAAATTCAAATTCGAAATCACTAACTGCACGCAATCCTCTTAAAATTCCCGTCGCACCTACAACTTTAGCGTGATCTACAAGCAGACCGTCAAATGAATCCACGGATACATTTTTAAGATCCTGCAAACTTTCCCTGAGCATATTCACTCTCTCTTCGGTGGTAAAAAGAGGTGCTTTATCAGGATTTACAGCAACAGTAACAACAACTTCATCAAAGAGTTCTATAGCTCGTTTAATAAGGTCAATGTGTCCATAGGTAACAGGATCAAAGGTGCCGGGGTAAATTATTTTACGCATATTTTACGTCATCAATAAATTTGTAAATAATAATATGAATATTAATGAATGAGAAAGAATTTACAAAAAGTAGTTTTACTTTTTATTATAGTGGTAAAATATTTAATATTAAAGTTTGCCAGCCAATTCAAATAATTTACTTTTGCAAATCTGCATATTTTTGAAAGGGAGTATATATCCTGTGGAAAGAAAGATGGTAAATATAAAATTGTTCTGTAAAGAATAGTTGAAAAAAATTCAAGGTGAATTTGTTATTTCGTAAAGACAAGCATCTCCTATGATTTTGAATGGCTGAACTTTGAAATTATCAATATCTTTTTGTTTAGTCTGAATTGAGCGTTCTATAATCATTAGGCACTTACTGCTAAGGTATCCATTGTCCAAAATATTTTCAACCACATTGTAAATATCGTCCTTGAAAAAAGGTG
>Ga0326726_10006152_pt1 | contig 10820 bp, 6 predicted proteins | sample MHFenrmetagenome_2_FD_207603 | JGI IMG/M metagenome (GOLD analysis project Ga0326726, IMG submission 207603) | Lab enriched peat soil microbial communities from Michigan Hollow, Ithaca, NY, United States - MHF15MN | ecosystem: Environmental > Terrestrial > Soil > Wetlands > Peat | place: USA...
GGGCGAGGGGGCTCCCCCCCTCGCCCGGGCCGCTCGACCCTCGGATCAACGATCCGCGATTGACGCAGGTCAACCCGGGCGGGCCAGGGGACTTCAAAGTAGTCTTAAGGAAGGAGAATCGATGATATTCGGGCACATCTATGTCGCGACGGCGGGAGGAGCCGCACGCAAATGAACGGTCCGGGCAAGCGCCGCGCCGCGAGCGGTGACTTTTTCAATCTCTATGGGCACAACTTCGTGCGCGTCGCAGTGGCGACGCCCTCAGTGCGTGTCGCCGACCCAGATTTCAACTTGCGCGGGACTGTGGCGTTGATGGGGGAAGCGACTGAAGCGCGCGCGATTGCCATCGTGTTCCCGGAGCTCGGCCTCTCGGGCTATAGCTGCGAGGATTTGTTTCACCAGCAGGCGCTCGTCGAGTCGGCGGAAGCCGCGCTTTCGCGCCTGCTCGAACGCACGCGCAAGCTGCCCGTCGCCGCGTGGATCGGTCTCCCCGTAGCGGTAGACGGATTGCTCTACAACTGCGCCACGCTCGTCTGCCGCGGGAGGCTCCTCGGCGTCGTGCCGAAGCGGTACTTGCCCAACTACCGCGAGTTCTACGAGCTGCGGCAATTCACGCCCGGCGCCGCCAGCCCACGGGGCGAGATCGCGCTCGCGGGCGAGCGCGCGCCCTTCGGCACGAATCTGCTGTTTCGGCATACCGAGCAGCCACGCCTCGCGCTCTTCGCGGAGATCTGCGAGGACTTGTGGGTGCCCGCGCCGCCGTCCTCGTTCGCCGCACTCGCCGGCGCCACCGTGATCGCGAACCTCTCGGCCTCGAACGTGGTAATCGGCAAGGAGCAGTATCGCCGCGAGCTCGCCTCGAACCAGTCGGCGCGCTGCCTCGCCGCCTATCTCTACAGCGCTGCCGGCCCAGGAGAGTCGACCACCGATCTCGCCTGGGACGGCCATGCCATGATCTGGGAGAACGGCAGCCTGCTCGCCGAGTCGCGGCGCTTCTCCGACGCGGCGCAGATCACCTTCGCCGACGTGGATCTCGACCGGCTGCTCGCCGACCGGATGCGGCAGAACTCCTTCGGCGAGTCGCTGCGCGAGCACGCGGACGCGGTCGCGCGCTTCCGCACGGTCGAGTTCTCGCTGCCGCTACCGCGGGGCCGCATGGCGCTTGCGCGCAGGATCGGGCGGTTTCCGTTCGTGCCCGAAGATCCGCAGACGCTCGATGCGCGCTGCGAGGAAGTGTACCGGATCCAGGTGCAGGGGCTCGCCACGCGCATGCGTGCGACCGGCATCCAAAAACTCGTGATCGGCGTGTCTGGGGGCCTCGATTCGACGCAGGCGCTGCTCGTGTGCGCGAAAGCGACGGACTCGCTGGGATTGCCGCGCAGGAACATACTCGCCTACACCATGCCCGGATTCGCTACCGCGGAGCGGACGCGCCGCCAGGCGTGGGCACTGATGCGCGCGCTCGGCGCAAGCGCTGAGGAGATCGACATCCGGCCTTCATGCATGCAGATGCTGCGCGACCTGAAGCATCCGTTCGCGAAAGGCCGGAAAGTGTACGACGTAACCTTCGAGAACGTGCAGGCGGGCGAGCGCACGAGTCACTTGTTCCGGCTCGCCAACCGGCATGGAGGGCTTGTAGTTGGCACCTCCGATCTTTCAGAGCTCGCGCTCGGCTGGTGCACCTACGGCGTCGGCGACCAGATGGCGCACTACAGCGTCAACGCGGGTGTTCCCAAGACCCTGGTGCGCCATCTCGTCGGCTGGATCGCGCGCTCGGAGGAGTTCGACGCCGCCGCGTCGCGCACGCTCGAGGAGATCCTCGGCACCATCATCACACCCGAGCTGGTGCCGCAGGGGCGAGCGCAGGCGAGCGAAACGAAAGTCGGGCCGTACTCGCTGCAGGATTTCCATCTCTACTATGTGCTGCGCTTCGGCTACGCGCCGTCCAAGGTGGCGTTCCTTGCCTGGAACGCGTGGCGCGGTCCGGGCGGCTATGGGCTCGCGACGATCCGAAAATGGCTGCGCGTGTTCCTCGTGCGCTTCTTCCGCAACCAGTTCAAGCGCAGCGCGCTGCCGAACGGCCCGAAGGTCGGATCGGGCGGAGCGCTCTCGCCGCGCGGCGATTGGCGTATGCCGTCGGATGCCTCCGAGCGCGCCTGGCTCGCCGATTTGGAGCGTGTACCCGCCGGCGACTAGCAGGTAGCTGGAGCGAAGGCGGTCTTTCCGGCACTCCGTGTATGTCCCGCGCAGGCGGGAATCCTCAGCGTGAGCTGTTGTCGCCACACGTGCACGTCTTGATCAGCCCCATAGTTATGCGAATGTCCGCTTTCGACCCAAAGCGGACATTCAACGGCGCCCGTCCGGCCTATACTGGGCGTTCCATCAGGAGGTGCGTAATGACGATGAAATTCAAGGGGAGCCGCGCCGACATGTGGTCGGCAACAATCGAAGACCAACCGGGCGGAGCCGCCCGCGTGCTGGACCCCCTCGCGAAGGCCGGGGCGAATTTCGAGTTCGCGTTCGCGCGTCGGGCGCCCGAGTTGCCCGGCAAAGGGCTGTTGTTCGTCCTGCCCGTCAAGGGGGCAAAGGTGCTTCAAGCGGCTCAAGCTGCGGGCCTCGCCAAGGCCGAAGGCATCCACACGGTGAGAGTGGAGGGCGCGGACCAGCCCGGCGCCTCGGCGGCGATCGTGCGGGCGCTGGCGAACGCTGGGATCAGTTTCCGGGCGTTCTCGGCGACCGCGGTCGGGCGGAAGTTTGCTGGCTTTCTTGCGCTTGACTCGGCCGAGGATGCGGTGCAGTCGGTCGGTGTGCTGCGAAAGCTCTAGGCTGCTCGTCGCACCTTCGACAAGCCTAGAACGTTTGAGTACAACTGCTCGCTGCATCCTTACATGTCGGGACGCGTGGTGGTGCGGTAATCACGGCCACGTAGGAGTAGCCTGCAATCGCCAAGTGTATCTTGCAGGCCCCCGAGTTCGCTTAGTGAGATCGGTTGCGAGAGCCGATCTGGGCAGTCCGTGCCCAGACCCTCCGTGACGTTGTTGCACCAGGATTGGCGGGCATCTGAACATTCTCATGGGTGCTACTTGTCCGAAGCTTGTTACCTTCCCTCAGCATGCGGCCGCAGTCCTCTGCACTTACCGGCTTGGAGAAGACATAGCCCTGGATCTCGTCACAGCCGTGCGCTAACAGGAATTTGATTTGGTCATCCGTCTCGACACCTTCGGCAACCACAATCAAATTCAGGGTTTGCGCAAGGCTGATGATTGCGCGCGTGATCGCGGCGTCGTCCGTATCAGTACTAATGTCGCGGATGAAGGCGCGATCGATCTTCAGCTCGTCAATGGGGAAACGCTTCAGGTAGGCGAGGCTCGAGTAGCCCGTGCCGAAATCGTCCACCGACACCTTCACTCCTGATTCCTTCAGACCGCGCAGGGTACGCGCCGCAACCTCCGGCTCCTTCATCAACAGCGACTCGGTGAGTTCGAACTGTATCAGCGACGCATCGGTTCCCGTGTCTCGCAAAATGCGGCGAACGGTTCCTTCCAAATCCCTTTGCTGAAACTGGCGTGCCGATAGGTTTACGGCAACCTTTTGTGCAGGGAGCCCCGCTTCCTGCCATCCTTGAATCTGCCTGCAGACTTCGCCCAACACCCACTCACCCACCGGTACTATCAGGCCAGTATCTTCGAGTAAGGAAATGAATTCTGCCGGAGAGACAAGTCCTTTCTCCGGATGTTGCCAGCGCAGTAATGCCTCGAAACCGCATATCGCCCCGGTTCCCAAATTCACCTTTGGCTGGTAATGCAACAGAAACTCCTTGTGTTCGATCGCCCGTCGCAACGCCACCTCCGTTTGCATCCGTTCCCGAGCGCGCGTGTTCATCTTCGGGGTGAAGTATTGGTAGTTGTTGCGCCCCTGTTCCTTGGCGCGATACATGGCAGCGTCGGCGTTCATGATCAAGGCGCCGCTCTCTTCCCCGTCACCCGGGAACAGGGTGATGCCAACGCTCGCGGAGATGAAACTCTCTTGGCCGTCGAGGTTGAACGGCTCGGCCAGGGCATCAATGATTTTCTGGGCCACCAAGCTCGCGGCGCCTGCGTTGCGGAGGTCCGAGAGCACCACGCCGAATTCGTCCCCGGCGAAACGACTCACGGTGTCGCCGCTCCGCATACATTGCACCAAGCGCGCAGCGACCTCCTTAAGCAGCTTGTCGCCGGCGCCGTGGCCTAGCGTGTCGTTGACCAGCTTGAAGCGGTCCAGATCGATAAACATGACCCCGACGAGCCGGTTATAGCGCTGTGCTTGTACCAGCGTCTGGGCAAGGCGGTCACTAAAGAGATGCCTGTTTGGAAGGCCCGTGAGTGAGTCAAACTGGGCGAGGTAAGAGAGCCGCTCCTCGGCTTCCTTACGCACGGTAATGTCCGCCATGGCGCCGATGATGCGTACCGCCTTGCCAGTCTTGTCTCGGATCACGTGGCCGCGGTCATAAATATAAGCGTGGCTACCGTCCGCGCGCCGCAAGCGGTACTCATCACTCCAGCTCTCGCCGCCAGTATCGATAATCGTACGAATCCCCGCCACTACGCGATCCTTGTCGGCAGAATGTATGCGGTCAAACCAGAATCTTGCGCTGCGGTCGACTTCGTCATGACTGTAGCCGAATACCTTGATGAAATTTTCGTTCCGCCACAGCGTATCGGTCGCGAGGTCCCAGTCCCAGATGACATCGTTGGTGGCACGCACAGCGGTGTTGAAACGCTCGGTGCTCCTTCGCAGCGCTTCCTCCGCCGCGATCCGTTCGCTGGTATCCCGCGAGATGGCGACGATAATGTAGGCATCCCCGGAGCGCAGCATCCGCCGCGTCGATTCGAAGGGCAGCAACGAGCCGTCCTTGCACCTGTAGTAACTCTTCATGCCGTTGTTGAGAGAAGGATTCGCGATCAGCTCGTCATAGGCTTGCTCGAGCTCTTCCCGGCTTACCGGTAACAGATCCTGCGGGCCTATCTCGAGCAATTCTTCCCGCGAGTAGCCGAGCAATCTACATGTGGTCTCGTTCACGTCCACAAAGCGCATCTTCGCGCGGTCAACCAGCACGATCATGTCCGCCGAGTTGTCCATGGCCACCCGGAACCGGCGTAGCGTCTCCTCGGCGGCAAGGCGCTCGGTGATGTCGCGCACGTTTACGACAATAAGCCAGCGGTTGTTCGAGTGCACCGCTCGGCGGTGCACCTCGACTGGGAACCACGTTCCGTCCTTGCGGAGATGCTTTAAATGCACCTGTTTGCTTGTCGCGCCAGTAGCAATCGCTTCGTCGTAGGTGCGCTCGATCTCCACTTTGCTTACTGGGGCAAGCTCTACCGGCCCCATCTGCAGCAGTTCCTGACGCGAATAGCCGAGCATCTTGCAAGCGGTATGGTTGACATCGATGAACCGTAGCGTCGCGCGATCGATCAGCATCATCGCATCTGCGGACACGTCCATGGCGGCACGGAACCGGCGCTGCTCTTCCTCTGCGCTCTTGCGTTGCATGAACTGGCCAATTTGGCTGCCGATTATGCTGATGGCCTGCACCAACCGGTCTTCGGGCTCGCGAACTTCGCGGCTAGTAAAGGCGAGCACGCCGATCGCATTTCCTTCTGAAATGACCGGAAAGACAAACGCACCACGCATTCCGAAACTGCGAGCGAGCCCGACCTGGGCCACCCGGGTGTCCTGAGTGATGTCGGTTGCCCAGAGCGGCTGCCGTGAATGCCAAGCCCTGCCTGCTAGGCCAATGCCCGGAGCGTAGGAAAGCTCACGGGACTCTGCGAGGAATTGCTGGACGGCATCGTCTGAAATGCCCCAAGCGTCCGCAAACCGAAGCATCTCGGCCTTGTCGTCCCAGCGGAAATAGCGCCCGCACTCCCAGCCTTCGGTCTTGCAGATCGCGCGGACGGCGGCTTGTACTGCTTTAGTCACGCTGTCGGCATCGGCCAGAGACCGACTTACCACATGCTCCAGCGCCCGCAGCTCCTCGAGACGCTTGCGCTCGGTGATGTCCTCTGTGACGCCGCGATAGCCCTTGAAGGCGCCGGAGTCTTCAAAGATCGGTTCACCGCTGACCGAGATCCAAATCTTTCTTCCGGGACCGTTGAATCTGCACAATTCCAGCTCGCGGAACGACTGGCGCGCATCGAGCATTGCGATATGGGCGGCCCAGTCCGCCGCACTCATATTGAGATAGACCTGGTCCCAGCGCTTCTTTCCGATCAGGCGTTCCGCGTCGATCCATTTCAATCCCTTCCCGATAAACGAAGTGAAGCGATACAGTCGGTCCTGCTCCCAATACACATCCGACGAGAGCTCGGTCAGGCTGCGGAAACGCTCTTCGCTTGCGCGCAGCTCTCCTCCGGCCCGTTCCTCGCGCTTCAATTTGGCAATCACAACCAGCATCAGTAGGAAAAGCACGACGGACATGAATACGCCGCCGGCAAAGTAGGCCCGCCGCTGGTTGTAATAATCGGCGAGTGCGGTGTCAGTCGATTGGGCGACGACAGCGATAAGAGAATAGTCTTTGAGCCGGCGAAAGTTGAAAATGCGCTCTACCCCGTCAGTCGAGCCCCGGCTCACATGGCTCCCGACCTCCCGGGTATCGGCGACATAGTCATGGCCTGGGGGGAGCGGTCGCTGCGAAAACTCTTCAAAATCCGGCGAGCGCGCCAATACGGTCCCGTCGCGCTTCCTCAACGTGACAATACCGTCACGCCCGAGATCTATCCTCTGATAGATGCGATTCAGTTCTTGCGGCGAAACAAAGAGCGCCATAACGCCGCTGAACTCCCTCTTTCTGTTGTACACGGGGCGCGAAAACGGAATCAATACCTCGCCCGATATGGGGTCTTTCACGAGTTTGCCAACGTCCAAACGGTCTAGGCCGCTTTCAAGGTGAGCCTTGAAATAATCGCGGTCTCCGACAAAGACGCGCCCCAGGGTGGGCGAATGGTTCTGGTACACAGTCCACCCCTGAGCGTCGATGACGCTGACTTGAAAAATGAACGCATTCTCCAGAAGCCTTTTTTCTTGCGCCATCGTGTCGGCGAAATGCGCAGGATCGTCCCTCCATTCGACGCGGAGATCCTGAAGCCAAAGGTCAAGCGTTCTCGCGAACGACGAAAAATGTCCCGCGACCACGCCGGAGAGATTGTCGCCGTGCCGGCGCGCAGAATCGAGCGCGTCTTCGTGCGCGCTCCTGATTTGATAAGCAATGGCCACCCAGACCAACGCTGTGACGAGCACAAACGCCGTCACCAGCTGCAAGCGGAGGGGCCGAAATGGAGCCCAACTCATATGCAATGTGTAATCGCCCCTCTTCAGCTACTCGGAGAAACCCTTTGAATTCAAAGCAAGAATCCTGCCGTGACCAGGGCCAAGCAAGGCATCACCGGACAGACTGATAACCCATTGAATCCTTTTCGAATTGACCAGACAAGCCTGATTCAACGCCATCGTCAGCAATGTTGGGGTTTCAGCATTCGTGGTTGCTGGCGCGGGCGGGCCGGGTCACGTCGAACGTTTGGTCACCTTGGCGACTGGTTTGGCGTTCCGCCAGCGTCCGCTATTGGCCGAATGCAGACCCTCGCGGTCCCTTGTTGGCGGCGGGGTTGTTGGCGGCGGGGAGCCCTGCATCAGGCAGCTTGGAGCCACGTCTCGCAGGCAGAGCGATGCGTGTAATATCCCATACAAATCCCCTTGGGGACGCCCTTGAAAAACAGTGGGTTATATGAATATGGCAGGGCGGCAGTAACGGGCCCATGTCGCAGCCATGTTGGGCAGCACCTCGTCGGAAAGTGATCCTTTCGTCCCCCTCACCAATACCCGAGGCCCACCTTTACGCTCCCGCGCGCCCTACGTTCTTGGAATCCCTGTCAACCTTTTGATTTATAGGGCGTTAAGCACGTAGCTTCAAAGAGTGGGTCATAACCGAGTCATTAATTCTACGGAGAGCAAAGTCCATGAAGAAGCTTCTGGCCGTTCTTTTGGCCGCAGTATTCGCCAGCATGACCGTCACTGCGATGGCGGCTGACGAGATGAAGAAGGACGAAACGAAGATGGAGAAGGCGGAAAAGAAACCGGCCAAGAAGAAGAAGGCCAAGAAGGCGCCGAAGAAGGAAGAAAAGAAGGAAGAAATCAAGAAGTAGCTTTGCAACGAATAGAGGGCAGGGCTTAGGCCCTGCCTTTTCTATTTGTGCGCTCGTTCAAACTTCCACGCACGAAATCATTCGCGGCTGTGGGAACCTAGCTCTTAATTGCCGGACAAATAGTGGATTGGCGCGGCCGCCGGATTCGATGGCATGACGATTGCTAAACATTATCAAATGTACTCTAGTGTAATTAGAGGGCGTTAGCAGGTGGACTCGCTTGAGTCGAGCAGGAAGTTGGCGAGTTTGCCGGCCAGAACGCCGTTGGCATTGCCGATCGGGTCTTCAGTGTTCGCCACAGGGATCGGGCTCGTGGCGCTCGGCGACGCGTATCTGGTGTTGCTCCGCGGCCTGGGTGCGCAACCACTTTCGGATTCGCTCGCGCTCGCTTTCTTCTTGCTCACGCATCTCGTCATTGGATCTGGGCTTCTCCTCGCGGGCTTCGTCGGCCTAGCTGGTGCCTTGAGAAAATCGGACAAGCTGCTCCTATTCAGTGGCATCCTCGGTAGCACTTCGCTCGCCACTATCGTGCTTCTGCAGACGCTGTCTCTGTGGTCGCTTCGCTATCTTGAGTAGCGCCTGCGACGGCAATGGTGCCCAAGCCACATTTGCGCTGTTGCCTGAGGAGGTGCCAAAGCACGCACTTTCGCTGTGCAGCGTCGACGCAGCACGCCTATGGGTACATGAGCCGCACGAGCATGGGCCCGATAAGGGATAGCGAGCGCCCGTTTCACGCCGCGACCCACTCTCCCTCGGGCGCGTCAACCGTGTGTTCCCTTGGGGATGGCCCTCGACGGCGGCGCGCCTTTGTTAGGGCAGCTTGCGGATCCAGCCAACGATGGCGTTCACAACCGCGGCCGGCTGTTCGGGCACCAGGGCGTGGCCATCGCTTGCCGCTTTGCTGACGCACGCGAAGGCCACAGTCGACGATGCAACCCGAGTGGGGGCGGAGATCGCTCAGCTCAAGCGTGAACGGGATGCCGCGCAGCTCGAACTCGATGAGACCGAACGGGAAATCGCAACTGTGACAGGCGAGCGCACTCGGCTGGGCCGGGAAGTAAAGGGTCGGATCGCCACCTTACAGCTTGCCGATGACGTTGGCCCGGACGAAATCGAAGGAAGGTTAAAGGAGCTTGGGAAGCTCGCAACGGCTCTTGAGGAACTGGCGAGTTCCCACCTCCGCCTTTCCTCGTCTCAGACAAACTGGGATAGTTTTATCCATCGCGCAAATGAGCTGGCGACTAAGTTGGGTGTCACACCGCCGGAACCCGTGGACTGTCCGACATTCGCAGCAACCTGCCACCAGTCGCTCGCCGCCAGCAAGGCGGCTCACTTGCGCGAGGCCGAATTGCGAGCCTCAATTAGAACTGAGGAACAAGGAATTACGGCGGCAAACGCCAACAAAAACTCGGCGACCGCGATTCTCGATCAACTGGCGGAAATCGCCTCCTGTGAGAACCCGGTGAAGCTGTCGGCCGCCATACTTGCCTCCAGTCAAAAGCGCAAGATCGAAGCAGAATTAAGTCAGCTCGATAGTCAGCTTCAGGTATTGGCGGTCGACAACGTCGACCGCTTCCTAGGGGAAGCGGCCAGCTTTGATGCCGATGAGCTTGCCAAGCTGCTCGCCGAAACTCGGGCGAGCCTCGCGGAGCTTGAGCCTCGTCTCCAAGCAGCAAGAGAGTCGGCCGTGCAGGCACAGGCCAACGTGGACCGGATCGACGAAACTTCGGCAGCGGCGACAGCGCGGGAAGAAATGGAGCACGTGCTCGCGAAGATGCGAAGAGATGCGTTCCAGTACGCCCGGATCAGGCTCGCACAAGCGCTCCTGGCTCGCGCGATCAAGTCCTACCAGGATAGGACCCAGGCCCCGTTGCTGCAACACGCCTCCCGATGGCTGTCCACACTCACGGGCGGGCGATATGTGAAGCTAGTTGCAGACTACGAGGGCGAACGGCAAGTGGTGCTCAGCGAGCGTGCCGACGGCACTCGGCTAAGAAACTCCGAGCTCAGCGATGGAACAGCCGACCCGCTTTATCTCGCGCTCCGGCTCGCGGCGATACAAATGCGCTCTTCATCCGAGGACCCGCTCCCGCTCGTTCTCGATGACGTGCTGCTCGCCTTCGACGAGGAGCGGGTAGTCTACGCACTTCAGGCGCTGGCGAGTCTGGCAGAGAAGAACCAGGTGATACTCTTCACTCACCACCAGCACGTGGTCGATCTAGCAAACAGGGTGCTGGTGCCCGGAACATTCGCAACTCAGACACTCGCGCTCTAGCCAAGGGTCATTGCGCCAAGTCGAAACGGGCGGCTCGGCGCCAAGTGTCGATTTCTATGGCAGTTATGAGCTGCCAGCTAACTCCTGGCTAACGTTCGTTATGAAAGCCGGACTTCGATCATTGCAATTGGAGAATTCAGCGGCATTATCCGCTCGGAAAGACATAAATCGCACGACTTAGTCGCCGATTTGCCGCATCTAGCGAGGTAACGCTTTGAGAGTTCGGCTCATTCTCCGGACATCGGAGAATGGGCTGGTTAGCGCGAGACTGGTTGGCGGAGAGAGAGGGATTCGAACCCTCGATACGGGGTTAATCCGTATAACGCCTTAGCAGGGCGCCCCCTTCGACCGCTCGGGCATCTCTCCGG
>Ga0326726_10006153_pt1 | contig 10819 bp, 7 predicted proteins | sample MHFenrmetagenome_2_FD_207603 | JGI IMG/M metagenome (GOLD analysis project Ga0326726, IMG submission 207603) | Lab enriched peat soil microbial communities from Michigan Hollow, Ithaca, NY, United States - MHF15MN | ecosystem: Environmental > Terrestrial > Soil > Wetlands > Peat | place: USA...
AGAGCTGCTCGACCGCCGTCTCCTTCAGGCTGCCGATCATCTCCTGGAACATGTCGAAGGCTTCCTTCTTGTACTCGGTCAGCGGGTCGCGCTGGCCGTAGCCGCGCAGCCCGATGCCCTCCTTCAGGTGATCCATGTTCAGCAGGTGCTCTCGCCAGAGCTGGTTGATCCCGCGGAAGCCCCCGCCGTCCCACTCGAGCCCGAGCACGATCCAGCGCTCGAGCCGGTGGAACATCTCGGCGCCCATCTCCTGCTCGCGCTCGCGGTAGTGGCGCTCCGCCGCCTCGGTGATCTCCTCCACCAGGGCCGGCTGGGCGCCCACCTCCTCCAGATGGGAGGTCGACACCCGGAAGTCGAACTGGCGATGGAGGGCCTCGTTGAGCCCGACCAGGTCCCAGTCCTCGGGGTGGGCGTCGGCGGCCGCGTAGCGCTCCACCACGCCGCCCGCGAGCTCGCCGATCCACTCGAGCACGGTCTCCTCCTGGCTCTCCCCCGCCAGGATCTCGCGCCTCAGCCCGTAGACGATCTCGCGCTGCTTGTTCATCACGTCGTCGTACTCGAGCAGATGCTTGCGGATCTCGAAGTTGCGCGTCTCGACCCGCTTCTGGGCGGTGCCGATCGCGCGGGTGACGAGCTTGTGCTCGATCGGCTCGCCCTCTTCCATGCCCAGGCGGTCCATGATGCGCTGGATCCGCTCGGAGCCGAAGATGCGCAGGAGGTCGTCCTCGAGCGAGAGATAGAAGCGCGAGGAGCCGGGGTCGCCCTGGCGTCCCGAGCGGCCGCGGAGCTGGTTGTCGACCCGGCGCGACTCGTGCCGCTCGGTGCCGATGATGTGCAGGCCCCCGAGGGCGACCACCCGCTCGTGCTCGGGATCGGTCGACTGCTTGGCCTCGACCCAGGCCGCCTCGCGTGCCTCGGCGGGGGCGGTCGCGGGGTCGAGCCCCTTCCGGCTGAGCAGGGCCTTGGCGAGGAAGTCGGGGTTGCCGCCGAGCAGGATGTCGGTGCCGCGCCCGGCCATGTTGGTGGCGATGGTGACCGTCTTCTCGCGCCCGGCCTGGGCCACGATCTCCGCCTCGCGCTCGTGGTACTTGGCGTTGAGTACCTGGTGCGCGATCCCGCGCTTCTTGAGCAGCTTGGAGAGACGCTCCGATTTCTCGATGGAGACCGTGCCCACCAGGACCGGCTGCCCCTTGCCGTGCCGCTCCGCGATCTCGTTGGCCACTGCGTCGAACTTCTCGCGCTCGGTCTTGTAGACGACGTCCGGGAAGTTGACCCGGCCGAGCGTCCGGTTGGTCGGAATCACCGTGACGTCGAGCTCGTAGATCTTGGCGAACTCCTCGGCCTCGGTGGCCGCGGTGCCGGTCATGCCGGAGAGCTTGTCGTACATCCGGAAGTAGTTCTGCAGCGTGATGGTGGCGAGGGTCTGGTTCTCCCGCGCGATCTTGAGGCCTTCCTTCGCCTCCACCGCCTCGTGCAGGCCGTCGGACCAGCGCCGGCCCGGCATCATGCGCCCGGTGAACTCGTCCACGATGACGACCTGGGGCTGGAGCGACGCCCGCCCCTGGTCGTCCACCGTCTCCAGGTCCTTGACCACGTAGTCCACGTCCTTGTGGAAGATGTGGTGGGCCTTGAGGGCTTGGTGGATGTGGTGGGCGACCTCGATGTGGGTGGGGTCCGACAGGTTCTCGATCCCGAGCAGCCGCTCGCAGTAGGCCACCCCCTGGTCGGTCAGGGACACGGTGCGCGATTTCTCGTCGACGATGTAGTCGCCCTCCGCGGTCTCCTCGATCTCGGAGAGCTTGCCCTCCACGATGGTGGCGGCCCGCTTCAGGCGCGGGATGATCCGGTTGACCTTCTCGTAGAGCGGGGCCCGGCTCTCCGCGCTCCGGTCGCGCCCCGAGATGATGAGCGGCGTCCGCGCCTCGTCGATCAGGATCGAGTCGACCTCGTCCACGATCGCGTAGTGGTGCTCGCGCTGGACGATGTCGTCCAGGCTGAACTGCATGTTGTCGCGGAGGTAGTCGAAGCCGAACTCGTTGTTGGTCCCGTAGGTGATGTCGGCCGCGTAGGCCTCCTTCCGGGTGACCGGTCGGAGGGCCGCGAGCCGGATGTCGGGCGAGGCGTAGTCGGGGTCGTAGCGGTACTGCATCTCGTGCTGGATCACCCCGACGGTCAGGCCGAGCGCGTGATAGATCGGCCCCATCCACTGGGCGTCGCGCCGGGCCAGGTAGTCGTTGACCGTGACCACGTGCGTCCCCTTGCCGGGGAGCGCGTTGAGGTACGCGGGGAGCGTGGCCACCAGGGTCTTGCCCTCGCCGGTCGCCATCTCCGCGATCTTCCCGGAGTGGAGCACCATGCCGCCCATCATCTGGACGTCGAAGTGGCGCATGCGGACGGTCCGGCGGGCGGCCTCGCGGACCGCCGCGAAGGCCTCGGGCAGCAGGTCGTCCGGCTCGACGCCGTCGGCCAGCCGCTGGCGGAGCTCGGTGGTGCGGGCGCGGAGCGCCTCGTCGGAGAGCGCCTGGAGGCCGGGCTCGAGCGCCGCGATCTCCGCCACCACCGGGCGCATGCGCTTGACGTCGCGCTCGTGCTTGGTGCCGAAGATCGAGCGGAAGATCGCGTTGAGCATCAGGGCCTCATCTTACACTACCTGGCCGCCGCCGCCGGCCACCCGGGTCAACGCGCGTCCCGCAGGAGCTCCCGGGCGTGCCGGCGCGATGCCTCGGTGACCCGCTCGCCGCCCAGCATGCGGGCCAGCTCGTCGACCCGGGCCGCGGCCGGCAGCCGGGTCACCGTGGTCCGCGTCGCGCCGCGGGCCACGCGCTTTTCCACCAGCAGGTGCTGGCCGGCGTAGGCGGCGATCGGCGCCAGATGGGTCACGCAGAGCACCTGCCGCCCGGCCGCGCTGGCCGCCAGCTTCTGGCCCACCACGTCCGCGACGCGGCCGCCGATCCCCGCGTCCACCTCGTCGAAGACCAGCACCGGCACGTCGTCGGCCGCAGCGAGGACCGTCTTCGCGGCGAGCATCACCCGGGAGAGCTCGCCGCCCGAGACGACCTTGGCGAGCGGCCGGAGGTCCTCGCCCGGGTTGGCCGAGAGCAGCAGCTCGACGCTCTCCGCCCCGCGGGGCCCCACCCGCCAGCCCTCCGGGCCCGAGGCCAGCTCGCCGGCCGCCGCCGGCTCCCGGCGCAGGGCCACGCGGAAGCGGCCGTGCTCCATGCCGAGCCCGCGGATCTCCTTCTGGACGAGCCGCTCGAGACGCTCGGCGGCGCGGGTGCGCGCGGCGGAGAGCGCGGCCGCTTCCGTCCCGGCGGCGGCGGCGGCCTCGGCCACCGCGCGCTCCATCTCCTCCGCGATCGCGTCGTGGCGCGTGATGCGATCGAGCGCGGCCGCCACCTCCTGGCGGTGGGCGAGGATGGCCGCCACCGAGTCCCCGTACTTGCGCTTGAGCTTGACGATGGCGTCGAGGCGCGCATCGATCTGCTCGAGCCGATCGGGGTCGAAGACCGCGCGATCCCGGAGCGCCCGGGCCCGGCCGACCACGTCCTCGAGATACGCCTGCGCGCCCTCGAGGGCCTCGATGGAGGCCGCCGCGTCCGGCTCGTACCGGGAGAGATCGCGCAGCAGCGTGGCCGCGCGACTGAGTCGCGAAGTGGCGGACTGGGGCTCCTCGTAGAGGAGGCCGACCGTCTCCTGCAGCCCGGCGACGATCCGCTCCGCGTGCTGCAGGCGCGAGCGCTCGGCCCGCAGCTCGTCCTCCTCCCCGTCCCTCAGGCGGAGGTCGTCGATCTCGGTGAGCTGGAACCGGTACAGGTCCTCCTGCCGGGCGCCCTCTCGCAGCTCGCCCCGCAGGCGATCGAGCGCGCCGCGCGCCTCCTCCCACTTGCGGACCAGCGCGGCCACCCGCTCCCGCCGGTCCTCCGCCTCCGCGAAGCGGTCCAGGAGCAGGAGCTGGCGGGCCGGCTCCATGAGGCGCTGGTGCTCGTGCTGGCCGTGCAACTCCACCAGCAGCTCGCCGAGCCGCTCGAGCAGCCCCACGGTGGCGGCGCCGTCGTTGACGAAGGCGCGGTGGCGTCCAGAGCGGGCCAGCTCCCGCTTGACGACGAGCTGTCCCTCGCCCGGATGGTGGCCCGCCTCGTCGAGCAGCGCGGCCACCGGGCCCGCCGGGTCGATCTCGAAGACCGCTTCGACCAGGGCGGTGTCGGCGCCCGTGCGGATCCAGTCGGGCTGGGCGCGCGCCCCGGTGATGAGCAGCAGCGCGTCCACCACGATGGACTTGCCGGCGCCGGTCTCGCCGGTCAGCACGTTGAGGCCGGAGGCGAAGGGCACCACCGCCTCCTCGACCACGGCCAGGTTGCGGATGGACAGCTCGCGCAGCATCGTCGCGGCCATGCTACGGCCTCTGCCCGACCGCGCTCAACTGTATCTCTATCGCTCCCCCCACTTGAGCTTGGTCCGCAGCACCGAGAAGAAGTGTTTCTGGGGCACGCGGAGCAGCCGGGTGCGGGCGGTGGCGCGCCTGACCTCGACGGTGTCGTTGACCTTGAGCGCGAAGCCCACCTGGCCGTCCAGGGTGAGCATGACGTCCTGATCGGTCAGCAGCGTGATGGCGATGCGCTGGGTCGCGGGCAGCACGATCGGGCGGTTGGTGAGGGTATGCGAGCAGATCGGGGTGAGCACGACCGCGTCCATGGTCGGGAACACGATGGGCCCGCCCGCGGAGAGGCAGTAGGCGGTCGAGCCGGTGGGCGTGGAGAGGATGAGCCCGTCCGCGCGATAGCCGGTCGCGAAGTCGCCGTCCACCGCCACCTCCAGCCGGATGATCCGGCTCATGGCCGACTTGGTGATGACCACGTCGTTGAGGGCCGAGTACTCCCCGAGCCGCTCGCCCTGGCGGAAGACGCGGGCCTCGAGCAGCATGCGGTCCTCGATGACCAGTTCGCCGCGCAGGTACGCCTCCAGCGCGGGAAACAGCTCCTCGATGGTCAGCGCGGTCAGGAAGCCGAGGCCGCCCAGGTTGACGCCCAGGATCGGGACCCCCAGGTCCCCCACCAGGCGTGCCATGCTGAGGAGCGTCCCGTCACCGCCCAGCACGAGCAGGAGATCCGACTGGGCCGGCAGCTCCGACCGGCCGACCATGGGTCCCGTCGCCTGCGGGATGAGGCCCGCGGTCTCCTTCTCGAGGATCGGCTGGATTCCCCGCGCGGCGCACCACTCCAGCAGCTGAGGTACGACGGTGCGCGCCTCCTCCCGGTCCGTCTTGGCGACGATGCCCAGCCGCTTCACGCGGGGGGCCCCTCCTCCGCAGTGACCCGGGTGATCAGGGTGTCCAGGTCGGTGAGGGTGCGTCCCGTCTTGGTCAACAGCAGGAAGAACTCACGATTGCCCTTGGGGCCCTTGAGCGGCGAGGCGGTGACGCCGCGGACGTGCCAGCCGTGCAGTACCGCGAAGCGGGCGACCCGCGCGATCACCGCCCGGTGGTGGGAGCCGTCGCGCACCACGCCGCCCTTGCCCACCTGCCCCTTGCCCACCTCGAACTGGGGCTTGACCAGCACCACCGCCTCGCCCTGAGAGGTGAGCACCCCGAAAACCGAGGGCAGCACCTTCTCGAGCGAGATGAAGGAGATGTCGACGGTGGCCAGATCCGGGGACTCGGGGAAGGAGTCGACCGGCAGGTTCCGCGCGTTGGTCTTCTCCATCACCACCACGCGCCCGTCGGCCCGCAGCTTGGCGTCGAGCTGCCCGTGTCCCACGTCCACCGCGTAGACCTTCACCGCCCCCTGCTCGAGCAGGCAGTGCGTGAACCCGCCGGTCGAGGCTCCCACGTCGATGGCGACCCGCCCACGCGGCTCTATGGCGAACGTGGCGAGCGCGTGCGCCAGCTTGTCGCCGCCGCGGCTCACGAAGCGGGGCCGCGCGACCAGCTCGAGCTTGGCTCCCGGCGTGACCAGTGCCCCCGCCTTGTCGACCCGCTGGCCGTCCACCAGCACGTCGCCGGCGAGGATGACGCGCGCGGCCTTCTCACGCGAATCGAGGAGACCGCGCTCCACGAGGGCCACGTCGAGCCTGACCTTGGTCTTCGCCCGGCTCTCGCCGCCGCCCCGCTCGGTCACGGGTGCCGCCTTGCCGCGGGCACTCGCGGCCGTCTTCCGCTGAGGCACGGCAGGCTTCGACAGGCCACGCTTCTTGGGGAACCTCTTCACGCCGGCTCCTTTCTCCAGCCCGCGACCGGACCGCGCGCCCGCGCGATCGGCACTTGGGCCCGTTCGGCTTCGATCATGTCCACTTCCTCGCCCACTGCAGAGCACGCCATCGCGTGCGGATCTTCGACGCGGTGATCATCTCGAAGGGGACATCCGGGAGAGCGGGGCGGCCGGCCGGGTCGAGCGGTACCGGGAGAAGGGCGGTCCAGGCCCGGAGGCGTGTCCCGATTCCCAAAGCCCTGACGACGGCGTTCATGCGGGCTCCTCAGCCCCCGGGGATCGTGCCGGAAATTTCAACGGTCACAATTATATAGCCGAACCCCCTCCCCCGCCCAATTCAGGCGGTGCGGCTCCTGGCCCGGGGTCTGAACACGTAGAGCAGCCCCATCCCGGCCACGAAGCCCCCGATGTGGGCGAAGAAGGCCACGCCGCCGCTGGTTCCGAAGCTGCCGAGGCCGTTCAGCACCTGCAGGACGATCCAGAAGCCCAGCACGACCATCGCCGGAACCTGCACGACCCGAAAGAAGAAGCCCAGGATGATCAGCGTGGTCACGTGCGCGCCCGGGAAGAGCAGGAGATAGGCTCCGAGCACGCCGGAGATCGCCCCGCTGGCGCCCACCATGGGCACGCTCGAGCTCGGCCCCACCACGGTCTGGGCCAGGGCCGCCGCGACCCCGGCGAGCAGGTAGAAGACCAGGTACCGCGTATGCCCGAGGGTATCCTCGACGTTGTTGCCGAAGATCCACAGGTAGAGCATGTTGCCGCCGATGTGAAACAGCCCGCCGTGCATGAACATCGACGTGAAGATAGTCAGCATCGGCAGCGGCAGTTCCGCCCCGACCCGGCAGGCCCCGGTCAGGCGGCACGGCACGAGGCCGAACTCCTCTATGAAGGCCTGGAAGGCCTGCACGCCCTCGGGGCCTCCCACCGCGAGCGACATCTGGTACAGGTAGACCAGCGCATTCAGGACGATGAGCGCCACCGTGACGATGGGGGCGGTGTTGCTCGGGTTGTCGTCCTTGAGGGGGAACACGTCGCTCTACGGGGCGGGCGGTCCGAGCGTCACGATGGTCGGCGCGGTGAGGTACGTCCGCGCCACGCGCAGCACATCCTCCGCGGTGACCGTCTCGACGGCCCGGGCGTAGCGGCCGGCGAAGTTGGGCCCCACCCCGAGCACCTCGAAGAAGGCGTCGTACCAGGCCAGGCGCGCATTGGTGCGCCGGTCGAGCGCGAACTGGCCGAGCAGGTACGCCTTGGCGCGGGTCAGCTCGGCGGGGCTCACCGGATCGAGCCGGATGCGCTCGAGCTCACCCAGCATGGCGGCCTCGGCCCGGGCCTGATTGGCCGGCGCGGTGCCGAGCTGCATATAGAGGACGCCGGGCCCCAGCCGGGAGGGATAGGCTCCGCCCGTCGAGTAGGCCAGGCCTTGCTTGTCGCGCACCTCGGTGAAGAGGCGGCCCGCCATGCCTCCACCCAGGGCGGTGGTCAGCACCTTCACCGCCGCGTAGTCGGGGTGCGCGGTGGGCGGGGCGAGAAAGGCCACCAGCACCTGAGCCTGCGCGGCCGGCCTCACCAGCACCGTGCGGTCGGCCCGCGCCGTCGCGGCCGGTAGCGAGGGCGCGGGCTCGCCCTCGCCCGTCGGCGCCGCAGCGAACAGGCGCCCCACCTCGGCCACGACCTCCCGCGCGGTCACGTCCCCGCTCACCGCCAGGATCATCCGGGGCGCCCGGTAGAAGCGCTGATGGTAGGCGAGCAGGCCGGCGCGGTCGATCTGCCGGAGCGCGGCGGGACGGCCGAGGATCGGACGGCCGTAGGGGTGCTCGCCGTACACGCGGCTCATGACCGTGTCCAGAGCGAGCGGAAACGGCTGGTCCTGGCGGCTGCGCAGCGCGGTCAGCATCGCCCGCCGCTCGCCGTCGATCTCCGCTTCGGGCAGCGTCGGCCGCAGCGCGACGTCGGCCATCAGCTCGAGCATCCGCTTCCAGTTCCGCGCCAGCGCGGTCGCGCGGAGCTCCGAGAAGTCCATGTCGGCCGAGCCGCTGATGCCTCCCCCCAGGCCCTCCGCGGTCTCGGCGATCTCGAGGGCGGAGCGGGTCGCGGTCCCCTTCAGGAGGATCTGCTGCAAGAGATAGGTGATGCCCGCGTCGTCCTCCGTCTCCCAGCGCGAGCCGACGCGCACGAACAGGGACGCGGCCACGACCGGGGTGGCCGTGTTCTCGCGGACGAGCACGGTGAGCCCGCTCGGCAGCCGCTCGCGCCGCGGCTCCTGCGCCGCCGTGCCGCTGACCGTGGCGCACATCGCCGCGGTGGCCAGCAGGGCCGCGGCGCCCAGGCGGCGGGCGGTCATGGTGTCCGGGGTCGGGGAACGAAGGTCAGCCGCGCATACGAGCCGGTCAGGTAGCGGCGCGCCGCCTCCTGGACCTCGGCCCGCGTCACCTTGCGCACCCGGTCCACGTAGGCGCGCTCCGCCTCGAGGTTCCACGTGGTCTCGGCGCGGCCGTACGCGAGGGCCAGGCCTTCGACCGTCTCGCGGGAGAATTCGCGCTCCGCTTCCGACGCGGTGATGGCGCGCGCAAGCTCGTCCGGGGTCACGCCCTCGGCCCGCACCCGCTCGATCTCGGCCAGGATGGCCCGCTCCACCGCATCCTGGTCGCGCCCCTCCAGCTGGGCCGTGATGCCGAGGGCCCCCGCGCCCTGCAGCGCCCCGTACCAGCCGGCGATGCTCGAGACGAGGCGCGCGCGCTCCCGCAGGGCCTGATTCAGGCGGGAGCTACGCGAGCCGCCCAGGATGTGGCCGAGCACGTCCACCGCGGCCATGTCGGGGTCGCCGAGCGGCGGGGCGAGCCACGCGAGCCCGAGCTGAGTCTGGCGCTCCGGCCGCTCCACCGTTCGATCGCGCACGCCGTCGAATCCGACGGGCGGCGGCAGCGGCGGGCGCGTGTAGGTCGCGGCGGGCCGGGAGCCGAACGCTCCGATGGCGGCGGCTCGCACCACGGCCGGATCCACCGGGCCGACGACCACGAGCGTCATGTTGTTCGGGACATAGTAGCGCGCGTAGTACCCGCGCAGGGTTTCCTGCGTCGCGGCCCGCAGGTCGACGGCCTCGCCGAGCACCGGCCGCCCATAGGGGTGTCCCTTGTAGAGAAGGTTGTAGAGCTGGCGGCCCAGCGAGGACCGGGGATTGTCCTCGTTCAGGCGCACCTCCTCGAAGACCACCTCGCGCTCCCGGGTGAGCTCGGTCGGGTCGAAGACCGAGTTGAGCACCATGTCTGCGACCAGGGCGATGCCCGATGCCACGCGGCTCGCGGGGAGCAGCAGATAATAGAAGGTGTAGTCGTTGGACGTGCCCGCATTGGTGCGGCCGCCCACCGACTCGACCTCCGTTTCCACGAACCCACGCGGGCGCGTCTGCGTGCCCTTGAACAGCATGTGCTCGGCGAAGTGCGAGAAGCCGCGCTCCCCAGGCGCCTCGTCGCGTCCCCCGACACCGGTCCAGAGATGGATGGCGACGGTGGTGGCGGCCCGGTGCTCCTGGATGATGAGACGCATGCCATTGGGAAGCACCTCCCGGATCGGAGCGGGCAAGCCGTGTGTTGGACGGGGGGTCGAGGTGGCGCTGGCGCATCCAGCCGTCGTCAGGAGGGCGATCGCGAGCGCGCAGACGCGTGGGCGCCTGCTGGGGGTGGAAACCATGGCGTTCCACGGTATCAGAGCGTCCGGTAGGCCTCAAGGCCGTCTCGCCCGAGACAGATTGCCGGGCCGCGCGCGGAGGGGATGCCGGGCAGAACGCCCAAGTGGGCATAGTAGCCCGGTGCGGCAATGACACGTAACATATTGATATTATGGAGTATACTAGCATGTGAGTCTCGTGGCATCCCCTCTGCATCCTAAAGGCGCGAGTCGGGGCCCTAGAGGGCCAAGAGGCGGAGCGGGCGATTCGGGTAGGAAAACGCAGTCTGAAAACGCAGTCAGAAAGGACGGAAGCAATGAGAAAGGTCCTCGCGGGTTTGAGCGTGATAACGATGTTCTCCCTCTCGGCCACGGCCGGGATGGCGCAGGCGCAGACCTCCTGCCCCCCTGAGGTCGCGTCGGCGAAGGCGATGCTGATGCAGACCGCCAAGAGCCAGGACGTACAGGCGCCGCGGTCGCTGGCGGGGGCGAAGCAGGACGTGCAGGCGCCGCGTAGCCAGGAGATCCAGGCGCCCCGGAGCCAGGATATTCAGGCCCCACGGTCGCTGGCGGGTGCGCGACAGGACGTGCAGGCGCCGCGTAGCCAGGAGATCCAGGCCCCGCGCAGTCAGGAGATCCAGGCTCCTCGCGGTCAGGACCTGCAGGCGCCGCGCAGCCAGGAGATCCAGGCTCCTCGTAGCCAGAACATCCAGGCCCCGCGCAGCCAGGAGCTTCAGGCCCCGCGCAGCCAGGAGATCCAGGCTCCTCGTAGCCAGGAGCTTCAGGCCCCGCGCAGCCAGGAGATCCAGGCTCCTCGTAGCCAGAACATCCAGGCGCCGCGCAGCCAGGAGATCCAGGCTCCTCGTAGCCAGGAGCTTCAGGCTCCTCGTAGCCAGGAGCTTCAGGCGCCCCGGACCCAGGATATCCAGGCACCGCGCGGTCAGGAC
>Ga0326726_10006154_pt1 | contig 10818 bp, 13 predicted proteins | sample MHFenrmetagenome_2_FD_207603 | JGI IMG/M metagenome (GOLD analysis project Ga0326726, IMG submission 207603) | Lab enriched peat soil microbial communities from Michigan Hollow, Ithaca, NY, United States - MHF15MN | ecosystem: Environmental > Terrestrial > Soil > Wetlands > Peat | place: USA...
CGGGAACCTCACGCGGAATCCTGAGCTGCGGTATACGCCTAACGGGACGCCGGTGGCCAGCTTAGGCCTCGCGGTCAGTCGGCGGTACAAGCAGGGCGATGAATTGAAAGAAGAGGTCTGTTTTGTCGACATTGTCGTCTTCGGCAAGCAGGCGGAACATTGCGGGCAGTATCTCAGCAAAGGGAACGGAATCATCGTCGATGGGCGGCTGCAGCAGCGCCGATGGGAAACGGAAGACGGCCAGAAGCGCAGCAAGCATGAGGTGGTGGCCCAAACGGTGACGTTCATGCCGAAACGCCAGGATGGCGGTGGCACCGGCGGAGGGGCTGAGGCGCCTGTGCACGACGATGCCGGGTATGAACCCGACGAGCATGTTTAAATAGGCTGAGACCAAGGGGTAAGGTTGAGCAAAGTCCCAACTTTTTGTTCTCAGCCTCAACCTGAGCCTTAACCTTCTATTAACGCTGGCGGACTTTTTCAGCATCCTGCTAACAAATAGGGAGACGGTTTATGGAGCGTGAACAACAACAAGGTGGAGACCGAGACGGCGGCGGTGGCGGACGGTTTTTCCAACGCAGACGGCCTTGCAGGTTTTGCATCGACAAAGGGTCGATCGACTTTAAGGATGTTGGGCTGCTGAGAAACTTTTTAACTGAGCGGGGTCGGATTGTCCCGCGGCGCATCTCCGGCAATTGCATGAGGCACCAGCGCGAATTGACGGCCGCTGTCAAGCGGGCTCGGCACATTGCGCTCATCAGTTTCGCGGAAGAGCGATAACCGCACGTTGGGAATGGGAATGCAGGTAGGCGCCACGATGGAACTGCTCAGGCCACTGTTGGCTGACATTACTGCCGATGGGCTTTCGTTGGTCGGCGAGGTCACGGATGAAGAACTCGGTCTCACCGAGGACGATGCTGTAGTCCTGGGCCCGCTGGCTGTGAGTCTGGACCTGACCAACATCGAAGGGCTGGTTGCCGTGACCGGTGTGCTGGAAGGCACAATCGTCCGCGAATGCGTGCGGTGCTTGAAGGAGTACGAGGATCCGTTGGCTTTTTCTGTGCGGGCTGCCTTTGTCCCGGAGCCCAAGTCATCGCCTCGTCATCCGAAGCGAATCGATCCCAGAAAGGCGCGCGCAGAGGTCGTGGAGGCTGAGCAAGAAGAGGAGCCGGACGATCAGTATCAATACCAGGGCAATCAGCTGGAGCTGGCTCCCATGTTGCGTGAACACGTGATTCTGTCGGCCCCGATGCAGCCGCTCTGCAACAGCGATTGTTTGGGGCTCTGTGCGCAATGTGGGAAAAATTTGAATGAGGGGCCCTGTCACTGTGCTGCGGAACCACCAATTCCGACATTTCGGGTGGTCCAGAGTATCAAACGCAAGACCGGCGAATCGCCAGATTCGTAGCAAGACCGTCAGCTATCGAAAGTGAGAAGGAGTTGCCATGCCGAATCCGAAACATAAACATTCACGGGAACGCCGCGACAAGCGGCGCACACAGAAACTGCGCATTACCCCGCCGGGCATGTCCGTCTGTCCACAGTGCCACGAGATCAAGCTGCCTCATTACACCTGCTTGAATTGCGGAACGTACAAGGGCAAGGCGGTCATCCAGGTCGAAGAATCCTAGCAGGCTGTTGAAAAAGTCCGCCAGCAGGGGAGGGATGGCCCGGTGAGTCCCCTGTGCTCGCGCAACGCGCGGTCTCGGAAGACCCTCGTTGGACGCGCGCAATGGGGGACTCATCCAAGCCATCCTAGAGGGCAATGTATACCAGCAAGCTTGGAAGAATCATATTTAGTCGTTCGTTGCGAGCCTTGCTTGGGGCAAGGCGGGTCTCGGCGCGCCAGGGCTGGGCGGGTGAGAAGTCTGGCCTTTTTGAACAGCCTGCTCGGCTGGCTCGTGACTAGGCCGTTGAGCCGTGGTTGTTGGGTTCGGTGGTTTCACGGATCACGACGGGATGATGTCTGTTTGCCTGTTGCGTCGATCGTTCCACTGCTCTAAACTCCTCCTGCATGTCGCGGGATAACTACTGATTGCCTTTCCCGACCGCGCGATACATCATCGTTCGATGAGTACTCAGCCCTATGAAGATTGCGCTTGATGTCATGGGCGGTGACCATGGACCGGCCCCGGCCATTGAGGGGGCTCTCCAGGCCGTCCAGGAATGCGATGTCGAAGTGCTGTTGGTCGGTGACGAGGCTATCATCACCACCGAATGTCGCCGTCTCGGTTGTACGGACCCCCGCCTCTCTATCCGGCATGCCTCCCAAGTCGTTGAGATGCACGAGTCGCCTGCTTCCGTCGCCCGCAAGAAACGGAATTCCTCCATCTGGGTGGCTACTGAGTTGGTCAAGAGCGGTGAGGCGAGTGCTGTGGTCAGTCCCGGGAACACCGGCGCCAGCATGGTGGCGTCATTCTTTGTGCTCGGGCTGACGAAGGGTGTCGAGCGCCCGGCGATCGCGACAAGCCTCCCCACGCTGACTGGTACGGCAATCATGTTGGATGTGGGAGCCAATGTGGACTGTTCGGCTCAGCATCTGGCACAATTTGCCATCATGGGGAATGAGTATGGCAAACATCTCTTCGGAAAGCCCAACCCACGTATCGGGCTGTTGAGCATCGGGGAGGAGGACGGCAAAGGAAATGAGGTGACCAAGGAGGCATTCAAGCTTCTCAAGGCCAGTCAGCTCAACTTCATCGGCAATGTCGAGGGCCGCGATGTGTATAGCGGGAGCGCCGATGTGGTGGTGTGCGATGGCTTCATCGGGAATGTTGCGCTCAAAATTTCCGAGGGAGTGGCCGATACGATCAAGAAGTTGTTAGTCAAGGAAATCTCCGGGTCATTCTTAGGCCGCTTGGCCTATCCATTCATTGCCGGGCCGTTGCGTAACTTGAAGAAGAAAATCGATTATGCGGAGTTCGGCGGGGCGCCGCTTCTGGGTGTCAACGGTATTACTATGATCTGCCATGGTCGTTCGTCTGCCAAGGCGATCAAGAATGCCATTCGCCGGGCGAAGGGGTTGGCAGAGAGTCGTGTCGATGAGCTGATTCAGCGCGATATTGAAGAAAGTTTCTCGCAAGTCAAGCCCATCGAGGATAAGCCTGCATGAAGGCCCGAATTATAGGGACTGGATCCTATGTGCCGACCAAGGTGCTGACCAATGCCGATCTCGAACGGATGGTGGCCACCTCGGACGAATGGATTGTCGAACGAACTGGTATCCGCGAGCGGCATGTGGCTGGTCCCGGTGAAGCCTGTTCCGATCTGGCGGTGAAGGCGGCGGAACGGGCTCTGATCGCCGCCGGGGTGAGTGCGGCCGATCTTGACCTGATTCTCCTGGCCACCTGTACCGGCGATTATCCGCTTCCTGCCACGGCCTGTTTGATCCAGCATCAGCTGGGAGCGACGCGTGCGGCGGCCTGTGACCTGTCGGCCGCCTGTTGCGGATTCGTTTATGCATTATCGGTGGCGGATGCCTATGTGAGAACCGGCATGCGCCATGTGTTGATCGTCGGGTCGGAAGTGATGTCGGCGATTACCGACTGGACCGATCGCAATACCTGTATTTTGTTCGGAGATGGCGCTGGAGCGGCAGTCATCAGCGCCAGTGAGAACGAACGGGGTATCCTCTCGACACATCTTCGTTCCGATGGCGCCCTCTGCGAATTGATTGCAGTGCCGGGGGGAGGATCGCGTTTACCTCCCTCTGAGAAGGTCGTGGCAGAGCGGATGCAGTACATCAAGATGAAGGGGAATGAGACCTTCAAGGTGGCAGTTCGGACCTTGGAAGAAGTCGCGCGGGAAACCTTGGCTGCGAATCATCTTCGTGTTGAAGATCTCGACCTTTATGTACCGCACCAAGCGAATGTGCGCATTCTCAAAGCGGTGGCCGAGCGCCTCGGACTCCCTCCGGAGAAAGTGATGTTGAATCTCGATCGGTATGGGAATACATCTGCGGCTTCAATTCCCATTGCCTTAGATGAAGCCGTGCGGCAGGGGCGAATCAAAGACGGGAGTTTGGTGATGTTAGGGGCTTTCGGTGCCGGACTGACATGGGCATCGGCTCTTATCAGGTGGTAGCAGGGGAAATGATCAGCGTTCAGCTCAAAGAATCGGCTGATAGCTGACGGCTTCGAACCAACTTTTCCCGTTGACATTCAAGGGAAATTCGACGATATCTAACCTCGCGGGTATGGTGCAGTGCGCCTTCCCCTGCTTCGAGTAATTCGATGATGAGAGTAAACAGTAGCCTCGTGCAATCACTCCGGTAGTATGGCGACTCTCCAATCAATCAGGTCATTCAGTATCGGGTTGGTCTTCCCAGGCCAGGGGTCTCAGTCAGTCGGGATGGGAAGAGCCTTGGTGGAGGCTGATCCGAGCATCAGGAGTCTTTACGAAGAGGCCTCGTCGGTGCTGAGGTACGACATTGCCGCACTGTGTTTTGAGGGACCAGTGGAACGATTGAACCTCACGGAATATACTCAGCCGGCATTGTTGGTGAACAGCATTGCTGCGCTCCAGGCATTCAAGCCATTGGGCATTGCACCGATTGCGGTGGCGGGTCATAGCCTGGGTGAATATTCGGCCCTTGTCGCCGCTGGTGGAATGACCTATCGCGAGGCGGTGGCGATTGTACAGAAGCGAGGTCGGTATATGGCTGAAGCAGTGCCGCCTGGGACTGGGCTTGTCGCCGCGCTTCTTGGCCTCTCGGTTGACGTGGTGAAAGAGGTATGTCGAGAGGCCTCGTCTGTTGGAGTTGTGGCTGCAGCGAATTTCAATTCGCCCGGCCAGATTGTCATTGCCGGGGAAAAGGCCGCCGTGGAACGGGCCATTGAACTGGCAAAGGCCAAGGGATGTAAGAAAGCGATCCCTCTTCCCGTGAGTGTGCCGGTGCATACCCCATTGATGCAGAGGGCCGCCGATCGACTGGCCGGAGATTTAGCGGCGATCACCTGGTCGGATCTCAAGACGCCATTGATTAATAATGCAGAAGCTAGGGCAATTACGAAGGCTGGTGACATCCGGGCGTCGCTGGTACGACAACTTCCTTCGTCGGTGCTCTGGGAAGATTCGGTGAAGGCCATGGCTGCGATGGGTGTGACGACGTTTGTCGAGGTTGGGCCTGGAACGGTGTTGAGTGGCTTGATCAAACGGATTCTGCCGGACGCGGTGACCCTGAATGTCAATGATCCTAAGTCGCTCGAGGCGACCCGCGCTGCGCTCAGCGCGTGAAGGGATATGAGGAGCGAGCGGATGTCACTTCATGGTAAGGTTGCGATTGTCACGGGGGCGGCGCAAGGGATCGGCCGGGCCATTGCCGAGTCATTGGCGCAAGCCGGGGCCGACATTGTGGTCGCCGATCTTGACCTGGTCCGATCGAAGGATGCGGTTGCAGCGGTGGAGCAGTTGGGGCGCAAGGCGCTGAACGTCAAAGTGAATGTCGCCGATGCCGCCGACACCAAAGCGATGGTCGATCAGGTGCTCAAGGCATGGGGGAAAGTCGATATTCTGGTGAACAATGCCGGGATTACGCGCGACGGGCTGCTGTTGCGGATGAAAGAGGAGGATTGGAATCTCGTACTGCAAGTCAATTTGAACGGAACGTTCAACTGTACGAAGGCGGTCTTGCTCCCGATGACCAAGCAGCGGTATGGTCGCATCGTCAACATTGCGTCGATCGTCGGGGTGATGGGTAATGTGGGGCAGGCAAATTACGCGGCATCGAAAGCGGCGGTGATCGGCTTGACGAAGACGGTGGCACGGGAATATGCGAGCCGCTCAGTCACAGTGAACGCAGTCGCGCCGGGATTTATCGATACCGCCATGACGCAGGGATTGTCGACGGAGGTGAAAGACATGCTCCAGAAGCAGATCCCACTGGGACGGTTGGGCACCGCGGCCGATATTGCGGCGGCAGTGCGTTTTCTTGTGTCGGACGAGGCGGCTTACATCACCGGGCATGTGTTGCACGTGAACGGCGGGATGTTGATGCCTTGACGACTGTGTGAACAGAATATTATATGATGCTGCGGCGGCGGTTCGCAGCGACAAGGAGGGTCTAGGATGGGGAAGGAGGCGGGAAAATCAATGGGTACTGTGGATGAACGGGTAAAGAAAATTATCGGTGAACAGCTCGGAGTCGAAGAGGATGAGGTCACGCCCGAAGCCAGCTTCGTGGAGGATCTCGGCGCCGACTCGCTCGATACGGTTGAGTTGGTGATGGCCCTCGAAGAAGAGTTCGGTATCGAGATTCCCGACGAAGACGCGGAGAAGATTCTGACGGTTGGGAAAGCGCTGGACTACATTAAGGAAAAGGCCTAGCGGCTACAGGACGTGATGAGTCCTCGTTCGACCAGGCGGATTGTGGTGACCGGTCTGGGGCTGATCACGCCTTTGGGAACAGGTGTCGAAAAGACCTGGAAGGCCATCTGTGCCGGCGAGTCCGGCATCGGACGAATTACGAAATTCGATCCTGCAGCATACGATGCCCAAATCGCCGGTGAAGTGAAAGACTTCGATCCAGCCGAGTTCATCGAAAAAAAAGAAATCAAAAAGATGGATACGTTCATCCATTATGCCGTGGGCGCTGCCCAACTGGCGGTGGATGATGCGGGATTTACCGTGGCGCCTGAAGAGGCCACGAAAGTCGGTGTGTATATCGGATCGGGTATCGGGGGACTAGGGTCGATCGAGTACTACCACAAGATTCTGCAGGAAAAAGGCCCCGGACGCGTCTCGCCGTTTTTCATTCCGATGACTATCATCAACCTTGCTTCCGGGCAGGTGGCGATCAGACTGGGCGCCAAAGGGCCAAACTCCTGTGCGGTGACGGCCTGCGCAACGGGCAATCACTGCATCGGCGACGCATATCGACTGATTCAGGCGGGCGATGCCGATGTCATGATCGCGGGCGGGGCGGAAGCCGCTATTACCCCGTTGGGGGTTGCAGGCTTTGCAGCCTCGAAAGCCTTGTCATTTCGCAACGATGCCCCGACGAAAGCGAGCCGGCCGTTCGACAAAGATCGCGATGGGTTCGTGCTCGGCGAAGGTGCTGGAGTCGTGGTCTTGGAAGAACTGGAGCATGCGCGCCGACGAGGGGTTCGTATCTATGCCGAACTCATCGGCTACGGTATGAACAGCGACGCCTATCATATTACCGCCCCGTCCGAAGAGGGTGAAGGCGCGGTTCGATGTATGGAGCTAACTCTCAAGGATGCTGGCATCGGCAAGGACCAGGTCGGGTACATCAACGCGCATGGAACCTCGACGATGGCGGATGCGATTGAGACCAAGGCTATCAAGCAGGTGTTTGGTGAGCAAGCATACCGCATTCCCGTGAGTTCGACTAAGTCGATGACTGGCCACTTACTCGGGGCAGCCGGTGGGATTGAAGCGGTGTTTACGGTGCTGGCGCTTCACCACGGGATACTTCCCCCGACGATCAACTTGGATCATCCGGATCCTGCCTGCGATCTGGACTATATTCCGCACAGGGCCAGGCCGGCTGCGGTGACGGTGGCGCTGTCGAATTCTTTCGGATTCGGTGGGGTCAATGCCTGTCTGCTCTTTAGAAAATCAAACAACTAGCAAGCCTGCGCGAGGGGTATACTCGCCACTATGACTTCGGCTGCCTCCGCCGACTCGCTCCAATCCTCGTTAGGCTATCGATTTAAGGCGCTTGCCTTGCTCGAGGAAGCCTTGACTCACTCCTCTCTCGTCAACGAACAGAAAACAGCTTCGGCTCAACATAACGAGCGGCTCGAATTTCTCGGCGATGCCGTGTTGTCGCTGGTGATGAGTGAGTATCTGGCTTCTACGTTACCGCAGTCTTCTGAGGGGACACTCTCGAAGCTGAAGGCACAGGTGGTGAGTGAGGCATCGCTGGCGCAGGTTGCCCGCCGGCTTGGATTGGGGGAGCACCTCAAGCTCGGGCGCGGGGAGGCCCGTTCGAAAGGGCATGAGAAAGATTCGCTGTTGGCCGATGCGCTGGAGGCAGTGCTTGCGGCCGTTCATCTTGACGGGGGGTTCGAGGCGAGCCGCATGGTGACGCGCCATATTTTCGCAGAGGAACTCACACATATTGCCGCGCAACAGGAACAGCCTGGTGCGGGCGACTACAAAACCCAGTTTCAGGAGTGGTGTCAAAAGCGGCACGATACATTACCTCGCTATGCGACCGTTCGAGAAACAGGGCCCGACCACCAGAAGTTATTCGAGGTGGAACTGTCCATTCAGGGCGAGGTCGTGGGCGTGGGGTCCGGGCGAAGCAAGAAGGAAGCAGAACAACAGGCGGCGAAGCAGGCCCTCCGACAGGTAGGAAGCTAAGCAGGTCGTTATGGTAGGGTGTGACCTTGTAAGCAGATCAGTTATTTTCTCAGGGAGGCTGATGATGCAGAGACGAAGCATAGTGAAAATAGTGGCAGTAACGCTCATGCTCGGTGGGAGCCTGTTGCTGGGCATGGGAAGCCTTTTTGCGGCTGATAAGGCCCCAACGGGGAAAGCGGAAGGAGTGAAAGGCCCCAAGGCCACGATCAAAACGAAGTTTGGCGATATGGACGTCGTGTTCTTTCCTGAAAAGGCCCCCAAGCATGTTGAAAGCTTCATCGCGTTGGCAAAGTCAGGCTTCTACAACGGCACGATCTTTCATCGGGTGATTCCAGGATTCATGATTCAGGGTGGCGACCCCAACACCAAAGATCTGAATAAACCTGAGACCTACGGTCAGGGTGGGCCGAGTCAGAAGCTCAAGGCGGAGTTCAATGACATACCTCACAGACGAGGGATTCTTTCCATGGCACGCACGAACGATCCCAATAGTGCCGGTTCGCAGTTCTTCATTGTCGTCAAGGATTCGAATTTTCTCGATGGGCAATATACGGTCTTTGGCGAGGTGGTGAAGGGGATGGAGGCGGCGGACAAGATTGTCAACCTGCCCAAAAACAGCCGCGACCTTCCAAATGAACGGGCGGAGATGACGGTCGTGGTGGTGGAGTAAACGATGCATGATTGGTGGGCGGTGACGCGCGACTCGGCTGTTATGAGAAGTCTCATACTGTGCGGAGTGCTGTTGGGAGTCGGTCTCCTCGCCGGTTGCGGAGGGAAGGCCGACGTGATACCAGTTACGCCTCCGCCAAGCCTCGGCCCTAAAGCCATTATCAAGACGAAATTTGGAGACATCCATATCAAGTTTTATCCGGATGTAGCTCCGAATCATGTTGCGAATTTTATCAAGTTGGCCAAGGCAGGGTTTTACGATGGGACGATCTTCCATCGGGTTATCCCGGGTTTTATGATCCAGGGCGGCGACCCCAATACCAAGAGCTCGCTACGCAAGGACACGTATGGGCAGGGTGGGCCCAAGGATGAGAAGGGCAATCCTGTCTTGCTCAAGGCAGAATTCAACGACACTCCTCATAAGCGCGGCATTGTGTCGATGGCGCGAGCGAATGAACCAGATACCGCAGGGTCGCAGTTTTTTATTGTGGTCGAGTCCTCCCCTTTCCTCGATGGAAAATACACGGCGTTCGGCGAGGTGACCAAAGGCCTTGGCATCGCCGATAGAATCGTGATTCTGCCAAAAAACGATCGCGACTTGCCGAATGAGCGGATTGAGATGACGGTGACCATTGTTGAATAGCAGCGCGGTCTTACGGACTCCGGTGCGCCAATAAGGAAGTGTTCGCTCGATGTGTGTAGTGGAAGCCCCTGGAACCACACTGCGTGTGGAGTGTGGAAGGGAGAGAAGAGAGCGTTATTTGATGTTCTCGATGAATGTGCGGAGGCGGGATTGTTCGGACGGGAAAAAGAGGATGAAGTTAAGGCCGAATGCGTTGCCGGAGACCCAGCGCACTGCGGCTCGTTCGACTTTCACTGGGGACGATTGGTTGGGAAGTTGAATAATGACCTGAACGTCGAGCCCTTCCGCCATATTGATGTCGGACTCGGCTCGACAGCCTGACGTCGAGATGTTTGTGATCGTGCCCTCGCCTTCGATCTCACCGGAAGAAAATCTCAGGATGCAGCGCAACTCCACACGGCGCGCTTTTCTGATCTTTCGTTCTTTCTCCGCGCTCATGGGGTGTGCTCTATCGTCATTGGAAGTCGCCGGCAATCAGTGGTGGTGACAGCCCGGTCCATGGGTATGGGACTCAGGCGCCGGGGGCGGCATGAATTGCTGCCCTGGTAAAATGATGTGGCCCGGTTCACGTTGCTTGGTCAGGTGTTCTGCAATCTCAGGGTGGTAGGCTCGCACATAGCCGATGAGCCCACCCAGAAACCGTTGCGATTGAAAGTCTGTGCCGGAAAAGCGTGAGACGAAGGCGATCGCGCGGTCCAGTATCTCCGGCGCGGAAGACATATCGGCGATTTCCTCAGGATTCTGTTTCTTGAACGTGTCGTATTCCTTCTTTAAATGTTCTGCGAAAACCGGCATTGGGCCGGCAGGCACATGGAGGGGACTGAGCGTTCGCCGCAAGGCCTGCAGCGCCGCCACAATCTCCGCATCTTGCCCGTCGCGGCGGCTGTGGAAGTAACCGAAGATCACCACTTCAACGAGATTGAAGAGAGCCACGGCTTTTTTGCCGCCCAGCTCGTCCAGTTCACGATAGAAATCCCTGCGCACCGGCATGAATTGTACCGCCAGCCGTTTCTGCTGATAATCGCTCCCGGACTCAAGATAGACGCAGTCAGCCGGGCATGAGACCCGCACGATTCGGTGTTCTCCGCAGCATTGGCTGCAGATCAGTCCTGCCAAGGCGGGGCAAGGCCGCTTGCCTTTCCGTTGTGTGCAATAGGCGCATTGGCTCATTTTTTTTCCAG
>Ga0326726_10006155_pt1 | contig 10817 bp, 10 predicted proteins | sample MHFenrmetagenome_2_FD_207603 | JGI IMG/M metagenome (GOLD analysis project Ga0326726, IMG submission 207603) | Lab enriched peat soil microbial communities from Michigan Hollow, Ithaca, NY, United States - MHF15MN | ecosystem: Environmental > Terrestrial > Soil > Wetlands > Peat | place: USA...
CGCGCCTCGTGCGCTTCGCTGCAGGCGGCCAGCGTCGCCGCGACTGCAACCAGGACCAGGATTCTGCTCATCGGACACCTCTCTGCGTGCCGACGGTGCCCGCCCAAAGCGCGAGCAGGCCCGCCGTCAGCTGCTTTTCGAAATCGACCCGGAACATCGCCATTTGCGGCAGCGCCATGGCTTCGCGTAGGCACGCCGGCGGATCGGTGAGCTGCCACAAGCCGAGCATCAGCGCGTACGAGCACATGAGCAGCGCGATGCCGTCGCCCCGCGCAAGCCCCGGAATCAGGGCTTCGATGCGCGCGCCGAGCTGCGCGAGGCGCGCGCCCAGTGCGACCTTGAACTCGAGAGCGGCCTGCGCGCCGATCTTCGACTCCAGCATGCCGCGGCAGTTGATCGCCAGAGGCAGAAACTCCGGATGCGCGCGCAAGAAGCCCACGGTCGCCCGCGCCGCATCGTCTCCCACTCCGTCTTGCGGCGCCGCCAGCGCCTTCTCGAGCGCATCGAACAGGACGTGCAGCCGCGCCAGATGCACCTGCAGCAGCACTTCTTCCCGCGTGCCGAAGTAGAGGTAGACGGTGCCCTTCGCCAGGCCGGCGCGCTTGGCGAGCTCATCGACCGCAAACTCGCCGCTCGGCTTCGCGCGCAGCAATTCCTCGGCCGCGCGCAGGATTGCGGCGCGGCGCTCGCTCTTATCCTCGGGCGCTACGGCGCGCGTACGGGATCTGGCTTTTAACTGACTGGCAGTCATTTGCAGGCAATCCTAAATGACCTGCAGTCATTAGATCAATACGTAGTAACCACTAGAATGCGGTTATGACGCAAGCCATTGAAGCGCTTGAGATCCAGACCGCCCCGTCGCCCGATGCCGCAGTCATCTGGCTCCATGGCCTGGGGGCTGACGGCTACGACTTCGAGCCGGTGGTGCCAGAGCTGCATCTGCCTACGCAGTTGCGCGTGCGCTTCGTCTTCCCGCACGCGCCAGTGCGCCCGGTGACGCTCAACATGGGCATGCCGATGCGCGCCTGGTACGACATCCTGCAACTGGGCGGCGGCGCGGAGGACGCGGCCGGCATCCGCGCGTCGCAGGCGCTGGTCGAAGGCCTCGTCGAGCGCGAACTCGGCCGCGGCGTGCCGGCGCGCCGCATCGTGCTGGCCGGCTTTTCGCAGGGCGGCGCCATCGCCCTGCAGACGGGGCTGCGCCACCCCGAGCGCCTGGGCGGGATTCTGGCGCTCTCGACCTACCTGCCGCTTGCGGCGAGGCTCGCCGCCGAGCGCAGCCCGGCCAATCGCGATCTCCCCATCTTCATGGCGCACGGCACGCTCGACCCGATGATCGCCATCGCGCGCGCGCGCGAATCGCACGCCGCGCTGCAGGCGCTGGGCTACGCGGTCGAGTGGCGCGAGTACGCCATGCCGCACTCGGTCTGCGCCGAGGAAATCGCCGACATCGCGGCCTGGCTCCTCAGGACTCTCGCACCAGTTCCCTAAAGCGGCCGATCTCGTAGTCCGCGCCGCGCTCGCCGAATCCGGTGGGCGTGTAGATGTGCTGGCGGCCGGAGCGCGTTGCCTCGAGGTTCTGGCCAGGCGCGAACACGCCCGGCCGCAGCGCGATCTGCACGTCGCCCGATCCCGGGTCGTTTCCCCTCAGCAGCACGCCCTGCTCGGCCGCGTTGCGCACGCCGGTCACCACGAACTGGGACACCGCCGGCGCGCGCGACAGCGTCTGGATGCCCACCCGCGCCTGCTGGCCGGAGGTCCTGCTGACCCGGCGCACCATTCCCACGACCCAGTTGTTCCCGCCCTCGGGCTGGATCGCGACGAGGGCGCCCACGCGCAGCCAGTCGCCCTTGACTTGCTGCACCACGGCGCCGAAGCCCCCGGCGCTCACATTCTCGATGACCCAGCTCTCAGCGGACGCAGCAGACGTATTGCTCAAGATGTCGATCACTCCCTTGAGGCCGTTCGCCACCGTGAGGCGCGAGCTCACGCGGTGACGCTGGTGCTTGCGCTCGGGCGCCTGAGGGGACCAGTACAGCGCCAGGTGCTCGAGTACTTCGAGCACCTCCTCGGCGCTGTCGCCCGGCGCCAGATTGAGCCCCGTGGGCAGGGCGTCCGTCGCTCGGATACGCTCGGCGAGCAGCTTTACCTCGGCGAGCGCGCCGCCTGGGCCGATGCAGCGCAACCCGGGCGCGGGCGGCGGCGCCTGCAAGGCCCGCTGCGGTGCCATGGCCTTGCCGAGATCGGTCCAGTAGGGGAGCCCGGCGGCCGGCCCTTCGGTCATGGCGAAACGCCCGGCCAGCTCGCCGATGATGCGCTCCGCCAGGTCGATTTCCGTGGGCAGCAGCCCCTCCGGAGCGCTCGCGCTGAACATGGCGGCGCGCATGAACTCGAGCCAGGGCGTCGATTGCGCCGGCAGGCCGGGGTAAAGCGTGACATTCGCCTGCGCCAGGCGGCGTGACTCGGCGTATGCATAGACGCGGTTGAGCATGCCCCACACGGCGTAGTCATAGGGCCCATAGCGCATATGCATCCACTTGATCTGCTGCGCAGCCGCGCGCACTGCGCGCGCCATCAGCAGCGGCAGCGCAGTCCGAGCGGACTCGGCGCCCTTTGCCCCCTGCACGAACAGGTCCACGGCGCGCGCCAGCGCGAGTCCCGCCTGGCGCCAGTATTCGTGCAGCGACGTCCACAGGCGGTTCTCCTGGAAGCGCGAGCCGAGTGCCTGCGACAGGTAGTCCCGCGCGAGCTTGCGCACCCGCGCCTGCGCGGCGTCGTCGACCAGCAGCAACAGCTCGATGCGCTGCTCGGGGCGGAAGCCCTCGGCGAGCGACAGCGACTCGTGCCAGTGCGCCAGCTCCTCGAGCGCCTTGACCGCGTCCTGCGCCGGCAGCTCCTCGAGGATGCGCCGCGCCTCCTTGGCGTCGGTCATCGGGTGGTCGGGCTTGCCGCCGCCAAACAGCTTCATGCGAAAATCCTACCATCACCGCGCCTCCATGAAATTCCTGATCGTCGATGAGTCACGCGAGTTCCGCAGCACGCTTGCCGGCATGCTGCGCGCCCGCTGGCCCGAGGCGCACATCGAGGATTGGGATCCGCGTGAGCGCGGCAATCCGCAGTCGACGCTATTGCATGAGCACTACGACGCCGTGCTGCTGGACGCCGAGCCGGCCGACGAGGACGGCCTTTCCTGGGTGAAGGACATTCGGCGCGTGCCCGACGCACCGCCGGTCGTGCTGCTCACCAACGCCAGCAACGACAGCCTGGCAGTCAAGGCGATGAAGGCCGGCGCCGCCGACTTCCTGCGCAAGCCGGGTCTCGCCGGCGAGCGGCTGGCGCGCTCGGTCGAGGACGCGCTGCGCGAGCAGGAGGCGCTGCGGGCCGAGGGGCCGGGCGCGCCGCCGGCGTTTCAGCGCACGGTGCAGCTCGACGTGCGCAAGATCGGCACGCCGCTCAATTTCGACGACCGGCCGATCCCGGGCTACCGCAGCCTGCGCAGAATAGGTGAAGGTGGCATGGCGCATGTCTACCTCGCGGAGCGCGAAAAGGACGGCCTGCAGCTGGTGCTCAAGGTGCTCGACCCGAACCTGCGCGAGGACCAGTCCTTCGTGCGGCGCTTCGAGCGCGAGTACCGGCTCGCTTCCGGCGTTCATGACGAGTTCGTGGCGCACATTTACGACCACGGCTTCGCCGGCGAGCGCCCCTACATCGCCATGGAGTACCTTTCCGGCGGCACGCTCGCCGCGCGCATGCTGGGCGGCATCTCCTCGCTTGCGGCGCTACGCATCTGCTCGCAGCTCGCGCGCGCGCTCGATGCGATCCATTCGCAAGGTATCGTGCACCGCGATTTCAAGCCGCAGAACATCCTGTTTCGCGACAACGGACGTCCGGTGATCGTGGATTTCGGTCTGGCGAAAAATGTAGGCGCCAAGACCACGTTCACGCGCCATGGCGAGGTAATTGCCACGCCGCGCTACATGAGCCCGGAGCAATGCCTGGGCAAGACGGCCGACAGCCGCTCCGACCTCTATAGCCTCGGGGTGATCTTCTACGAGATGCTCACCGGCAGGAAGCTGTACGAAGCCGAAGGCGCCGCCGGGCTGGTGTATCAGCACGTGCACGGGCCGCTGCCGCGGCTCGAGGGCCGCCTCGCCGGCTACCAGCCGATCCTCGACCGCCTCCTCGCGAAAGACCCAAAGGAGCGATTCCAGAGCGCGCGCGAGCTGTTTGCGGTGATCGCGATATGAGCGCAGACAGCGGCGAGCGGCAGTACCTCGATCTGCTGGCGGAAGTGCTGGAGCGCGGCGCGCTAAAGTCCGACCGCACCGGTACCGGTACGCGCTCGGTGTTCGGGCGACAGATGCGCTTTGCGCTTGCCAGCAGCTTTCCACTGCTGACCACCAAGAAACTGCACCTGAAGTCGATCATCTATGAGCTGCTGTGGTTCATGCGCGGCGACACCAACGTGCGCTGGCTCCAGCAGCACGGCGTCACGATCTGGGACGAGTGGGCGGACGCAAACGGCGAGCTCGGTCCGGTGTACGGCTACCAGTGGCGGCACTGGCGCACCCCCGATGGCCGCGAGATCGACCAGCTGCGCCAGGTTGTGGAGCAGATCCGGACGCAGCCGGACTCACGCCGCCACCTCGTCACCGCCTGGAATCCGGCAGACGTCGAGCGCATGGCGCTGCCGCCCTGCCACGCGCTGTTCCAGTTCTACGTCGCCGAGCGGCGCCTGTCCTGCCAGATGTACCAGAGGAGCGCGGACTTGTTCCTCGGCGTGCCATTCAATATCGCGTCCTACGCGCTGCTCACGCTGATGATCGCGCAGGTCGCGGACCTCGAGCCGGGCGAGTTCGTCCTGACGCTGGGCGACGCGCACCTGTACCTCAATCACCTCGAGCAGGCGCGCCAGCAGCTCTCGCGCGCGCCGCGTCCCTTTCCGCGCGTGCGCCTTAATCCCTCGGTGCGCGACGTGTTCGGGTTTCGCTACGAGGACTTCACGCTCGAAGGCTACGATCCGCACCCGGCGATCAAGGCGCCCATCGCGGTATAGCCGCACGCGCGGCGGTCGCGCAGAAAAAAAAGGCCCGCCTGTAGGGGGAAACGGCGGGCCCGGGGGAGGAGCTGGAGGTGGAGCTGGCGGCGGGGCCCTAGAAGCTCCCGCTCACAAGCAGCCTGCCGAGGTACAGCACCCCGGCGACTGCAAATCCGTAAACCACTGCATCGGCGACGCGTGCGCGCTGTGACGGTGCCCAGCCCGGCAGCGCCCACACTACCGCCGCCGCGCCAAGCAGCGCAGCCAGGAGCGCGGCGCCAAGTCCGAAACTGTGCCCGAACGCCTGCACCACCCAGCCCTCCGGGGCAACGAGCTTGTAGATGCTGCCGCTGATGCCTATCAGCACAAAGGCGCTGATCGCGAAGCCAAACAGCGTTTGCGCGAAGAGCGGGAACTCGTACTTGGGCTTGGCGTGATCCATCACTTACAGTCTCTTGCAATCGTCATGCCCGCTCGCAGGCGCGCTACAGAATCAAGGGGTTGCGCGCCAAGCGCGCATTAATGCCAGCCGCGAAGTGTCTGGTGCCGGCGACGACGCAGTTCACAACTGAGCCAAGCACCTGAGGGCACAAGGCTTTCGCTGTCGCCGGGCGGCGACGGTGATGCTTGCCTAGGACTCTGCGGCGACTTTCGCCTTGAACATCGAGGGCTCGAGCGCATGGCGCTCTAGCAGACGGTAGAACTCGGTGCGGTTGCGTCCTGCGAGGCGCGCCGCCTGCGTGACGTTGCCGCCGGTGATCTTGAGGATGCGCACGAGGTACTCGCGCTCGAAGGCGCGGCGCGCCTCGTCCAGCGGCGTGAGCGAGCCCGCGCCCGCATCGAGCGCCTGGCGCACCAACGACGCTGGGATCACCTCGGTGGCGGTGAGCGCCACCGCGCGCTCAACCACATTGAGCAGCTGGCGCACGTTGCCCGGCCACGCCGCGGAGACCAGCAGCTCCATCGCCTCCGGCGACATCGCGAGCCGCGGCCTGCCGTAGCGCTCCGCCAGACGCGCGAGGAAGTGGCCGGCGAGCAGCGGGATGTCTTCGCGACGCTGCGCGAGCGACGGCAGCTCGAGCTTCACCACGTTGAGCCGGTAATACAGGTCCTCGCGGAACTCGCCGGTCGCAATGCGCTCTTCCAGCTTGCGATGGGTGGCCGAGATGATGCGCACGTCCACCGCGACGTCGTCGTTGGCGCCCACCGGCCGGACCACGCGCTCCTCGAGGGCACGCAGCAGTTTCACCTGCAGGGCCGGCGGCATGTCGCCGACCTCGTCGAGGAACAGAGTGCCGCCCTCAGCCGCCTGGAATAGCCCGCGGCGGTCCTGGAGCGCGCCCGTGAACGCGCCTTTCTTGTGGCCGAACAGCTCCGACTCGAGCAGGCCTTCGGGAATCGCGCCGCAGTTGACCGCGACGAACGGCGCGTCCACGCGCCGGCTGGCGCGGTGGATCGCGCGCGCCAGCAATTCCTTCCCAGTACCGCTGGCGCCGAAGATGCACACGCTCGCGTCGGAAGCCGCCACGCGCTGCGCCTGCGACAGCACCGCCTCCATGGCTGCCGAACGCGTGATGAGCTCGGCGCGCCAATGCTCGCCATCGCCGCTCGGCGCGCTGGAGAGCCGCAGCGCGTCGGCGACGGTCTCAAGCAGCACCTTGGGCTCGAACGGCTTGGTAAGGAAGCTGAACACGCCGCGGCGCGTCGCCGCCACCGCGTCGGGAATGGTGCCGTGCGCCGTCAGGATGACCACCGGCAGCGAGGGCGCCTGGCGATGGATGGCGTCGAACAGGCCCAGGCCATCCATGCCCTGCATGCGCAAATCGGTAATCACCAATTGGGGGCGCTGCACCGCCAGGCTGGCGAGCGCGGCGTCGGCCGATTCCACCGCTGTCACGCGATAGCCGGCGGCGCTCAGCCGCATCGAAATGAGCTGCAGCAGGTCGCGATCGTCGTCGACCAAGAGAATGGCTGGGGATTCGTGGTTCATGGGTTTCACCGCTTGGTTGTGCGGCGGCGCTCCTCGCGCTCGAGGATGCCGCGCTCGATCGATTTCAGCGCCTCCACCTGCTGGCGCAACGTGTTGGCGCGCTCCTCGGCCTGCTCCGCCTGCTGACGCAGTGTCTTGGCGCGCTCTTCGGCCTGCTCCTCGCGCCGCTCGGCCGCGCGCAAATCGCGCGCGGCCCGCACGCGCTCCGCGGCCCCGGCGCCGGCCATGGCCGCGAACTGCACGAGAGGCGTCTCCGGCCGGCGCGCCGCCAACGGCTCGAACAGCGTCGCTGCGCGCGCGTCATCCCGCATGGGTGGCGGCAGCGTAGCCAGCAGCGCCGCAAGGCGCGCGCGGTTCGCGTCGTCCTGGACTGCGGCGAACATTTGCTGGGCATGGTTGAGCTGGCGGCGCTGCTCCTCCGGCGTGGCGCGCGCGGCGGCTACCGCGGCGGCAACGATGTCGCTCACCTGCACCGCTTCGTCGGCGTCGGGCCGCAGCGCGGCGCAGCCCGCAAGCAGCACCAAGAAGGCGAGCGCGATCCGCGTCATGCCGCCTCCTGCAGCACCAGCGGTTCGGGGCGCTTGGGCAGCGTCACGCGGAAATGCCCGCCCGGCCCACCCGCCACCAGGGCAATGCGGCCGCCGTGCGCCTCGGCGAATTCGCGCGCAATGGCGAGGCCCAGCCCGCTGCCTTCGACGCGACCACCTGCCTTGGCTCGGCCGCGAAAGAACGATTCGAACACCGCGTCGCGCTCCTCGGGCGGCACGCCTGGGCCGGAATCGATCACCTCGATGGTGACGCGCCCGTCGGCCTCCCGGGACAGCACCGAGATGGTGCCGCCGGGCGGCGTGAACTTGATGGCGTTGCCCACCAGGTTGTCGACGATCGAGCGCAGCTTTTCGGGATCGGCATCCACCCCCACCGGCGCCAGCTCCAGCACCACGCGCTGCTCCTTGGCGAGCGCCGACAGGCGGTGCGCCTCGACCACCTCGCGCACCAGCTCGTCCACGCGCACCGACTTCACTTCGAGTGAGGCGGCGGCGTGCAGCGCACGCTGGTAGTCGAGCAGCTCTTCGATCAGCTTCTGCAGTTTCACGCTGTTGTCGCGCATGATGCCGACGACGGCGCGCTGCGGCGGCGCGAGCGGCCCGGCGACCTGGTCGTTGAGCAGCTCCGCGCCCTCGCGCAGCGAGGCGAGCGGCGTCTTGAGCTCATGTGACAAGTGGCGCAGGAATCGGTTCTTCTGCGCTTCCAGCTCCGTCAGCCGGCGCCGCAACCAGTCCAGGCGCGAGCCCAGGTCGCGCAGGTCTTGCGGCCCGCCGACGCGGATCGGCTGCGCGAAGTCGGCGCTGCCCAGCTGCCGGATCGAGGCGTCGAGCTCCGCGATCGGGCGCGCGATGACGCGCGTGAGGGCGAATGCGATCGCCAGCGCGGCCGCGAGCGTGGCGAGCACCAGCTGCAGCAGCCTGCGTTGCACGGCTTCGGCGGCGACACGCAGGCGCTCGACCTCATCATCGGCGACCCGGTAGCTGATCGACAGCACCTCGTTCGCGCTCTCCGCCAGGTCGGCCACGCGCTCGGCGACCGCGCGCGCATCGGGCCGCGCCTCTGCGCCGGGCGCCAGCAGGTCATAGAGCGCCTGCTCCTCCTCCATCGTGCGCCGCAGGGCCGAGAGCTGCTGTTCGTCCAGCGGCAGGCGCGCGAGGTCCTGTGTCTGTTGGCGGACGCCCTGGTGCAGGCGTGCGTAATCCTCCACCAGACCGGGATCTGGCAGCACCGCCAGCTGTTGCGCGACGCGCTCGATCGAGCCGATGCGGTTGACCAGCGCACGGCTGCCGCGCGCGGCCTGCGCGGCGTTGTACACCGCGTTGCGACTCTGCTCCGCAAGGCGCTGCGTGTGCCAGGCCGAATACAGCAGCGCGCCCGCCAACGGCGCCGCCACCAGCAGGAAGCCGGTGACGAGCAGTCCGAGGAAGGAACGCGGGAAGCGCAGGGCCGCCCTCGGGGAACTGTCCTGAGGTGCCATGTCCCTATAATCTCACGTAAAACATTGTCAGGACGAGCGAAGAATGTCACAAGGTCGTGCGCCGCGCGTGTACCTGGTCGCCGCGGTGGCCGCCAACGGTGTCATCGGCGCGCACGGTAAGCTGCCGTGGCACCTGCCCGAGGACTTGAAGCATTTCAAGGCGCTCACGCTCGGCCATCCGGTGATCATGGGCCGCAAGACGTGGGAGTCGCTCGGCCGCCCCCTGCCAGGGCGCGAGAACATCGTCGTCACCCGCAGCGCCGGCTACGAAGCGCCCGGTGCGAGCGTCGCAGCGTCGCTGGAGGCCGCTCTCGCGCTGTGCGCGGGGGAGCCAGTGGCCTTCGTCATCGGCGGCAGCGAGCTCTACGCCGCGGCGCTGCCGATCGCCGACGGCCTCGTCCTCACGGAGATCCACCGCGACTATGACGGCGACACGCACTTCCCGGGATTCGACCGCAAGACCTGGCGCGAGACCCAGAGAAAGCCGCAGGCCGGCGCCGGCGGCCTGCACTTCGACTTCGTCCTGTACGAGAAAGCGTAGGACGGGCCGCCGCCGCGGGCCGGCAGCCCGGCTCCTAGCGCTTCGACTCGAAGACGCGTACCTCGGGCAGCGGGAAGCCGTTGAACTCGCTCGCGTACGCCGTGGTGTAGGCGCCGGCATTGCGGATGTAGATGAAATCGCCCTCCTGAAGATCAGAGGGCAGCGGCTCGTCGCGCATCACCACGTCTACTGAGTCGCAGGTCGGCCCGGCGACATTCCAGGCGACGTCCGGGCCCGAGCGATCGGTGCGGATCTTGTATTTCAGCCCTTCCGTCGTCTCGATCACGCCGCCGAACAGTCCCGCATCCCAATGCATCCAGCGCTTGCCGCTGCGCGTGGCCGTGCCGAGCACGCGGCACACGAAGTAGCCGGCGTCCGACACCAGGTAGCGCCCGGGCTCGGCGATCACGCGCACGTCCTCGGGGAACGCCTTCAGCGCCTCATTGATCACTTCGCCGATCACCTCGACCGACGGGATCGGCTTGACGTGCCGCACCGGGAAGCCGCCGCCGACGTCAAGCAGGCGCGGCTTGAGCCCCGCCTTGATCATGGCGTCGAACACGGTGCGCGCCTTCTCGATGCCCACGCGCCAGTTCTCCGGATTGCGGCACTGCGAGCCCGCGTGGAAGGTCACGCCCGCCAGGTCGGCGCCCAGCTTTGCCGCCGTGGCGATGATCTCGCGCGTCTCGCCCGCGCCCGCGCCGAATTTCCCCGACAGCGGCCAGTCGCTGCCGATGTTCGGCGTGGCGATGCGCAGATACATCTGCGCAGTCGGGTCGACGCCGTGCACGCGGCGCAGCTCGTCCACGCTGTCCACCACGAACCAGCGCACGCCCTTTGCCGCCGCGTAGGCGTCGGCCTCGCGCGAGCGCATCGGGTTGGAAAAGAAGATCTCCGCGGCGGGAATGCCGAGCGCCAGCAGCAGGTCGAGCTCCGCGGTCGAGGCGATCTCGAAGCCCGCGCCCTCCTGCACCAGCGCCTTGAGCACGCGGCGATCCGGATTCGCTTTCACGGCATAGTGCGGCCGCACGCGCGGCATGGCCGCGCGGAAGCGGCGCAGTTTCTCACGCACGATGGCGGTGTCGAGGATCAGGAACGGCCGCGTGTATTTCTGTCGTGCGGCCTGGCGGACGATCTCGAAGTCGAGGCTGACTTCGGGATGCGTGTCGAAGAGCTGCTCTTGCGGAAGTGCGGTCTGCTGTCTGTTGCGTGCGAGGCTACT
>Ga0326726_10006156_pt1 | contig 10815 bp, 10 predicted proteins | sample MHFenrmetagenome_2_FD_207603 | JGI IMG/M metagenome (GOLD analysis project Ga0326726, IMG submission 207603) | Lab enriched peat soil microbial communities from Michigan Hollow, Ithaca, NY, United States - MHF15MN | ecosystem: Environmental > Terrestrial > Soil > Wetlands > Peat | place: USA...
CAGGTCGACGGACGCGGGGCGGTCCAGCAGCAGCACGTCCGCCCCCATGTCGGCGAGCAGCATCCCGGCGAACGGCCCCGGGCCGATCGCCTCGAATTCGAGAACCTTGATTCCTGTGAGCGGGCCGGGCATCGGAGCGGCGCCTATCGTATCAGCCCGCCCGCAGGCCCAGTAGCGCCCTCAGTGCATCCCCAGGGAGGCCTCGATGTTGCGCACCATCGCCACCAGGCGCGGGGCGATGTCCTCCTCGAGCTGGCCCTTCTTCAGGATGAAGGCGGGCACGGTGCAGTTGAAGGCCACCACTTCGCCGTCCACGGTGCGGCGCATCGGCGCGCCGACGGCGTGCACCTCGCGCCGGACCTCGCCGAGCGAAACGCAGAAGCCGCGGCCGCGGATGTCCTCGAGCGCCTTGTCGATCTGCGGCCGGTACTTGCGGTGCATCTCCGGCTCCTTCACCTTGAGCTGGTTGAGCACCGCGTCGCGCTCGGGCGGGGTGCAGGAGGCGATGTACGCGCGGCCGATGACCGATTGCGCGATGGGTACCGAGGTGCCGATGTCCGGCAGCGTCGCGATGCCGTCGCCGCTGCGGCAGGACTCGACGTAGACCATGCTCAGGCGGTCGCGCATGCCCATCGACACCGAGCCGTTGCAGTAGTCAGCCAGCTCTTTCATCAGCGGCCGCGCGACCTGGCGCACGCTCATCGAGGCGAGCAGCGGATAGCCGATGGACAGCACCGCCGAGCCGAGCTGGTATTTCCCGAGGCGCATGTTGTGGCGCAGGTAGCCGAGCTTGGTGAGCGTGTAGGTCAGGCGCGACACCGTGGGCTTGGGCAGCCCCGTGCGCACCGAGATCTCCTTGTTGCCGAGCATCGGCTCGGGCGGGGTGAAGCAGCGCAACACCTCGAGACCGCGCGCCAGCGTGGTGGCAAACTGGCGGTCACCCTCGTGCTCGTAGCTGAACTGCGGCTCGACGGGGGAAAGCGGTGCGGTGGACTCGGGTGCGCCCATGGCGTCTCCTCTATTTGTTGTCGCTGCAGCGGGGTGCGGCAGGAGTGTTTCGCGTTTCGATATTCGGACGGCGGAAACCACCTGTCAACTTAGTCGTATCATATTTCGCATAGCGAAAATATCAAAGGAATCATGACTAAATCCCTCTTCGATCTGAGCGGCAAGGTCGCATTGGTCACTGGCTCCACGCGGGGTATCGGCAAATCCATCGCCGAGGAAATGGCACACGCGGGCGCGCGGGTGGTGATCTCGAGCCGCAAGGCGGAAGCCTGCGTGCAGGTGCGCGCCGAGTTCGAGAAGCAGGGCTTTGACGTGCTGGCGCAGCCCTGCAACGTGTCGAGGAAGGAGGAGCTGCAGGCGCTGGTCGATGCGACCCTGAAGCGTTGGGGGCGCATAGATGTCGCCGTTTCCAACGCGGCATCCAATCCGTACTACGGTCCACTTGCCGCCATCCCGGATGACGCGTTCGACAAGATCTTCAACAACAACGTGAAGAGCGTGCTGTGGCTCGCGGCGATGACGCTGCCCGGCATGGCCGAGCGCGGCGGCGGCAGCTACATCACCGTGGGCTCGATCGGCGGCATCATCGCCAACACCGTGATCGGCGCCTATGGCATGTCCAAGGCCGCCGACCACATGCTGGTCAAGAACCTCGCCGCCGAGTGGGGCCCGAAGAACGTGCGCGTCAACGCCATTGCCCCCGGGCTCATCAAGACCGACTTCGCCAAGGCGCTCTGGGAAGACCCCAAGCGGCGCGCCGAGCGCGAGGCGGCGACGCCCCTGCGGCGCCTGGGGGAGCCGCGGGACATCGGCGGCATCGCCGTGTTCCTCGCCTCCGACGCGGCCGCGTTCATCACGGGCCAGTGCATCGTGGCCGACGGCGGCGTGACGATCGTCTGAGCGGCCCGGCGCCTGTGCGGCGCTACGCCGCGTCGCGCAGCGCCGGATTGGAGAATTGCAGCACGCCGTCCTCGAGCGCCGCCTCGCGGATCATCTTCCTGTCGCGCACGTAGTTCTGCGGATTGACCCAGGGCTCGCGGTCGCCCTGCCGCGGAAACAGGTGCATCGCCCGGCGCATGTACCCCGAAGAAAAATCCTCGATCCACGGGCGCTCGGGCATGGCTGCGTCCCCGGGGCGCAGGCGCGGCGTGGCCTGCCTCGCGCCGCGCTCGTCCATGTGCTTGAGCACCCTGCAAACGAATTCCGCCGTCAGGTCCGCCCTGAGCGTCCAGGAGGCGTTGATGTAGCCGAAGGTCGAGACCAGGTTCGGCACGTCGGAGACCATCAGCCCCTTGTAAGTCCAGGTCTTCGCGAAATCGACCGGTTTGCCATCCACGCTGAACTGGATCTCGCCAAGCAGCACCAGATTCAATCCGGTGGCCGTGACGATGATGTCCGCTTCGAGCTCCCTGCCGGAGCCAAGCAGGACGCCCTTCTCCGTGAACGTAGCCAGCTGATCGGTCACGACCGACACTTTGCCGGAGCGGATGGCCTCGAACAGGTCGCCGTTGGGGATGAGGCAGAGCCGCTGGTCCCAGGGATTGTAGCGCGGCGTGAAATGCGTCGCGACGTCGAAATCGGGCCCGAGCTCCTTGCGTACCATCCCGAGGAGTCTCTTCTTCACGAAGAGCGGATCGGTCCGCGTGCGCCGGTACACGCGCTGCTGGAATGCAATGTTCTTCCAGCGCGTGACGGCGTAGGCCCAGCGCTCGGGCAGCACCCGGCGCAGGAAATTCGCGATCGCGTCCCGGTCGGGCCGTGAGACGACGTAGGTCGGCGAGCGCTGCAGCATGGCCACGTGAGCGGCGCTCTTCGCCATGGCGGGCACCAGCGTCATGGCGGTGGCGCCCGAGCCGATCACGAGGACGCGCCTGCCCGCGTAGTCGAGGTCTTGCGGCCACTGCTGCGGATGGACGATCCGCCCCTTGAAGCGCTCGCGGCCCGCGAATTCGGGCGTGTGGCCCTGCCGGTAGCTGTAGTAGCCCGCGCACAGGTAGAGGAAGTTGCAGGTGATGCGCACCTTGTCACCTGAATCCGTGCGCTCGGCTTCCAGTTGCCACGCCGCGTCCCCGCTCGACCACGCGGCCCTGGTAACCCTGTGCCCGTACCGGATGCGGCGCTCCACGTCGTGCTCGCGCGCCGCTTCCTTTACGTATTCCAGAATCGACGGTCCGTCAGCGATCGCCTTCGCCTCGCGCCAGGGCTTGAAGCTGTAGCCCAGCGTGTGCATGTCGCTGTCGGAGCGCACGCCGGGATAGCGGAACAGATCCCAGGTGCCGCCGATAGCGTCCCGACCCTCGAGGATGACCCAGGTCTTGCGCGGACACTCCCGGCGAAGGTGCACGCCGGCCCCGACGCCGGACAGGCCGGCCCCGACGATCACTACGTCGAAGTGTTCGGGTCGCATGCTGGCAGTCGGTGGGCGCGGATCATACAATAGCGCCATCCACCGGAGGGCGCCCATGGACCTCAATTATTCGCAGGAAGAACTGGCGTTCCGCGACCAAGTGCGCGGCTGGCTCAAGGCCAACTTGCCCGCGGACCTGCGCGACAAGATCGCCAACTACGGGGAATTGACGCGCGACGACCTGCTGCGCTGGCACAAGATTCTCGCCAAGCAGGGCTGGGTGGCGCCAGCCTGGCCGAAGGAGTGGGGTGGCACCGGCTGGAGCGTCGTGCAGCGTTACATCTTCGAGGAAGAGTGCGGCTACGCCGGCACGCCGCCGATCGTGTCCTTCAGTATCCACATGTGCGGCCCGGTGCTGATCCGCTTCGGCACGGAAGAGCAGAAGAAGCGCTTCCTGCCGCGCATGTACAACGGCGAGGATTTCTGGTGCCAGGGCTATTCCGAGCCGGGCTCGGGCTCGGACCTCGCCTCGCTGAAGACCAAGGCGTTGCGCAACGGCGATCACTACGTCGTCAACGGCCAGAAGATCTGGACCACGCTCGGGCACTACGCCGACTGGATCTTCTGCCTGGTGCGCACCGATGCGAACACGTCCAAGCGTCAGGAGGGCATCTCCTTCATCCTCATCGACATGAAGTCGCCGGGCATCACCGTGCGGCCGCTCATCCTCATGGACGGCGGGCACGAGGTGAACGAGGTGTTTTTCGACGACGTCAAGGTCCCGGTCGGCAACCTCGTGCACAAGGAAGGCGAGGGCTGGACGGTGGCCAAGTATCTGCTCGGCCACGAGCGCATGAACACCGGGCGCATCGGCGCCTCCAAGCGCGAGATGGCGAAGCTGAAGGAGTTCGCCGCGCAGCAGACGAAGAACGGCAAGCCGCTGATCGACGATCCGCGCTTCCGCGACAAGCTCTCGCGGCTGGAAGTGGAGCTGATGGCGCTCGAGATCACCAACCTGCGCTTCCTCGACCGCATGCGCCGCACCGGCCAGCCGCCGGGCGCGGACGTCTCGATGCTCAAGATCAAGGGCACCGAGATCCAGCAGGGGCTCACCGAGCTGATGATGCAGGCCGTCGGCCCGCTCGCGCAGCCGTTCAAGGCGGTCAACGGCGATGCCGGGTTCGACGAGTTCACCGCGGCGATCGCGCCGCGCTACTGCAACTTCCGCAAGACCACGATCTACGCCGGGTCGAATGAGATCCAGCGCAACATCATCGCCAAGATGACCTTGGGGCTGTGAAGCGGGGCCGTGACGCGGAACCGTGATGCGGGGACACCATGAACTTTGACTACAACGAAGAGCAGCAATTACTCGCCGATTCCGTCCGGCGCTTCATCCAGAAGGACTACGAGTTCGAGGCGCGCCGGAAGATCGTCGCCTCGGCCGAAGGCTACAGCGAGCGGGTGTGGGGCACGTTTGCCGAGATGGGGCTCACCGGGATCCCGTTCTCGCCGGATTACGGCGGCTTCGGCGGCGGCGCCATTGACCTGCTGAGCGTGATGGAAGCGTTCGGCGAGGGGCTGGTGGTGGAGCCATTCGTCGCCACCGTGGGCCTTGGCGGCCAGCTGGTGGCGCGCGCGGGCGGCGACGCGCAGAAGAAGGCGATCCTGCCGGCGGTGGTGGAAGGCAAGCTGAAGCTCGCGTTCGCCCACAGCGAGAAGGGCGCGCGCTACGACCTCGCGCAGGTGAAGACGACGGCGAAGAAGTCGGGCAGCGGCTGGACGCTGGACGGGGAGAAGGTCGTGGTCCTCGGCGCACCGATCGCGGCGAAGCTCGTGGTGTCGGCGAAGACGCCGGCGGGCCTGTCGCTCTTCCTCGTGGACGCGAAGGCCGCGAAGCTCAAGCCCTACCGCACGCTGGACGGGATGCGCGCGGCGGACGTGGCGCTCGCGGGCGCGCCCGGCGATCTGCTCGGCGCCGAGGGCAAGGCGCTGCCGGTGGTCGAGGCGGTGGTGGATTTCGCTACGGCGCTCATCTGCGCGGAGGCGGTGGGGGCAATGAAGTTCGCGTGCGACACCACGCTCGAGTACCTGAAGACGCGCAAGCAGTTCGGCGTGCCGATCGGCACCTTCCAGGCGCTGCAGCACCGCATCGTCGACATGTATGTCGCCTACGAGCAGGCGAAGTCCATGGCCTTCCTCGCCTGCAGCCAGGCGGATTCGTCGGCGGACGCGAAGGAGCGCATGCGCGCGATCTCGGCGGCGAAGATCAAGATCGCCGACAACGCGCGCCTCATCAGCCAGGAGTCGATCCAGCTGCACGGCGGCATGGGGATGTCGGAAGAGCTCAAGGTGAGCCACAGCTTCCGGCGCCTCACCATGATCGCGCAGCAGTTCGGCGACGCCGACCACCACCTCGAGCGCTTCGCTAGCTCCTGAGCAGGAATGCGGCGGCTTCCTCGGCGATCTCGTCGAGGGACTTGCGGCCGCCTGCGTGGTACCAGCGCGCGGTCCAGTTGAGCACGCCAAAGGTGAACAGGCGCGCGAGCTGCGCGTCGCCCCGCATGAGCCCCGCAGCGATCAGCTCGTCGGTGACACGCTGCCAGAGCGCGTCGTAGCGGTCCTTGAGGGCGATCACGCGCCGGCGGTTGGCGGGCGTGAGGGAGCGCCAGTCGTAGAGCATCACCGGGATGAAGTCGCGGCCGTCCTCGCAGATGGTGCCGAGGTGCGCGCGCACCAGCTTCCTGAACTTCTCCGCGGGCGGCAGTTTCAGGGCAGCGATCGCCTCCAGGTGGCGCAGGCCTTCGGTCAGGCCCTGTTCCATCACCGCTAGCAGCATCTCCTGTTTCGACTTGAAGTGGTAGAACGGGCTGCCCGAGTGCATGCCGGCCGCCTGCGAGATGTCGCGGATCGAGGTGCCGTCGAACCCCTTCTCGCGAAACAGGCGCGCGCACACGCGCAGCAGGTCTTCGCGACGGTTGCCCTCCTGCGCTCGCCGCTTGCGGGGTTTTCTCAAGGCGCGCGCAGCCGTGGCAGGTCGGCGGGGGCCTCGATCTCCATGCGCAGGAGGCGCGCGGCGACCGCCTTGCCGAGGTTGTCCATGCGCAGCGACCTTGCCGCGCCGCCCTGCAGCGCGCGGTTGAGCACGATCTTGAGCGCGAGCAGGTTGTCGAGCGGCCAGAGCTCGACCGGCCCCGCGCCGATGTCGCGAAAGTGCGCCGCAAGGCGCTCGCGCGTCACCTCGCGCTTCAGCACCGCGTAGGTCGGCGCGTCCCAGGCGAACAGGCCGATGTCGGCGCGGTCGGCCTTGTCGCCGGAGCGCGCATGCGCGATCTTCCAGAGCGGCACGCGCATCAGACGCCTTCCATGACGGGGATGCGCATCAAACGTGCTCCACTGCGATGTCAGTCTTCGACTCGATCAGCTCGCGCTTGGCGAGCGTGGGCCAGATGCCGAGCAGCTCCTTCGCGCCCTGCACGCCCTTCATGCTGCCAACGTAGGGCGGTCCCGAGAGGCCGAGCCAGGGGAAGAGCCGCCCGAAGGCATCGGCCACCTTGCGCTCCTTGGTGCGGATGGTCATGCGCAGGAAGCACTCGTTCAGCTCGTCGCGGTACGTGGGATCGGCCTGCGCGCCGAGGAGCGAGTCGTAGCCGATGTACTCGACGTTCGTCTCCTCGATCGGCCAGCCGCGCTCGGCGACCAGCGTCTTGATCGTCTCGGCCGCCTTCGCGCACTTCGCGTAGGCCTGCGGCCAGGAAAAGCCGATCATGCCCGTGCCCATCCAGCCGTCGTGAAAGCCGCCCACGATCTTGAGCTTCTGCGGGCGCGGGGCGCCGCTCGCGCCGGTGACGCGCACGCGGTCGCCGCCCTGGTCGTCGAATTTGAGCGTGCCCATGTCGAGCACCACGTCGGGCGACAAGTAGGCGTGCGGGTCGTGCACCTCGTAGAGCAGCTGCTGGCGCAGCGTGTCGAATGAGATGCGACCGCCGGTGCCCGGCGCCTTGGTGAACAGCGCGGCGCCGTCCGCGCCCACTTCGGCAATCGGGTAGCCGAGGTGCGCGCAGTCGGGGATGCGCGCCCATTCCTCGGCGGAGCCGAAGTTGCCCCCCGAGCCCTGGCCGGAGCACTCCAGCAGGTGCCCCACGGTGAGCCCTTGGGCGAGCTTGTCCCAGTCATCCCATTTCCAGCCGAGCTCGTGCACGAGCGGCGCGAGCGACAGCGCCGCGTCCGCCACGCGGCCGGTGAGCACGATGTCGGCCCCCTGCTCGAGCGCGCGCACGATCGGCTGCGCGCCGAGATAGGCGTTGGCAAAGAGCATCCGGCTGCGCACGGTATCGAGCGCAGCGCCCGTGTCCATGTGCGCGAGCGGCTCGCCCGCCGCGCGCAGCTCGTCCAGCCGCTCCATCACCGAGTCGCCGCTCACGGTGGCAATGGCGGCCTTCCAGCCTTTGTCGCGGAACGCACGCGCAATTGCCTCACGCGCGCCTTGGGGATTGAGCCCGCCCGCATTGAGGATGAACTTGACGCCGCGCTTGGCGGCGAGCGGCCACAGGTCCACGAGCATCGGCACGCCGTCGCGCGCATAGCCGGCCGACGCGTCCTTCTGCCGGTCCTTCTGCAGGATGGCGAGCGTGAGCTCCGAGAGGTGGTCCGAGGCGATGTACTGGACGCCGCCGCGCTCGATGGAGGCGCGCACCGGGTGCCAGGAGTCGCCGTAAAAGCCGAGCCCGGCACCGACCCGGACACTCTTCATGCGCGGGCCCGGACCGCCTTCATGCCGCCGCGGGCATGGCGCGCGCGATGAGCGCGTCGAAGGGGGCGTTTGCCGCGAGCGTGCCGAAGGCGCCGGTCCAGTCGGCGCCGAGCCGCGCCTTGACAAAGGCTTCGAATACGAAATCGGGCGCGTGGCGCGCAAGGAGGCTCGCCTGCAGGGCGAGCGCGAGATCCTGCGTCAGGCGCCGGGCGGAGGACTCGTGCTCGGATGCGTCCTGCAGCCGGTCCTTGAGCGAGGAGCAGAACGCGTCGTAGGCGCGGCCGCGCCCGCCGGGTGCATCCAGCTCCGCGGCGAGCGCCGCGATCACGTCGGGGGCCTTCCTCAGCGCGCGCAGCACGTCCAGGCACATGACGTTGCCGGCGCCTTCCCAGATGGAGTTGAGCGGCATCTCGCGGTAGATGCGCGCGAGCACCTGCTCCTCGACGTAGCCGTTGCCGCCCACCGCCTCCATCGCCTCCTGGCCGAAGTGCGAGCCGCGCTTGCACACCCAGAACTTCGCCGCGGGCGTCAACACGCGACGCACCAGTTGCTCGCGCGCATCGCTTTGCGCGTCGTAGGCGCGCGACAAGCGCAGCACCAGCGCGGTGGCCGCCTCCGACTCGAGCGCGAGGTCGGCGAGCACGTTCTTCATCAGCGGCTGGTCCTTCAGGAGGCGCCCGAAGGCCTCGCGTTGCGCCGCGTTCCACAGCGCCTGCGAGAGCGCCTGGCGCATGAGGCCCGCGGTGCCGATGGCGCAATCCAGGCGCGTGTACACGCCCATCTCGAGGATCATCGGCACGCCGCGGCCTTCTTCGCCCAGGAGCGTCGCCTGCGCGTCCTCGAACTCCACCTCGGAGGAAGCGTTCGAGCGGTTGCCGAGCTTGTCCTTGAGGCGCTGGATGAATATGCCGTTCACGCTGCCGTCGGCGCGCTGGCGCGGCATGAAGAAGCAGGAAAGCCCGCCCGGCGCCTGCGCGAGCACGAGGAACGCGTCGCACATCGGCGCGGAGAGAAACCATTTGTGGCCGGTAATCGCGTAGCGACGGCCGCCCCCGGCCGCAGCGCCGCCGAGCGGCACGGCGCGCGTGGTGTTGGTGCGCACGTCCGAGCCGCCCTGTTTCTCGGTGAGGCCCATGCCGATCAGCGCCGCGTCCTTGCCGCGCGAATACACGCGCGGCAGCCACTGCGCGGCGATCTGCGGATCGGCCTTGATCGCCGGCACGGAGCCGTACGTCATCGTGACCGGGCACTGCGTGCCGTTCTCCACCTCGGAATAGAGCAGGTACCCGGCCGCGCGCTCCACGTGCGCGCCCGCACCGGGCGCGGACCAGGGCGCCGAGTGCAGGCCGTGGCGGAAGGCCATCGCGATCAGCGCGTGCCAGGCCGGGTGGAATTCGACTTCGTCGCGGCGCCGGCCGCGCGCGTCGTGCGTCTTCAGCTCCGGCACAAAGCGGTTTGCGGCGTCGGCGAGTGCGAGCGTCTCGCGCCGGCCGAGCTCCGCGCCAAGGGCGGCGAGGCGCTCGCGCGCGCCGGCAAGACGCTCACGTGGCAGGTTGAACGCCAGCGCGTCGGCAAGCGGCGCGTTGCCCGCGAACAGGTTGTAGTCCTCCAGCGGCGCGCTCTGATTGAGGACTTCGTGCGTGGCGGGCATGGCGCGATCCGGGAGAGGTGCCGTTTCAGTCTAGTCGCGCCCCTTCTGAAAAGCAATTGCTTGGTGAATTGTCCCTGTAGAATTCCGCGCCGGAGGAGGAGCTTCTGACCCAGCTGCTGCAGCTGTTGCTGGCGGGCGTCGCGCAGGGCTGCGTGTACGCGCTCGTCGCGCTCGGCTTCGTCCTGATCTACAAGGCGACCGAGACGGTGAACTTCGCGCAGGGCGACCTGATGATGCTGGGCGCGTTCTTCGCGCTCACCGGCGCTACCGTCCTCGGCCTGCCCTACTGGCTGGTGATCCTCTTCGCGGTTGCCGTAATGGCGGTGGTCGGCATGCTGATCGAGCGCATCGTGCTGCGCCCGGTGCTCGGCCACCCTGCCTTTACCGTGGTGATGATCACCATCGGCGCGGGCTACGTGATGCGTGGCGTGGTGACCATGATTCCCGGCTGGGGCACCGAGACCTACGCGCTCGCCACGCCCTTTGCCGAAGGCGTGCTGCGTGTCGGCGGCGTGGTGGTCGGCGTGCAGCAGCTCGCGGTGATCGGGCACACGGCGCTGCTTTGCCTCGCGCTCTACCTCTTCTTCCGCTTCACGCGCGTGGGCATCGCCATGCAGGCGACTTCGCAGAACCAGCTCGCCGCCTACTACATGGGCATCCCGGTGCGGCGCATCAACATGCTGATCTGGGGCCTGTCGGCGGGCATCGCCACCATTGGCGGGATCCTTCTCGCGCCCGCCACGTTCGTACATTCCAACATGGGCTTCATCGGCCTGAAGGCGTTCCCGGCCGCGGTGGTGGGCGGCTTTGGCAGCGTGCCGGGCGCCATTGCCGGCGGCCTGATCATCGGCGTGGTGGAGGCGCTCTCCGGCTTCTACCTGCCCGAAGGCTTCAAGGACGTGGCTGCCTACGTGGTGGTGCTGCTCGTGCTGATGGTGCGGCCCTCGGGCATCTTCGGCGAGACGGCGCGGAAGAAGGTGTAGTGCGGTTTATCTTCAAGACGAAGTACGACCAGGACCTGCGCCTGTTCAAGCACGGCGGCCAGGTGTTCTGGTA
>Ga0326726_10006157_pt1 | contig 10815 bp, 12 predicted proteins | sample MHFenrmetagenome_2_FD_207603 | JGI IMG/M metagenome (GOLD analysis project Ga0326726, IMG submission 207603) | Lab enriched peat soil microbial communities from Michigan Hollow, Ithaca, NY, United States - MHF15MN | ecosystem: Environmental > Terrestrial > Soil > Wetlands > Peat | place: USA...
CAGTTCGATGTTGTAATCTCTCTTACAGCGATTCAGAATTTTGATGAAATTGAAAAAGGATTGGAGGAGATAAGACGTGTCGGCAGAGGCCAATTCATACTATCATCCCTAAAGAAGAGCCAAAAGTATGAATTTATAGAAACATTGATAGGAAATAAATTTAACGTAATAAAAAAGATTGAAGAAGACAAAGACATAATATATTTCTGTAAGAATTTATGATTATAATTATTCTTCTCGATCCCTTAACAACGTTTCTGCAATCACAGCGAATGCAGGCCTCGTGATGAAGACTCCTATACTTACTCCGAGTATCGTAGTTATCGCGAATCCTTTCAACAATCCTGCGCCTGCAGACAGCAAAGGCAGCATTGCCACGACCATCGTAAAGTATGATGCCATTATTATGAAGAACGCATTCTTTACCCTATCTTTCCAATTGGAAGAAACCTCATGCCTATGCTTTCCGCTTATCTCATCAATTATTACAATCTGCGAATCCACTCCCGTTCCTATAGCTATTATGATTGCAGCTATTGCTATGAGGTCTATATTCCATCCGATTATCGCTGCAAACCCTAGCAGTATTATCAACTCAGAACCTAGAGTTATCGCTACAGGTATCGAGACCACAAGTTTCCTATAACGTATCATTATCGTCAAGATGACGCATATCATGGCTATCAAGCCGACAAATAATGTATTCTGGATAAATTCGCTGCCTAACACTGGGCTGACATTGCTTGTATCTTGTATCGCTAACTTTACAGGCAAAGAGCCGGTAATCAGTATTGTCTGAAGCCTTTTCATATTGCTTGTCGCATCATTCATAGCATCCTGCTGGGTTATTCCAACACCACTTCCAGAAATGCTAATCTCAGTTTCGGCCCTGCCTTTCAAACTCTCCCCAATCCTCAAACTATCGACTTTCTCATCATCCAAATAAAGGTCTAATGGCTCTGTAAGGAATCCTTCACCATTCTCTATCTGTACCTCAAGATTTTTTGTCCTATCAGCCTGTCTCTGCGCAGATTCTGGACTGAGTGTTATTGCGAATGAGAACCTACAATAATATTGCCCTTCGCTAGCCTTATTGCACTCTTGTATCCTTGAGCAATCAGGAGTCCTGCATACATGCTTTATGTCTGCTCCTCCCTTGAATATCGAATCATTGCCTATCTTACCTTCGAATTTTCCCTGCTTTGACAGAAGCTCCTTTACCTCTTCATCAGTCGCACCAGCTATCTCAACAATTATAAAATTGTGACCTTCCAAATCAACAGTGGGCCTGACTACTATATCTGATAATCCATATACGTTAAGTCTCTGCTTCATATTCTCTATAAGGCTGTCCATATCAGCTGTAGCGATATTTTCTTGAGGGCTCAATATCACCCTGCTGCCTCCCTGCAAATCAAGGCCCATCCTTATGTTAGAATTAGGGGCAGCGTAAACCCTCAAGCCTATATCATCAACACCTACAACCTTCTGCAAAGTCTTATTCACAATCTTTGTCTTTGTGACATTTATAGTCTGATTCGTTGACTCATCATAAACAGATTCATTATACATAACAGATTCCGTCTCATTCAAAACTGTAGTCTCATATTTTGGCAAGACATTCACCTTATACATATCCTTATTGGTCTTTATCACTATCGAAGTATTGATCCTTAATGTAGAAACAAGATTCGTATAATCATCCATATTTTTTATTGGAACATTGTTTATGTAATGCACGACTTCCCTGCCCATAGGAGTTGTTGTCGGTTTAGGGCTCTGCAATCCCGCAATTGCTGCTGCACTATCCTTGGCAACACTCCTAATGGCCACACCATCAGCCCAAGGATTCGGTCTGATAGCAACTATAGCCATCAATATGCATATCATCAACAGCCAAACTTTCCAACTCCTGAACAATTTCTTGACACTCATGTATTCTTAACCATCCGTTCCTAGTTCCAATTCTTCTTTTCAAGATACCAGCGCAATATCCCGGCATTCTGTATCCATGTGAATATCATATCTCCAATCAATCCGACAATCAAAACAAACATTATCTCCTTAATTACGATAGAATGCGTGAATGTGTGTGCAGCGATGACTGCGACAAGTGCACAAATCGACATGGTCATTCCAGTACCCAAGGCACCAATGACCCTATCAAATACAGTGCCCTCTCTCCTCTTCAAGACTCTTACACTCAACAATATGTCAGTATCAATGCTATATCCAACAAGCATCAAGAATGCCGCAACGCTTGCGATGCTCAGTTTGTGTCCAAGCAGGTTGAATATTGCTAATGAAAAGAATATGTCTGAAAATGCACATAATACTATACCGAATGCAGGTATGCTGTCCCTGATGTATATCACTAACAGCACTATAAACATTAGTATAGGCACTATATACATCAATGTAGAATGTGCATAAAACATCATGAATGCTGCAACCATCGTCATGATGGATGCTATCCATTTCTCCCTTGTCGATTCTCCGAAATATATGAATATGACTATGCTCATGAACAGGAATGCTATGAATATCGCCTTCAATGTCTGCGTAAAGAATGATTTGCCGAATGTCGGCCCTATAGTCTGCTTGTTCTTCGCAAAATCTGCATCAGTCAACTCGGGGAACTTTGGCTTCAATGCATCAATCAACTCGGTCTCATCTATGCCAGAGGCCTCCACATAAAATTTCAGATTGGATGATGAACCGAATGTCCTTACATTAACATCTGCCTTAGGAAACTTATCTAGTATATATGCCTGAAGGTCTTCCGGAGTCAATGCGTTGTTTGTCGGAGCATTAAGCGTCAAGCTTAAACCGCCTGTCAATGAGACTCCTCTGTTGACGAAATCTCCTGTAGTAACGTATTGATGCCCAGTAACAATGAAAGAAAATGCAAGCAATAAGAATGATATCACAAGCAGAGGCTTATAATGTGATTCATAAATACTATAAAGAAAATTCTTCTTTCCAGAACCCCCATTATGTTCTTGTCCGTCGGTCTTGTGTTCGTGTTGTTCACTCATTGCTTTTAAGGATTAGATACATTTTTATAAATATTACTATTTCATGCAATCCAATAAAATATGAGAGCCATTTAGCAACATTTATAATTATATGACACGTAGACAAATCATAAACTAAATAAATAAGTGATGGCAGATTAAACCAGAGTAAAAATAAGAGGTGTACGTTGAATAAGTCTAGGGCGCAGGTATCCATGGAATACTTGATAATCATAGGATTGTCTTTTGCTGTATTGGTGCCTGGCGGATATTTTTTCTATAATTATTCCAAGAGTTCGAACGAAGCAACGATAAGGACACAGATTACACAGATAGGAAACTCCATATTGACCAATGCCGAATCCATATATGGACTATCTGACGGTTCAATGGTCACGCTTGAATTGCGTTATCCAAAAAACGTACGGGACATATACATAATGGATGATAAAGAGCTGATAATAAAGTATGAACTGTCAAGCGGTGTGAATGAAGCCGTATTCTTCTCGAAAGTGGTATTGTCCGGAAATTTTACATACCCCAGGCCTGCATCTGCACCATACACCTGCACCCAGCCATGCGAGAACTCTACCATCACACAAAATCTTCCCCAGCAAGGCAATCATCAAATAAAATTTGAGTCAAAGACAAAATATGTATTATTAACTCAGACAAAATGAGGAAAGCACAAACCTCTATGGAATTTGTCATCCTGACCGGATTCATGATCATAGCATTCTCAGTATTCTATATTACGATACAGGCAAAGCTTGTAGAGGCGAACAGGGATAGCACAGACATATCGGCTAGGCAGGTAGAAACTCTCGTCGTCAATGAGATAAAAGTGGCCGAGTCCGTTGGTGACGGATATTATAGAGAATTTGAATTGCCGCAGAGAGTAAACGGACTGGACTACAATGTATCAATAATGTCTGGCATGGGAGGCATGCCAGAAGTCGTTGTCAAATATAATGGAAAGGAGAGAGTGTATTTCGTTTCCCAAGGATACGTCGATAATGAATCTACAGTGGGTAAAGGGTACAATAATATAACTAAGGTGAACGGAAAAATAACTATGGCGCATATCACTACTTAACTATCTGAGATTTTACTGTCATACCGTCATGAAACTTCTAAATCAAAACGTTTTTAAATAACTTATATGATTGTCTCATACTTTTGACATCAGTTAGAGTGTGAGCGTGTTTTTGTATGATAAAAAAGTTGAAGAATATATTTGCAGGATTTTTAGACGGCCTATTCAATGCCAGAAATTATTTCAAACTTGGGATATATGGCTCTCCAAACAGCGGAAAGACCACATTGGCCAATAGGTTCTGTAAGGACCTGCTAAATGTGGATGATGAATTCACTGATATATCTAACGTGGCTCATGAAACTAGAAAGATCAATATTAAAGAGAAACTGCTTATCAACAAGAATGGGAAGAAAATAGCTTTTGACCTGATTGACACGCCAGGGATAGCCACAAGGATAAATTTTGAAACGTTCGTCAAGACAGGGATGAGCCAGAGGGAGGCAAAACAGCGTGCGAGAGAAGCGACTAAGGGCGTCATTGAAAGCATAAAATGGTTGGAGAATGTCGATATTGTGATAATAATGATTGATGCGACAAAAAATCCATATAACCAGGTGAATCTCACAATAGTAGGCAATCTTGAGGCTAGGAAGATACCGTTCGTCATAGTAGCCAACAAGACGGACCTGAAACGCAGCAAGCTTGAGAAGATACAGCAGGCATTCCCAAAATATAGAGTCTTAGGCATCAGTGCCAAATTTTCACAAAACATCGACAAATTATATGACGAAATATTATTATTGAAGAAAAAAGTGAAAAGATAATTCTGACATGCTACACTATATATCATATATATTATAAAAAAATAACGATAAAAGACAAAATGCGCCACAAATGTGTAAACTGCGGAAAAATGTATGAGCATGCCTCTGAAGAGATCATAAAGGGCTGTACATGCGGAAGCAGACTGTTCTATTTCGTCAAATCTTCAGAAAAAAAGAAGAACAATAACGATACAGATACAGAGGATGTGGAATATTTCTATGAGATGGAAGACGAAGATGCGAAAGAGATGATTGTTTTCGACATCGAGACCATAAACATAAAATCTGAAGGTAAGTATGAACTAGACATCGATACCCTTATGAGTCCTGACATAAAAAAGAACAACGGCCTCATATATAAGTATGGCGATGGAAAATATAGCATAGACCTAGATAGTAGCATGAGAAGGGTCAAGCGGAAGGGATAGGATAAAAAATATAAACAGATGCTATAGTATGCATTGATGAAAAAAATCTTGTTCGTATGCTATGGAAATGTAGGAAGAAGCCAGATAGCTGAGGCATTCTACAACAAGTTCACGAATTCTGACGATGCAAAAAGTGCTGGTGTAGGATATGGTGTTGCATCAAGATATAAACATCCCACAGAAGAAATCATAAGAGTGATGCTCGAAGAAAATATTGATATCTCAGGAAATAAAGTAAAGGCATTGACAAAAGAAATGGCTGATTCGGCAGAAAAGATTATCATAATGTGCGAACTTACAGACTGTCCAAAATATCTCCTGGATTCAGGAAAGACTATGCATATGCCGATAGCAGACCCGTATGGCATAAACATAAACTATACCCGTAGCGTGAGGGACGAGATAAAAAAGATGATTCTAGAACTCATACATGCCGATTAATTAAGAAAATATATAAATCTGCATACGAATGGTCACTTGTGAGCGACAAGCTTGCCGAGTGGATCAGAAAAAAAGAGGCTGAGGGCTATACTTCTCTACAGATATACCAGTACTTGGTCCAGCAGGGATATAGCCCAAAAGATGTGGCTGCAACCATCAACAACGCTAACATAAGGGTGATAGACGGTTCGGCACAGGCCAAGGATGCCATAGCAGTACCAGAGGCTAAGATTGAAACCGATGAGAGCCATGACAAGACATTCCTCCAAAAACTTTCGATGTGGCTCATACTATTTTTTGTCATAGCATTAGCATTAGGACTGACCTTCTTTTTCTATGACACTAACCATGATGCTACCAATAAATATTACAATAACTCAAGTTTAAATGAAAATCAGTCTTCTGAGACTTCAGGGTTGAGTATAGGCGCAGGTGTAGAGGCAATCTCCAGTTGTGGAGGTTATGATTGTTTTAAGAAAAATTTTCTTAGGTGCGAACAGGCAAATCTAACCTATACATTAAGATTATTTGGCGGAATCAACACGACATATTATTATGAGATATTTGGGCCGAATGAAGGCTTATGCGAGATGAAATCTAAATATATAGAGAATCCGAATCCAAGATTTGTTGGAAAAGAGATGACATGCTTATACAATAATACCCTAGAATTTGAGACAGCAGTACAAAACATGTATATGTGCCAAGGAGAACTTTACGACCTGCTGAATGAAAATGCCACGAGATAATTTTAGTTACGGAATGTTATCGATTGATAATTCTAATTAAATTTATAAAATCAGGTCCTGTCCTTGGAGTATGGGAAACATGCTGCTGATTGATGTACATGCACACCTGGACCTTGAAGGATATGAGCAATACGGAGGAATAGATGCAGTATTGGAAGAATGTGTGCACAATGGCGTAAAGGCAATAGTTGCCAATGGAGTGAACATAGATAGCAACCGCAAGACTCTTGAGATTGCAAAAAAGCATCATGCATCAAACATCGTGAAAGTAGCGCTTGGAATATATCCTACACATTGCCTTGAGATGATTAGTGAAGGTAAGGTGAAGGAATTCAATGATGAGCTGATGTTCATAGAAGAAAATGTAAAGACTAAGAGATGTGTCGCCATCGGTGAAGTCGGACTGGAATACAAGGAGATTAAAGATATCAATGATATGAAAAAGGATATCCAGAAGGATTGTCTGAAAAAATTCATCCATATAGCAAAAAAATATAATATCCCGATAATTGTACATTCTAGGAATGCAGAACTGGAGGTCATAGAATTGTTAGAGAAAGAAGGGATGAAAGGTCATAAGGTCATAATGCATTGCTTCTCTGGAAGAAAACATCTAGTCCAGAGGATAAGGGATAATAATTGGTATTTCAGCATCCCATGCAATGTTGATAAGAGCCTACATTTCCAACAGATAGTAAGAGATACTCCTGTCGAACAATTATTGACTGAGACCGATGCACCATATCTCAGTCCGATACCTGGAAAAACGAACAGGCCGGACAATGTGGTCCATACTGTAAAAAAGATTGCTGAATTGAAGAGCATGACGCAGGAAGAGACGGCGAACATCATATATGCGAACTATCAAAAATTGTTCCTATGAATGGATGTGAAAAACATGGATGTATATATGCTGACAAAGAATAAGTTCAAATTGCTGACCGCTAAAAGCGTATTCGATGGTTCAGGAATAAACCTTAAGATACTTGAGGATGAATATCCTGAGATACAGGCAGATACAAGCATAGAGATTGCAAAACATACAGCATTAGCAGCAGTTAAGGATCATAAATGTATAGTCATAAGAGAGGATCACAGCACATATTTCAACGCAATGGGCGGATTTCCTGGACCCTATGGAAATTATTTCGAGAGACATATCCCGCCAGAAAAAATCCTGGACATAATGAAATACATGAAAGACAGGACTGGATATTTCGAACTTGGAGCTGTAATAGCATGGCCCAACGGCAAATTCAAGGAATATTCTAACAGGGTAGAATTTGTGATATCTAAGAAGTGCAGCGATAAAGGTAAAGGATGGGACAAAATACTTATGTTCCCTGATGATGACAAGACATTCAGTGAGTACGGTGAACAGGGAAGCGTCGGCAATGATGCAAGCAGGTGGAACAAGAATTTCATCAATATATTGAAGGATATCAAGAGAAGAAAAAAATGACGTCAAAGACAAAATACCATTCGTGGAAGAATAATGCACTTGCAGCAGGATGTACACAGTGCGTATTAGGTAGAAAACTTGTGGTATTCGTCACAGGAGTCTGTCCAAGAAATTGTTTCTATTGTCCATTGTCGGAACAGAAGAAGTTCAAGGATGTGATATTCGCGAACGAGAGGCAATTGATGGATGAAAACTATGTGCACGCACTGATTGAAGAGGCAAAGGCATGCAAGTCTTATGGTGCAGGATTCACGGGCGGAGACCCGCTGGCAAGGATAGAGAGGACATGCAGGTATATCAAATTATTGAAGAAAGAGTTTGGAAAGAATTTTCATATACATCTCTATACGACTCTAGAATCCTTGAATTCTAAAAGATTAAAAGCTCTTGATGATACAGGATTGGATGAATTAAGGTTGCATCCAGATTTTACGACTGATACTTGTTGGAAGAACATCTCACTATTATATGATAAGGGTAAGAGAAGATATTCTTTCGATATAGGGTTAGAGATTCCGAGCATACCAGGATATGAGAAAGACATGAAAAAGATGATAGATTATTTCATCGATAAGATTGATTTCCTTAACATCAACGAATTGGAGATAAGCGATACGAACAGCAGCGAGCTCATTGATAGGCAGTTTGTGACTAAGGATAGGACATCATACGGTGTTAAAGGCTCGCAGGAACTCGCGCTTAAACTATTGAAATATTGCGAGGAAAAATATCCTAAGAAAAATGTGCATTATTGTACATGCAAATTAAAGGATGGAGTACAACTACGTGAAAGATTGAAGCTTCGTGCGGAGAATACACGGAATGTCTTTGATATAGTTACTGAGGATGGGACATTCATCCGTGGAGTGATATATCTAAACAATCTCAAACCGACATTCGGATATAAGACAATAATATCAAACATCTTATCTATGGAACGCGCAAGATTCCTCAAAGAATTGCATGGAATAAGGGCAAGTTTAATAAATGAATTTAAGATTCCATCAGACATGCTCATGATTGATGAGCAGAAGCTTAGGATAATAACGAACATAGGCATTGCAGAGAAACTAGCAAAATATCTGCACTCACTAGGTTTGGTCCCTGCAATCGTGGAGCAATATCCGACATGGGACCAGATGGAAGTCAATGTAGAATTTTTGTGAAGGATTGCATTTGAAATTTACACGGGCTCGTGGTCTAACGGTATGATGCCGCTCTCACTCAGCGGAGGTACGGAGTTCGACTCTCCGCGGGCCCATATAATCCGATTGCTTCGACGAAGTCGAACAATCACTTTTGACGCGCCTTTTTGTAAAAGGCGCAAGGCGTTCTGTACTCTCCGCAGCCCATATCTATAAAAAAAGTTTAGATAACAAAATTTAAATATAATCTAATAAGGTATATATTATGGTGGATGTGAAAATTACTCCTGAATTGGTGATTGATCTAAACGCTCTTCTAGCTGATTTCGGAATGTTCATGTCGCTCAATCTTATGCATGCAGACCAAGGACTATCCGGAGCTTCTCTTGCAAAAGTCAAAGAACTGATAGAGTACTCAAATAAGAACTATCATAACACGAGCATTTTGGAGACCCCAATACATAATCATATAGCTAAGAATATCAAGATAGTCTCCAACAATCTTTCAGTAATCCTAAAGTTTTTGCACAATTACTTGAAATATGCTAAGCCGATAGTTGCGCAATTCGTACCATCAAGGCTTGAAAGGGTAAAGGCTTTAGAGGACAAGTATTCACAGTTCATGAAGAAATATTTCTAAAGTTCTTCATTTCCCTCATTATTGATTAATAGGCATATGCTCTATTCTATATACTCCTGATTCATTAGTACACCCTTATAATATATTAATGGATGTCACTTCTATCGAGTCGTGTAACAAGTTTTTAAATGATGAGTTATCTGTAATAGCATGAACATCAATCATGACTCTTACATCGCATATTTCAGTATGGAGATAGGGATTAGCCATACAATTCCAACATATGCTGGCGGCCTGGGAGTGCTTGCAGGAGACCTGCTGAAAAGTTTTGCTGACATGGGAACGCCAGTCATCGGTGTGACATTGATAAATTCTAAGGGATATTTCAATCAGGAGATAACTGAAGATGGAGACCAGATTGAACATCCTGTAGATTGGAATCCGAACAGCATCATGATACCATTACCTAACATTGTAAACGTAAACATCGAAGACCGCACCATAAACATAAAAGCGTGGAAGATGATAATAAGAGGACGAAGCGATCATAATGTACCGGTTTTCTTTCTAGATTCAAATGTGGAAGGCAATAGCGAATATGATAAGACATTGACATCACACCTGTATGGCGGAGATAGGCAGTATAGGTTATCACAGGAAATAATACTAGGAATTGGTGGAATAAGACTACTAGATACTTTAGGGTATACGAATGTCAAGAAATATCATATGAATGAGGGACATTCTGCACTCCTCACGGTTGAGTTATTGAAGAAGACATATAGGTATACTGGAGAGACAGAAGAAGACCACTATGACATACAGGCGGTCAAGGATAAGTGCGTATTCACGACACATACGCCAATAGCTGCAGGCCATGATTCTTTCGATATAACACTATTCCAAAGATTGCTTAATGGATACATACCAAAATTTGCATTAGATAGGGCAATACATGATGGAATGGTAAACATGACACTGCTCGCATTGAATTTCAGTACACATGTCAATGGTGTAGCAAAAAGGCATGGAGAGGTCACAAGGGAGATGTTTCCAGGATATATAATTGATGAGATAACAAATGGCATACATCCACAGACATGGATAAGCCCCCCAATCCAGAGCCTATT
>Ga0326726_10006158_pt1 | contig 10814 bp, 8 predicted proteins | sample MHFenrmetagenome_2_FD_207603 | JGI IMG/M metagenome (GOLD analysis project Ga0326726, IMG submission 207603) | Lab enriched peat soil microbial communities from Michigan Hollow, Ithaca, NY, United States - MHF15MN | ecosystem: Environmental > Terrestrial > Soil > Wetlands > Peat | place: USA...
CACTCCACGAGCCCACGACGCGTCATGCCGGCGACGATGCGGCTCGTGGTGCTCTTGTCGAGTTGCAGCGCGTCCGCGAGCTCGGTCAGGCGTCGACCGCCGCCCGCGAGCAGGATGTCGAGGGCGTAGGCTTGGACGACGGTAAGGCCGAGCCGGAGCGCTTGATCGCGGTCGCGGAACTGATAGATGCGAATGAACGCGGTCGCGGCGCCATATAGGGCGGCGGCATCCCGCTCGAGTGATGACGGTCGGCTGTTTGCGGGCATGACGGGGCGCTCGCCGGGTGGTGCCGCAAGATAGTTGTCACTGACAACTAAACAAGGGCACAACGGAACATTCCTGCGCGTTCGGCCCCGCGACCTACGGTCGCCGTGACGCCCCGCGCTGGTCCGTCAGCGTCTTGAGAAACGCGACGATCTGGTCCTCCTCGTGGGACGTGAGCCCGAGCTTCCCGATCGTCGAATCCACGTTGACGCCGACCTCGGGGGCCGGCCAGCACGCCACCCGCTCGCCGGGCGCGTTGTCTCCGTGGCATCGGGGCAGCGCGTCACGCGTGTTGTAGAAGTGCACGACCTCCTTCAGACTCTTCAAATAGCCGTTGTGCATGTACGGCTTGACGAAGTCCGGGCGAGGCCGCATGTCGACGTTCCGCAGCGTCGGCACGCGCATGGCGCCATCCAATTGGCCGGCCAGCCGGATCCACGCCGCGTTGGGATTGGCCGGCGATCGCAGGAACCCGCCGACGCCATGATCCACGTACGCCGCGCCGGCCGGATTCGGCGTGTGTCCCGTCGCGCTCGGCCCGTTCTCGCAGTAGAAGCGAAGCGCCGGATTGCGCGGCACGCCGATGTTCGCCGCGGTGAAGTCGGTGAACAGGGGGCCGACGTCGGCCGCGTCGCGCGGCGTCACGCCGCCATCACCATACGCGCGGCGGGCGGCCGTGCGATTGTCCGTTCCATCGAGATGGCACGTGTTGCAGCGCGCCCGACCGCGGAACAGGTTCCATCCCGCCTGCTCGTCGGTCGTGAGAATCTTCTGATCGGGATGCGCCAGCGCCGAGTCGAACTTGGAGGAGAAGGGACTGACTTCCGGCGACGCCTCGAAGGACGCCATCGCCAGCGCCATGAAGGCATACGTCGCCCGCGCGGTTCCGCGATCCGGCGCGCTCAGATGGACCGGCAAGGAATCGGTGGGCGGCGCCGGCGCCGGCGTGGCGCAGACCTTCTCCACGTCGGGCGGCCAGCGGATCGCGAAGGACTGCGCTCCCCAGAGGCGCTCGAAGTAGGCGCGGTACGGTCCGCGCGAGACGCGGTACACGGCGCACGCCGCGTCGGGAAGCGCCATCTCCAGCGGATTGAGTGGCGGGCCCTCCGCCTGCTCGGCGGCGGGGTTGTCGAGCGAGTGGCCGGTGGCGCGCATGTCCCAGAAGTTGCCGCCGTAGAGCGTCTTCTGCGCCTCGTTGTAGTGAAGGACCGGAGCAAAGGCGGCGTAGCCGTAGCTCTGTGGCTTGCGCGCTCCGAACATGTTGCCGGCCGACGACGGATAGGCGACGACCGTGCGATTGATGGCGTCGACAGGGCCGGTGTAACCGGTCTCGTCGGAGTGGCAGGTGACGCACGCGACGTTGCGGTTCACGGACAGGCTCTTGTCGTGCAGGAGGACCTTTCCGAGCAGCGCGACCTGACGGTAGTGGTCGCGGCGGGTCGTATCGTTCGCCGCGGCGACCGCGGCTGCGAAGGTGGAGTCGACCTCGCGTCGAATCTGGCGGAAGTCAGCGTCCTGAGTGCTGACGGCCACGACGTCGATCTGCGGCGAGCAGGGTGGCGCGGAGGGCGGGCTGGTCCCGCGACTCGATCCCACAGCCCAGACGGCGCTCGCCGCGAGTGCCAGCACGATCGGCAGCGGAATGATTCCGGTTCGTCGCGCGAGGGCGTTGATCTGCATGGCCCGTCCCAGTCGTCGTCACCATGGCTCGGCGCAATGGACGTGCCCATACTCGTGACTGACGCGTCTGATTACCGGGCGCGGCGAGCTCGCGTCGGAACCGCGCAACTCATTGGGACCAAGTAATCTCTGCGGCTGCCGATACTTCGAAATAGGGGTGCAACGTTGTGATGCATCGCATTGTTCGCCCCGATTCCCACGGCTAGTTTCAGCGGTAGTTCGGCGTGTCTAACCTACAAAAATCACATGGCTGGCCACCTTCGGTGGATCAGGCGGGCAGCGGCCGCGGCGATGACGCTTGTGGCGCTGAGTTCCCCTGCCCACGCTCAGTATCTGTTCCGGTACGCCGTTTGGGGTGACTACACCCGCGCGGGCGACGGATATCCGTTCGCCAACAAGCTCTGCACCGGCGTAACCGCGGTCATCAACTACGACAACAACCCGAACACCAACAATCCCAAGATCCAGGATTGGTGTCCGCAGGTTGGTCCCGCCGGCGATAACTTTGGCGCCCAATTCGCCGCCATCCTCTACGCCTTCACCGCCGGCAGCTACAGCTTCTACGCCGGTTCCGATGACGGCAGCGGGCTCTACATCGATGGGGTCCAGGTCATGGCGCTCGCCGGAGAGCAGCCGTTCACCAGCAACCTGGTGAACGTCTGGTTCGACGCCGGAACGACCCACACCTACCTGCTCGACTACTACGCGAACGACTTCGGCGGCAGCGCCGTTCAGGCGACCGTCGATTCGCGTCTCGACGTCTCGGCGGCCCCTGCGGACATCTTCGACTCGGTGCCCGTGACGTCGACCCCCGACGTGCCTCCCGTCTTCCTCGTCGGCACCGCCCTCGGCTCGTTCGGCATCGTCGAACGGGTTCGACGCTGGCGAGCCCGACGAGCCGCTTGAGCTCGTTCCCCCCTTTCCGATTCACGCGGGACGCGGCCGAGCGGTCGTCGGTCTGAAAGAGCGCCGCAGGTCGGGCGTTCTTTTTTCGTGTGGCGTCTCGTGAATGCCTGTCGTCAATGACCACCGAGAACCTTCGGCCCGCCGAATGAGCCAACGCATTTCCTGGATCGTGCCGATCGTGGCCGCCGTGTGGAGCTTGCCGCTCCATGCGCAGGCGACTGCCGCGCGGGGTGCCCGCCCGGCGGCGACGCCCGCGGCTGCTCGCCCGTCCGCGGTGTTCTCGCGCTCGCGGACGATCGCCCGACTCGGCCTGGCGAACGGACTCTCGCTCGATGGAACGGCTGCCGAGCGCACGATCTCGTTCCGACTTCCGGGCAACGCGCCGCTCGACAGCGCTCGCTTGTCGCTGCGGGTGCGCTTCTCACCGGGCGCGCTGCCACAGTCGAACCTGCAGGTGTTCGTCAACGACGTCCGTCGCGGCGTCATCCTCCGCGAGATCGCGGACACGTCGGGCACGGCGATGGTCGACCTGCGGCTTCCGGGCACCGGACTCGGCTCCGACTACGCCACCGTGCGGTTTCGTTCGTCCGTCGCGGTGTCGTCGGATCGCTGCTTCGACGAGCACGTCGCGGCCACGTTCGTCGAAGTTGATCCCGCGTCGAGCTTCACGTACTTCACGCGGCCTGGAGCGATCACCGACATCCGTCAGGTGTGGGGCGCGCTTCCGGATACGACCACCATCGCCCTGCCCGCTCGCGAGCTCACGCCGGACGAATTTCGCGCCGCGGCTGCGGTCACCGCCGGCGCGATGCGCGACGGTCACGCGGTGGCGTACACCAAGTTGCCGTCGCTAGGCGACGTGACGATTGCACCGGCGAGCGAGCTGGCTTCGGTTCCGGGACTCGTCGGCGCGCCGCCGGCGGGCACGAACCTCGCCGTGATTCGCGATACCGCCACCGGGACGATGCGAAGCGGCGTCATGCTGGATCCGAAAAGCGGTGCGGTCGCGGCGTCGGTGCTCGATGCGCCGTGGACGCCGCTGACGACCGCCGCGGCGCTCGACGTGCGCGCGGCGGCGAACCCCGACTCGGCGTCCAACGAGCTCACCTTTCAGCAGCTCGGAATCAGCGACCTGTCGCGAGCGCTCGGCGCCGAAGCGGTCTGGCGAATTCCGATCGACCTGCGCGACATGCCGGCGGGTCGCGCGCCGTCGCGCGTGCAACTGCAGTTGGTCACGACGCCGAACACCAGCGATCGCCAACTGGTCCTCTACGTCTTCTGGAACGGGACGTTGGTCCGGTCCGCCGACGTCGCGTCGAATGGTGCGCCGCAGCTGCTCGACGTGCGCCTGCCGGCCGCGCTCCTCACGATGCGGAACGAGCTGCGCGTCATGGTGCAGCGCCACATGCCGCCGGCCGAAGGCTGCGTGCCGTCCGATGCGTCGCTTCCGGCGCAGTTGATGCCGACGAGCCGCGTGTTCACCACGGCCGCCGATCCCAAGGCGGGCACGTTCTCGAGCGTCACCGCGAGTCTGTCGCCGGCGTCGTCGCTGTATCTGCCCCGCGCTGCGCTGTCCTCGCCGGCGGACTATCTCTCGATCGTCACGCAGCTCGGACGCGCCTTCTGGGGCAGCCGTCGCGCGCCACATCCGGTGTTCTACGATCGCTCCGCGCCCGCGGCGCCGACCGGCGCGTTCGTCGTCGTCGGGCGACCCGGCTCGGTGACGCTTGCCGGCCCCGTCGCTCCCGACACCGGCCGTCTTCGCGTTCGCCGCCGCGACGGCGGCGAGACGCTGCTCGACGTCGCCGATCTTCGCTCGTGGTCGATCGCGCAGGTCGTCCAGTGGAACGCGCAGTCGGGCGTGCAGCTCATCGTGCCGGCGGGGCGACGGCTGATCGCCGATTGGCCCGACGCGTATGGCGCCAACACGCTCACGCTGGCCAGCGCGGACAGCACCCTCTTCACGCTGAACACGGCGGGGCAGGAGGGCTCGCTGCTGTTCAACGACGGTCCGACGCTCCTCGAGCGTCTCAAGTCCGACTGGATGCTGTGGGCGCTGTTCGTCGTCGTGGTGGTCGCGCCGACCATCTTCTTCTCCGTGCGCGCCGTCATTCGGCGGACGCCGCGCCGCCGCCTTCCCCCGCGCGTCGAGCGGCGGGGAGCTCGGCCGCCAGCGGCCGGCGCCGGCTCGAGCTGAACATCCCGCGATGCGACTGACGCCGCCGTTTGGAGCGCCCGGGTTCACGACCGTCGAACCACAAAGAGCCGTCGTCCTCCTCGTCGACGGAGACGTCGCCGCCGCGCGCCGGTGCCGCGACGCGCTCGTCGCCAACAACGGCTTTCAGGTCATCCACGTGGAGTCGGGCGCGTCGGCAATCTCGCTCTTGAGCCGCAACGGCGCGATCGAGTGCGTGATCTGCGCGATCGAGCTGCCCGACATGGTCGGCTTCGAGGTGCTGCGCGTGAGCAAGAACGTTCGGCCGCTCACGCCCGTGCTGTTGATCTCGCCCGGTCCGGCGAATCCGGACTATCCGAGCCTCGCCATTCGCGAGCGCGCCGACGACATGCTCGTCACGCCGGTCGACACCGACGCGATGCGGAAGCGCGTGCTCACCCTCGTGAAGGAGGGACGCACCGCACGAGCCGCGCGCGAGCACATGGTGCTGGCGGTCGGCGCGCATCCGGACGACGTGGAGATCGGCGTCGGTGGAACGTTGCTGCGGCACATCGCGGCGGGCGACCGCGTCGTCCACCTGATGCTCACCGACGGCGAGGTCGGCGGGGCGCGCGAAGAACGGGTCGCCGAGGCCGAGCGCTCGGCGGCGATGATGGGGATGGCGCTGATTCGCGGGCGGCTGCCGGACGCATTTCTCTCCGACGGCGCGAGCGTGAGCGTGATCGAGAATGTGGTCGCCACGTATTCGCCGTCGGTCGTCTACGTGCACTCGCCGCACGATTCGCATCAGGATCATCGCGCGGCGTTCCACGCGACGATGAGCGCCTGCCGGGGCGTCGCGACGATCGGCGCCTATCAGAGCCCGAGCTCGACCGTCGACTTCTGCCCGAACCAGTTCATCGACATCGGCGAGTACCTCGACGCGAAGGTCGAGACGATCAATCTCTATCGCTCGCAGACGTCGACGCGGCTCTATCTCGCCGAGGACATGATCCGCGCCACGGCCAAGTACTGGGGCCGCCACGCGGCGCACCGACTGGTCGAGCCGCTCGAGGTCATCCGGCAGCTCACGGCATGACCACGCGCGTCGCCGTCACGGGCGCGGGCGGCCCGTCCGCGATCTCGTTCCTCGAGGCGATCGCTGCGCCGAGCATCGAGCTCTTCGCCGGCGACGTCGACCCGTACGCGTCGGGGCTGTATCTCGTCCCGCCGGACAGTCGCTGGATGCTTCACCGCGGCGCCGATCCGCGCTTCGTCGACGACATGCTCGAGCGATGCATCGCCGAGCGCATCGACGTGCTCGTGCCGACCGTGGACTTCGAGCTGCTTCCGCTCGCGCGCCGTCGCGACGAGTTCGAGCGCGCGGGCATCCGTTTGCTGCTCGCCAACGCGCCGACGCTCGAGCTGTGCCTCGACAAGGCGGCGTTGGTTCGCGCCTGCGACGGCGCGTGCGCCGTGCCGAGGACGTCGGTGCTCGACGAGCACTTCGATGTCGCCGCCTGGCCCGTGCCGTTCCTCGTCAAGCCGCGCCTCGGCGCCGGTGGCCGCGGGGTGCAGCGCATCGAGCGGATCGAGGCGCTGTCGCTCCTTCCGCGCGACGGATCACTGATCGTTCAGGAATTTCTCGCGGGGCGCGAGTATTCGGTCGACGTCCTCTCAACGCCGCACGCGGAAGTGCTGGCCGTGGTCCCGCGCGCCAGGCTCAAGATCGATTCGGGAATCGCTGTTACCGGCGTAACGCTGCACGACGAGCGGCTGGACGGCGCCGCGCGCCGCGTCGCCTCGACGATCGGCATCACCTACGTCGCGAACATCCAGTTCCGCGAGGACGCCGGCGGGATTCCCCGTCTGATGGACGTCAACGCGCGCTTTCCCGGCACCATGCCGCTTACCGTCGCGGCCGGCGTCAACATGCCGCGCCTCGCGCTCGACCTCGTGCTCGGGCGCTCGCTGTCGAGCAGCGTCGCGCATTTTCGCGACCTCGGCATGGTCCGCGTGTGGCGCGAACATTTCGTCGGCGTCGACGAGATCTCGCGGTTGGAAGAGGCATCGCGCGCCCAGCGCGCTCGCAGCGAGGGCTGATGCTCACCACGCTGCTCTCGGCCGGCACGCTACTGCTGCTGTATGCGTTGCTCTACTTGTATCGCAAGCGCGGCGATGCGGCGAAGGACATGGTCACGGGCCTGCCGAGCCGGGATTTTCTCGATCTCTATCTGCAGCAGTGCGTGGCTCGCGCGTCCCGGCATCCGGAATACGGATTCGCCGTGCTCCTGATCGAGATTCACGGATTCGAGGAAACGCGCCGGCGCCTCGGCCGCTTTGCCGCCGAAGAAGTGCTCGCCGACTTCGCGGAGCGAGTGATCCAGTGCATCCGGCCGACCGATGTCATCACGCGCCTCAACGACGACGACTTCGCCGTCGTGCTCGACGAGGTGAGCCGGGTGACGGACGCGACGCGCGTCGCGGTGCGCGTGAACGAGTCGCTCACCGAAGCGATGACGATCGCCGCGCAATCCGCGCCCGTTCGTTTGAGCGTCGGCGTGACCGTCAGCCTGCCGGGCGCCGTGCGCGACGCCGGGGCGATGCTCGTCGAGGCCGAGGCGGCGCTCGAGCGCGCCCGTGCGCTGCGGCGCCCATATGTGGTATTCGACCAGGAGCTCGACGCGAGGTCGCAAGAAGACCTCTCGCTCGAAAGTCGTCTTCTCAAGTCGCTCGATCGGAACGAGCTGCGCATGGGCTACTCGCCGCTCGTCGCGTCCGACACGGGCGAGCTCGTCGGTTTCAGCGCCCTGCTGCAGTGGCAGCAACCGGACGGACTCGTGTCCGCGCGCAACTTCATTCACATCGCGGAGAGCTCGCGTGAGATTCTTCGCATCGGCGCGTGGGCGGTGACGGATGCGTGCAACGCGCTCGCCGTCTTCAGTGAGATCGCCGGGCGACCGCTGCTGGTCACGGTCAATGTCAGCGAGCTCGAGCTCTCGCGCGGCGACGTCGCGGGTGTCGTGGAGCGCGCGCTCGTGAATCACCGGCACCTCGCGCCGCATCTCCGAATCGAGATTCCGGTGTCGGCGCTGACGACCGTCGGACCGGCCATCGAGGCCACGGTGAACCGGCTTCGCGCATTCGGTGTCGGCGTCCACCTCGATCAGCTCGCCGCCGGCGCAATCCCGCTGCGTCGCGCGCTCGAGCTCGACGTCGAGGGCGCCCGGATCAATCTCGCCGCGTTCGACCGCGACGGGGCCGACCTGCACCGTGGTCTGTCGCGGCTCCTGACGGCGTGCCGGACCTTCGCGAAGGAGATCGTCGTCGAGGCGATCGAGACCGACGATGCGGCGTCGATGGTGGCCGCGCTCGAGCCGCCGGTGATGGCTCAGGGATTCATCTTCGGGCCCGTGCGAACCTTCGACGGCGCCGCGGACTTGGCGCCCACTCGACAGCGGCTTCTCGGCGCCGGTGCCGCGCCGCCGATGTCCCTACCAGCGCAGCACCAGCGTGAGCCCGGCTGATGTCTGCGCGAACGCGCCCGAGCGCCGGGACAGATCCAAGCGGACGCCGGTGGTCGTCGTCGCAAACCACGCGACGGACGCCGCGCCGGTCGTCGCCGAGATCCGCGGATCGATGTCGCGGACGAACGCCGCGCGGAGCGTCGTGCGCTCGTTCGGCAGCGCGGCGGCAAACGCGCGGACGATCGTTCTCGCCTCGAACGGTGAGCCATGCACACCCTGGCTGACGTCGAGCGACAGCAGCCCGCTCGTCACGGGCACGAGATCGACGCCGCCGTTGATCCGCGCGGCGTCGTTCTGCCCGCTCACCGGTCGCGCGCCGGCGCGGACCGAAACGACCGACGACAGGCGGACGGCGGCGTCGGTCCACACGAACGTGTCGCTCGTACCCGCGGCGCTCCACTGTTCGGCGCGCGCGGTGATCGTGAGGTTCGTGACCGGCGTGACGACCGCGCCGGCGGACACCATGGTCGTTCTCGCACCAGCGCTCGCCGAGTCGAGAAAGATGCCCCGCAATGCATCGCCGCCGCCGAACACGCCACCGCCGGCGGTGATCGCGAGGAGCTCGTTCACGGGGACGACGGCGGCCGCGGCCAGCGTCGCCTTCGTCGCGCCGCCGAACCGCTGCGCGCCACCGCCAAGCTCGACGCGTCCCCGTCGATCCCACTCGGCCGCGGTCAGCTGCGTGCGCGCGTCGAGCGATCCCGGATCGAGCGCGAGCGCGTCGCGAAAATATCTGCGCGCCGCCGGCAGGTCGCGGGACCCGCGAGCGACAAACCCCAGACCAATCAGCGGCTCAACGGCGTCCGGCTGTTCGCGATGCAACGCCCCGAAGCGTTCCGCCGCGTCGGTCCAGTCGCGAGCGAACGCGCGCTGCCACGCCGCGGTCATTCGGCGACCCCACGTGCTGTCGGCAAGCTCGGGGTGGAGACGTTCCGGCGCGATCGTTCGTCCGGGTTGTGCGGCCGCTCTGCCTCCGAGCGGCGTGGCGAGGATCGCCGCGGAGACCAGCATGGCGCGCAGCACGCGCCCGGCCGGCGGATTCGCACGTGCTCTCATTCGGCCGACGAGCTGGTGAGCCAATGTCTGTGATCCGGTTAGACGAGGACTTACACGTCCACTCGACCTTCTCCGACGGCGCGGATATGCTCGAGCAGAATTTAGCGGCGGCGACGGCGGCCGGACTGCGCCGCCTTGGCTGCGTGGATCACGTTCGGCGCGACACGACGTACGTCCCGGACTACGTGCGGGCGGTGACCGCGCTTCGCCAAACGACGACCGTTGCAATGACGATCGGAGTGGAGGCGAAGATTCTCGACGCCGCCGGAACGCTGGACATGCCGGACGTACTCACCGGCGTCGAACGCGTGTACGTTGCGGACCATCAGTTCCCTGATGCGTCGGGCCCCATTTCACCACGCGCGATCCATGAGTCGCTGGCGAGCGGAGACCGCGACGGCGCGGCCGTGATCGAAGGCCTCGTTGGATCGCTCGTTGCGGCCATGCGGCGATACTCGGGCGAGCACCGATTGGTGCTGGCGCACCTCTTCAGCATCCTCCCCAAGATGGGACTCGCCGAATCGATGGTCGACGATGCAACCATCGAACGCGTCGTGACGACCGCCGCCGAAACCGGGACGGTGATCGAGGTGAGCGAACGGTGGAAGTGTCCGAGCGCGCGTGTCGTCGCCGTGGCGTGCCGCAATCGCGTCGAGATCTGCGCCAGCACGGACAGCCACCGCGCGGCCGACATCGGCAAATACACCTACGTCGCCGCGCTCGCGGCCGAGCTCGATGGGCATCACGCACCCGCCGCCTAGTCTCGGCCCGCGTCCGGCCGGCGATCGCTCGGCGAGCGTGCGCGAAGCGACCGCGCGACGACTCGTGCGCTGGCGCATCGACCTCATTCTCGTCTCGGCGGCGCAGATGGTCATCGCGCTGCTGCTCCTGCTGGTCTTCCTGCCGCCCGACGCCAGAGTGTTCACCATCCAGGTGGTGTGCATCGCGTTCGTGTACCTCGGCGCGACGCCGGTGGCGGCAGCGTTGCTGCAGTACACGCTGATCGGCGTCCATTCGTTCCGCATGAAGTACGAGAAGCTCAAGCCGTACTATCCTCGCACGACGGTCGTCGTGCCGGCGTGGAACGAGGCAGCCGTCATCGGCGCGACGATCGAGCACTTGCTCGAGATGGATTATCCGGCGGACCGGCTCCGGGTCGTCGTCGTAGATGATGCGTCCAGCGACGACACGCCTGTCATCGTGCAACGCAAGGTCGCCGAGCATCT
>Ga0326726_10006159_pt1 | contig 10814 bp, 10 predicted proteins | sample MHFenrmetagenome_2_FD_207603 | JGI IMG/M metagenome (GOLD analysis project Ga0326726, IMG submission 207603) | Lab enriched peat soil microbial communities from Michigan Hollow, Ithaca, NY, United States - MHF15MN | ecosystem: Environmental > Terrestrial > Soil > Wetlands > Peat | place: USA...
GCTGAAAGACTTCATGCTGCTGGCTGCGGCGTTTGCCATCGGCATTGGAGTGCCTTACCACTACTTCGGCGGCATCGGACCGATGTTCACCGCCTTGGCGCACGCCAAGCCGCAGCACCTGGTGATGCCAGGTTCGACGCCGAACTTGGGGCATTCCTGGTACATCTCCACCGTGCTGCTGACTTCGCTCGGTTTTTACATGTGGCCGCAGACGGTGGGAAGCAGCTTCACCGCCAAGAGCGGCAACACATTGCGCCGCAACGCAGTGATCATGCCGCTGTACGGCATCACGCTACCGCTGATTTTTTTCGTCGGCTACTCGGCCATCCTCGTCGTGCCCGGACTGAAGAATGGCGACCTGGCGCTGCTGACCGTGGTGCGCAAGACGTTTCCCGCCTGGTTCCTGGGACTGATCGGCGGCGCCGGCGCACTGACCGCCATGGTACCGGCCGCCATCCAGATCCTGACCGCCGCCACCTTGTTCGCCAAGAACCTCTATCGCCCGATCTTCGCCCCGGAGATGACCGACGCGCAGGTTGCCCGTTTGGCCAGGATCATGGTGCTGGTGATCACGGCCGTGGCGCTGTATTTCGCCATCTCCAGTTCCACCACGCTGGTGTCGCTGCTGTTGCTGGGATACGCGGGAGTGACACAGTTTTTTCCGGGCACTGTGTTCGGGCTGTATTCGAAGCGCGTCACCACGGCCGGCGTTTTCGCAGGCATGATAACTGGCGTGACCGCGGTGGCGTTCCTGATGTTGACCAAGCGCGATCCGTTCTTCGGGCTGAATGCCGGCTTCTGCGCCTTGTGCCTAAACTTCGTGGTGACGGTGAGTGTCAGTCTGCTCACGCCGAGGGAGACAACGCGCCTAGAAGCGTGACGCCGAGGCGCAGGCGGCCAGCTCGCGCAGTACGTCGAAGATTTCCGCCTCGCACTGCGACTCGGGCGAGAAGGAATTCAGCGGCACGGTGGCGGAGAAGTGCGGCGACGTGCGGCGGAAGCTTACGGTGAGAAAGTCACAATCGCGCGAAGCGACCAGGGCGGTCATCATGGTAGTGATCTCGCGTTGCCAGTCGTTGCGCGTGGTGAGAACGAAGGGCGCAGTGTGCTCGAGCGCCATCCGCTGCTGATCGCGCGGGAAGCTACGGGTGCGGCCGCACCAGCGGTGGTTGTGCACCTCGAGGTTGAAAGCCGGCGGACACTCCAAATCAGCTTCGAAGGTCAGAGTCTCCTGGCGCTTGCGCACGCGCCACCAAATCCACTTCGGCGCCCACTCGCGCGGATGCAGTTCAACCAGCACGGAGGCGTGCTGAAAGAGGGCGCTCAGGACGCGCAATCGGACGGAGAAGCGTGAAGCTCCCGCCCAGCGCACGCCGATGATCTGCGCGTGTCCGCCGAAGGCGGTTTTCATCCGCTGCAGGACTTGAATCGACTTGCGGCGATTGACCTGCCGGAACCCGACGTACCACAGCAGCATCAGCAGGGCGCCGGCTGCGATCGCGATGGCGACAAAGCCCACCATAAGCTACAAACTACAGATGCGCGGCCCAGGAGCGCAGATGCAGGACACATACACGCCTTCGGAGTCGGACTCCGATGCTGCAAGACATCGTGGCAACTGAGATGCGTTGATTTCCAGGATAGTGGCTTCGCCGGTCGCGAGGGGAATTCCCTTACAGGCCCTTGTAGGCGCCGCCATCCACCAGGATGGTCTGGCCGGTGATGAAGGAGGCGCGCTCGGAAGCGAGCCAGACAATGACATCGGCGACTTCTTCGGGCCGGGCAATTCGATGCAACGGAGAGTCGGCCGCCCATTGCTGGAAGATCTCTTCTTCCGAAACGCTTGCAGCCTTGGCCTGCGCCCGGGCGAGTTCCTTGAGCCGGTCGGTCGCGGTGTAGCCCGGCGCGACGTTGTTGACCAGGATGCCGTCCTTGCCGAATTCATTGGCCAGGCTCTTCACCAGGCCGACCACTCCGGCGCGCACGGCATTGGAGAGCACCAACTGGTCCACTGGCTGCTTCACCGTCAAGGAGGTGATAGCGATCAGGCGTCCCCACGTTTTGCGCTGCATGTGCGGGATTACCTCGCGCGCGAAATGGACCACGCTGAGCAGGTTCATCTCCACTGCGCTCTCCCAGTCTTCGCGGGTAGTGGCAAGAAAGCTCTTGGCGGGCGGCCCTCCGGCGTTGGTGACGCAGACGTCCACGCTCCCGAATCGTTCGGCGACCTTGGCGACGAACTGCCGCACCGCGCCGGCGTCGGCCACGTCCAGACCTTCGCAGTGGACCGGAACCCGATGCCGGCTGGCGATCTCCGCCGCCAGCGCGCGCACCATCTGCGTGCCGCGCGCGCAGATGGCGAGCTTGCAGCCCTCGGCGGCAAACGCTTCCGCTGTCGCCCGGCCAATCCCCTGGCTGGAGGCGGCAACGATGACGACGCGATCTTTAAGACCTAAATCCATTTGTGATTTGCGATTCGTAATTGGTGATTTGCAATCTGCTGAGCACCGTCCATTGAGGAAATGAAGTCCGCAAATCGCAAATCACAGATTGCAAATTACGCCGGCTGAGGCCCGCCCTGCGCGACGAACATTCCGCCCGGTCCGCCGGGCTGGATGTGGTTCTTCTCGAAGCACTCCTTGATGCGGCGGCGGAGTTCGCGGGTGACGGCGTATTGCGCTCCCGGGCGCGTCTTCACCAGCATCACGTAATCAACCTCGTTGCCGCTGACGCGCTCGATGCCGGGCACCTGCGGGTCGGAGACCAGCAAATCCGCGAATTTTGGGTCGTTGCGCAATTCCATCCCAACCTCTTTCAACAGCTCAATCACCTTGTCGGTGTTCTCGTTGTAGGCGACGGAGATGTGCAGCGCCACTTGCGCCCAGTCGCGGGTGAGGTTGGAGACGATGTCAATTTTGTTGTTCGGGACCGTGGTCAGCGCGCCCTGATCATCGCGCAGCAGCGTAGCGCGAAACGTCATGCGCTCCACTGTCCCGGTGATTCCGCCGACGCGCACCACGTCGCCGACCTCATACTGGTTCTCCATCAGGATAAAAAAACCGTTGATGACGTCGTGAACCAGGGTCTGCGCGCCGAAGCCGATGGCCACTCCGGCTATGCCCGCGCTGGCCAGCAGCGGTCCCATGTTGATGCCGAGAATTGGCAGGATCTGCAGCAGCGCCAGAAACACCAGCACGAACACGCCCGCGCTGTAGAGGACGCCGCTCAAGGTCCGGAGCTGTTGCGCGCGTACGCCGGAGGGTAGCCCTTTGGTATCGCCAACGGCTCGCAGCCGTCGCGATACCGCCTTGAGCAGGCGGATCAGCACGATGGTAACCACGACGACGAAGAGAATCTTGGGCATGTCCCCGCGCAGAAAATTCAGCGCGTCTACACGCCAGTTCTCGACCAGTTGACCCACGCTGTGGATGGAAGGACCTGCCATGTGCGTAAGTGCGGGATTATAGCAGCGCGAAGTTTCGACGTAACGCAGCGTTCCGCGCGCGCACCCGCCGGTCGCTTATAATCGCGGCATTCTCCGGTTGATGAGGTCGTTTGTGCAGCGAAACTTGCTATGGATGTCTATGGTCCTGCTTGCGTCGAGTTTCGGATTGGCGCAAAGCGGAGGGCCCGCCGATGGGTCCGCGGGACCCCGGCTCTGGTCGCAGATGCGGAGCAGAGACCCGCAGTTCGGGCGGCACCGAGATGAGAATGAACCAACCGAACGTCGGATGGAGCGCGAGCGGGAGAAACAGGTCAATAAGGACCGCATGGTGAAGATCAAGCGCGATAGCGACAAACTGCTGGCGCTGGCGACGGAGCTCAAAGAATACGTGGACAAGGCCAACGAGCACGTGCTTTCGGTCGAGGTGATTCGCAAGGCGGAGGAGATCGAAAAACTGGCGCACAGCGTAAAGGAAAAGATGAAGGAGTGATGGGCCAACCGGGCGAAATTTTCGGTAACGTTTTGCGCCGTGGCAACTCCATTCCAATGCATGCCTAGCCTGATCCTGGAACCCGCCACAGTTGAGCAGTGGATTGATGAGCAGGTGATCGAACGCGTGGTTGGCGGAGACACAGCGGCGTTCGAGATCATCATGCGCCGCTACAATCAGCGCCTGTACCGCGTGGCACGCGCCATTCTGGGCGACGATCACGAAGCCCGCGAAACCGAAGACGTGATGCGGGACACCTACCTGCGCCTACCGGCGCCTGGCGCAATTCGCCGGCCGGGCGCGGTTTTCGACGTGGTTGATCCGCATTGCGGTGCACCAGGCGCTCGCCCGCAAGCGGCGGCGGCAGCCTGCCGAGGGCCTGGACGTTGTTACCGGGCCCCGTGGAGAACTTATGCCAGCCTCGACCAGCCTTGATCCCGAGTATTGCGCGTCTACCAGCGAACTTCATTGCCTGCTGCAAGAGGCTATCCTCGCTCTGCCGGAAGACTATCGAACGGTGCTGGTGCTGCGCGATGTGGAAGAAATGAGCACCGCCGAGGCCGCGTCGGCTCTGGAAATCACGGAGCAGAGCGCGAAGGTGCGCCTGCACCGCGCCCGCGCGCTGCTGCGCAAGGAACTGTATGCCCGGACACGTGGCACCACGACGGCCGTCTTCCAGTTTCCCGCAACGCGATGCGATCGTGTGGTCGCCAATGTGTTTGCGCGGCTGCCACAGCTTTGAATTTCCCTCGTGGAAACCAAAAGCCCAGCACAGGGCTGGGCTGTCGTGTGCGCGAAACGGAATTTTTCAGTTCACATCGCTGGCCGGCTGAATGTCGTACTGGCGAATTTTGTAAAGCAGGGCCTTGTAGCTGATCTTCAGCAACAGGGCGGCTTTCTTGCGGTTCCAGTTGGTCTCGGCGAGCGCGCGGCTGATGGCTTCCATTTCGGCCTCGTCTTTCACGCTGCGCACCAGCGACTTCAATCCGGCGCCGCCAGGGGTGGCTCCATTGCCCGAACCGGCGGCGCGCGCCTTTTCACCCGGCGGCGCCAGTTCCGCCATGGCCATCTCCTCGTCGCCGAGCACCAGGTAGCGCTTCACGAAATTGTTGAGCTCGCGCAGGTTTCCCGGCCAGTGATAACCTTCGCAAGCGTGGAGAAGCGCGGGCGACAGCGGTAGCGGCGGGCGCGCATAGCGCTCCGCCACCTGGCTCATGAAATGTTTTAGCAGCAGCGGAATTTCTTCCTTGCGCTCGCGCAGAGCCGGCAGGTTGATGCTGAACCCGTTCAGACGGTAGTACAAGTCTTCACGCAGCTTGCGAGCGGCGATCGCTTCCTGGATGTTGATGTTGGTGGCCGCCAGCACTCGAACGTCCACCTTCTGTACCGTGCGGCTGCCCAATCGCGAGAACTGCTGGTCCTGCAGGACGTGCAGCAATTTCGCTTGCAGTGACGGCGGCATCTCGCCGATCTCGTCCAGCAGGATGGTGCCCTTGTTGCAGAGTTCGAACTTGCCGGGCTTGGCGTGGGTGGCGCCAGTGAAAGCGCCGGGCTCGTATCCGAAGAGCTCGCTTTCCAGCAGGTCGGCCGGAACGGCGGCGCAGTTGACCTTCAGGAAGGTGCGGTGCGAGCGCGGCGAGTACTTGTGGATCATCTTGGCGATCACTTCCTTGCCCACGCCGCTCTCACCCAGGATCAGCACCGGAATGTCTACGTTCGACACCAGCTTGGCCTGCGAGCGGATCTTGCGCATGGCAGCGCTGCCGCAGACAAAGAACACGTCGTCCCCAAGATCTTCAATCTCGCCTTGCATCACGGGGACGGTCGCCTTCGTTCCCAGGCACTGCTCGATCACCGCTTCCAGATCATTTTTCTGAAATGGCTTGGTCAGATAATCTTGCGCGCCCAGACGGATGGCCTGCACCACTTTACGAGTGTCGCTGACGCAGGAAAGCATGATGACGTTCAGCTTCGGATGGCTCTCGCGCATCTTTTCCAGGGTTTGCAAGCCGTCCAGGCCGCCAGGCATGAGCACGTCCAGCAGTACCACGTCGGGCGCGCCGTCCATCAACTTGGCCAGCGCTTCCTCTCCGCTGGAAGCGATATCTACCCTGTACGATTCCACTTCCAGCAGCGTCTGCAAGTAACGCAGCATGCTGGGTTCATCATCGACCACCAGTATCCTAGGCGAGTTCTCCGAAGTCCCCATGAGTCCGCAACACACCTTTCGCCGGCTCGATTACTTCTATGAATCGCCAGCACTGCTGATTATCCGTTATCCGTGCTTTAAGGGAAGTACAAAAGAGAACTTGCTGCCGCACGAGGGTTCACTCTCGACCCAGATTTTCCCGCCATGGGCCTGCACCAGGCGCCGAGCAATGCCCAGCCCCAGTCCCATGCCGCCGCCGTTCATTTCACCGTTCGGGAGCTGGAAGAAGTCGCCGAAGATTTCCTGGTGAAATTCAGGCGGAATTCCCGGGCCGGTATCGGCGACGCTCACGCGCACCGCGTTGGGCGTCGCCAAGGCAGCCTTGCGGCGCTCACGCGCGTGGCTTCGCATCTCCAGGGTGCGCCGCTCCCACAACTGCGGCTCGGCATTCAACCAGACGGTCCCGCCCTGGGGAGTGAACTTGAGCGCGTTTTCCAGCAGGTTGGAAACGATCCGCTGCACGCGGTCGTAATCGAAGGGAAACGGCTGTAAATGTTCGCTGGGGAGGTAGTAAAACGCGACTCCCTTGGCCTGGAACCGCTGCATCCAGAAACTGCAAATCTCGGTCAGGCAGGCGTGCAGGTCGCGGGGTTCATCGAGTTGGAGATTCAGATTGCCGGTTTGCAGAGCGCTGAAAGTCAGGAAATCCGTAATCAGCCGGTGCAGGCGCTGGCTGCTGGAATACATATCTTCCAGGCAGCGCGACTGGCGATCGGTCAGCGGGCCCAGCTTGCCGCTCATCAGCAGCTCGATGTATCCGGAAACAACCGCCAGCGGAGTGCGCAGATCGTGCGCCGCCGTGGCCAAGGCCTGCGCGCAGCGTTGATATTGTCCCTCTAGCTGCTGGTAGGAGCGCAGCAGGTCTTCCGGATGATTGCGTGCCTGAACTTCCGCCTGGGTTTCGCATGCCGTCGGGCGGATTCCAGGCAAACCCGTAGCGCGCTTCCCTTGCGCGGCTGCATTGTCGGTGTGCTCAGACATCGGGCTATAGGCGGCTTCTGGGGGAGAGTATGACGACTGGGCAGCTAATATTCAGAAATCATCATAGGAGAGTGCCAGAATGAAGTCAAGTGCTGGTGGTGCAAGTAATTTCCTCGAAAGTCGCAAAACGTTGCTGCATTTACTGCTTAGGCGCGCTTTAATATTCTTGCTATAATATCCGAGGAAACTGAGCGCAAATACCTTAATTACTGCTGTTTAGATGCAATTTCCACTCTTAACACTGAACTAATATTGTTTGGCCCATGATGTGCGCTTGAGGCTGTGGGAACACGTACCATGACCAAGTCCGGTTCCGAGCGACGAAAGCATCAGCGCCTCCCCTTATCGATACCGGTTTTCGTACGCGGAGTCGATCAAGATGGGAAAGAGTTTCTGGAATTTGCGACTGCGTTAAACATCAGCGCCGGCGGCATCCTGCTGGCCACCCGACGCAGCCTTCCGCGTTCCACCAATTTGGCGCTCGAAATTCCAGTGGCCCCGCTGCCTCCCAATTCGGTGTCACCCCAGTCGATACGCAGCTTGAAGGCCAAGCTCGTTCGGATTACACATGGCGAGCGATGTCATCTGCTTGGGCTGAAGTTCCATCGCCCCCTGCACGAGACGGCCGCCAAAGGGAAAATTGCTTCCGCATAGGAAAATGTTTTCCTCTTTTTCCGCTACCTCTCCCGACCCCAGGTAATAACGTGATCGGCATTGACTTCAGCTAAGTAGCTGAAAACAAATTCTATGAAATGTCGGGCACAGAAACCGTGGAGAACCCTGCCCCACCAAAGAGGGTGAAAGTTGTGGCGCTTTGAATGCAAGTAGTGTTCGTAACTCTGCAATGTTCTGGAGATAGGAAGTACATATGTCAGCCACTGCACCAGTCGGGTCGTTCGATCGCTCGTTTTCCCCGGTACCACCGGATGCGGTGATGTTCGGCACCACGCGCGCCATGCAGGCGGTGCGGGAGCGGGTGCAGAAGATCGCCGGTGCCAACCTACCCGTATTGATCCAGGGCGAAAGCGGCACCGGCAAGGACATCATCGCGCGCATGATTCATAGCCACTCTCCGTGGAGCAGCGGTCCGTGGGTGAAAGTGAATTGCCCTGCCATCCCCGGCACACTGCTGGAAAGCGAGTTGTTTGGTTACGAAAAGGGCGCGTTTACTGGCGCCTACGGTTCCAAACCGGGACGCGTGGAACTGGCCAACCGCGGTACGCTGTTTCTGGATGAGATCTCCGAACTTGACTACAGCCTGCAATCCAAGCTGCTGCAACTGCTGCAGGACGGACAATTCTGCCGCATCGGTGCGCAGGAGGACCGCAGGGTCGAAGTGCGGGTGGTGTGTGCCACCAATCGCCAACTCGAACACGAAGTCGAAGTGGGCCGCTTCCGCCAGGACCTCTTCTACCGCATCAACGTCGTGAACATCCAAATGCCGGCGCTGCGCGACCGTGCCGCCGATATTCCGGTGCTGGTGCAGTATTTCCTCGACTTGTACAACGAGAAGTACAATTCGCGTGCGCGCCCGCTGTCGCCGCTGTTGTTGACGCAATTGCAGCGCTACCACTGGCCGGGCAACATCCGCGAATTGGAGAACCTGATGCGCCGCTACACCATTCTCGGTACCGAGGAGGCGATCACTTCCGAGCTGGTGCCTCGGCGGCAGGAGATGTTTGACGACGACATCCCGATCGACGGGCCGATTTCCTTGAAAAAGGTTACACGGCAGGCGGTGCTGGACCTGGAGCGCAAGATCATCCTCAAGGTGCTGCAGGCGAATCACTGGAACCGCAAGCGCGCAGCCCGTGCCCTGAGCATCAGCTATCGCGCCCTGCTCTACAAGATCCGCGACGTGGGTCTGCCGGCGGTTCGTGGACGCGGACGCGCCGAAGTTTCCCCTCCCTCGCCCGAGGCATAAAGCTTTCTCCTTGCTGTTTGCGCATGCTGCCTGGCCCTTCCGGTCCAGGCAGCTTTTTTCTTAGGGAAGCGATGCGGCTTCAGCCGTGCCGAAAAAATACTCAAATGTTTTGTGGGCCCCGGCGCCCTTGCCGGGGCTGCGTTCAATTAATCGCGGATTTCAGGGCAGCGGCCGCCCTCGGCCGCTGCAAACCGGCTACGGCCTCGACTTTGAGCAGACGAGAGCGAACCCTGTGCGCTGTGCTAGCTCGATGCGCACTGGTTTCAAAAGACGCGCTTTTAAGGGATGCGGCTTCAGCCGCTTTGCCGGCGAACTGCCTTGCGCCTTGCGCCTTGGGCCTTGAGCCTTGCGCTGATGTGACGCGCAAACTTGCTGCATCTCCGGTTCGGAGATAGCATTCGCCTTCAACAGCCATTCCAGGGGGTCGCCATGAAAACTGTTCGCTTGCTGGTGTTGGCATTGGTCTTCGTCGTGGTGGCGCAGGTCGCCTGCGCGCAAACCAAGATCGTGATTGCGGCAGGCACGCCTGAGGACCAGGCGTTGCAGGAGATCACCAACCAGGGCGACATGCAAAAGCGCACCGCCATGCTGGAAGAGTTCGTCAAGAAGTTCTCTTCCAACCCGGCCGCCGTGGCGTATGGGAACTGGCAGCTTGCACAGCAGGCCGCGACCGAGGGTAATTCCGCCCAGGCTTTGGCTTACGGAGACAAGGCGCTGGCGGCGATGCCCGACGTGGTGGACATCCTGGTTTCGCAGGTTGATCGCGCACAGCAGTTGAAGGACTCGACCAAGGTGGTGGACTACGCCGTGCGTGGCGCCACCGTGATTCAGGCCGTGGACAAGAGACCCAGGCCGGAAGGCGTCAGTGCCGCGGAATTCGCCAATCAAGTGGCGATGGAGAAAGAGACGTTGCAGCCGAATTATCAGTACATGGAGATCGCCGGTTACAACGCCATAGCCGGCGAACCGGACGCGCGCAAGCGCATGCCGGAGATTCAGCAATACATGGGCGGGTTTCCGGGTTCAAAATTCAACGAGCAGCTTGCCACGCTCGCCATCGTCACCTTCCAGCAGATGAAGGACTCTGCCGGACTGGCATCCTTCGGGGACAGGATGCTGGCGAAAAATCCCAACGACATTCGGCTGCTGACCGTGCTCGCCAGCGCCTACGTCAACGATGCCGCACACATGGCCAAGGCGGGCGTCTACGCGCGCAAGGCGATTGAGTTGCAGAAATCGGAAGCCGCCGGCGATCCCACCGGCCGAAAACTGGCGGGCGTAGCGCACTCCGTGCTGGGACGTGTTCTGTTGCAGGAGAGCAAATATCCCGCAGCCGCGACGGAACTGAAGACGGCCACGACTTTGTTAAAGGAATCGCCCGAAGATCTCGCCGGCGCCTGGTATTACCTGGGCTTTGCCTTCGCCAAGATGGAGCGAGGCGCGGACGCCATCAACGCGTTGACCGAGGCCGGCAGCATCCCGGGTCCCTATCAGCAACCGGCGCAGGAGTTGCTGGCCAAGATCAAGGCCGCGAGGACGCGCAAATAAATCCCCGCGGCTGCTTGACAACTGATCCACGCAGATGAAAAGTGATCGAGTCCGCTCGCCTCAAGACACAACTCCGGTGAGAGCCAGCCGGCTGATTACCATGCGGTAAACCTTAGACGGTATACCCCCCTTGTATCTGGATATCAGCGACAACTTGTCATAGAAACTGTTGCTGCGAGGGAGCCGAGGCCTCGACTCCCCCGCGCGGTGGACGGCG
>Ga0326726_10006160_pt1 | contig 10813 bp, 12 predicted proteins | sample MHFenrmetagenome_2_FD_207603 | JGI IMG/M metagenome (GOLD analysis project Ga0326726, IMG submission 207603) | Lab enriched peat soil microbial communities from Michigan Hollow, Ithaca, NY, United States - MHF15MN | ecosystem: Environmental > Terrestrial > Soil > Wetlands > Peat | place: USA...
TGCGTGCAATTCAGGCTTCGAATGCGGACATTGTGATCCTCTGTTCGTATCCGCTCAGCTCTGTCGGTCTCGTCCTGGCGATCAATGAACTCAACTACAAGCCGAAAATTATCGGCGGAGCCATGGTCGGGCTACAGGCCACCGTGTTCAAGAGCAAGCTCGGGCCAAAGCTCAACGGCATTATCAACTACGAAACCTGGGTGCCTTCGGACAAGATGATGGCGCCGGCCACTGAGTTCTTCAAAAAGTATCAGGCGCGCGCTGGGGCCGAAGGCGTCGATCCGCTCGGCTACTATCTCGGCGGGTGGGGCTATGCCTACATCAACTTACTGGGTGAAGCTGTCAACGCCGCCAAGAGTGTCGAGGACGACAAGGTCGCCGAGGCCCTGCGCAAAGGTACGCACAAGACCATCATGGGCGACTGGAGCTACGGCCCTGGTGGCGAATGGACGAAGTCCGGCATGATGCAGGTGCAGTATCACGACATCAAAGAAGGTGCCGGTCTCGAAACCTGGAAGGGCATGGGCTACCAGACCGTGCTGACGCCGAAGGAATTGGCGACCGGCAAGGTGATCTATCCCTACGAGAAGGCGAAGTGATTTAGATCTTCGCGGTGAAACTAAAAAACGGCGCGGGGGGTACCCCGCGCCGTTTTTGTTTGTTTGCTATCCCCGGTCGCGCCCTCGGCGCGCCCCGGAATGACGCTCACCATTACATTCCCAAATAGAATTGCCGGATCAAATCGTTATTGTTGAGTTCGTCGGCGGAGCGGCCCTCGAAGGCGATCTTGCCGTGGACGATGACATAGCCGCGGTCGGCGATGCGGATGGCTTGGGTAAAATTTTGCTCGGCCATAAGTACCGTGAGTTGGTAGTGGTCTTTGAGTTGTTTGATGGCGTCGATGGTGCGGGCGACCAATAGTGGCGCCAAGCCAACTGAAGGCTCATCCACCAGAAGGATACGCGGCGCCAGCATCAGCGCGCGTGCAAGCGCCAGCATCTGTTGTTCACCGCCGCTCATGCTGCCGGCGAGCTGGCGCCGGCGCTCGGCGAGACGCGGAAAAGCCTCGAATGCGAAGTCGAGATTGGTCTTGATCTGCGCGCGCGCCTTGGCGCGGAAGGCACCAAGCAGCAAATTTTCTTCGACGGTCAACTTCGGGAACAACCGGCGCCCCTCCGGCACAAGCGCGATCCCGAGATCAACGATCTGCTCGGTGCTCAGACCGATCAGATTGTGCTTTTCACCATCAATTTCCGCAACGATACGACCAGCCGTCGGGCGAACGATGCCCATCACGCACTTCATCAACGTGCTTTTGCCGTTGCCATTGGTTCCGAGCAGAGCGACAGTTTCGCCTGCTTTCACGTTGATCGAGACATCCTCGATCACCCGCACAGCGCCGTAGGCGGCATTCACGTTTTCGATGGTGATGCTACTGGCCAAGATAAGCCCTCACCACTTCGGGATCACGCACGACGTCTTCCGGTTTGCCGTCGGCGATTTTCTTGCCCGACACCAATACCGCCAGGCGCTGCGAGAAGCTCATCACGGCGCTCATGATGTGTTCGATCAGAATGATCGTGATGCCGCGCTCGCTCAGCCGTACCAACAGCGTCAGGATGTCCTCGATTTCCGAGTGTGAAAGGCCGGCCATGGACTCGTCGGCGATTAGCAATTTCGGCTCAGCCGCCATGGCGCGCGCCAGCTCGAGTTTGCGCATCTCGACTTGCGTGAGGTCGCGCGGCATTCGTTTGGCTTTCTTTGCGAGACCCACCATTTCCAGCAGATCGTGGCAGCGCGCGTCGAGATCGCCGGCCGAGCGCAGTGGTCCCATACGCGCGTGCACGGTGTAGAGCAGGGGAATGCGCAAGTTGTCGGCTAGCGTCATGCTGTGAAACGGGCGCGGCAGCTGGAAGCTGCGCGCGACGCCGCGATGGGTGCGTTCGTGGGCGGCAAGGCCGTCCATGACTTGGCCGTCAAAACGAACGCTGCCGGACTCGTTCTGCAATGTGCCGCAGATGCAATTGACCAGCGTGCTTTTTCCGGATCCGTTCGGGCCAATGAGGCCGAGTCGTTCGCCCGGTTCGACTTCGAGCTCGATGCCATCCAGTGCGACGAAGCCGCCGAACCGCTTGCTGATATTGTCCACATGCAAGAGCGCGGTCATGACTGCTTCCTGCGCAAGCGTTCCTGCACCAGCCCGATCAGCCCGTTGGGCGCGATAATGACGAATGCGACGAGCATCAAGCCCACGATGAGCAGGTTCACAGCCGAAGAAATGGTTACGGTGGCATATTGCTGCGCCGAGCCGAGCAGGATGGCGCCGACCAAGGGTCCAATCCAACTGGTGGTCCCGCCGATCATCGGCATTGCGATCGAGTTAACCGCATATTCGAGGCCGAAGGCCGACGCAGGTTGCAAATAGCCGATGTAGTAAGGAAACGGCGCCCCAGCCATGCCCATGAATGCGCCCGACAACGTGGTGGCGATCAGCTTGAGGCGCAACGTCGGCACGCCACAGGCTTCCGCCGCCAACTCGTCATCGCGAATGGTGGCGAAGCCGAACCCGAGCTGTGAGCGTTCGATCACTCGCGCGGTTGTCAGCGCAATCACCGCCAGTAGCAGCATCAGCGCGAACAGGTATTCGATATAGTTGATCTCGATGCCTGCGAATTCGAGGTTGTCAGGACGGATAATGTAGGCGCCGCGCGAGCCGCCGACGAAGTCCCAGTTGACGATTAAGGTCTGCAGCACCACTGCCATCGCCAGGGTGGCGATCGCGAAGAAAGAGCCGCGCAGCCGCAAAGTCAGGTATCCCATGCCGAAGCCGACAACACCTGAAACGAGCGCGCCAAACAGAATGAGGACGGGGATCGGCAATGGGAAGATGTGGTGGAGCACATTAGCGGCGCCTTCGGGAAACCAGGCGTCGATTTCGGCATCGAACTTGATCAGCGCAACCGAGCTGTAAGCGCCGAGCGCGAAGAAGGCGGCCGAGCCGAAATTCACGTAGCCGCAATAGCCACCAAGGATGTTCCAGGCGGTGGCCAGCACGATGAATTGCAGGATCGTATAGGAGGCGAAGAAGAGATAATCGACATGGAACCAGTGCGCGAAGGCCATAACCAGCGCACCAATCGCGACCGCGGTGAGGGAGAATTTCGCCGTGCTCATCGCCTTCATCGTCCCAGAAGTCCCGCCGGCCGGAAGGCAAGCGTGAGCAGGAGAAAGCCGAAGGCCACCGCCGGTGCCCACGACGGTCCGTAGAAGGTTGCAGTTAGACTTTCAACGACACCGAGCAGCAGGGCGGCAATCAGCGTTCCGGGCATGCTGCCAAGTCCGCCGAGAACGCAGATGGCAAATACCCGGCCGATATATTCACGGCCGACCGAGGGTTCGACCGGTTGAATGATGATAAGCAGCGCGCCGGCAACCGCCGCGGTCGCAATTGAAATGCCGAAGGCGATGCGCTTGATGCGAATCGGGTCAACCGCCATCAGCTGTAACGCAAGTTGATCCTGCGATACCGCCATGATGGCGCGGCCGGTGAATGTGTGAGTTATGAACAGTTCGATCGCTGCAAACAGGCCTAGTGCTGTAAGGCACGGTACCAGCATTCGAAGCGGCAGGTCGACTATTCCGAAATGCAGGCTCGGACCGATATACGAGGCTTCGACGTAGCGATAGTCGACGCCAAACACCAGGATCAGCGTCACCTCAGTGACGAACAACAATCCGAAAAAGAACGCGAGGCCGCGCAGCGATTCCTGTCCTCGCCGTTCAAACGACAGATAGTAAACCTGATAGACGAATGCGCCGAGCGCAAAAAAGATCGGCAGCATGATGATGCTGACCACGATCGGGTCAACGCCATAATTGATATTGACGAAATAGGCGATATAGGACCCCAGAATAATGAAGCCCGGATGCGCAATATTGACGATGTCGAGCATACCGAAGGAGATCGACACTCCGGCGGTGACGGCAGCATAAAAGCCGCCAAGCAATAGCCCCGCGACGATGGCATTGATTAATAGATCGAAGGAAATATCCATACGCGCTTGAACCGGCATCGCTGCCATGGCGCACTCACCAACGGATAAGCCGTACGGCGCGATGCGCGGCGACGATTAATGTGTTGCCGGCGTTACTCCCCTCTGAAGCCTCAGCGTTTTTTTGTTATCACAAAGCCGTCGTCCCGCCACCATGCGGATTTTTGCGGCAGTTTGCAGGAAGGTCGGCAGCTTGGCTAGCCCATTGACCGATCAACCGAACCTTTGCAAGCGCGACAAAATAAACGCCCGCCCCACCTGGGCGGGCGTCTCGAAATTCCGTTGGAACTAGGCGGCTGCCGATTGCGGCCGGACGCCGGCAGGCAACTGCATCGGCTTGTTGGCGCTGTCCTTGAACTCGACAGTCATGAAGACCATTTCGCGGTCGCCGAGATTTTCAAGATCATGCACCTTGAACTCACCTTTGCCGTACGTCTCGTGTCGCGTCTCGCCCGGTTGATAGGTGTATTCGACAGTGGTGCCGTCGTGCACATGCTGGCGGCCGCGCCCGCCGGACACGGAAGTCCAGAAATAATCGAGCACATGGCGGTGGAAGCCGATACGTTCGCCAGGCGCGAGCCGGATAATCCATACGCGGGTCCGCTCATTCTCCGACAGCAACGTCGAGCCGACACAAGGGTTCGGATTTTTGTTCTCGCGCTCGAACTCGGCGGCGATGTCGGCCGGCCACTGTGATTTTTCCTTTTTCTCGGCGGGCTTGTCGAGCATGGTCAGGGCCATGGGAATTCCTCCAAAGCTGTTGGCTGTCATATATAGGATAAATGGGTAAACGAAAAGATCGGGGCTTGATCAATTGGCCGGGACTCGCTCGCAACGCGCAATAATCGTTGGCGGCTCGATGAGCGGCTTGCTCTGCGGGCTTTTGCTGCGCCGGGCAGGGTGGGCAGTCGATATCTACGAGCGGGTCGACAGCGAGTTGTCAGGCCGCGGTGCCGGGATCGTGGCCCAATACGAACTGATCGAACGATTGCGTGGGCTTGGCCTCGCCACTGACGAGCTTGGCGTCCATATTACAACCCGCAAAATTCTCGACGCACAGGGGCGGCTGACACATGAAATCGAATGCCCGCAGGTACTGACCGCCTGGGAGCGAGTTTACCGTCTGCTTCGCGATGCCTTTCCGCCCGATCGCTATCATCGTGGGCGTGGCCTCGCGAAATTTACACAAGATGCCAACAAGGTTCTGGCACATTTTTCCGATGGCGAAATTGTTGAGGCGGATTTGCTGGTTGGTGCCGATGGCATCCGTTCGACGGTGCGCCAGCAATGCCTGCCAGACGTGACGCCGGGCTATGCGGGCTATTGCGCATGGCGTGCGTTGATCGCCGAGCGCGCATTTCCACCGGACGTGCACCGCGAACTGTTTGCATTCATGACTTTCAGTTTGCCGCCGGGCGAGCAATTTCTCGGCTATCCGGTGGCTGGGCCTGACAACGATCTCCGTCCCATGCACCGTCGATACAATGTGGTCTGGTATCGACCAGCCGATGAGACGACCAAGTTACGGTGGTTGCTGACTGACGAGCGCGGGACAACCCACGCGATTTCGATCCCGCCGCCAATGATCCGTCTAGAGGCCATTGCCGAAATGCGCGCCGATGCCGAGCGGCTGGTGGCTCCGCAATTCCGGCAGGTTGTGCGGTTGATCGAAGAGCCGATTCTCCAGCCAATATACGATCTGGAATCGCCGCGCATGGCGTTCGGCCGGGTAGCGGTCGTGGGCGACGCGGCTTTCGTCGCGCGACCACATGTCGCGGCCGGGGTTTCCAAGGCGGCTGATGATGCAGCGGCGATGGCTGAGGCGCTTCAAAAAGAGGCTGATGTTGAAACTGCGCTAAAACGCTTCGAGGCGGCGCGACTGGCCCAAAATCACCGCATCATCGAATGGGCACGCCACCTCGGCGCCTACTTGCAGGCCAGCCGCACGCGAGAGGAGCAAGCCCGCGCCGGCCGCCACAGCACCGATGCGGCGGTGATCGCAGAAACCGCCGTGCTGGATTTCTTGTATGTGTGACACTCATCGTCATGCCCGGCCTTGTGCCGGGCATCCACGTCTTTCCAGAAAGAAGTCGTGAATGGCCGGGACGAGCCCGGCCATGACGACCTGGTTCACATCCCCAACATCTTCTTCGCATTGCCGCCGACAAGTGCAGCGCGTGTCTGGTCATCGAAGCCTTGGACCGACGCGATATGACCAATCGGATCGTTTTCCAGCATGTCGAAAGGATAGTCCGTGCCCATGATGACGTGGTCGAGACCGAACGTATCGACCAGCGCCTTCAATTGCCCCGGCGTGAACACGACCGTGTCGACATAGACCTTCTTCAGGTAGCTTGTCGGCGGTTTTGGCAAATTGGCGTGACAATCCGAGCGCGCACCCCACGCGTGATCGATGCGGCCGGAATAGGCACCGAGGTAACCACCACCGTGCATGGCGAATATCTTCAGATTCGGATGGCGTTCGAGGACGCCGTCGAAAATCAGATAGTGAAGGGCGAGCGTGGTTTCGAACGGGTTGCCGATAATATTGTTGAAATAGAACCGCGATAGACGCTGACCTTCAGTGAACCCATTAGGGTGGATGATCACCAAAGCTCCCAGTTCTTCAGCCTTTTTCCAGAACGGCGCAAAGGCCGGGTCGGACAGTTCCTTTCCGGCGACATTGGTGAGGATTTCGACACCCTTGAATTTGAGTGTCTTTATGCAGTGCTCAAGTTCTTTTGCTGCCTCGTTGCCATCCTGCATCGGTACTGTGCCGCACGGGATGAACCGATCCTTGTGACGCGCAACGAATTCGGCAACACCCTCGTTGATCATGCGTGCGGCCGGTACAGCGTGCTCGACTGCAACGGTGTGATAGCACTGCGGTGGCGGCGGCATGACGAGCTGAACGTCGACGCCCATCCTGTCCATGGTCGCAAAGCGCTCGTCATAACCGGTCATGCAACCACGGATGTCGGCTTCCTGCTTGGCGTTAATTGCCTTGGTTTCGGCCGAGGCGAAGTGTGCGAGCGGAATGGTGCTGACGTCGAGGTGAGGCTTGATGAATTCGGCGGCCCGCGGCACGGCAATGTGCGTATGAGCGTCGATGGTCGTGCTTTTCGGCCGTACGTCGCGCCCCGGCTTGCCGTGCTTGCGCGCAGCGGTGTCCGCGTATTTGTTCCAGATGTCAGCCATTTCGCGTGCCTCTGTTATTGCGTCATGCCCGGCCTTGTGCCGGGCATCCACGTCTTTCCACAGAGAAGTCGTGGATGGCCGGGACGAGCCCGGCCATGACGATGTGGAAACCCCCTAAAACACCCCAAGGTGCTGGCGCAAGTCGACGCCATCCTTTTCCAGTTTTGCCGGGGTGGAAACGACCGCGACACGGCCGGTATTGAGGATGACGATATCATCCGCAACATCGAATACCAGTTTTGGATTTTGCTCGACCAGCACAATCGACAGCCCGCTTTCCTTCAGCTTGCGGATGGTCGCCATGACTTCAGCGACGATCTGCGGCGCCAGCCCTTCCGACGGTTCGTCCATCAGCAGCACACGCGGATTGCCCATTAATGCGCGACCGATAGCCAACATCTGCTGTTCACCGCCCGACAGATGCGCGGCGATCTGATTGCGGCGTTCGGCAAGGCGCGGAAACATCCCGAACACAGTGTCCGTAGTCCATGGCGCGTGTTTGCTGCCGGGCTCGGGTTTGCGGGCAGCCACCGCCAGATTTTCCCGGACGGTCAGGCTTTTAAAGATGCGCCGCCCTTGCGGTACCAGCGCGACACCGCGCGCCGCGATCATCTCGGGCGACAGGCCGCTCACCTGTTCCCCGAATACTGCCACCTCGCCCCGGCGCGGCGGCAGCAGGCCCATGGTGACGTTCATGCAGGTCGACTTACCGGCGCCATTGCGGCCGAGCAAGCCGAGCATGCGCGCTTCGCCGAGTTCGAACGACACGTCGCCCAAAACGTGGCTGTCGCCATAAAAAGCGTCGATGTGGCTGAGACTGAGCGCGCTAGTGGCCAAGATAGACCTCCCGTGTGCGCGGATCGGCAACGACTTCGGCGCGGTTGCCTTCGACAATGACCTCACCGAAATGCAAAAGTGTGATGCGTTCGGCGAATTCCAGCGCCACGTCCATATTGTGCTCGATCATCACGATCGTGACATCGCGTGGAATCGCCAGCAGCAGTTGCTTCACGTCACGGCGCTCATCGATCGACAGGCCAGCAAATGGCTCGTCGAGCAGCAGTACCTTCGGGTTTTGTGTGAGCGCCATCGCAATCTCGACGCGCCGGCGCTCGCCATACGAAGTCTGCGCCAATGGACGATTCGCAATGTGGCCGAGACCGACCCGATCCAGCGCCGTTTGTGCGTGCTCGACGAAGTGGCCTTGCCGCTTGAGATCGATCAGCGGGTTCCAGCGCGACGGTGACAGGCCGAGCAGTGCCAGCGTCACATTGTGGATGATGGTATCACGCGCGAACAGCGTGATGATTTGGTAAGTCCGCGCCATGCCGAGATGGGCGCGACGGCGGCTCGGCACCTTGGTGATGTCCTGTCCAAACAGATGAATTGAGCCGGAATCAGGCGTGAGCTCTCCCGTGATCAGATTGAACAGCGTGGTCTTACCGGCGCCGTTGGGGCCGATGATCAGCCGGCGCTCGCCCGGTGCGACATCGAGATCGACCCTGCGGGTAACGTGAAGACCGCCGAAGGATTTGCTCAGGCCGGAAACGGTCAACGCGGTCATGGCTTAGCCTCCGCGCCGCCCGCAACTGCATTGGTGCTACGGTCGCGTTTGCCCCATGCCAGTCGCCAAAGGCGTGCGCTGCCTGGCACCAGGCCTTCAGGCATCAGGATGACGATGGCGACAAAAATGGCGCCGAGCAGGAAATTCCAACGCTCGATGAAGCCGCTCACCACGGTTTTGACCGCCACCACCAAAGCAGCACCGACAATCGGACCGAGCAGCGTGCCGGCACCGCCAGAGATCACCATCAGCAGGACTTCCGCCGAGGAGGTGAGGGCGAGCGTCTGCGGGCTGATAAACTGCGTGTAGTACACGAACAAAATGGCGGACACCGAAGTTAGCAGGCCAGAGAACAAGCAGGCAAAAAAGCGGATCGCCCAGACGTGATAGCCAAGCGCGTTCATGCGGCGCGGTTGGTCCCGCGTGCCCATCAGCGCGGCGCCGAACGGCGAGCGTACAAATACCGCTACCGCTGCGAGCGACAACAGGAAGATGATAAGTGTTGCATAGTAGAAAGTATTTACATCGGACAACGAATAGCCGAAGGGTTCCGGCCGAGTCTTCAGGCTCAGACCATTGTCACCGCCCGTCAGGCTGATCCAGCGATAGGCGAGTCCCCAGAGGATTTCACCGAGCGCCAGGGTAATCATGATGAAGCCGATGCCGGTCGAGCGCAGCGAGAGTGCCGCGAAAACCGCCATCGAAAGCATGCTGATCACCAATGCGATCAGGATCGCGATGGGGTGACCGAACCCGAGCTGCAACATGTAGCCGGTCGCGTAGGCGGTCACGCCAAACAATCCAGCGTGACCGAGCGATACCAGCCCGGCGTAGCCAACCAGCACGTTCAGCCCGAGTGCAAATACAGCGTAAAAGAGAATCTGACTGGAGACGTTGATGTAATAGATGCCGCTCATCCAGAACGGCAACGTCGCAAGTGCCAGGAGCGCGACACCAAGGGCGAGCATGCGCGCGCTCATGGTACATGCCTGCCGAAAAGACCTTGTGGCCGTAGCAACAGAACCAGCAACATCGGAAGAAAGAGCACGAAATACGCAAGTTCAGGCAAAAGTGCCTGACCGAAATTGTAGATGAATCCGACGATGATGCTGCCGACGAAAGAGCCAAGCAGGCTGCCCGTCCCGCCGAGAATGACGACCACCAGCGCCAGCGGCAGCATGTCCTGGTCGAGACCAGGATAGACCGACAATATTGGCCCGCCGATGATACCGGCGAAAGCGGCAAGGCCTGCGCCGAGCGCGAACACGATCGTGAAAAGCTGCGATACGCGAATTCCGACCACGCGTGCCATGTTGGGATCGTCGACGCCGGCACGGATCATGGCGCCCAGACGCGTGCGCTCGAGCAACAGCCAAAGGGCGCCGGCGAATACAGCTGCGATCACGATGATCGCAAGACGATATGCAGGAAACACCAACACGCCGAAGCGCACGAAACCTTCAAGTTCGGGGGGCGTCGGGACCGAAATCGGATCGCCGCCCCATATCATCAGGCAAAGGTCTGCGGCCATGAACGACAGGCCGAGAGTCACCAGCACCTGCGCCAGTTGATCGCCTGGCATGCGACGCAGCAGCAACCGCTCGGCCAGTGCGCCAAGGGCCGCCACCGTCAGCGTTGCCAGAAGCGCCGCAAGCCAGAAATTCAGTTGAAAACCGCGGACGCCTAGAACGAAAGTGGCGCCGACGTAAGCACCCAGCATGAACAGCGAGCCGTGCGTCAGGTTCGGAATACGCATCAGCCCAAAGATCAGCGAGAAGCCCGCCGACAACAGGAACAGTAGCCCGCCAAAAGTGATGCTGTTGACCGCCAGCACCAGCCATAAGTTCATGGTTGCCGTCGTCCCGCGTTCGCCATGTCAAAAAATTGCGGGCGCCTGTGCGGCGCCCGCGCAACGTCATGCATCACGACTTGAGCGGCGGGAAATCGCGCGAATAGACGGGCTGCTCGAGAAATTTTTTCTCGTCGTAAGTCCAGAACT